>NICF_comb_assmDRAFT_10002694_pt1 | contig 13228 bp, 14 predicted proteins | sample NewIslPassag4_SG_FD_11279 | JGI IMG/M metagenome (IMG submission 11279) | reverse complement strand
TACAGCTATGACGAGCTAGGCTATCTTGTATATTCGGGCTTTGACCCCGATGAAGGGTTAGGCATTAAGATTTCCAATGACTACGAAAACCTCCCGATTGTGACCGTGCCTTCTTGGCAAGGAGAGAAAACCATCCGTATTCGTATGGTCGATGCCGGTGTATGGCTGCGAAATTTCTATGTCGGCGATTCGGAAGGCTATTCGATTGCGTGGAACGGCGACCTTGAAAGTTTCATAAAAGCCGCCGAATACACCATGCGATACGGCTGTAAAGGCGTGGCGATGTGGACAATCGGGCAAGAAGACCCGCGGATATTCACTTATATCCCATGAAAGGGGGTGAAGCCATGGGTATTTCTCCACATGACGGAAACGGGGTGACGATTACGCTTCGAGAGATTTATGATTCGCTGAACGGAGTGTCATCTTCATTGGATCGATTGGAACAACGAATCATTCGTTTGGAAGAAAAAACGTCCGTAGCCAGTGAAGCCGACGAGCGAAGCCGGAATGCCTTGAAAATGGCCGAGGAAGCGTTTCAAAAGGCCAATGAAGCGCTTGTTCTTGTCAAAGAAAAGGAGATTGAGAGAAAAGAGTTCAAGAAAATGTGGATCAGCGCGATTCTGTCGGCCACGATTCCTTGGCTGTTGGGTTTCTTGTTCGCGCTTGTTTATCTTGTCCAGAAAGGAGGTGGGTCATGATGAAAGACTGGAAGAAAATCATCGGGTATTTCATCCCGATTGTCGCGCTTGTGATTGCGAACATCGCGAAGGTCGATGATCCAGAGCAAATCGAAGGGGCGCTTGAAATCATCGTTTCTGGCGTTTTTGGTTTGTTGGCGGCGATTGGCGTATACCAAAGCCATGACAAAAGTGACGAAAAATAAGTGAAAAATGGAGGGGTACTATGCCTTGCAGTGAAATGCCCAAACCGATGGTTGTATGTACTGATGCTAGCTATTATACTGAAAAAGCTACTTCGATTGATGTAACAGCGTATTACAGTGGTGGGGGAATCGGAGATCCGAACAGCGACGGATTTATCGCGCCAACTTGGGATTATGTCATGGCGCTTGAAATCTATGATGGTTATTGGAAGGCTGTTGAATTGCAAACAGGATATTTTAGGCATCAAACGCCAGTTAAAAAGTTCTATCTAGCTGGAAAGAAAGAAGGACGATACAGAGTCCGTATGTACTATCAAGCCAGAGAAAATGAAGAATATACTGGNGTGGTAACAACATATTCTTTCATGGTGTATCGATGATTATTAAGAAGCGGGGCGCCCGAATTGGCGCCCCTTCATTTGAAAGGAGTTAAAAAATTGGTTAAAATGGTAACGACACAATAAGGCAAGGGGGGGAGGATTCGAGTTGGGCAAATTGGCTTTTGGATTGTTAGCCGCCGTTGTTTTAGGGATCGGGTTTTTTGTAATGAGCGATAAGGATGCCCAAAGTGCCAAACCATCCTCAAATACACAGCAATCGAAATGGGAGCAAAAAGAACAACTGACTGTCGGCGTCGATCCGCATAATCACCCTGAATACAAATCGAATTTTGAGCTCTACTTTGCTCATCTTAATTCTGCTGTTCTTGTAGACAAAGCAAATGTTGATAATGGCGGAAAAACTTTAAGTAACGAAGATTATAAGAGAATTTTAAACGACATCAGGAAGAATTTGGACAATATCAAATATGACGGGGAAAAGAAAGATGAGCTAGAAAAAGTGAAAAAACTGGTGGATCAAGCGATTCAAAACAACGCAATCAAAGGCGATGAGATTTTTTACGAGATTCACCAAATCATTCATGAGTTGGATAAGCACTTTAACACAACTTATTTTGTCGATGAAGTTTCAAACAAACAATCTGAAGCATCGTTTTTCATTGAGAAAAGTGAATTTGACGATGTATATAAATGGTTGGCGAGCACTAAAAGGGAGCTTCATTCTGACAAATACGACCCGTTTAGAGACAGAGAGGGATTTTTGGTTCACATGGCGCATGCCAGTTATGCATACTCAAGACATTTTTACAATCTCGAAGATGACATTTTTATGAAGATGAAGTTAAGTGAGTTAATCAAACTATTTGGGAAAATGAAAAACGAACCCGATTCAAACAAATATAATGAGTATATCGAACAATTTGATACCATTTATGATGAAATCCGAAAAGAACGACGCCTGTAAAAGGGCGTTTTTTGTTTGCGTTTTATTTCAAAACATCGAAGGAGGAATTGATATGGCTGAATTCGTTCAAGTCATCGACCCCGGTCACGGCGGCCACGACCCCGGCGCTGTCGCGAATGGTTTACGTGAGAAAGATTTGACGCTGAAAATTGCACTCTATACGCGCGACTACATTCATGAGCTGTATGAGGGTGTAAAGGTCTACCTCACTCGTGAAAAAGATGTGTTTGTCAGCTTGAACGAACGCGCCGCCTTTGCAAACCGCCTAAACGCGGATCACTTTTGTAGCATTCATATCAACGCCGGCGGCGGTAAGGGATTCGAGTCATACATTTACAACGGCTCGTATTCAAGCAAGCCAAAAACGCAGGCATTGAGAAACGTCTTACACGATACCATTGTCGCCGAAACCAAATTTGTGAATCGAGGCAAGAAAGAAGCGAACCTTGCCGTTCTCCGCGAGACGAAGATGCCGGCCGTTCTGACCGAGAATGGGTTTATTGACAATAAAAATGATGCTGATTTTCTGAAGTCGGATGACAGTCTACGGAAGATCGCACTTGCACATGCACACGGGCTGGCCAAAGCGCATGGGTGGAAAGCGAAAGCGAAGCCCACGTTAGAGGCAAAGCCTGTACCGAAGCCGTCGGACGGTGGGAAGGTATTCTACCGAGTGGTGGCAGGCAGTTTCGCGGATCGAGAAAATGCTGAAAAACGAGTAAGGGAGTTGAAAGAAAAAGGGCTTGATTCTTTTATTGATGTATACAGAGCCTAACTACTTTCAAACGGAAAGGAGGTGATTTATGATAAATGTAAATACCAAATATGGCGGGTTTTACAAATTAAACATTACCAGTCTATCATCTCCTGTCTATATAGGCGAAGAAAGAATTAGTACTATTTACTTGTTTCTATTAAAAAACGGCGATTTATTTGTTTTGGGATTAATGATATGATAGAATGTAGAATCCTTGTTCAGGGATAGCTTAATTTAGGATTTGTGGTAAATTAAGGGAGAGAAGTTGCAGTGGCAAAAAATAAGCTAGCACAACCTTTTTTAAAGTGGGCAGGAGGTAAACGTCAGTTACTTCCGGAAATACGTAAATATATTCCTAAAAAGATAAACACTTATTACGAACCATTTCTGGGTGCTGGAGCAGTATTATTTGATATTCAACCTAAGAAGGCTGTAATTAATGACGTTAATACTGAACTTATCAATACCTATATTGCTATAAGAGACCACGTTGACGAGCTTATAAATGATTTAAAAAAACACAAAAATGAAAAAGAATATTTTTATGCAATTCGTGATTTAGATCGTAAAGAAGAATTTAAGGAGCTTTCCTTGGTTGAGAAGGCATCACGAATTATTTACTTAAATAAAACGTGTTTTAATGGTTTATTTCGTGTAAACAGCCAAGGCCACTTTAATGTTCCTTTTGGCAAATATAAAAACCCTCAAATAGTGAATGAAATTGTTTTAAGAGCTGTTCATAACTATCTAAATTCTAATGATATAACTATACTAAATGTTGATTTTGAAAAAGCTGTAGAGAACGCCAAAAAAGGAGATTTCATTTATTTTGACCCTCCTTATGACCCTGTTTCAGATACTTCTTCTTTTACTGGTTACAGTTTATACGGATTTGATAAAGATGACCAGATTAGGTTGAGAGATTTGTTCGTTGAACTAGATAAACGAGGGTGCAAGGTGTTATTAAGTAACTCGGCGACTGATTTTATAAAGGACTTATACAAAGATTTTCACATTGAGGTTGTTTCAGCGAATAGAAACATCAATGCAAATGCTTCGAGGAGAGGAAAAATTGACGAAGTATTGGTGATGAATTATGAACCTGACAGATAAAGCTTGGGAGAGGTTATTTGAACGTTATAACATTCTCCAAGAAATTCAGAAAAAAGGTTTTTATGAAATTGAGGCCAAGACAATAAAAGAAGAACGAGAGCCAAGGTTAATGGCAAAGTTTGACCATAGTAGCAACTTGCCAAAGCTATTTAAAAAAAACGGTTTATCTATTTTGCCAATTTCACGCTCAAAATATGTTATAGGTCAATTTGATGTTTATCAAAAAGTAACCTATAATCAAAAAATAAAACCGACTCAAGTGAGCTTTCCAAGTGACATTACAACTATTGATCCGACGAACCTTTATTCAGAAAGCTCAGCTCTTCATTGTGCTGCTATAACTGGAATGATTGAGGACGTTCTAGGAGAGGAAGCCTTCCAGACTGTCTCTGGGAAGATGTCCTCTAACAAGTTTGACTTTAATATTAGAACTAAAAAGGGAAATGACCTCAAAATTAATGTTACTAACTCACAAGTAGAAATTGATGGCGGATATGAGAGTGCTCATCAATTTATGATTGTTGAAGCGAAAAATGAAATGGTTGAGGATTTTCTTATTCGTCAACTTTATTATCCGTACCGCTTGTGGCAAGGGAAAACATATAAAGAAGTTAGACCAGTATTTTTTACGTACTCAAACGATATTTTTAGCTTTTTTATATTTGAATTTACCGACCCAATGAGGTACAACTCTTTGAAATTGGTTGAGCAAAAAGATTATGTTATTGCTCATGAGGAGATAGAATTGGAGGACATTATTGAGGTGGTAAACACAACAAAAGTTCAACCGGAGCCACAAATAGCTTTTCCTCAAGCTGACTTATTTCCTCGGATAGTTGACCTTCTAGGGTTACTGGTCGAGAGTGATTTAGACAGAGACACTATTACTTTAAATTATGACTTTGATGAGAGACAAACATACTATTATACAACAGCTGGAATGTATCTAGGATTAATTGAAAGGTACACTGATAGAGAGACAAGGAAAGTTATGTTTACATTGTCAAATAAAGGTAGAGAAATAATGAGAAAGAGCTTTAAGCAAAAATATTTGAGCTTAGCAGGTTGCATTTTAGCTCATGAACCATTTAAACAAGTTCTTCTTGAGTATATTCAAAATGGTGCTCCTCCAGAAAAGGGGAGAGTAGTTGAAATAATGAGAAGATGTAAACTTTATAATGTCAATTCAGACTCTACATATGAAAGAAGAGCGCACACAGTCAGCAAATGGGTTGAGTGGATTTTGGATTTGCCAAATATGTATTAACAAGACCGAGTCGCCAAGAAAGAATTTATGACTTAAGAGCCACCTTACTAGGTGGTTATTTAAATTTTTAAATAACATACTTTGAACCCAAGTTCGACAGTCGATAGGCAAACAAAATTCCTCTCAATCATTGATATAAAAGAGACAATGAGCATAATTTAATGAGGTATTTATCCAATGAGTATTAACTTGGAGGGAAAAAAGAATATGTTCCAAATCATCGGCCGCCTGCGTTGCCCCATTTGTTCTGAACCGGTTCAGCCAGACGAGAAAGTGTTCCTCGACATCATCAATACTGTCATGCATCAGAAATGCTACTACAAGTTTCCGCATCGACGTCTTCCCATAAGGGATGAGGGATCGTTTCAGAAAATGCTTCTGAAGTATCCCTTCTTTCATCGAGAAGATGATGAGGAAGATTAAAAAAAGGATGGAATATGAGCAACGAAAAGAAGGCGGATCGCTCCGCCTTTTTTGCACGGGGTAGCAGCCGAAAATAATTTTGCACAAATTTTGCACGGGATGAACGAGCATGTCCATTCATCCTTGAAATATCAATGGTTTTATGATGCGGTTATTATCCCTCCTGGGACGCCATCTACATATGAAGAAATGCGCAAAACTGCGCTAAAGCAAACTCTTTGTCAGAAGCACGATTTCTCGTGTGACGATGGAGAGTTTTTATTTTTGGTAAAGAACATAAGAACAACCTGTCAAGGCTAAGGAAATCGAGAGGGCTCAGTTGGATAGAGTAATGTGTAACATATCCTAGAGCTTGCTACGAGTGTTTTTTGCAAGCAAAAAATGCAGAGAAGTGCAAGAAAAAATACATAGGCTTGCCAGCTCAAGACTCAAGGTTCCAGACCGGGGGCAGAGGACGGCTGGATCGCGGAGAGAGCGTTCCGCAGTCGATAGCTCTCTCCCGTAAAGGCCAAGATGTGGGCGTGGTGAACCAAGCGATCCACTAACGCTGCCGTCAAACGGTTGTCCCCAAACACCCGATTCCACTGTCCAAATTCTAGATTCGATGTCACCATGACGCTTTTTCGCTCGTAACAGTCGGCGATAATATGAAACAACAGTTCCGATCCTTGCTTTTGAAACGGCACATAGCCGAGTTCATCCAAAATCAACAGTTCGCATGGGTCGAGGCTTCGTTTCAGCCGTCCGAGCGTGCCGTTTTTCAACGCCTCTTCCAGCTGGGCGACAAGATCCGCGACGCGGAAAAACCGAACCTCATGGCCTTGTTGGCACGCCTGAATGCCAAGTGCTGTGGCGAGATGGGTTTTCCCCGTTCCAGGTGAACCTAAAAGCAGAACGTTTTGCTTTCGCTCCAAAAAGCGAAGGTCACACAGTTCCTCCCTCGATGTCGTGGCTGGCCAATGGATATGACCCGACCATTCGTAATCCTTCAGCCATTTCAACTCCCGAAACTTGGCTTTCTTGATCAGCCGAGCCTGTTTCGCTTCTTGGCGGCACGACAGTTCCAGCGCCAATACATCCCGCAAAAACTGTTCTTTCGTTTCGAATCTCACCTCCTCGAATCGATCTGCGATATAGGCCAAATGCAGCGCTTTACAAATCTCTTTCACCTCTGCTCTCATTTCTGGACACTCCCTTCCCGAGCGGGATGAAGACGTTGATCATACACCGTTAAATCCGTTTCATAGTCGATTAGAACGGAAGGGGTGTATGATTCTTCCCACTTGTCCGGGTAATAGGAGTGCTTCGCTTCCATCAACACGCCGATTTCATGAGGAGTCAAGTCCCATCGCTGACTCTCCTCGAGCCACTGGGCGATTTCGTAAAGCGTGTGCCGATCCAACAGCGCTCGCAGTCCTTTTAAACGGGCCACCACCTGGGGCGGGGGGCCAGCCAGATACATTCGGATCGCCTCCGGCAAGTACGTCCGGTAGCGGGAATGTCCGACAACCCGGGGTTTGGTCTCCCACTCAGCGAAAATCTCTTTCCAAGGGATTTCGCGTTTCACGTTCGTATACGGCCTTGGCGCTTCAAGATGGACGTCTCCATCGGAAGAGAACACAACGAAACGATTCCATTCTTTCTTCACCAACACCCGGTTGGGGACGGACAGGCCATGGACGACGAACGCCTTCCCATCCACCATCACTTCTCCGTATTTATTCACGTAAGCGTGATCGAGGGAGAAGATCGGAAGATCTTGTTCCGGCAACGCCAACAGCTCTGGTTGTTCTTCCTGCCATAGTTCCTCGATCCACCGCCCCTTTTCATAATGAGGACGGTTTCGGTCCTCGACCATCTTGCGATGCAGCCACTCCACCAGCTCCGGATCCGACTCCATCAATGGAGCGGGGATGAAACAAAGGTTGCGAGTGTAATAGACTTTTCGCTCCGCATTTCCTTTCTCATGTCCACTGTATGGATTGCACACTTGTACATCAAACCGATAGTAGAGTTGGAATTTCTCAAAAGCCTCGGTGAATCGGCGTTCTCCCCCTTTTCGAATCGACACAATGGCCGCGGACAAATTGTCAATGCGCAATGCCTTTGGCACTCCCCCAGCCTGACGAAACAGCTGCGTCAACCCGTGGAGGAAGCATTCACTGTTTTCCGCCGGCAGCGGATAAGCAAACGCAGCGTTGCTATAGGGAAAGCTCATGATCAAAACCGATCGCTCTTCTTCCTTCCCCTCCTTCGTCACAACCGTCATCTTCCCGAAATCCACCTGCGCCTCGCCTGGCGGGTGCTCCAGTCGTTCATAGCGCTGTTCTTTCTCGAGCTTGAGCTGCGGTCTTCGTTTTTGCACGTACGCGCAAACGGTGCGATACGAGCCTTGAAATCCATGGTCACGACAAAGCGCTTCAAACATCGTCTTGTTCGTTCGCCGTTGTTTTCTCGGCAGCTTGGCATCCTCCTCCAACCAGTCATCAATGATTTGCCCGTACCCTTCTTCCTCCATCATCCCCTTTTTGCGTTTGATGGTTGGTTGGACAGAAATGTCTTCATCTGCGTATTTCTTGACCGTTCTCCAGTTATATCCCGTTTCACGGGAAATTTCCGCAATCGATAACCCTTTCTTTTCACGCAGTTTTCTGATACGATTAATTTCGGGCATTGCCAGCATCCTTTCGCTCCTCCACTGTTTGGTTATGTGTTCACAACTTCCACAGTAGAGGAAATGTTAGAGGCTGGCAAGCCTTTTTTTCTTTGCCTTCAGCTCTGCACTTTTCGTTGCAGAACTCTGTATTTTTATTTTGCAATAAACACTTACATCCCGTTCCAAACTTCCTTTTTTGAATAAGTAAGCACTCATACTTTCGCTTTTCGGAAATGTACATAAAATCCTATTGTCTATGAAATTACATATTTAGTAATATAAGGACTGGAAAAACAAGGCGATGAGGGTAGAAAAGGAGAAGAGGGATATGAAACCAAATTTATGGAATTGTCACTGCAATTTGTAAATACGGTGGAAAGACGATCCAAGCAATGAGAAATGCAACCGGATCACCTTATGATTCATTTATGGCAGCTTATAAACAAGGATTCGCTGCATGAAGATTGTCTCTAAAGCTTACACATCGTCTCAAGAAAGGAGATTATAGAATTTTTTCGTTTCATGCGATATGTCATAAATCGAAAGTACTCTTGCATGGGAACTGCTCTTTTGATGGGTGACCACACTTTCATTTGAGGGAGGGCCTCATGCAAGGGCTATTTTTTGCCTGTCTGATTCTATCTAACACTTCAGGTAATGAAAGACTTTTTATTCATGTGGGGGAGTAGGAAATGAAAAAGTTATCAGGTCAATATTTATACATCTTTTTATTAGTAACGATTATTTTGTTATGGAGTTATGGATGGGTTCTAACGAAGATGGGGTTAAGTTACATGGGGCCCTTTACGTTTGCCGCTTTACGCTTTTTACTTGCTTCATTGACGATGATCATCATTTTATTTTTTCTAAAGACTCCCCGACCAAAAGGAAAAGAATGGATGATTCTGTTTATAATAGGGTTGTTGCAAACTACCGCCATGTTTCTATTCATTAATTATGGAATGATGTTTGTAAATGTAAGCAAATCTTCAATCCTGATTTACTCGATGCCTATATGGAGCGGAATCCTCGGATATCTCTTTCTTCATGAATCATTAAACTATTACAAGGTAGTCAGTCTCATCCTAGGGATTTCTGGTTTAGTATCTATTATCGGGGTTGATTTTTTTGCTGTGCAGAACAAAAGCTCCATTTTCGGAGAATGTTTCCTTTTACTCGCTGCGATTTCTTGGGCTGGGGCAAATATCATTGTTAAAAAATATTTTAGCAATCATAATAAGATTGTCGTATCAACATGGCAAATGATTTTCGGAACCATTGGAGTGGTAGTTGCCGCCATTCTCATGGAGTGGGGTCAACCTATACAGTTTACAACGATGAGTATGTTTATTCTGATTTACACAGGAGTGATTGCCTCTTCATTCTGTTTTACCTGTTGGTATGTGGTGTTAACCAAGCTTGATACGACAGTCGCTTCGATTTCCTTATTATTTGTTCCGATTGTAGCTATTTTTCTAGACTGGTTGTTACTTAACGAAAAAATGACTGTAAATATCGCCATCGGAGCACTGTTGATCACGATTGGCGTTTACTTAGCTACCGTGGCAAAACCTAAAAAGAAAAGTATAAAAAGATTTTCTACAGAAATAAAAAGCTAAGCAACGTGTTGCTTAGCTTTTATTATGGACTATGGGATTAAGTATGACGCAAGTCAATATAGACAGCCCTACTTAATGATCCTTATCTATTCTTTTCTTAGGAATCATTAACTTTTTTTATTTTTTCTAGTGCGATCTTAGGAGTTCGGTCTTCTTTTAATAAGCCATTAACTTCTTGTTGCACATCTGTAATTTGGGTGTAGCAATATCCGGATATATACGGTAATTTTTTTATCGCGTCTGTGATACTTTGATACCTTCTTAAAAATTCGTCTTCAGTCTCCACTTGGTGTCCATATCCCCAGCCTTTTTCGTCCTTAAATGCAATCCCACCATATTCAGAGATGATAACCGGTTGCCCTTTATAAGTGTAACCTTCAGCAAACGCATACTTATCTTTGTTATGGGGGATCTGATTATTTAAAATAAGATCTTTATCTTTATATCGTTCATAAAATTTTTCTCCACATTCTTCATAATCATGCAGAGTAATAATATCAGAAACTGTATGTTCCCAACCATCATTGACAATAACCGGTCTCATTTGATCGATCGATTTAGTGAGATAATAGATTGATTCAGTAAACGACTGCTGTTTTTTATCATATGCTACATTTGGTATACCCCATGATTCATTAAAGGGGACCCAAGTGATAATAGAGGGATGATTATAATACTGCTGGACAATTTCAAGCCATTCCTTTGTAAAGTTTTCTACAGCCTGATCCGAAAATTCATAAGTCGCAGCCATTTCAGACCACACTAACAATCCTTTTTTATCACACCAATACAAAAATCTTTCATCTTCTATTTTTTGGTGTTTACGTACACCATTAAACCCCATTTGTATTGTTTTATTAATATCATCAATTATTGCTTCATCAGAAGGGGGGGTTAACAACGTGTCAGGCCAATATCCCTGATCTAATAAAAGTTTTTGATAAAGTGGTTTATTATTTAATAATACTTTTCCATCTTTTATAGAGATTTTTCGCATTCCAAAATAGGATTCAACCTCATCAACTAATTGCTCATTGTCATACAAACGAAAAACAACATCATAAAGATTCGGATCCTCAGGCGACCATAGAAATACTTTCCATTCAGAGATCTCCGATAAAAGATCCACTTCTAAATGAAATTGAGGGCGATTAGGATTGATAGAAAATCTTTTTATTTCTCTTCCTTTAAAATTAATCACAGTTTCTAGTCGCAAGTCCTCATGTAATGACACATCGAGATCATAATCAAATCGTATCGAGTGATTATCGATATTTGGCGTCATTTTGACAGACTTTATGGTTTGATGGTTTAAAAATTCCAGCCAAACAGTCTGCCATATACCAGTAGTTTGCACATACCAACAGCCAAAATTCTTATCCATCCACCGTTGTTTTCCTCTCGGCTGATAGCAACTTAAACTATCTTCTACTTTTACGACTAGCTCATTCTCGCCATATTGGTCAATCACATTCGTAATATCAAAAGCAAACGCTGAGTTCCCCCCTTTATGGTCACCTACGAAATGTCCATTTACCCAAACCTTTGTAAAATAATCAGATGCTTGAAACCTTAAGATCACCTTTTTGCCTATTTGATCTTCTGGAATTTTAAAAGAGCGTTGGTACCACACAACAGGGTGAAACGTTTCGTCTCCAATCCCGCTCGCTTTTGTTTCATAAGTAAAGGGAACTTGTATTTCCATTGAAGTTGATAAATTTTTATACCACTCGTTACGTTCTCCTATATTTTCATCATCAAATGCAAAACTCCATTTTCCATTTAAATTTAACCAGTCCTTGCGTTTAAATTGCGGACGAGGATATTCAGTGCGGTTATAGACTTTGACATTATTCATCTGCCATTCTTCCTTTCTATGTTTATCCTTTAATACCTGTGAAACTAATTCCTTTTACAATTTGTTTTTCAAAGATTAGAAATGCGATAATAACTGGAATTGAAGCAATTGCATTAGCTGTCATGGGCAATACATACGCAGTTGAATAATTGGAATTGAAAACAGGAATACCAACTGGCAATGTGTATAAATCTTCAGATAATGTGGCCAAGTACGGCCACAAGAAATTATTCCACGAACCAATGAATGTAAAAATTCCAATTGCTGATATAGCAGGTTTAGATAAAGGTAAGATGATTTTATAAAATAGTTTAAAAGTGGAACATCCATCAATTACAGCACTTTCAATTAATTCCTTAGGGACATTATCAAAAAAACTTTTTAATACTATGATGCCCATTGAGGATGCAATCATTGGTAAAATTAAACCAGCGTAAGTATCTATCAACCCCAAACTTTTCGCTACCTCATATAAAGGAATAATAGTTGCTTCACCTGGAATCATTAATCCCAACAAAAAGAATACTAAGATAAAGTTTTTATATCGAAATTTCAGTCGGGAAATTGCAAACGCTGCCAATGATGTAACTAATAACGACAACAATGTAGTAATGAAAGCCACAATGAAACTATTCCAGGTCCACTTGAGAATTAAGCTTTCTTCTAAAAGGCGAGTATAGTTATCCAGAGTATATGGAGGTAAAAACCATTCCACTGGGTTTTTTGTCACATAGCCATCTGGTTTAAGTGAAACAAATATCATCCAAATAACAGGCAGGATAAAAAGAACTGCTGCTATTAATCCTATGATCACTTTTATCCATAAATATGAATCGCGATTTCTCTGCAATAAAGATTTTTGACGTATTTGCGTTTTGTCTTGTATATTAGGCGCTAATTGAGGCATACTCATTTATCAGTTCTCCTTTCTTTGATACCTTAATTGAACAATAGATAGAATTAATAAGATCATGAAAAGTGCATAGGACATTGTTGCTGCATACCCCATCAAATTCTTATTAAACCCAACTTCATAAATATATTGTATTAATGGTCTTGTAGTCCCTCCTGGTCCTCCTCCAGTTATCAACATAATTTGGGCAAACACCTTATACGATGCAATAATTTGCAATAACAAGATGACTTTTCCTATTGGTACTAACTGAGGTAAAGTAATGTGAATAAACATTTGCCAACGAGAGGCACCATCTATTTCAGCAGCTTCATATAATGAATCGGGAATATCTTGAAGAGCCGCCAAAAACAATATCATATTAAAGCCAACCGTCCACCATAAGGTAACGACTACAATTGCAACCCAAGCAAGTTTTTTATCAGCAATCC
>NICF_comb_assmDRAFT_10002692_pt1 | contig 13232 bp, 10 predicted proteins | sample NewIslPassag4_SG_FD_11279 | JGI IMG/M metagenome (IMG submission 11279) | reverse complement strand
CGCCGTCCGCGCCTTCGAGGAACTGGCCTTGGCGGTTGAGCGGACGCTCGACTACCACCGAGCCCGCCGGCGGGGGGCGTCGATCACGGATCTCATCGACGGCCTCGTGATTTCGGGCGAGCTCGGCAGGGACGCGCAGCTTGCGCTTGAGTTCGGGCGGCGTATCGGCATCCCGGCGACTGCCGCAGACCCGATCATCGGCCCGGGGGATGCGCATACGTTCGGGGAGGACGCCCCCCTCTACGCGGTGGCGTGCGGCATGGCCGCAAGGGGGCTCGAGCGGCTTTGATCGAGTTCAATTTCGTTCCAGCCAACCTGCGCAATCGGAGCCGCACGGCGATCAACTGGCTGCGCGTCGGAACCATCTTCGCCGTCGCCTTGACCATCGTTGTCGTCGCCGGAAGCTTCATGAACCAGATGAGCATCGCGATGTACCGGCGGGAGCTCGCCGCCCAACGCCCCGGCATCCAGAGGGTCGACGATTTGGAGCGGCAGCTGCGGGACATTCGGCGGGAGAACCAGCGATTGACCGCGGAGGTCTCGCGGCTTCAGGCTCTTGGCGACGGGGAACAGACCGAACGGTTTCTCGATTTCCTGAACGCCCTCTCGGCGACGGCGAGCGAAGGTATCCTTCTCGATGCTCTCGAGTACAGCAAGGGAGGCGCCACACGTGTTGCCGGCGTCGCGATCGACCCAGAGGAGCTCTCGCACTTTTTTGATCAAGTGAAACAGATTCCCGGCGTGATCGACGCATCGCTTACGAGTATGGGGCGCCCGGCCGGGGAGGAGAGCGGACTCCGAAGATTCGAGCTTCGAATTCAGTGGCGCACCGGGGGATGAGGCCGCTATGATTGGGCGTTTGGGCAAGGGAGTGGCGGCGCGATCGCCAGGGAGACCGCTCGCGAGTCCCGCGGGAGCCCGGGAGAGTCTCCGGGATCGCCTGCGCGCATGGTTTGGAAAGAAGGCCGCTCCGGGACCGTCGATCCACATCGACGGGCGCAGGCGCTTCATGTCGCTGGCACTTCTCGTTTATCTACTCGCGGTGTCCGCCGGGGCGGTGATTTACAACGTATCGGTTCTCCGGCAGGAGTCGGATTTGCGCCGGCAGGTCGAGTCGGGTTCGGTGAGGGTTGCGTCGATCCAACGGTTGACGGGTCAGCTCGACGCAGAGCGGCAGACGGGCGCCGAGCTGCAAGCTCGCCTGGATCAGCTCTACCGGGAGCTGCCGGGTGCGGTCGAACTCCCGCTCGTGATGGCGAGGCTCGCCCAGCTTCAGAACTGGTCGGGCGGCTCTGTAAGCGGCAACGAGTATTCCGAGCCTCGCTGGACAGGCGATCTCGGGCAGCTGCAAACTCATGCCGCCTTGCGGGGATCGCTGCAGGAGGTAGTCGCCTACATCCGGGCGGTGAAAGCACTGCTCCCTGCGGCGGCGCTCGAGCGGCTCACGATCCGCCTGGACGGGGAGCCGGGAATCGTCTCCGCCGACTTGCTCTTTTCGGCCGCCGTCATGCGGGAGCGGCCCGCCGCGGCGCCCGTGTGGGATCTTGAGGCGGCATTGATGCGGGCCGAGGGGGCGGTCCGCACGGCCGAGGTTCCAGGCTATCCGTTCACCCCGGGGATGCGACTTTGGCGGGAGGCGCGCGCGGCCGGCATGAGCCTTCCCGAGCTACGACTGGCAGGCGTGGCCCGCACCGCCAACGAAGCCGTGGCGGTCATCGTTTATCACGGCAGCTCGGCGCTGGTGCGGGCCGGCGACCGGGTGGGTCCGGTCGAGGTGCTCTCGGTTGACGCGGGCGGCGTGCTCGCTGCGGTCGGCGGGCGCGTGGTGCGGCTCGAAATGACGAATGAACGGACATTAGGGACTCGAGGAGGGGACGGTACGTGAAGATGGTGTGGGGAAGATTGGTTTTGCCGGCGTTAATCGCAGCGTTGGCTGCGGCGGGCGCTGCGTGGGCGCAAGGCGGGGTTCCGGTGGACATGGAGTTTGAGGGGGCCGGCCTTGCGGATGTCGTGCGTGTGCTCGGCGAACTTGGGGGTTACAACGTCATCGTCGATCCGAGTGTCCAAGGGAGTGTCACGTTCCGCCTGCGCGGGATGACCGTTGACGAAGCGATCGAGATGGTGGTCCGCACGAGCGGTTACAGCTACCGCAGGTTGGGCAGTACGCTCGTAGTAGGGGCGGAGTCGACCCTAAGAGCGCGGTTCGACGTGGTCGACACCAAGGTGCTGCAACTCGAGTATGCCGATCCAAGCCAGCTCTTACCCCTGATCCGGCTCCTGTTCCCGAACATCGAAGCCCAGGTGGATACGGTGCAGCGCGCCTTGGTCGTGCGCGGGCTGTCCGCCGAGGTGGCCCGGGCGGAGGCGTTCGTGCGTGAGCGCGACGTCCGGCCGCTCGTGGAACAAGAGTTTGTGCAGGCGCCCGTCGTCGAGATTCTTCGCACGCTCGCCCGGTTGGGCGGGTACAACCTGATCGCCCAAGGCGAGATTGCAGGGACGATGACGGTATCGCTGAGCAAGGTGACGGTCGAATCGGCGATTGAGCTCGTGGCGCGCCGGGCGGGACTTGCGTACGAAATCGACGGAACGGAACTGGTCGTCTCCGGGCGTCCCGCGTCAGAGGGCGAGGACGCGGGAACCGCCACGGCCGTTTCGGTTCCGCCGCCCGTGGAGCGGCGGCTCATCCAGCTCGTCCACATCAGCCCGTCAAGAATCCTCGACGCGGTGCGGGTGCTTGTCGGCGGCGGCGACGTTTGGGCCGACGAAGCCTCGCGCACGATGATCGTCTCCGCTACAGTGTCCGCATTGCGCCAAATCGAGGAGCTGGTCGCCCTTCTCGACGTGCCCGCGGTGGCTGTCCGGGGCGTTCTGCGACAAGGAGAAGAGCGCTTGGCGATCATCCAGATCGGCCAGGCGAACCACATCGTCCGCGCCGGGGACAGCGTGGCCGGGGTGAAGGTGCTCGCCGTCGATCTCGACGGCGTCATGGTCGAGACGGTCCACGGCCACCGCCTTTCTGTACGCGCCGGGGGGAACTAGCTCATGACACGTCGTTCAGCCCAAGCGCGGGTGTTCCTTGCGTTCTTGGCCTTGATCGCGGCCGTCGCGGGCCTGCGGACGCCTTTGCCCGGGACCGCCGCGGCGGCCCAAGTCGATGTGACGTTCGAGCGGGCGCCCGTGCACGATGTGCTGCGGGTACTCGCCGCCGCTGAAGGACTCAACCTGATCGTCGACCAGGACGTGACCGGAGAAGTGACGATCAGCGCGTTGGGGCTGGACGCGTTGGAAGCGATCCGGCTCGTCGCGGGCTTGCGCGGCCTCCATCTCGAGCAGGTCGGGAACACGCTCATCGTTTCCAACCAGCGCACGGAACTCGGCCGCATGCTCGGCCGGAACGAAAGGTCCCAGTTGAACTTCACCCGGCGTCCGGTGAGCGAGGTGATCGAAGCGCTGGCCGCCCGGGCCGGATGGAACTTGATCTCGGAGGCCACCATCGACCGCGAGGTGACGGCGTGGCTCGAAGGCATCGACCACGTGGAGGCGCTTAGGCTCGTCGCAGCTTCCGCCGGCCTGCGCTACCAGCTCACCGGGGGCGTATTGCACATCAAGGGGGCGGACTTCGACAGCGGCAACGATCAGATCGCGATTTTCCGCCTGGACCACGCCGACGTTCAGAGGGCGAAGGAACTCCTCGAAGTGTTCGTTCCGGGCGCCCTGGTCCAAGCCGACCGGGCGACGCGAAGCCTCGTCGCCAAGGGATCCGTCGAAGTTCTCGGCGAGGTGGCTTCGTTCTTGGCGCGGTTCGACGTCGCCCGTCCGCAGGTGTTGGTCGAGGCTCGCATCCTCGAAGTGGCGGTCGATGCGCTCGAGGAACTCGGCGTGGAGTGGTCCGAGATGCTCACCGCCTCCGGGGCAGGCGTGCCCGGTGCGTTCGAGCTCGCGTGGAGTCCCGCCCAACTCCAGGCGACGCTGCGCTCGCTCGCCGAACGGGGGCGGTCCAGGGTGTTGGCGAGCCCAAAGATCTCCGCGCTCGACCAGGAGGCCGCCCGCATGTTGATCGGCGACCGCGTGCCGATCGTCACGGAGCAGGTTGACAGCGAGGGTCGAATCACCCAATCCGTCGAATTCCTCGACGTCGGTATCGTGCTCGAAATCGAGCCTCGTATCGCCTCCGACGGCTCGGCGGTTCTGGACATCCGGACGGAGGTGAGCAGTGTCGTCGATCCCATGAGCGCCTTCCCCACCGTGAGGACGCGTGAGGCGACGACGCGGGTGCGCGTGCATGACGGGCGCCCGCTGATCATCGGCGGGCTCATCCGGGAGACGGCGAGCGAGGGGATCAGGGGCATCCCGTACCTGAGCGAGTTGCCGGTGCTCGGCCCGCTCTTCGGCCGCCGGGTCGAGGAGAACAATCAGACCGAGACGGTCATCATTCTCATTCCCCACATCGTGACCGGCGCCGGGGAAAGCGGCGGGACGACGGGCCCGGCGATGCCGGGCGGCCAGGTCCCCGAAGCGGCGATCTCGCAGGCGACCCGCGTTGCGCTCGAGTCTCTCGAAGCTCCGGCGCTCTCCCGCCTTGAGCTTGCGAGGAACCGGTTTACGGTCAGTGTCGACCTGATGCCGCTGGCGTTCGGGGCGACCGAGGTCCAGTTTGAGAACGAGCGGCCGCGTTCGAGCATAATCAGTCGCATGTACGCAGCGTTGGGCGCAGCCGATGCGGCATGGTCGGTGGGCGCGGCCTATCGGCTGTACTACGGCGTGGAGGCGGAGCCCCCCGCGCTGCGGCCCTGGTTGGATGGGGGCATTGAATACGCGTCGCCGCTGGGCGAAGAGCCGGTCATGCTCTACAGCGCCGGAGCCGGCTTTAGGCTTATCATGGGCGAGCACGGGTTGCTCGAACTCTACGCGCGCCGGCAGGAGCCGTCGAGGCCGGGAGCGCTGCTCGGTTTACCCGGACGGAGCGGTGAAAGTCTGTTCGGCGTGAAATTGGGATGGCGGTACTGAGATGAGGCGCGCGCACCGGGGCACGGTCTGCCGAACGGCGCGGGAGAAGGAGCGCGGCTTTACCCTGGTCGAGCTTATGCTTGGCGTGCTCCTTTTCAGCATCATCGCATATGCCTCGATGTCGCTCATGTCGTCGACGTTCGGCGTGACCGGAAGGATGTTCGCCGAGTTCGACAGCCGAAAGCGCGTGATGGTTCTCCTGCGGGAGATGGCTGAGGGAGCCTCCAACTACGCCGGTTACCTCGGTGCGAGCCACATCGAATTCCAGGAGACGACGGTGCAGTTCGCTAACGGCGTGGGGCCCGAGCGGGCGTGCGTTTTTCGCATCGAGTTTCCAAGGTTTGAAACGGAATCGACCGATGCGGTCGAGTACGCTTGGCGACCCAGCGAAGAAGCGATCTACCAGCGCGTCGGCAGCGGCGAATGGAGGCGCTTGCTCACGGGCGTGACGTCCTTTGCGGTCGAGAAGCTAGGCTCGGACAAGCACACGATCCGAGTGGAAATCGGCCACCGGGTGAAAGGATTTCGAGAACCGATCGTGAGGGGAGCCGAAGGCCAAGCCCGCAACATGAACGTGAGCGGGGTGGTCTGGTCCGAATTGATCAAGGAGTGCACGCCGTGACCGCACGTACTTTTCGGCGTTTCCGGAGCCCGGGGGTAGGGGCTTGCACCGGGCTGGACGAAAGAGGATTCAGCCTGGTCGAAGTGGTTGCATCGGTCGTCATGCTGGGCATCGTGGGCGCCGCTGCGACCTACTTGGTGATCCGGTTAACCGAGCCTCGTGAGCTCACCATTCGCTACGAGCAGCGCTCGCTCGCGGCGAGGATAGCCGCGGAGCAGATCTGGGATTTGTTCGCTCAATCGCCTGATTCGCCTCCGAACCAATGCTTGCCGTTTTCCGAAGAGCCGCCCGAATCGTTCGAGACGCTGGACGCAAATTTCAAGTATGCATTCCGGTGCTGGAATTACGTGGAAAACGGGCAAGCGAGCGAGACGCTATACCGGGTACGAGTATGGTTGCAGCGCGCGAGCGACGGGGAAATCGTGGGGGCGTTCGACATGCTCGCCCTGCTCGGGGGGTACTCACTATGACGGCGCGTGCACGGATCGGAGAACGAGGCAGCATCCTGACGTGGGTGATGGTGATCGGCCTTTTCACCGTCGGCGCACTCGGCGCCGCGACGCGGTTGATCCCGGCGGCGACTCACTTCACCGTGCAGGACTCGGACGCCACGTATGCGTTCATCGCCGCCGAGTCGGGGATGCACTACGTCGCGCACCAGATTCAAACGGGCGGTGTCGAGGCGCTGATCGGCGGAGAAATCAACGTCACGCTCGGCGGTATCGGCGCGGACGCTCCCGAGAAGGACCAGCGCTTCCGCGTCTTCGTCGACGACGAAGACGACGGCTACATCTATTTGGTCGGCCAATTCGGCGGGGTGACGCGCACGTTGAGAGCGAAAAAGGTGCTCACGCAGCGCGGCGCGCCGGCCACCCCGAGAAGCGACGACATCAGGATCGACGTGGCTGTCTACGCGCTCGGAGAGCCCGGCGCCAGGTACCCTGCGGTCGACCTGTCCGGCGGCGGTCAAGTGCACGGCGACGCAGGCACGAACGCGACGGCGTCCGGCTCGGTGACGCTCCGCGGCGGAGCGGCGATCTACGGCAATATCCTCATCGGTTCACCGGAGCTCGAGAACCCTGGTTCTGTGGTTTCGAAACCGGACTGGATCCATGTCTCCGGCGTCACCAAAGTGATCGAACGGCGCGAATTCCCCTTGCCGGTGTTTCCCGAGCCGTTCGAAGGACTCCCCGATCGGGGCTCCGTCCGGACAGCGTGGGACAACCCGCTCGTAGTGATCAGCGAGCCGGGGCATTACGATTCGATCTTCGTCGGACAGGGCCCCTACAAGGTGGTTTTCAACACGGCCGGCAAGGACCTCTACATCCGAGCGAACAAGCTCGAAGTCACAGGCGACGGCTCCGTCGAAGTGACCGGAGGCGGGCGCCTGCACCTTTACGTCGACTCCATTCTGACGCTCGCCGACAAGCGGTTCAACATGGCGGACGGCGACACCATGTCGACGGTGATCTACTATGCAGGCAGTTCACCGGTCACCCTCGCCTCCGGTTTTAACTTCAAAGGCATCATCTACGTGAAAAATGCGGACGTGACGGTCGCCGGGAGCTTCGGTCCCGACCTGCGGCTCTTTACGGGCGGCGCGAAGGTGACTCTTGCGGGCGGGGCAATCCTGGGAACGGACGGGCTGATTTACGCGCCGAGGGCGCACGTCGTGGTGGGCGGCGGCGCTCAGACAGGAGTCGTGATCGCAAACAGCGTTCAAGTAGCGGGCGGCGCCCGCATCAATCACAACGTGCAGCTCATTCCGCAGTTTCCCCTGGAGTTTTCCCTGGGCGAGCAGCAAGAAGAGGACGAAGTAGAAGTGGAATTGCTCCAGTGGGAGCTTTGCTGGCGGGATTGCTTGCCTCCCGAGTTCGCAAGCGCACTCGGGAAGAACGGGGCCTAGGAGCGCACCCCTTGTTATCACGAATGACGCCGGAACTGCTCGGACTCGGACTCATCGGCCTTCTCTTCGGCAGTTTCTACGGAGTGGTCGCTGCTCGGGTGCCCGAGCGGCGATCGATTGTTGCTCCGCCTTCCGCTTGCCCCAACTGCGGGCATCGCCTGGGGCCGCTCGACCTCGTTCCCGTCCTGAGCTTTCTGATCCAAAGGGCACGCTGCCGCTACTGTCGCGCGCCCATCCCTTGGCGCTACCTGTGGATCGAGGTCGCAAGCGGCGCGGCCTTCGCCGCCGCGCACCTTATTTCCGGCGGCGAATGGCCCGCAACGCTCACGGGGATCGTTTTTCTCAGCTTCCTTCTGATACTCACCGTCGTCGATCTCGAGCGGATGCTCCTGCCTGATCGGCTGACGCTCCCCGGGATCGCCGCGGGCATCGCGCTCGCCGCTGCGGGCGCCGGGTACGTTCCGCTTGCGGGCGCTCTGTCCGGCGCTGCGGTGGGATACGCCGTCGCGTGGCTCATTCGTTTTCTATCACGAGGCGGGATGGGCGGCGGCGACGTGAAGATGTTCGCCATGATCGGCGCGTTCTTGGGGCCTGTAGCAGCGCTGTGGGCCTTCTTTTGCGCTTGCCTCGCCGGAACGGTGGTGGGGGGCGGGCTGATGCTCGCACGCCGGCACGAGCGGGGAAGGCCGCTGCCGTTCGGGCCGTTCCTCGCCCTGGGCGCGGTGGCGGCGATCGTCATCCCGCCCCCGTTCTAGGCGTCCGCAAGCGGGGCCGCCCGGTACCTACCTTCCAAACTCCGCCAGGATCGCCCGCACTTGTGCTGCGGCGTTCGCCATGGCGCTCGCCGGGGGGGCCGAGCCGTTCCACACCGTCGCGAGGTGCTGGTTGACGACGCGCTCTACGTCCGGCCAAGTCTCCCAGTACTGCATCGTGTGCAGGCGGTTCTGGCCGTACAGGATGTCGAGGACGAGCTCGGTCATCATGCCGCGCTTGTCCGGCTGGACGGTCTCAAAGAATGACGCCCACAGGCCTGGGTCGTTCACCAGCGGCTGCCGTGCGTCGATCTCGACGATCGCCCGCTGTCCTTCGGGAGAGAGGAGCCACTCGAGAAAGACCCAGCTCCGCTCGGGGTCCCGGGCATTGACCGGCATGCTCCACATGTGCCCCTGCGCGAAGTTCAAACCGTCTCCGGGCCCTTTGGGATACGGCACCATCGCCCAGTCGTACGTCGCCATCGTTCCCATGCGCTCGCCCCAGTGGACCCAGCCGCCCCACATGGCGTAGCCTCCGTTCCACTGGTCGCGGGAGGCGGGCTGCCCGGGACGGGGGGCGGCGCCGAGGGCGATGAGGTCGAGCCAGTACTCGAGCATGTCGAGGTAGGCGTCGTGCTCGAGGAGCACTTCCTCCCGGTCGCCGGTCAGCCAGCCGTTGCCGTTGAAGTTCACCGCCCAGGCCCAATTGGAGATGCCGTTGTTCGCCCCCAAAGTGGTGCCGTATACGCCCTGCTGGGGGCGGGTGAGGCGAATCGCATACTCCCGGTACTCCGCGACGGTCCAATCGGGCCCGGGGACGGCGAGGCCCGCCTCGTTAAGTGCGTCGGCATTCAGCGTGATCGCCATGCTGCTGTAATCAAACGGCACGCCGACGAGCATTCCCTTGTGCGTCGCCGCGTCGAGCATGAAGGGGAAGATCTCGAGCCCCTTCGTGGCCGGGCTCCGTTCCCAGTACGGCGCGAGGTCGGTGAGGATGCCCTGCTCCGCCCAGCGCACCTTCCATTGGGCGATCGTCTGGAACACGTCGGGGGGCGACCCCGCTGCCACCATCACGCTTACCTTCTGCGGGTACTCGGCGAGGGCAATCACTTCGTATTCGAGGCGGTAACCCGGCCGGTCCCTCTCGAAGGCTTGGGCGATCCGCTCGAGGCGTGCGAGCGCAGCGTCGGTGCCGTACGTGACCAAGCGGATCGGCGTCTGCGCCCATGCACTCGCCGCTAAACCGACCGCAAACACCGAGGCAAACAGAACCTGTTTCATCCATTTCATTGCGCAGGCCTCCCTTGAGTTGCTTCCTGACCGCACTGCCCCCCGGGATGAACCGTCCCCGCCGCCGGATGAGTTGCGCGACGATTGTTTATTTTTGGTCGTATAAAACCAAATTCCTTGGAATCCCGTCGCGCGCCAAAGTGCAGACCTTCCAACAGAAAATCCAGAGGACGGGCGGAAAGGCTCCCGGAATATGCCTGAAATAAGTGGACGAATCGAACTTTTTGGCGCGGGGTGAAGCAAGCGACGTGCCTGCGGAGCGAGTTGCAAGAACGCCGAACATCCTGCTGCTGATGGTCGATCAAATGCGCTTCGATGCAATGGGGTGCGCCGGCAATCCGCACATTCGCACCCCGCACCTCGACGAGTTGGCTCGCACGGGTGTGCGCTTCTCGCAGTGTTACAGTCCCATCCCGGTGTGCATCCCGGCGCGGCACGGGCTGCTGACCGGAAGGTTTGCGGCTGCGCACGGTCGGTATTCGCTCAACGTTCCGATCCCCGAGCCCAACCTGCCCACGCTGCCGCAGCTCCTCGGCCTTGCAGGGTACACGACCCGGGCGATCGGCAAAATGCACTTCCGGCCGGTGCGCCGGCATTTCGGCTTTCACCGCATGGAGCTGATGGAGGAGATCCCCGACCACCGGGAGGACGACGAATACCTCCAGTACCTGGCGCAAAACGGCTACGGCCACATCCGCTGGGTGCACGGTGTGCGCAGCGTCCTGTACCAGCTCCCGCAGGTTTCCGTCCTTCCTGAAAGGCACCACGGAAGCACGTGGGTGGCCGATCGAACGATCGAGTTTTTGATTCAAAACAGGAACCGGCCGTTTTTCTGCTTTTCGTCGTGGATCGCTCCGCACCCGCCGTGGAACGCCCCGGAGCCGTTCGCCTCGATGTACGATCCCGATTCGCTTCCGGACCCTGTCGGCCTCGACCGGGACCCGGACGAGCTGCCCCCACGGATGCGCAGAACCAACGTGCACACCGAAGGAATGACGCCTGAGCAGCGCCGGCGGGTGAAGGCGCTCTATTACGGGCAAATCAGCCTGGTGGACAAGGGCATCGGCCGCATCCTGCGGGCCCTCGACGAGCTGGGCTTGGCCGAAAACACACTCGTCATTTTCACCGCCGACCACGGCGAAATGCTGGGCGATCACGGCGCGTGGGGCAAGCACCTGCCGTACGAGGCGTCGGCCCACATTCCCCTGCTCGTCCGGCTTCCGGGACGCACGGAGCCCGGCAGGGTTTCCGATGACCTGGTGAGCCTCCTCGACATCTTGCCTACGGCTCTCGACATCGCCGGCATGCCCGGTGCGGCCGGAGATCTCCCCGGGGCGAGCCTCCTCGGCAGGGAAGGAGGCGGCCTTAAAGAGCCCCGCAAAAAGCTCGTGATCGAGTACGGGCGGGGAGAGGGGCGGTGGCTCGCGCTGCGGGAAGGGGTGTGGCGGTACACCTACTACGCCGGGGGCGGTTGGGAGGAGCTGTACAACCTCGAAACGGACCCTCACGAACTGAACAACCTGCTCCTCGAAGCGCCGGACCGGCCGGTCGACCCGGCGCACCGGCGCCGCGCAGGCGAAATGCGGGCCTACCTCGACGCATGGGAACGCACCCACGGCTTTGCCTCGCCGGGCGCGTGGCAGCCCGACGTCGAGGCGCTGCGCCGCGCCAAGGAGGAAACGCCCGAGTTCCCGGGGCACTCGCCCCGGTGGGTGTTCCGCCTTTCTCCGGAGGAGAGGGCGCGCATGGAAAGCACCGCCGACTCCCTCGCAGGGGCGATCCGCGGCGAACCCACGGTCGACCTCGAGTTTCTGCAACGCACGGGCCGGCTCGAAATGTGGGCGAAGTCGGGCGGCGAAATTCCCGAGGAATGGATGAGCGGCCCGGAGCTTATGCGGGCGGATTGAGGAGGGTGCGCGCGTGCGCGTCATCGATGCCGTCGTCCGGTACTTGCATACGTTGGCCCGGCCGGACGGGGGGTTCGGCTGGGAGGATCAGCCCGACTCGCACCTTACACCGACCTTCGCCGCGATCGGGTGCTTCCATCTTCTCGGCAGGGACGTCCCCGACCGGAAGGCTCACATCGATTTCGTGCGGACTCACCACCCGCTCCGGGGGCCGTACGCCGAAACCGGCGCCAGCGAGCTCGACCTCCGCAGCTTCCTGCTCCAGCAGATTCAAGCGCTCCGCTGGCTGGGGGACGACGCCGCCGATTTCGTCGACGAAGTGCGCAGTTGGACGGGGCCGGCTTCGTACCTGTACGAGATCCGCAAGTACCCGGTTTTCCGGGAGGAGGCGCTCGCCTTCGTCGGGCGCAAGATGTTCGGCCTTCCGCCGGGCGAAGTCGACCCGGCGTGGGTGGAATACCTGCTTGAGCGGCGGCGGCCCAACGGCAGCTTCAACAGCACCCGCGCCGCCGACGGCGGGGACGGGCATGTGCTGAACACGTTCTGGGGCCTTCTGGCGCTCGACGCGCTGGACCGGGTCCCAGCCGGCGACCCGCTCACGCCCGCCACGATCGAATGGCTCAACGCCTGCCGGCTGCCGAACGGCGGCTTTACGTACGCCCCGGGGGCCGAAGTCGGGGGAATCGACGACGTCGCCTATGCGCGGGCCGCGCTCCGCTCCCTCGCGCTGCTCGGCGGGAAGCCGGACGACCCCGGTGCCTGCGCTCGCTACATCCTTTCGCTGCAAAACCTGGACGGCGGGTTCGGCGACCGGCCGGGCGTGCCGTCGAGCGCCGTGGCGACGTACTATGCGCTGGACGCCCTAAACGCCCTGGGGGTGCTGGAGAGGGCGGTCGAGGGGGCATTCGAGGCGGAGGCTGACGGCCGGGCCCGTGGAGGTGCCGGTGTCGTTACAGGCACCGGCGCAAGTGCACACATCCCGGGGAGCGCAGGCGCCGCAGTAAGTGCAAGCGCGGTTGTACCCACACGCCGGCGCGAGGCCGTGCTGCCCCCGGGGCTCAAGGCATTCACCATCCAGCTCGAAGCCCCGGGCTGGGGCAGCCCGGTCGAGGCAGTCGAGCTTGCAAGGAGCCTCGGCATTCACTTGTGGGGCGCGAAGAATGCCTCGCCCGGCTGGGTCGAGCGGGCACAGGAGGTCGCCGAGGAGCGGGGCGTCGACGTCAAGTTTTTCGTCTCCAACGAGGAGTACGGGTCGTATATCGAGCTTCCCGGCATGGGCAGTTTCAACCACTTGAGCGATCCCTTCGCCCCGGCGGGCGTCGACATGGGCCCCTACTTGAAGGGGGAAAGCCCCCACTGGAACGATTTTCGCAAACTGCGCCTCGAGCCGCTGTGGCGGGCGAAGGGCCGCATGATCTGGCAGATCTCCCACGACGAGCCGTTCACCCGGGCGCTCCTCGACGACACGCTCCACAGGGGCGGCTACGGGGCGATCAGCACGTTCCACTTCGGCTGCACGAACATGGCCTTCACGGTGCCGCTCCTATTTCGCTGGCGGCACGACATTCCGTTCGTTTCGCTCCAGGACGCCCACGGCCTGGAGTCGTGGTGGTGGAGCCACCACCTGGTCGGTTTCCGCACGCTCTTTCTGGCGGAGGAGCCGACCTGGGACGCGTGGCTCGAAGCGCTCGACCGCCACTGGGTGGTGGCGGCCCGCCACGATCACAAGACCCGCTTTCGCACTCGGC
>NICF_comb_assmDRAFT_10002691_pt1 | contig 13232 bp, 9 predicted proteins | sample NewIslPassag4_SG_FD_11279 | JGI IMG/M metagenome (IMG submission 11279) | reverse complement strand
AAGGGGACGCTGGCGTGAGGGGGTTGGATGCCGGGTCGCCCGGGAGAGCCGTCGGCGCCGGCTCGCGGGTGATCAAGACGAGATGACCTGCCGGAATCCGCCGGACGCCGGCGTGAGGGTGCTCATCAAGACGCGTCCGCCGGGAATCCGCGGGACGCCGGCCGATGCGCGGGCATGAACAAGCCCGGCACGAAGCCGGGCTTTCGCTATGGTCAGGAGCCGGGAACCTGTCCTTCCAGCAGGCGTTCGATGAATTCCCGCGCCTTGTCGGGCCGCCCGGTGCCGACGCGGACGGCGGCGATGACCGAATCGGGTATGATCAACGGCCAGTCTTTCAGGAGCGGGCTGCCGCTGATATCGACGCCGTACAGGGCGGGGACGGGATCATTCTCTTTTTGCCCAAGGCGTTTCGCGGCTTCCGGTATGGCGTCCGCCAGGTCTCCGAATGCCGGATCGTCCAGCTTTTCGAAGAGTTCCTGCGATACCAGCGAAGAAAAATGCAGTTCATCCAGGATGTAGACATCCGGCTTGTACTGGATCAGGTCGATGATCAGTTTCTGCGCGAAGGCGAAGTCCTGGGGGGTTTGCATCTCCTGCGGCACGTAGGACAACCGGGCGACCACCCGCTGCCAGTCCGGAAACTGCTCCAGCATCACGGGTTCCATGTTCTCGATGTCGAGGTTTCCGCCGATCGGCCAAAACGCGCCGACAAAATGAATTTCCAGGTCCGGAGGCGGGAGGCTGGCGAGCCGTCTTTGCTCCGCCCGGTGGTCGAGCCAGTTGTTCACCCCGTAGATGACGGCGGCCATGAGAAGGACGGCGACGAGCAAATGATATTTGTAATAGTGGAAAAAATGCTCGATTTTCGCTTTCCGCTCGGCGGCTTTTTCGTCCTTGCCGTACAGCCGTTCCCTCAGGCGCTCCCGTTCTTTCCGCTCTTCTTCGGCCTTGATGAGACGGTAGGCCCGGTCGATGGCTTCCGGGTCGGCCGCGGGGTCCGCTCCCGCCGGTTCGCCGCGCATCTGCCGGGCCCGCGCCTGCCGGAGCAGGATGAAATACCGCTTCTCCACCGTTTCCCGGTCCGCGTCCTCCGGCAACCCGAGCACCTTGTACGCCTCTTTCAGATCGTCCACGCCGGTCACCTCCGTCAAAACGTTTCGGACCAAAACGGGTTTTCGGCGACAGGATGAACATGCGGACAAAAATAGTATAACGGGTAGCTTGAGGAAAAGAAAATTTAACAGTCCTGTAAATTGACATCTTTTCGGATTTTCCGGTAACATAAAAGTACGCTTAATCTCCGGCCGCCCGGCCGGAAGCGGGGGACCCAACGACGGACCGGATTCGGACCGGTCCGCCGCGGCGCGGGTGCCGCCGCCCGAACAGCGGGCGACGGTCTCCCAAGCCAGGGGCGAATGGAGCGCGTACGCGCTCCTAGGGTACCATCACGCCCGAGCCCGTCAGCTAACCTCGTCGGCAGTGGATGGGTCAACTCCAGGATTTTCTCCGGTGACCCCTCCAGGGGTCTTTTTCATTCCACCCCCCATGGAAAATCCCTTATGTATGCCCACCACTGGCTAAGCGTACAAAATCTTTCCACCAAAGGAGGAGTTTGTATGCCGCAGCCAAGGTACATCACGGACATCGACCGGATTGCCGCCATTCCCGAGGAAGAGCGGGCCCAGCTGAAAAAGATCACGGAAAAGTACGCGTTCCGGGTCAACGAGTATTATCTGGGCCTCATCGACTGGTCGGATCCGAACGACCCGATCCGCCGGCTGGTCATTCCGAACGAAGGAGAGCTGCTCGAATACGGCCGGTGGGACGCGTCCGACGAAGAGGCGAACTACGTGGTGCCGGGATGCCAGCACAAATACCGGACGACGGCGCTTCTGCTCGTGTCGGAGGTGTGCGGGGCGTACTGCCGTTACTGCTTCCGCAAGCGCCTGTTCCAGAAGGACGTGCGGGAGGCGATGGCCGACGTGACGCCCGGTCTGGAGTATATCGCCGCGCATCCGGAGATCAACAACGTGCTGCTCACGGGCGGCGATCCGCTCATGCTGGCCACCCGGAAGCTGCGCCTGATCATCGAACGGCTCCGGGAAATTCCCCATGTCCGCATCATCCGCATCGGGACGAAAATGCCGGTGTTCAACCCGATGCGCATTTACGAGGACGAGGAGCTGCTCGCCCTGATCCGCGAATATTCCACGGCCGACCGGCGTATCTACATCATGGCGCACGTCGACCATCCGCGGGAAATCACGGAGGAAGCCAAGCGCTGCTTCCAGGCCCTTCACGACGCGGGGGCCGTGCTGGTCAACCAGACGCCGGTTCTCAAGGGCATCAACGACGATCCGGCGGTGCTCGCGGAACTGCTCGACCGCCTGTCCTGGGCCGGGGTCACGCCGTATTACTTCTTCATCAACCGTCCGGTGGCCGGCAACCGCGACTTCGTCCTGCCGCTCAGGCGCGTGTACGAATTGGTGGAAGAGGCGAAGGCGCGCACTTCCGGCCTCGGCAAGCGGGTGCGGCTGACGATGAGCCATTCGTCCGGCAAAATCGAGATTTTGGCCATCGAGAACGGCAAGGCATATCTGAAGTACCATCAATCCCGGGACGGGCATTACGGCAAATTCATGGTGCTGGATTGCCCGGACGACGCGGCCTGGTTCGACGATTTGCCGGGGAACGAACGGTATTGGAACAAGCCGCGGCGCAAGCTCCGGCTTCCGGCGTCCGCCGCCGGGGAAGACGGGCGGGAGCCCGTTCCGGGCCGTCCCGCCGCGGAAGACGCGGAAGCGGAAATGGCCGCCGGCGCCCGCTGACCCCGCCGATATTGACAACTCGAACGATTCTGTATAATAGGTAAAGCAAAGCATTACACCATATACAATGGTCGTTCGGGGGATGATCCGGTTGCCGCGGAATCGGTGGGGTCGCATCCTTGCCGGTCCATTCTTTGTCTTTTCCGCACTCATGGTCATGAAAATGATCCTGGCCGGCGTCGTCGTCTTCGAGGACCACGACTTCTGGCTGACGCTGGCGACGGGAATTCCTTCGGTCTGGGTCTTTTTCTGCCTGATCGAGCTTCTCGTCGCCAGGCGGAGGCTGGCCGCGTATCTCATCGTGAATCTGCTGCTGACGGGCGTGCTGTTTGCGGTCATCATGTACTACAAATATTTCGGCATCATCGTCACGTACCACGCCGCGCAGCAGATCAACCAGCTGACCGAAGTCAAAAGCAGCGTCTGGTCGCTGCTCCACGTTCAATTCCTGCTTGTTTTCGTCGATATCGCGGTGTTCCTCCTCGGCCTGCTCGTGAGCCGCCGGTTCCGGGCCTGGGCGCGAAAGTGGGCCGAGGCGCCGCAATTTGCGCGGGTGAGCCGCCGCAAGCTGGCCGCGGCCGGGCTGGCCGTATCGGTGCTGTGGTGCGTCGCCGTCAGCTGGCCGCACAAGGACAGCATCAACGAGATCAAGAAAGCCCAGGGCATGGGCATTCTGAATTACGAAGCGTACGCGGCGTTTGCGGATCTGCTGGAGGAAGAGTTCGACCCGGCTCTGGTGACCCGTGAGGCGATCGACGAGCTGAAGGGCATCCGGCCGGTGACGAATCCGGAAGGCTGGGGCCTGGCGAAGGGCAAGAACCTGATCGTCATCCAGCTGGAGGCGTTCCAGAATTTCCTCATCGGCCTCCACCTGGACGGGCGGGAAGTGACGCCGGCGATGAACCGGCTGGCGCGGGAGGAATGGTATTTCCCCCGTTTCTTCCAGCAGGTGGGACAGGGCAACACGTCGGACGCGGAATTCGTCGTCAACACGTCGCTCCATATCCCCCGCGTCGGGGCGGCGTCCGTCGTCTACGGCCACAAGGAGTTGCCGGGCCTGCCGAGGCTCCTTAAGGCATATGGGTACGATACGATGACGTTCCACACGAACGACGTGGTGTTCTGGAACCGCAAGGAGCTGTACCCGGCCCTTGGCTTCGACCGGTATTACGACAGGGAATTTTTCGGCGACGAGGACGAAGTGATGTTCGGGGCCTCGGACGAGGTGCTGTACCGGAAGACCGCGGATGTGCTGGAACAGGCGGCGGCTTCCGGGCGGCCGTTCTATGCCATGGTCGTGTCCATGTCCGCGCACCATCCGTTCAACCTGCCCGAGCGGAAATACCGCATGGAGCTCCCGGGGCGGTACGAGGGCACGCTGGTCGGCGACTACATCCGGGCGCAGAACTATGCCGACGAGGCCCTCGGGCAGTTCGTCGAGCGGCTGAAGCAATCCGGCCTCTGGGATACCAGCGTGGTCGTGATCTACGGCGACCATGTGGGGATTCCCAAATATTCGCTGACGAATTACGAGAAAAAATTGCTTCAAGACGACATCTTCGGCCGCGAATACGACGTGCAGGACATGCTCAACGTGCCGCTCATCATCCATGTTCCGGGCGAATTGCCCACGGTGTTCGGCGGCGTGGGAGGACAGACGGACGTGCTGCCCACCGTCGCCAACCTGCTCGGCATTCCTCTGGACGGACGGATCTATTTCGGGCAGGACTTGCTCAACCATCCTGTGAACCTGCTGCCCGAGCGATACTACCTGCCTTCCGGTTCATTGATCACGATGTACGGGGTGTTTGTGCCGGGACGGGAGTATGAAGACGGCCAGTCATATCCCTTCGACGGGGTCAAGATCGACCGGCCCGTGGCGACGAAGGATCAGTTCGAACGCGCCCTGCACCTGCTGGCCATGTCGGACAGCTATACGCGCTCGCTGCCGGAACGGGGGAAATGAAACAACGACAAATGTGCCGTTATTTTCCCATGAAAACGAGCTTTCCGGGGAAATAACGGCACTTTGTGTGATTAAAATGGAAAAATTTATGCGGTTTCGCACAGCCCGGCCTAAAATAATGATACGAATGTCGCCATTTTATCCAAAAGGCGATGAAAAAGGAAAAATAATGATACTTTTGTCGTTGCCGGCGCAATGAGGGTTTCGGGTTCCGTGTCGTTCAGCCATTGGCGGAGGCGGGCGTTTTCGGCAGCTCGACGGTAACCGTCGTGCCCTTTCCCGGTTCGGAAGCGATTTCCGTCCGGCCTCCCACCGCGCGGGCCCGCTCCTCCATGCCGAACAGCCCGACGCCGGGCATTTCGGGCAGCCGCAGGAAACCTTTGCCTTCGTCGCGCACGCGGGCGTACACGCGGTCCTCCGTTTCCCATACGTCCACGAACGCTTCGTCCACGCCGGCGTATTTCCCCACGTTGGTCAGCGCTTCCTGCACGATGCGGTAGATCGCCGTCTCCACGGACCTGTCCAACCTTTTTTTCACTTCGCAGTTCAGGTGGACCTTGATCCCGTAATGCTGGGAGAACAGGTCCGCGTACTTGCGGATGGCCGGCCCGACGCCCAGGTCGTCCAGGAGGGAGGGGCGCAGTTCCCACGCCAGCGTGCGGACTTCCTCGATGATCGAGGTGACCATCCGCCGCATCTGGTGCAGCGCGGGGGGCGGGTTCCCTTCGGCGAGCAGGTTGTCCAGCTGGATGGTCAGGGCGAACAGGCTCTGCCCGATGCCGTCGTGCAGCTCGCGGGAGATCCGTTTGCGCTCTTCTTCCTGGATGGTCATCATCCGCGCCATCATCCGCTTGATTTCTTCCTCGGCTTTTTTCAGCGCGGTGATCTCGTTGCGGATGGCCAGGTACTGGTAGGGCTGGCCGTTCTCGTCCAGAAACGGCACGATGGTCGTCTTCACCCAGTACAGCGAGCCGTCCTTGGCCCGGTTGCGGAATTCGCCGTGCCACACCCGGCCGGACCGGATGGTCTGCCACATTTCCCGCATGTACGCTTTGCTGTGGTATCCCGAATTCAGGATGCGGTGGTCGTTGCCCAGCAGTTCTTCCCGGCTGTATTTGGAAATCTCGCAAAATTTGTCGTTCACATACTGGATGATGCCGCGATGGTCCGTCACCGCCACGATGGACGATTCGTCCAGGGCGATTTTGAGGTTGGTGAGGTCTTCCAGCATCTGCCTCAAGTCTTCCCGGAACGCTTCGTCCTTGATGTGCCGGTCGAGCTGGGCCATCAGCTCGTCCGCCCGCTGGCCGAACAGCGCCGCACGGGGCAGGCCGCTTCGGCGGCCGCTTTTCCGGGGCCTCGCGCCCGCGCTTTCCGCGGCGGGGATTCGGCCGTCCGGCTGTCTGTCATCCGTCATGTGTCGCTTCACCTTCCGCGTCCCCTGGCGTTCGAAATCCGGTGGAGCCCGTTATGTGTCGAAGTTCAGCAGGCCTTTTTTCAGCGCAAATTTGACCAGGTCGGGACGGGTCTTGAGGCCGAGTTTCTCCATCAGGTTGCTCTTGTGGGTTTCCACCGTCTTGACGCTGATCACCAGCTTCTCGGCGATGTCCTTGTTGGAATAGCCCATGGCGATCAGGGCCAGGATCTCCTTTTCCCGTTCGGACAGCGATTCGTAGGCGCCGCCGCCCTCGCCGCTCTTTACGCGTTCCAGGTACTCGTTCATCAGCCGCCGCGTGGCGGTGGGATAGAGATAGGCGTCGCCCCTGGCGACGGAATGGATGGCCTGCACCAGCTCCTCGTGCGGGGCGCTTTTCAGGATATAGCCCGACGCCCCGGCCTGGATGGCGCGGAACAGGTACTCGTCGTCGTCGTACATCGTCAGGACGAGCACCGCAGTGTCCGGGAGCTGTTTTTTGAGCTCGGAGGTGGCGGTGAGGCCGTCCTTGCCGTGGGGCATGCTGAGGTCCATCAGCACCACGTCCGGCTTCAGTTCCAGGGCGAGGCGGATCCCCTCATTCCCGTCGGCGGCATCGCCCACCACTTCGATGTCGTGTTTTCCGTCCAAAAGCGCCTTGAGCCCGGAACGGACCACGGCATGGTCGTCCACGATCAGCAAACGGATCATCGGCGTCCCTCATTCCGAATCTGGGTGACAAATCCGGTTTACACCATCATACCACGGCTGTCGCTTTCCCGGCACCCCGCCGTTTCGGCCAGCTTCCCCAGCCGCTCGCACAGGCTCTCGAGGGCCTTGAGGTCGTCCGGGGTGTACACCCGGTCTGTGCGCTGCCCGGCCAGCACGATGCCCTGGATTTCGCCGCCGCGGAAGACCGGAGAAGCCGCCGCCGCCTTCAGATCTTCCGCCATCATGATCGGCGACTCCAAGCGCTTGCGCCCGAGATCGGGCGTCGTGCCGTCCCAGGCAAGCGTCCTGCCGATCCGGTACACCGTGCCGGCCAATTCGCGTCCGGGGCGGACCGGCAGCGTTCGGTAACGTTCGCTGCGGGAACCGGACGCGACCCTCCACCGCATGCGGTGGTCGTCTTCCGAAATCCACGCCAGCGCGACGAAATCGGCGGACGTGTCGCCGCGGAATCCGTCGAGTTCCCGCCGGATCTCTCCGTTCCATTTTTCCACCGCCGCCACCCCGCTTTCCGTGAAGTGATTACCGTTCGCTTTTATACATTTTATCCGCTTCGGACCGCGCTGTAAGTCAGGGAATCTCCTGAATTTTGCTTCGGGATTTTCGGTGATTTTCGGACAGGGGGTGCCTTAGGGAAGTTTAGGGGGCCGCCCGTCGCCAAAATCGGGGAGCCTGCCGGAGAATCTCCGTGATTCTCCCGATACCCGCGGAAGCGAAGACTTTTTATGATGAAGCTGCAAGGAAAAGAAAGCCAATGGCTGAAGGGCCAAGGAGTGTGAGGGACCATGGTGCAATGGCTGAGGGAAAGCCGTATCGCTTCCGTGATCCTGGCGGTGCTCCGGATTTATCTGGGCTGGTTGTGGCTTGATGCGGGGTGGCACAAGGTCGTGGACGGTTTCGACGCGAGCGGCTACCTGCGTAACGCCGTCGCCAATCCGGTGGTGGACAAAGCCACGGGCGAGGCGCTGTATCCGAACTTCGTCGCGTTCCTGGAGCACGTGGCGCTGCCGAACGTCGGAATGATCAACTTCCTGGTCGCCTGGGGCGAACTGCTGATCGGCCTGGGACTCATTCTGGGCGTGCTGACCAGCGCGGCGGCGTTCTTCGGTCTGATGCTGAACTTTCTGTTCATGTTCGCCGGCACGGTGTCCAGCAATCCATGGATGGCTCTCATCGGCGTGATCGTGCTGGCTGCCGGGGCGAACGCGGGCAAATGGGGCGGCGACTATTTCCTGCTCCCCTGGCTGCGGAAGATGTTGGGCCGGCTTCTCGGGAAAGGCACGCCGGTCAAGGTGGTCAAGGCGGAATAAGGCGCGCCGCGGAACGAGCTCACCGGTTGTGGCCGGTGGGCTCGTATCTTGCCGTTCAAGAAAGCCGTTCGCGCTGTTGGCGTCGTGCCGGTCCTTGCCGCGATACGGGCGCGGGACCGGATCCGGCGCGTTTTTTTATGGCCGCTTTGCGTTCCATCCGCGTGCCTTTTGGCAGCAGGTTTTGTATCATATTGCTTGTGCAAGGTTTGCAACGCGAAGAAAAGGGTGGAGAGAAAACCTCATGCGATCGGTCATCCGTTTTTCGCTGGACAACAAATTCGCCCTGCTGCTGATGACGCTGATCGTGGCGGCGGCGGGCATCCATTCCGGCCTGAACATGAAGCGGGAAAGCATCCCGGACATTTCGCTGCCGTACCTTTCGGTCACGACCGTCTATCCCGGCGCGTCGCCGGAAACGGTGGTGGAGCGGGTGACGGCGCCGCTGGAGCAGCGGCTGAAGAGCGTCCGGTCCGTCGAGAATATCATGTCCACCTCGATGGAGAACGCCTCCAGCCTCATCATCGAGTTCGATTACGGGACGGACATGGACCGGGCGGCAAGCGAAATCCGCGAAGCCATCTCCGACGTGCGGCTTCCGGAAGAAGCGGCGGAGCCCCGGATCGAGCGTTTTTCCTTCAACTCGATCCCGGTCATTTCCCTCAGCGCTTCCGCCGACGGGATGAGCATGGAGGAGCTGACCCGGCTGGTCGAGGAAGCGATCCGGCCCGCCCTGGAAGGCATCGAGGGCGTCGCTTCGGTGCAGGTGTACGGGCAGCATGTCAAGGAAGTGCGCCTCCGTTACGACGATGCCAAAATGGCGGAGCTCGGCCTGAGCCGGGACACCGTGCAGGCGTTCGTCCAGGCTTCCGCGCTGAAAGTGCCGCTCGGCCTGTTCACCATCGACGGCACCGAGAAGGCGGTGGTGGTGGACGGCGGCGTGACGACCCTGGAAGATCTGGCCAACCTGGAGATTCCGTATACCCCTGACGGCCCGCAGGCCGGACAAGCCGGGGCGGCCGCGGAGGGGCTTGGCGCGGGTGCGGCCGCCGGGTTGGAGATGCCGGGGCTGGAGATGCTCGAAGATGCGGAAATCCCCGGGATGGACATGTCCGAAGCGGGCCTGACCGGGACGGAGACCGCCGCGGATGCGACGGCCGGCGCCGGCATGCCGGGCGCGGGCATCGGTTTTGATCCGCGGCAGATCGGCATTCCGACGGTGAAACTGGGCGACATCGCCGCCCTGGAGACCGTGGGATACGCCGAATCCATCTCCCGCACCAACGGGAAGGAATCCATCGGGATTCAGATCGTCAAGGACAACGACGCCAACACCGTGGAGGTCGTAGGCGCCGTCAAGGCGGAAGCCGAACGGCTGCAGGAGGAACTGGCAGGGCTGGAACTCAAGGTCATGCAGGATCAGGGCGAGCTGATTGAAAGCTCCGTGCGGACGATGATGGACAAGGCGATTTACGGCGCCGTCTTCGCGGCCCTGGTCATCCTTCTGTTCCTGCGCAACATCCGCAGCACCCTCATCGCCGTGGTGTCCATTCCGCTGTCGCTGGTCATCGCGCTGCTCATCCTGGACCGGCTCGGCATCACACTCAACATCATGACCCTCGGCGCGATGACCGTGGCGATCGGGCGGGTGGTCGACGACTCCATCGTGGTCATCGAAAACACCTACCGCAGAATGACGCTCAAGGGCGAAAGGCTGAAGGGCAAGGAACTGGTGCTGGAATCGACGCGCGAGATGTTCCGTCCCATCGCTTCTTCCACCATCGTCACGATTGCCGTGTTCCTGCCCCTCGGGCTGGTCACCGGCATGGTGGGCGAGCTGTTCCTTCCGTTTGCGCTGACCATCGTGTTTTCGCTGCTCGCCTCCCTGCTTGTGGCCGTCACCGTCGTGCCGGCGCTCGGCCATTTCCTCTTCCGTCGCGGCGTGAAGGAAAGCCGGCTGCACGACGCTTCGCGGCCGGGCGGCATGGCCGCCGCATACCGGCGGGCGCTGGACTGGTCGCTGCGCCACAAGCTGGTCACCTTCCTGACTGCGGTCGCGCTGTTTGCCGGCAGCCTCGGGCTATTGCGCATCATTGGCGTCAGCTTCCTTCCCGAGGAAGAGCAGAAATACGCCATCATTTCCTATACGCCCGAGCCGGGCGCCACCCTGGACATCGTCGCCGAGCGGGCGCTGGCGGCGGAAAAGGTGATCCTGGAGGCGCGGGATGAGGGCCTTCTGGACCTGCAGTATTCGGTCGGCGGAGAAAATCCGCTGCAGCCCGGACCGTCCCGTTCGGGACTGTTCTTCGTGAAATACGCCAAGGACACGAAAGATTTCCGGGAGAAAAAGGAAGCGCTCCTCGAGCGGCTGCGGGGAGCCGTGCCGGAAGGGGAATGGGCGGATGTGTTCATGTCGTCCTCCGGTTTCGGCAGCAGCACGTTCAGCCTGGGCGTGTACGGCGACAGCCTGGACGAAATCCGTCCGGTGGCCGAACGGATCGCCGGCATGATGCGCGAGGAAGGCAACTTCGAACGGGTGGAGACGAGCATCTCGAAAACCTATGAACAGTACACCATTGCGGCGGACCAGGCAAAGCTGGCCCGGTACGGACTGACGCCCGGCCAGATCGTCATGGCCCTGACACCGGTTCGGGAACGGCCGGTGCTGACGAAAGTGTCCGTCGACGGGGAAATCTACAGCGTCTATGTCGAAGTGCCGAAAGCCGAATTCCGGTCGGTGGACGACATCCGGAAGACGCCCCTTGTTTCGCCGCTTGGAGGGGAAGTGACCGTCGGCGAAGTGGCCGAAGTGGTGCAGGGCACGTCCCCGGACACCATCACCCGCGAGAACGGGCGCACCGTGGTCACGGTCAGCGGGCGGATCACGGCGAAAGACATCGGAGGCGTATCCGACGCGTTCCTGAAAAAAGTGGAGGAAATGGACAAACCGGCTTCCATCGAAATCAGGGCCGGCGGCGTCACCGAGCAGATCAACGAGACGTTCTCCCAGATCGGTCTGGCCATGCTGGCGGCGATCGCCATTGTCTATCTCGTGCTGGTGCTGACTTTCGGGGGCGCGATGGCGCCGTTTGCCATCATGTTCTCGCTCCCCTTTGCGGTCATCGGCGGCGTGGTGGCGTTGTGGATCGCCGGCGAACCGCTGAACGTGTCGGCGATGATGGGCGCCCTCATGCTGATCGGCATCGTGGTCACCAACGCCATTGTGCTGATCGACCGGGTCATCCAGAAGGAAAAGGACGGATTGCCCACCCGGGAGGCGCTTCTGGAGGCGGCTGGCACCCGTCTGCGGCCGATCCTGATGACCGCCCTCGCCACCGTTGGCGCGCTTCTGCCTCTGGTGTTCGGCCTGGAAGGAGCGGGCATCATCTCCTTCGGGCTCGGCATCACCGTCATCGGCGGGCTGATCAGCTCCACGCTGCTCACGCTGGTGATCGTGCCCATCGTGTACGAAACGCTCATGAACCTGCGCCGGCGGGTGCTCGGCTCCGCCGGATGAACCCGGGCCGGCGGGCGACAATGGGCTTGCAAAACGGCCGGACGCGCCGGAGGGCGATGGGTTCGCCCGCGCGGTCCGGCGGCGGAAAGGAGAGTGTCCTCGGGTGAAACTGGCGGGTCGCACGGTGGCGGTCACGGGGGCGCGCATGGCCGGCGAATTCGCCAATATCGTGCGGAAAATGGGTGGCATTCCCCTGGTGTTCCCGGCGCAAGGGATTGTGAAAGCGGATGACGAAGCCGTCGCGGAACGCCTGCGGGAACTGTTCGCCGCGCCCGTTGACTGGTTGGTGCTCACCACCGGCTTCGGCACGGAGACGCTGCTGGAAAAGGCGGAGGCGGCGGGCTTAAGGGAGCGCCTGCTGGAGCTCATGAGATCCACGCCCATCGCCGCGAGAGGGTACAAGACGGCCAATGCGTTGCGCAAGCTGGGCATGGCGCCCGAGGTTCGGGACGACGACGGCACGACGGCCGGCCTGTTCCGGGAACTGGCGGCGCGCGGGCCCCTGGCGGGGAAACGCGTCGCCGTACAGCTGTACGGCGACCCGGCGGCGCCCCTGCTCAGGAAGCTGCGGAAAGCGGGCGCCGTCTGCATCGAGCTGCTTCCGTATCTGTACGTGGAACCGGACCCGGGTCCGGTGGACGAGCTGCTGGCGCTTCTCATGGAAGGAAAGCCGGACGCGGTGGTGTTCACCAGCGCCGTGCAGGTGCGCAACCTGCAGGCCCGCGCCGCCGCGACGGGGCGCCGGGAGGCGCTGCGGGCCTTCGACGGACCGACGGTGGCTGCGGCGGTGGGCAAAGTGACGGAGGAGGCCCTGCGCGACGCCGGCGTCCGGCGCGTCGTGGTGCCGGAAGAGGAAAGGCTGGGCACGGCCCTGGTGGAGCTGGGGCGGTTTTTCGAGGGGGCCGGGCAACCGGCCGGTTGAGCCGTCCGTCGTGCCGCCCACTGGGCTTGCGTTCAAAACAGCGTTAGCTGAAGGGGCGTGCAGGCCGCCGGACGTTCGCAGCCGGGTCCGGAGACCGCGTTCGGACCGGCGGACGAACCCGGCCGGCGGTCCGTCCCGCCTTGTTCCGCCCCGCCTTCATGAAGCTTGGGAGCGCCGTTCGACTTCATGAGTCCGCGCTTCGCGAATTCCGCTTCCAACCGGCGCCGGACCGGGCCGCGGTAGGACTCCGGCGGACGGGAACTGCGATGGTACAGGCGCCCGTACAGGGGCGCCAGTTCGGGATAGTGCCGGCGCAGCGCGGCAAAAAACCAAACCTTGACTTCCGGAGTGGCCAGTTCCAGGATATCCACCATCACCCCGCGCACGCCCCGCTCGCGGCAGGCTTCGGCCAGTTCCGCCGCCCCTTCGGCGGAGTCAGTGAGATACGGCAGCACCGGCGCGACGAAGACGTGGACCGGGACGCCGGCTTCGGCGAGCCGGCCGGCGGCTTGAAGCCGACGCCGCGGCGGCGGGCTGGCGGGTTCGAAC
>NICF_comb_assmDRAFT_10002690_pt1 | contig 13233 bp, 12 predicted proteins | sample NewIslPassag4_SG_FD_11279 | JGI IMG/M metagenome (IMG submission 11279) | reverse complement strand
CTTTGATCAGTTTCCTTGCCCTTTTCGGTGCAACGGGCATTTATCTTGCGGCTTTCCCGCCAAAAAATTGGCATGAACTATGGACGGTAAAAGTGTTGGAAGTTCCAGTCCTATTGTTGGTTCTTTTGGTTGGCCTATCCATCGGTTGTATTTCTGGAATTACCTCGGGAATTAATGAAATTCAAAGGAAGAAATTCCTGTTGGAGCAACTGGATGATTTTGCGGTCGATCAGAATCCCGATTTTTCACCCCAAGAAGATTGGTCAGATGTCTTTATAAAGATCAGTGAGTGGAAAAAACAATTCCAAGAGCAAATGGCTGTAATTCAAAAGCTTTTGAATGATAGGGTAGAAACCCAGGAAAAGCAAGTTCAGGAAATCATTTCCCAGGAACGGAACCGTCTTGCTCGAGAATTGCATGATTCGGTAAGCCAGCAACTTTTTGCTGCTTCCATGCTTATGTCCGCAATTAATGAATCTATGGGAGAGCAAGACCCCGTCATCAGAAATCAAATAAAATTGGTGGAAGGGATGATTCAACAATCCCAATTGGAGATGCGTGCACTCCTCTTACATTTAAGGCCGGTTGCTTTGAATGGAAAGTCATTACAGGAAGGAATTAGGGAACTACTACAGGAATTGGCGATGAAAATTCCCATTTCCATTTCGTGGAAAGTTGAAGAAATTAAGCTCGATCGGGGAGTGGAGGATCATCTTTTCCGCATACTACAGGAATCTGTTTCCAATACATTGCGCCATGCTAAAGCTACAAAATTGGAAGTACTGTTGATAAAAAGGGACCAATATATCATTATGCGGGTCGTAGATGACGGTATCGGTTTTCAAGTGGAACAGGCCAAGTCCGCCGGTTCTTACGGTTTGCAAAATATGGAAGAGCGGGCAAAGGAAATTGGAGGTACGTTGAAAATTGTCAGCCTACCTGGAAAAGGGACCAGGCTAGAGGTGAAAGTACCTATTTTATCTGAGAGTTTACAGGATGAAAATAATGATATTGAGGAAAATGGAGATGGGGCATGATGGAAAATAAGGATCGGAAAATCCGGGTGTTAATAGCCGACGACCACGAAATGGTTCGGATCGGTGTTTCCGCATATTTGTCCGCCCAACCAGATATCGAGATTGTTGGAGAAGCGGAAAATGGCAAACTGGCTGTTGAAAAGGCGTTGAAACAGCGGCCAGACATTATCCTTATGGATTTAGTAATGGATGAAATGGATGGGATTGAAGCGACGAAGGAAATCATCGCCCAATGGCCGGAAGCAAAAATTATCATCGTGACAAGTTTTCTTGATGATGATAAAGTGTATCCTGCTCTTGAAGCGGGAGCAACGAGTTATATCTTAAAAACATCAAAAGCGCAGGAAATTGCGGCGGCAATTCGGAAAACCTTTCAAGGACAGACCATTTTAGAGCCGGAAGTTACCAATAAAATGATTTCAAAAATGCGGAACCAACATGAAAACCTTCCCCATGAAGAATTAACCCCGCGGGAAAGGGAAGTGCTGCTACTGATGGCGGAAGGAAAATCCAATCAGGAAATTGCCGATGAACTATACATTTCATTAAAAACGGTGAAAGTGCATGTCAGTAATATATTGAGCAAACTCAACGTGGAAGACCGCACCCAAGCTGTTATTTATGCTTTTAAACACTCTCTTGTCCAGAAAAAATAAATACGAAAAAGCCGATTAACCTTTGCCGGTTAATCGGCTTTAACATTATAATGGGACCCTGCGATACCCACGGAGATTCTTTTCCAGCCACTCGCCGACTTGAAAAATGGCCTTTTCATTTCCGATGGAACTAATGATTTGAACACCGATGGGAAGTCCATTGTCATCATCCGCAACTGGTACAGTTAGGGAAGGAAGTCCCCAAGTATTGGCATAGGCTACAAAGGGAATGTACTTTTTAAAGGTTTTAAAAATGGAAAATAATTCCCAATAAACCTGACCATGGGGAAGAGCTGCAGTATGATATACTGGCAAAATTAAGATTGCGTTCTTCAAATATTCTCCGACCTCTTGATCTCCTTTTTCAAGGGAATCATTGATTTCATGAATTTTTTTCGGTGACGGGCGGAATAAGTTTGCTCCAAAGGTAGCCCAGGTGAAAAAATAGTGAAGTTCGGAATGTTTCCCTACCCGTTCTTTCAAAAATTCCATAAATGGACGAATGGGTTTCCCGCCGAAAGCAATTTTTGCCCCACCTTCACCACCGTCAATGGACATGATTAGTTGCCATAATAATGCAGAAGAATGATAGTAGGGTGGTGTTTCGTCAAAAACCGGCATATTGTGTTTTTCTATGGTTGATTTCACTTTCTTCAAGGCATGAAGAACCGGTTGGGTTATAGGAAAATGGATTTTGTTCAAAGGTAGGATAACCTTAAATTTACATAGGTCGACATCTTTTGGTCTTTCATTGGCGATGATATCGTTGATCAGCTCCGCATCCCGGACGGATTTTCCGATTGCGCCAATACCAAGCATCCGTTCCTGTTGAGGAATCTCCACATAGGGGAAGGAACCGACTTGCGAGACTTGACGATTCCCGCTTTTGAAGCCAATCACACCATTAAAATGGCTGGGGAAGCGGATCGAACCACCTATATCGCTCCCAATGCCTACTGCAGCCCCTCCTGCCCCTATGAGGGATCCTTCTCCCCCACTGGACCCTCCGGCTGTCTTTGAAAGATCCCAAGGATTATTGGTTCTTCCGTATAGCTTATTGTCCGTTTCCTGGCAGAAACAAAGAATAGGAGTATTGGTCTTCCCGAGAAAAATGGCTCCTTCCTTTTTCAATTTAGCAACCACTTCAGCATCCTGATTGGCAATATGATTTTTTCTGTGGATCAATCCGCCTGTCGTGGCCATTCCTTTTATATCAAAGGAATCTTTAATGGTTATGGGAACACCTGCCAGTCTACCTGTCATCTCCCCTTTTTTTATTTTTTCGTCAATAAACCTCGCTTCTTTTCGTGCTTCCTCAAAACGGGCCTGTACAAGGGCATTTATTTTTTTATTTACCCTTTCAATATGATCAATATAGGTATTAACGGCTTCCAAAGCGGTAATTTCCCTGTTCTGAATTGCCCTAGCAACGCTAGTCGCATCCATATCCAATAAATTGACATTGGATTTGAGCGTTTGAATTGCCATCGATATCCTTCCTTTTCAAAGTGATTAATAGAATAATTCTTTAAATGGCCAAGGAATCCTCTTTTTTCTGAAAATTACATCGAAATCCATTGGAATTTAATGGGCTATTATGGAAGTAAAGCATATTCATATAGAAAGTTCATTTGTTGGAAAACGGTTATAAAAGAGGTGAAAACGGTGTATTGGTATCTTTACCGAGGCGGGGTTGCCAATTTAAGAGGAAGCGGGTGGAAACGTGAGTTAACGGTTGTTGGGGAAGGTATCAGGAGAATCATGCCGGATACATCCATCATTACGATCGGGATTATTACCGAAGGAAAGGAGTTGGATAATGTCCAAAAAAGGAACCGGAAAACTACGGAAGATGTCCTTCAAGGTTTGAATCAGCTTGGAATTGACAAGAAAGATCTTAGAACAGTCGAATATGTTATTGATCAAAAATATGATTTTGTGGAAGGGAAAAGGGTTTTCCGGGGATATGAAGTCAGGCATTTGCTTGAAGTGACCGCAACGGTTGAAAAGGTCGGTACTGTTGTGGATGTGGCCATCAAAAAGGGGGCAACAAATATTTTCCAAATTCGTTTCGATAGTAAAAATCGTGACAAGGAATATCGAAAAGCATTACAGGAAGCGCTGGTTGATTCGAGGAAGAAAGCGGAAGCATTGGCAAAGATGATGGGAGTACCTTTGGTGACCGTCCCATTCTTCATTCAAGAAACGGGACTGACTGAAGAGATCCGTCCCTTTCAGCCGATTATGCTTAGTAAGGAAATGGCGGATACAACCATCAATCCGGGGCAATTGGAAATAAAAGCTACTTTACTTGCAAAATACTCCTATGGGTTATAACAATAATTTATAAAAAACTGACAACCGAGGGGTTGTCAGTTTTTGGGAAGAGAAATTCCGAATCAGGCTTCTACCGCTTCCAGTGCGCTATTTAATATACGGACTGCATTTTCCACCCGTTCTTGTGAAGGGGGTTCTACACCATGGAGTTTATATGGGATCCCTAAAGTTTCCCATTTGTAAACTCCCATCGTGTGATAAGGTAGTACTTCAATCTTTTTAACGTTATTTAATGTTTTTAGGAAATCCCTTAAACGATATAGATCTTCATCATAATCGCTTAATCCAGGGACAAGGACGTGCCGGATCCAAATGGGGATGTCTTTTTCGGATAAATACTTGGCAAAGTCCAAAATATGGTCATTATACATCCCGGTAATGAACTTGTGCCGTTCTGGATCGATTTCTTTAATGTCGAGAAGAATTAGATCCGTGTATTTTAGCAATTCATCAAGTTTTTCTAGGAACTGAGGCCTTCTGGAAAACGGGCCGCCAGCTGTGTCGATGGTTGTATGAATCCCAAGTTTCTTACATTCTTTAAATATTTCCGTCAGGAACTCTATTTGTAGAAGGGGTTCACCACCGCTCACGGTAATTCCGCCACCTGATGCTTCAAAAAACGGGATATAGGATTCCAGTTCGTCGATGATTTCCTTGACTGTGATTTCTTTGCCGTCACTCATTTTCCATGTGTCCGGGTTATGACAAAATTGGCAACGGAGAGGACAGCCTTGGAAAAACACAACATAACGGAGTCCTGGACCATCCACAGCTCCAAAGGATTCTACTGAATGTATGCGACCTGTAACCATAGGAAAGCCTCCTTACAAATGAGGGAAGGGAGGAAGTGCCTCCCTTCCCGATTATATATGTTAATTTAATTCAATGAAACTTACATTTTTTCATGGAAGGTCCGGTTAATAACATCGATTTGTTGTTCACGGGTTAACTTGATAAAGTTAACAGCGTAACCGGATACCCGGATGGTTAATTGCGGATATTTTTCCGGATGATCCATTGCATCGAGCAAGGTATCGCGGTTCAATACGTTAACGTTCAAGTGATGGGCACCTTTTGACATGTATCCATCGAGCATACCAACCAAGTTGTTCACTTGCGATTCATCTTCACGACCAAGTGCTTTTGGTGTGATGGTGAAGGTGTTGGAAATTCCGTCCAAGGAATATTCATAAGGGAGCTTGGCAACAGATGTTAGTGATGCAAGAGCACCCTTTGTATCCCGTCCATGCATCGGGTTAGCACCAGGGGCGAAAGGTACGCCAGCCGCACGGCCATCTGGTGTAGCACCGGTTTTCTTACCATATACAACGTTGGAAGTGATGGTAAGAACAGATTGGGTATGGACAGCGTTCCGATAGGTTTGATGTTTTTGGATTTTCTTCATGATTTCTTTTACAAGGTTAACAGCGATTTGGTCAACCCGGTCATCATTGTTACCGTATTTCGGATAATCGCCTTCAATTTCATAGTCAACGACCAGACCGTTTTCATCACGGATGGTTTTTACTTTTGCATGCTTAATGGCGCTTAGCGAGTCAACGGCAACAGAAAGTCCTGCGATTCCGCAAGCCATCGTGCGGAGTACTTCTCTGTCATGGAGGGCCATTTCCAAACGTTCATAGCAATATTTGTCATGCATGTAGTGGATTACATTCAAGGTATTTACATACAGACCGCAAAGCCATTCAAGCATTTGGTCATATTTTTCCATGACTTCATTGTAATCCAAGTACTCGGAGGTAATTGGACGATAGGCAGGTCCTACTTGGACTTTCAGTTTTTCGTCGACACCACCGTTGATGGCATAAAGCAATGCTTTTGCGATATTTACCCGAGCGCCGAAGAATTGCATTTGTTTACCGATTCTCATGGCAGATACGCAACATGCGATACCATAGTCGTCACCATAAATTTCCCGCATGATGTCATCATTTTCATATTGGATCGCACTGGATTTGATGGACATCTTCGCTGCATATTTCTTGAAGTTTTCCGGTAATTTGGTGGACCAAAGAATCGTCAAGTTCGGTTCCGGAGCAGGGCCCAAGTTATCCAATGTATGCAAGAAACGGAAAGAGTTCTTCGTAACCATCGGACGACCGTCAAGGGCAACCCCAGCGATTGATTCAGTTACCCAGGTCGGGTCTCCACTGAATAGTTCATTATAGTCAGGTGTTCTTGCAAATTTGACAAGACGGAGTTTCATGACGAAATGGTCAATCAATTCTTGAGCTTCTTTTTCTGTCAATGTACCATTTTGAAGGTCTCTTTCAATGTAAATATCAAGGAAAGTAGATACTCTACCCAAGCTCATCGCTGCGCCATTTTGCTCTTTAATGGCACCAAGGTAGGCAAAATAGAGCCATTGAACCGCTTCTTTTGCATTTTTGGCAGGTTTTGATATATCATAGCCATAGGAAGCAGCCATTTGTTTTAATTCTTCAAGGGCACGAATTTGTTCAGCATATTCTTCCCGATCGCGAATGACATCCGGGGTCATGACGCCGTTGCCGATATATTCTTTCTCCTTTTTCTTTTGTTCAATGAGGAAATCGACACCATAAAGGGCTACGCGACGATAGTCCCCGATGATCCGACCGCGACCATAGGCATCCGGTAGACCGGTAATGACACCTGCACGACGAGCAGCTCTCATTTCCGGAGTATATACATCGAAGACACCTTGGTTATGGGTTTTCCGGTATTCGGTGAAAATATGTTCCACTTCTTTATCCAATTCATATCCGTAGGCTTCGAGGGAACTTTTTGCCATCCGAATACCACCGAAAGGCATTAATGCACGTTTGAAAGGTTTGTCTGTTTGGAAACCGACGATTTTTTCCAAGTTTTTGTTTAAATAACCAGGGCCGTGGGAGGTAATGGTTGAGACAATTTTCGTGTCTGCATCCAAAACACCGCCTGCTTCCCTTTCTTTTTTGGACAGTTCCATGACTTGTTCCCAAAGTTGTTTTGTTGCTTCTGTGGGACCTTCTAAGAAACTTTCATCACCTGTATAGGGAGTAAAGTTTTTTAAGATGAAGTCGCGGACGTTGACTTCTTCTTGCCAAACGCCTTTTTTAAATCCTTCCCAATGGGTCATGATTTTTCGCCTCCATTTTCATCTCCATAAAATTGTGAAAAAATGAGCAAGGTATAGAAAAAATTTTTAGCAACAGTGAACATTTTTTGGATGAAACAGTTTTAAATTTCATGTTCAATGTTGAAAACTCTTTCTACCATAAGAATAACATCTTTTTTGGAAAAGTAAATATTGCTTCCCCTCTAAAAACCTTATTTTTATAGGTTTTTTTCATATTTTCCAAAAATGTTCACAAATTAGCATAGTAGGTTACTATAATACAAGAACGTATGTTTGTTATATAAAAATATATGAATATAACTGAGCTGTTATATTATTTTTGATAATAAATGGAAGGGTTGTCTCATATGAATAGATTACAAAAAAAAATATAGAGGGGTAAGCCGCTTGAGTATTTTTTTGAAAGGTACATTAATTTTAGTGGTATCGGCATTTATTGGGGAATGTGTTGAATTCCTGATTAATATTGTTTTAGCAAAAGAGTTGGGGGAATATGGTCTTGGACAGTATATGACCATTGTGCCGGTAATTGGTTTGATCATGATCATCGCATCCTTGGAGTTGCCTGTTTCAATATCGAAGTTTGTCGCAGAAAAAGAAGAAAAGTATCATCTTGCCATGATTCGTTATGCAGTAAAATTTGCCATCCTCTTGATCGTCATCCTCGCTCTCTTTTCTGTTGGCTTTTTCGCTTTGTTCCCGCTTTTTTCGGAAATCCATCCTTTCATTCGTTGGGAGATCCTTATTTTGATTCCGATTATTTCTCTTTCATCCATTGCCCGAGGATATTTTATGGGCATAGAAAGGATGGGAAAAATCGCTGCTGCCAATCTTTTCCGCCGGGGGATGCAACTGTTTTTTCTTGTCACGGTTTTCCAATTGTTTGATTTTCCGGTTAATATATCGATAATTATCGCCCTTTTTTCGATCATTGCCGGAGAAGTGTTAGTTTTAATTTATTTCGCTACCGCTTTTTTGGGGCATTATCGAAAGTTAAAACTGAAAAAACCGGCATTAACGATTCCCTCTGGTATTATCAGGAAACAATTATTGGATATATCTCTCCCAACCACGGGGATCCGGATTTTCAATTCTTTTACAAGCGCCATTGAACCTTTTTTCATAAAAAAATTGCTGATGATTTCAGGTTTGACCTATGCCACGGCAACCGAACATTTTGGCATGGTGGCAGGGGTGGCGATGCCTATTGGATTTTTCCCTGCCTTCATTGCCCATTCCTTGATGACAGCACTAATCCCGGCGGTCTCAAAGGCCTATGCAGACCGAAATCAGGACAGGCTATTAAGATTGTTTCGGCAAATGATCCTATGGACCTTCATGTACGGTATTCCGGTGTGCGGATGCATTTTCCTGTTTGCCGAGCCCCTAGCTTCTCTTTTTGTTCGAAGTCCTGAAGCAGCCGTGTATATAAAATATTTATGGCCCTTTTTTCTCTTCCATTATTTCATTATTCCGATGCAGGCATTTTTAATTGGTCTTGGCCTTGTCAAAGAAGCCTTTTTCCAAAATGTTTGGTCCACCTTGTTTTCATATTTTGTCATGCCGTTAGGGATGCTAAATTCTTTTCAAATGTTCGGAATCATTATAGGCATGAACGCGGGAGGGCTATTGCAGCTGTTAATGAACTATTTTACCATTTGTAAAAAACTGGGGGTAACAATTGGGCTATATCGGCGAGGAGGGATCATGGAATAAAAGAGGGTTGGGATGCCTTATCCCAACCACATTTTCTTTTTACGAATTAGAACGGAATGGCCCAGTTTCCTTTTCGGAAAATAGGTTCACTAGTCCCATCTTCGGTTATTCCGTCAATATCCATTTCGCTGGAACCAACCATAAAATCGACATGGACAATGCTGGTATTTACACCTCTTTGCCTTAATTCTTCTTGGGTTAGATTTTGTCCGCCCTCAATACATGTGGCGTATCCGCTTCCGATGGCAAAATGGCAAGAAGCATTTTCATCGAATAAGGTGTTATAAAAGAGCAAATTGGACTGGGAAATGGGGGAAGAATCAGGAACAAGGGCAACTTCACCTAAATATTGGGAGCCTTCATCGGTTTCAATCAAGCTCCGCAACAGATCTTCCCCTTTTTCTGCCTTCACATCGACGATCTTCCCATTTTTAAAGGTCAATGTGAAGTTTTCAATCAGATTCCCGTTTAGACTTAAAGGTTTCGTGCTCGTCACATAGCCATCAACACTATTTCTGTCCGGAGCGCTAAAAACTTCCTCTGTAGGCATGTTTGCCATGAAATCCACACCCTTTTCATTGGGGCTCGACCCGCCTACCCAAAGGTGACTATCTGGGAGGCCGACAAAGAGATCGGTTCCGGGAGCACGATAGTGAAGCTTTTGATACTTTTTCCGATTTAAATAATCAATGATCTTATGAAGATTTTGATCATGGGATTTCCAAGCGCCAACCGGATCTTCTTGATCAATACGGCATGCTTTGAAGATTGCCTCCCAAAGTTTTTCCACCCTTTGTTCAGCGGGAATATTGGGAAAAACTTTGTCAGCCCACCCCTGACTTGCGGCACCGATGACCGTCCAACTAACTTTATCTGCTTGGGTCGCTTGACGGAAGCGGTGTAGAGCTTGTCCGGCAGACTTACGGAAAGCAGCAATCCGATTCGGATCCACTCCTTGCAAATAGTCAGGATTGGTGGAGCGAATCGACATAAAGGCAGCCCCTTTTTCAACGAGCTTTTCTCTTTCTAGAATTTTCCATTCGGGAAATTCATGGAAGGATTCTTCGGGTGCCAAAAGAAAATTCAGACGACTAATTTCTTCGTCTTCCCAATCAATATGTACTTGTTTTGCCCCAGCTTCATAAGCTTTTTTTGTAACAAGTCGGACAAAAGGGGCATCATGAAGTTGGGCTGATATCAGCAACTCTTGTCCGGACTGTAAGTTGACCCCGATGCGGACAGCAAGTTCTGCATATTTTGCTAATTTTTCTTCAAAAGTCATTTCAAAACCCCTTCCTATATAATTTCATTCTATTTTACCAAAAAAAAGATGTGGGAAGAAAACTTTCCAGGAATCAGCTTATTGTTTTCAATCCTGCTGAGGTACGAGGAAGCACAAATTCCTTCGGCTAATTGCTCTTGACTCATATTTAATTCCATACGCTTCATCTTGATGATACTTCCCATTTGATAGTTCATTTCCATCACCTGTTCTCTCTGAGATTTTCTGTGGTATTGGAATGGAATCTGCTTCCTAATCAGTAATTATATCAAAAGCATACACATCTTGTGAAAGTGCTATCATTAAATTACGAATGATTTCCGAAAATCAGCTTCAGTTTTCGCAGTAGACGGTCCTTTAAATTCTGTTATAATAGACTTTGAGAAAAGGTTATTGGAGAAATTGCATACATATATGAATCGGACTTGAAATAAATCCAAAACCTCTGTTCCACGCTTCTATACATAAACCCGAGAACATGGCGGTGTTCTCGGGTATTTTCTATTTATTTAAGCATTTGCTAAAAACACGGAAATAAATAGAAACCAAGGAACACCGAATTTCGTAATTCCTTATTACTAATTCAATTATACCATTGTTTATAGTCAATTCAATAAGGCCGCTGTTTTGCCTTTTAATTCCCCAAATAGAAAAGAAGCACGGAATTGGTCATCCGTGCTTCTTTCTATTTATCGTATTATCGTATTTCCTTTATTGGATGAACCTTGTTTGGTCTTTTCTTTCCGTTTTTTAATCCAATCCTCTAAATTTCTCAAAATGGCTTCAGCCACAGTGACAGTTACCGCATTTCCCGCTTGTTTATATAGTTGGGACATCGAATTGGTTTTAGCTGCTCTTTCGTATACCCAATCAGGGAAGGCCTGTAATCGCCAACACTCCCTTGGAGTGAGTTTCCTAACTACATAGGAATAAATCGTAGGTGGTTTATCATAAATAACCACTCCATGACGATCTTGAGCCGTTAGGGTAAACATTTCTTCCCCGTCGCTCTTTAACCGTCTGCCATTTTGCCGAACTTCTAACTTGTCAGGGTTAATGATTGGGCAATAAGCAATCTTCACACCTTCTCCCTTATTGGTGGTAAGAGTTGGAGCAAGTCCATTTTCGACTCGATAAACTTGCCCGCTCAATTCTCTTTTGCTTGGATTGGGGTTTCCTGCAACTAAAATTTTCGGTTCTCGATGTCCACCGTTCATGGTTGTCAATGTCGGACTAATACCAAGCGGATCGTATACACGGCGGATATTCTCTTGTCCTTTCATATTTAATAGGCCAAGCATACGCATAGCATCTGTTCGACCTAAACGTTCATCACGTTTTAATATACCTTCAATTAGGGAAATGGTTTTTTCGGGAGAAAGATAGAGGTTTTGGGGAATGTTCTCTTCTGGCTCCAAAATATCTACTAACTGTTTTGTTATGACATTATTGGTTGGCCAAGAAAAGTTGAATGTTTTCGCCCATCCGTAAGAGGAAATTCGACGTTTGCTTTTCGCTAAAGCATTGTTACCTTGTATGATCCATTCTTCGGTTGGACCATCTTTCATTCCAACAATATAGACTCGTTCTCGATTTTGGGGAACATCGAAATATTTACTGTTGAGGATGGTATAGTCCACAGTATAACCAATCTCATTGAGGGTATGAATGATGGTGTCCATCGTTCGACCTTTATCATGAGAGATAAGGTTTTTTACATTTTCGAGGAGAAAATACTTTGGGGAAACGTACTTTATGGCTCTAGCTACTTCAAAAAAACCGTTCCTCTTGTATCCAAAAATCCAAGCTTTTTCCCAGCTACACTAAAGGCTTGGCATGGAAATCCAGCCATAATAATATCTACCTTCCCTTGAAACGCAGTCCATTCCTCATTTGTTACCTTCTGGATATCCCATCGTGTCCATTCCCCCGTTGTGTCGTAAATGGCCTCATAGCTTTTTCTCGAGAATTTATCAATTTCTACATATCCTAGGCACTTATATCCAAGGCGTTCGGCTGCCATTCGAAAGGCTCCGATTCCCGAACAAAGATCTAAAAAAGTTTTCATTAGGATGTCAGCACCTCACTTTTTTTGGAGATGCCTTATCCTATGGGCTTAACTAAAAAATCAAAAGGAAATCACTGTTTTATTAAGTTTGATTACTATCAATCTTATAAACTTTTCTCCACAACATAGAATAAAACGTCATTTGAAAACAGGCATTGGTTTTACACCAATTATTTCAAACAGGAAAGTTAAGGAGGAACAGTCATGTGGATTTTGTATGTTAGTTATGCTGTATTTCTATCTGTGGCTGGGTACATGATTACTTATCTGGTCGGCTACCACTTAGAGAAACTCCAAAAAGGAAAGAAATTTAACCGGGAAGAATTCACTCGGAGTCATCGTGTGACTTATTGGAGTGCATTAGTTTGTGTATCCATGTTAGTTGGAGCGGTATGGGTATTTACTCAATAAACCGCTTCACTTAATAAAAAAAGAATGGAAATTTAAAAAGGAGGAAAAATCATGGGTGTTTATTCTACGGTCATGATTATGCTGGAAAAAACGTTGAACGATGAAATCTTGAACAGCTATCCGGACATTGCCGAGTGGTTACAACAAAGTGACAGGAAAAAGGTATCGGAAAAAGGCGTTCGTTATGATTTTAAAATGACGAAGTGGTATGAATTCGATGAAGACACAGAGGAAGCTGAATTTCACGATTTACTTGAAAAATTGTATCCTGATGGGGAACGGTATGCCATCTGGAAATTCACGTCAGAATACATGTTTGATGGTTCTTGTCCACTGGATCAATGGGGGAATTTCTTCGATCCGGAAATATACCCATATTTTCATCCAATATGGGAATAAAAGGAAGCCTATAAGGCTAAGGGGCTGTCCGAAAAGTCGGTTTAAACTGACCTTCGGTCCGGCCCCTTTGCCATTTTTGGGTACAAAAAAATCGTCCTTTTATGTAAAATGGCTCTATAATTTTTGGTGTTGGTGAGTAAAAACCAGCACCTTTTTTATGCAAAAAGAAAGAGACAAGTGACAATACTCTGGTAAAATGTAAGCGT
>NICF_comb_assmDRAFT_10002687_pt1 | contig 13236 bp, 11 predicted proteins | sample NewIslPassag4_SG_FD_11279 | JGI IMG/M metagenome (IMG submission 11279) | reverse complement strand
GGCAGGCACCCTTGCCTTTGGCTAATGGTAGGCGCTCGCCAGCCCCCATTCCGGACTTTCACCGTAGAGATGACGCCCATGCTGGGCGTACAAGAAAAAGCGCCGTGATTGGCGCTTCTCCAAGATCATCATCAATTTTCGCCCAAAAGGAATCCATTGCTGAGCGGGTCATCGCTGGTGATGAGGAACTCGTGCTTGCCAGTGACGTTCGCATCCCCGGTAATTTCGGGAACCACGGCTTTCCGGTCACCGACCTGCGTTTCTTCCAGAAGCCGGCCCTTGAACACCGTTTGAATGATGCTTTCGGTATTGTAATATTCATTGAGTCCCAGCTTGTTCTTGGCATATTGCGTGGCCATCTGCGCGCTCAACCCCGTGCCGCAGGCGGAACGGGCGACATTGCTTCTTCCGAACACGGCCACATTCCGGGTATGGATGCCTTCATTCGGAGACTTATCCACGAAGAGGATCAAATCGATCCGGTTGATTTCCTTCAGCGTCGGATGCTGCACCTGAACCTGTTCGTTCACTTCTTTCAGCAGCAGCATGCCGGCGTCCCTCAGCTGATCGGCGTACTTCGGCTCCAGCGGGAGTCCGACAGCCTTCGGATCCACGATGGCATAGAAGCTTCCGCCAAAGGCGACGTCAATGGTGAGCTCGCCATACTTGCTGCTCTTGATTTTCCGGTCCGCTTCCCACAAGAAACTCGGGACGTTCACCAGGGACACACTTTCAACTTTGTTCCGGTCGTTTCTCACGGCCTTCACTTTCACCAATCCGGCGGGCGTGTCCAGGTTCAGGTGAACTTCCTTTCCATCCTTGTTCACAATCCCGGTTTCCAGGATGGCGGTGACGACCCCGATCGTGCCGTGTCCGCACATATTCAGATATCCGCCGGTGTCCATGAAGACGACGCCGATATCCGCTTCCGGGGAAACCGGCTCCGTCAGAACCGCGCCAAACATGTCCTTGTGTCCGCGGGGTTCCAGCATCAGGCTGGTGCGAACGAAATCAAAATGATCGATCAGGTATTGTTTCTTCTCCATCATGGTGCTGCCTTTGATTTCCGGCAGCCCTCCCACCACGATCCGGGTGGGGTCTCCTCCGGTATGCGTGTCCACCGTCTGGATGAAGTAAGCCCTTTCATATTGCGCAACATACCGCTCCTTTTCCGGACGGGTTGACATAATGATTCCTCCTTTGCCCCTCGTGGTTATCTGCTTCCATTTCCGAACCCTTTTTCCTCGCATCAAAAGTCCATAACGGTTCCTCGTCCGAGCAGTCTGGCTTTTTGGTACACATAATTGCCCATGCAGGCGTCAAACAAGGCCATGCTGACGGATTTGAATACGATCGGCCTGGCTTTCCGGATCACCTCCGATTCCTTCTTTTCCGCAATGAGATCCGACAGCATCAGCACCTGCTCGCTGCGGACCCAACCGTAAAGCAGCGGATCGATGATATCGCCGCACTCCCGCTTGCCGTGTTCCGAGTCGATCACAAAATATTTTGCGGCTTTGAACAACGCTTCGGGAAATTCCCGCATGTTGCTTTTGTAGGAGCCGATTCCGATAACCAGCTTATCCCCGTAAAGGTCCACTTCGTCCGGAAGCACAGGGGTCAGGGATGTGGTCGCCGTGATGATGATGTCGGAGTGTCGGACCAGTTCGCGCGCGTCGGCGGCGGTCACCGTTTCCACGCCGCTGCCGGACAGGCGCCGGAAGTCGCGTATGAACCCTTCGATTTTTTCCGGGGTGCGGTTATGCAAATAGATCTTCCTGACGGAAGTGGCCGAAAGGGCGGCAAGCAGCTGGTACAGCCCCTGAAGTCCGGTACCCACGAGTCCGACCGTTTCCGCGTCTTTGCCAAAGTACCGCAAGACAACCCCGGAAACGGCCGCCGTTTTGATGGCGGTCAGCACGGTCCCGTTGATGACGGCCAGCGGATCGCCGGTTTCGCGGTCATGGACCAGCACGATTGCCTGCGTCACCGGACTTTGCCGGCTTTGATTGGAAGGATAGGAAGTCGCCACCTTCAGTCCTATGCAGCCGTCCACCACGCAAGGCATGATGAGAAAGGTGTCTTCATCCTTTACGGTGCAAAACGTGCGGACCGGCATGATATAATCCTGGGCCGCGTATTTCCGCAGCGCTTCCTCGATGACGTCGATGGCTTCTTCCATGGGCAGCAGAGATTGAACTTCCTCTCCCGACAGAAAAAGCAAACCGGTTCCCACCCTTTTGCCTGTTGAACCCCGGTATCACCTGAACAGATTTTTCAGGACAAACCACACATTCGCGGGACGTTCCGCCAGCCTTCTCATGAAATATCCGTACCAGTCCGTTCCGTAAGGCACGTAGATCCGGACCCTGTAGCCTTCGTTCGCCAGCTTCTGGGCCAAATCCGAACGGATGCCGAGAAGCATCTGGAATTCGAACTGATCCTTCGGAATGTTTTTCTCTTTTACAAACTGTTTGACTTTTTCGATAATGGCTTCGTCGTGGCTGGCAATGGCGGCGTAGTTCCCGTTCGACAGATGCATTTTGATGATTTTTTCGTAGTTCCGGTCGACATCCGCCTTTTTGGGGAACGCGACCTCCGCCGATTCCTTATACGCCCCTTTCACCAGGCGCAGGTTGGCCTTGTACTGGTTCAAATCCTCGATATCCTTCTCCGAACGGTACAGATACCCTTGAATGACCGCCCCCACGTTGTCGTATTTCTGCCGCATTTCCTTATAAATATCGAGGGTTTGCTGGCAGTGGGAATAATCCTCCATCTCGATCCGGACAAAAATGTTGTACTTTTTCGCGTGTTCCACGATTTTGGTCAAATTGGCGACGCAGATCTCCTTGCTGATGTCCAGGCCGAGGGAGGTGATTTTTACCGTCAGGTTGCAGTCGATGCCCGACGAATGGATGGCGTCCAGGGTTTCGATCAGTTTCCTGGTCTTTTCGGCGGCGCCCTGTTCGGTGTTTTCAAATTCTCCCAGGTAATTGAGCGCCCCCATGATGCCTCTGCGGTTCAGATCCCGGATGCACTCGACGGCTTTCTCGATCGTGTCTCCGGCGACAAACCGGGTGGCTCCGAATCTCAGGCCGTACTTTTTGGCCAACCGATTGGCCGTCCTGTTCCGGGAGAGGGCGAGCAGAACGCTTCTCATGACAGCCACGGCTTGAACCCTCCTTGATGCGTATTCCTCAACATGCGGGGAGAAGAGGCCCCGGCACCCCAAGGGGACCCCGGGGTATTCCCGGGCCTCCCTTTCCGGCATGCGCGTCCGCTTGCGCAATCATTTCAACTTTCTCGTGTAGGTCTTGGCCTGCATGAACAATTTCAGATAATCCTGTCCGCCCGATTTGGAGTCCGTCCCCGACATGTTGAATCCTCCAAACGGGTGAACGCCGACCAGCGCGCCCGTGCATTTCCGGTTGATGTACAGATTGCCGCAGTAGATGTTTTCAATGCCGTACCGGATCCGCTCCTCGTCGTTCGAGAAGTAGGATCCCGTCAGTCCGTATTCCGTGTTGTTGAAAATGTCGATGGCTTCCTTCCAGTCCTTCGCCTTGCAGACGGCGAGAACCGGGCCGAAGATTTCCTCCTGCATGATTCTGGATTTCGGATCGGCATCCACAAACACGGTGGGCTGGATGTAATAGCCATTGCCCTCGGCCTTGCCGCCGCCGCAGGCCAGTTTGGCTTCCTTCTTGCCGATCTCGATATAGCCCAGGATTTTCTCGTAAGCGTTCTTGTCGATTACGGGACCGACCGGATGGTTTTCCTTCGGATCGCCGACGGTGAGGGCTTTGGTTTTCTCGACGATCTTGGCCACCATTTCGTCGTAGACGGACTCGACAATGATGGCGCGCGAACCGGCGGAGCATTTCTGCCCCTGGAAGCTGAAGGCGGATTCGATGATCGCGTTCGCGGCGGCTTCCAGATCGGCCGTTTCGTCGACGATGACCCCGTCTTTCCCGCCCATCTCGGCGTTGACGCGCTTGATCCAGATTTGCCCTTCGGCCGTCCTGCCGGCGATTTCATTGATCCTCAGCCCCACATCCTTTGAACCGGTGAAGCTGATGAACCGCGTCTTGGGATGCGCCGACAGGTAGTCGCCGATCTCTCCTCCGCTGCCGGGAATGTAGTTGATGACCCCTTTCGGGAGCCCCGCCTCCTCCATCGCTTCCACAAATTTGTACGCGATGATCGGGGTAGCCGACGCCGGCTTCAGCAGCACCGTGTTGCCGGCCACAACGGCCGAGACGGTCAGGCCCGTGCAGATGGCCAGCGGGAAGTTCCAGGGCGGAATGATGGCGCCCACACCCAGGGGAATGTACGTCATGTGGTTGTCTTCATCGCTGATCCGGATCAGGCCGTGGTCATCCTGGCTGATCTGGATGATGGACCGGCCGTAATATTCCATGAAATCGATCGCTTCCGCCACTTCGGCGTCGGCTTCCGTGTAGTTTTTGCCCGCTTCGTAAATGAGCCAGGCGCTGAACTCGTTTCTTCTCCGGCGCAGGACGTCCGCCGCCTTGAACAGGTACTGCGCCCGCTCCTCCGGCGGCACCCTTTTCCAGGTTTCAAAGGTTTCCCACGCCACTTGCATCGCCCGGTCCACGATTTTGGTGTCCGCCTTGCTCACGTAGCCGACGATTTCGTCCAGGTTTCCGGGATTGATGGAAACGATTTTTTGCTCGGTAAAGATTCGCTCTCCGCCAATGATCAACGGATACTCCCTGCCCAGCTGCCCCTTCACCTGCTCCAAGGCCGCTTTCAGGGCTTCGCGATTTTCGGGAATGCTGAAATCCAGACAAGGTTCGTTGACAAAGCTTTCGAAGGTCACGTTCATGTTTCCGGCTCCTCCCGCAGTTTTGTCATACCCAGTGAGGCTGTTTCCACAACGTCAGTTCCTGTCCGATGCCAAGCTTCACCGCGTTCCGATAGACCCGGTAAGCTTCCGCCACGTCGTTGACGGACATGCCAATCGGGTTAAACAGGATCCGCTCCCTGTCGGACTCTCTGCCGGTTTGTTCCCCGATGATGATCTTGCCCAGTTCCCTGATGTCCTCCGCCTTGATGACTCCCGCTTTCACCGCCCGGTAGCTGACGTCTACCCCGTGATGGCTCACTTGGAAGTAATCGTCCACCACCACTTTGTCGTAATGGACCAGCTCTTGGGGATCCGTATCCCAGAAGGAGATCTCCGAATGGAACACGCCTTCCTTCATCCATTCGCCCTTCACGTACGGATAGCTGGACATGGTGGCCGTGATCACGATGTCGGAATCGCGGATGGCCTGTTCCGCGCTGTCCGCGGGAATCACCGGGATGCCGAATTGTTCGCTCATTTCTTCGGTGAACCTGACCAGTTTTTCACGGTTCAGGTCATAGACTTTTATTTGTTTCAACGTATTTTTGAACACCGCGTGCATGGCCATCAGCTGGGTTCTGCTCTGGACGCCCGCGCCGATAATGCCGACGACTTCGGAATTTTTCCGGGCCAGATACTTGGCGGCGACACCGCTGGCGGCTCCCGTTCGCATGGCGCTGACAATCGTTCCGTCCATCACCGCCAGCGGGAAGCCGTTGTAGGGATCCGCCAGAATGATCAGTGCGGACGCGCGGGGCATGCCCAGGCGTCTGGGATTGTCCGGCATGCTCGGAATCCATTTCATGCCGGCCACATCCAAGTCTCCCCCGATATAGGACGGCATCGTCATAATCCGGCCCCTTGTTTCCTCCGTTTCGGGACCTCCCCAACGAATCACGGGTTTGGGAGGCTGAATGACCTCTTTCTTTCCATGCAGGGTGAAGGCTTTTTCCACCACCTCAAGGGTTCCTTCCATGTCCAGTGCGCCGGCTTTGATGCAGTCTTCCTGCGACAGATAGAGGAATTTCACCGATTTGTCGGTCAGATATTTCTGTTCTTCCGCACGCAGTTGCAAGGTTTGCATAGATCGTGATCCCTTCCTGTTGTCCAAGTATGGTTTCTTCTCCAGTCAATGAAGAGGCAGTCTCCGGTAGATACCGGGACGAAGCGGGTCGTAATAATGATTCATCGGCCCGTGATCGACAAAGTGCTGGTGCCAATGTTTCAGGGCGGAACGGTCCAGGGTGACCCCCAGTCCGGGACCCTCGGGAACGCGCACCACATTGTTTTTCTGCCGGAACGGGCCCTGTTCGATCACATCACCGATCTGCCAACGGAACAGCGATTGACTCGGCTCGGTGATCCACGGCTGTGCGGCCACCATGTGCAGATAGGCGGCGGTCGCAACGCCGGCATCACCGGAATAGCACCAGAATTTCACTCCCATGGCTTCACATGCCCCGATAAACCGGACGGCACGGTTGATTCCTCCCAATACGGCGAAGTTGGTCACAATCGCATCCGGAACGCCAAGCGCCACCGCCCGCCGGATGTCGGGCACGTGGCTGGAGAACGGAATGGAGCTGTGTTGCCTCAGCTGCGCCATTTCTTCAAAGGTGGCGACCGGATCTTCGTAATTTCGGATATTGTACGGCTCGATTTCCCGGAGAATCTGCCGGGCCGTGTAAACCGACCACTGCATGTTGGAGTCGAGCCGGATCATCGCGTCTTCCCCGAGGCCTTCGCGCAGCTTTCGGACCGTCTCGATTTCCCGCCTCGGGTCGCCCAGAATCAGTTTGCCTTCGAAAAAGGTGGAGCCGTGTTCATCCCGCATTCGCTGGCAGTACTCCACCACCTGTTCGGCCGTCATCTCCGCATCCGGCCGGAAGGCGAAGTATTCCGTAAACGGAATTTCCTTGCGGACCGCTCCTCCCAACAGCATGTAGAGAGGCTGGTTGAACACCTTGCCGCGAATATCCCACAGCGCGATCTCGATCGACCCGAAGGCCTTGACCACCGAAGCGTCGTCGGTGTTCTGGACAATTTGCCAGGGAGGCACGCACTTGGACTCCGCTCCCGCGATATCAAGGGGATCGTGTCCGATCAGTTTTTCCCCCATCTGCTGAATGAGGGAAAGGACATCGGTGGAAGGCGCTTCGCCAAGTCCGGTGATCCCTTCGTCCGTTTCCACCTCGATGATGATTTTGCTCGTCCCCGGATACAGACCTCCCGTCCACCAATAAGGCCTTTCCAACGGAATGTTGACAGGCGTCGCTTTCACGGCGGTAATCTTCATTCACGACACCTCTCTATGCTGATTCAAAAAGGGAATAAAATCATTTTTTATTCCTAAAAAGTAACAATTGTTCCTTTTAAGCCGCAAATAAAGAAGACTATAAAGTCGTCACATTTTTCTCGATCAGCAGCTTGCCCAGTTTCTCCAAATGATGAATGGAAGAGTGCGCGGTCCTTCTTCCGTACTCGATCACCAGCGCTTCGATCAGGGCGATGGTCGGCACGATGGAATACTGGTTGACGCTGGCCTTGATCTTCAGCACCGCCGAAGCGAATGGGGCGATCGGACACGACAGCAGGTCGGTGATCAGCACGATGGGAATGTTCCGTTCATGCGCAAACCTTGCAATTTCAATCGTCTGCACCGAATACGGCGAATGGGCGAACACCATCAGCATCTCATCTGGCTCGACCTGCAGCAGACGGTCGTACAAAAAGTCGCCGTCCAGGCTCAACTGCTTGACCTTCCGGGTGAATTCCTCAAGCATGTATCCGATGTACAACGCCGCGACCTTTGACGAGCGGAGTCCCAGAATGTTGATTCTGCTCGATTGGACCATGAGGGAAACGGCCCTTTCAAAATGGTCCACCAAGTCGTCGGTCAGGGTCTGCGTCAGCAGGTTCATCAATTCTTTCCAGATTTCCGTGATGTTGCTTTGGCGCTGGGGGTGATTTTCATCCTGGCGTTTCGGGGAAGAAAACGATTTTTTCAAATGCCACCAGGTCGTCAGTTCCAGCGTTTTCTTGTGCAGTTCCTTCTTGAAGTCATGAAAGCTGTCAAAATCCAGCACTTCCAGAACGCGCATCACGGTGGTGGTGCCGACCTTCGCCCGCTTCGCCAGCTCCTTGACGGTCATGAGCCCGATTTCCTGGTAGTTCTCAATGATATAGTTGCACAATCTCCTTTGTTTGTTAGGAAGTTTTTCCTTTATCTGGATGATTTTATTGATAATGTCGGTTTGCTCCTCGTGAACGAGAACATGTTTCCGGTTCATATAATCAGTTCCTTGTTCTTTTTTTGCCGGACTATACTATATTGATTCTAAAATTATCCCGATTGGAAATGCAACCCTCCATCGGCGTTCATCGTCCCAGGATCAAATTCGGCAAGAACAAGGCCACCTGCGGAAACACGGTTGTGATCACCAACGTGGGAATCCACGCGAACAGAATCATGATCGCCGTGGGTCCCAGCATTTCGGCGATGGGCGTTTTTCCGACCCGACCGCCCAGATACAGCAGAGGCGCCGCCGGAGGCGTCAGCAGCCCAATGCCCAGGTTCACGCCCAGAATCGCGGCGAAATGGATGGGATCGATGCCCAGGCCCACCACGATCGGAAGCAGCAGGGGCGTCGCCAGCAGCACCGCGCTGACGTCATCCATGATCATGCCGATGATGATCAGGAACAGGTTGATCATGAACATTAGCACATACTTGTTGTCCGAGATGGACAGCATCAGCTCCTTCAGCACGACCGGCAGATTTTCCGTGATGAAGATGCGGCTGAGCAGCATGCTGCCGAAAATCATGATCATGATGACGCCGGTGCTAACGGCCGCTTCCACCAGGGTTTCATAAAATTTTCTTCCCGTCAGTTTCCTGTAAATCAGGAAGCCGACCGGAATCGCATACAACGCGGACACGGCGGCCGCTTCCGTCGGTGTCATGACGCCGCCATAGATGCCGCCCAGCACAAGAAATGGCATGAGCAGGGCGGGAATGGCGGAAATGGTGGTGCGCCGCACGCGGGCAAATCCGGACAGCGACGGATCCACCGCTTCCTGATGGACAACGGGGACTTCCCGTTTCCTCATGTAAATCAGGTTGATGATGATCAAGAGCGCCGCCAGAATGAGCCCCGGAATGACCGTGGACAAAAACGCCGCCAGGACCGACTGGTTCCCCACCCAGGCGTACAAAATCATGATGGCGCTGGGGGGAATGAGCAGTCCGAGAATGGAAGCGCTGGAAATGAGCGAAGATGCGAATCCTCTCGAATAGCCGCTTTCAGCCAGACGGGGAATCAGGATCGGCCCAAGACTGGCAAGTGCCGCGGCTCCGCTGCCCGTGATGGCTCCGAAGATGGCGCATGCCACGACGGTCATGATGCCCGTCCCGCCTTTGATTTTGCCGACAAAGAGTTCGGCAAAATCGACGATGCGTTTGGCGATGCCTCCCCGGTCCATGAGCCCTCCGGCAATGATGAACAGAGGAATGGCGAGCAGCACGATGTTGTTCAACTTGCTGAATCCGTACGGAATCAGAAAACTGGGATCATAGTTCAACGAGAAAATGTAGTAGATCGTCGTGAGCATGAAGGCAAAGGGCACCGGCAGCCCGATCAGCAGGGTGACAACAAGGAGCAGAAGGCCAATGAACAGTTCCATTTCCTACCTGTCACCCGCTTTCTTAAGAAGGGTTCCGGCCTGCTTCACCATATGCATGACCGAATACAGGCTGATGAACACAAAGCCCAGCATGACAATCCCGTATGGAATGAAGACGGGAAGCTTCCAGGCCGCGGTCGTGCCTCTGGTTTCATAGCTCCAAATAAAATGCTTGATGGTCCAATAGGTGAAAATCAGGCTCACGACCAGCGTCACGATGGCATTGAGGGTCCGGATCGACTGTTTCGCTTTTTCGCTCTTGACAAAAGAATCCACCATGTCCGCCGTAATATGGCTTCTTTCGTAACTGGCGTAGGCGGCCCCAAGGAAATACAGCAGAAACGTGGGAATGAGCTGCAGTTCCTCGATGCCGAATACGTCCAATTTGAACACGTAACGGAAGAAAACCGTAATCGAAAGGCCGATGGTAATCAGCAGGCAGGACAAAAACATGAAGAGCCTCTGCGCTTTGAGCAGCCAATTCAACAAAACCATAGTTTCACCCTTGCCATTCGGTTTGTGGAAATGCATGATCCGTCCGTTCCGCGGATCATGCATTTCCACAGGTTTGGTGATCGTCAATTGCCCATGGCTTCGATCATGCCGTCAATGATTTCGTCCGTCATATCCGCCTTCAGCTTGGGCCATGTGGTTTTACGGACGTGCTCGGCCAGCGTCCGGATTTCTTCCTCGGTCAGACGGACAACCTTGATTCCTGCTTCTTCCAGCTTCTTCAGATATTCGTTGTCATATTGTTCGGCGGTCGCGAAGGAGTTGAGCTGCAGTTCTTCCGCGGCCTCTTCGATGATCCGCTGGTTTTCCGCCCCGAGCCGTTCCCACAGGGCGTTGTTGATGTACAGGGCGTCCGCGTTGAAGAAGTCGTTGGTGGTGTAGAAATACTTGATGACATCACGGAACCCGTGATAGTTCAGGGAAGCTTCGCCACCGGACCATCCGTCCGCGGCGCCGGTTTGCAGGGCGGTGTACAGGTCGGCATACGGGATGGTCACCGTCCGGAAACCGAGGTCTTTCATCGGCTCGTTGAACACCGGCATCGGAGGCGTGCGGATCAGGATTCCCTTGTCTGCGCCGATATTCGTCAGATTCTGGATTTCTTTCGTGGTGCCCAGACCACCGAAACCGTTTGCGTGAATGGCCAGCAACCTCGCCCCGTGCTCCTGGTTGATCCGGTTCATGGTGTCAAAGATGTACGAGCCTTTCTTGTATTTTTCCTCCAGGTTGTCGGTATAACCGGTGACCATGTACGGCATCATCAAGAGGTCCAGCCGCTTGTCAATTTCGCTGGGCGTCGTGATCAGGGCCATTTCAATGGTCCCCTGGAGTACTTCTTTATAAACCGTGGTGTAGTCTCCCAGCTGGTTGGCCGGATAAACCTTGATTTCCACCTGTCCGTTGGTTTTCTCTTTGATCTGTTCCGCAAATTTGTAAAGCGCTTGCGTGCTCGGGTGATCGTCAGGCGACTGGCCCGCCAGCTTCAGGACAAATTTTTCGCCGCCGCCCCCGGAACCGCCGTCGGAGCCGGTGCTGTTAGCGCTTTCAGGCTTCGAAGAATTACACGCGGCCATGGCGAAAGCGAAAACCAACGCCAACAGGACAACCATCAGCTTCTTCATTGTCTACCAACCACCCTTTTCGCATTGCTGTGATGTTTCCGATCTTTTTGTCTGAGAACGGCGAGCAATGGAATGATGGAGCGCTAAAAATGATCAGACGGAACAAACGTTCCAAAAGAATGCGATTCCCCCCTTTTCTTCGTCCTGAGCCCCGGATGTCTTCTGTTGCAAGGATCTTGGGCATCTGGGTCTTAGGTGTCACCTAACACTATACAAGAAAAACGGAATAAAAACAACCTTTTTTTTGATAAGAAAACTTCCATTCCGGAATTTAAATATTTTTTTATTTGTAAATAAAACATTTGTTCCATCACGGGCGTGGCGAAGTCCCCAGCAGGCTCAAGATATCCACCGCCGCAATGGTTCCGGTGCGGATCGCCGTTTCCGTGTAGAATGTGCCCAGGTAGTCCCCGGCCAAGTACAGGCGGCCCGACGGTCTGACCAGATATTTCTGGATCTTGCCGCGTCCCGGGAAACAATAGGCGAGCCCGAGCGGCCATCTTTGCACATGCGCTTCCACGACAAGACTGCCAAATCCGGGGAAGATATCCTCCAGATCCTGCAAATAGGTTTCGAGGATCTCCTTGTCCGATTTGTCAATCAGCCTGCGTGCCAGCGTGGCGGGCGAGAACACCATGAAGCTGCTGCCCTGCTGCCTGAACGGCTCAAGTCCCCGGATCACATTGGACATGTTGAATGCGACATTGAAGGACCGTTTTGGTGTCGCAATCGCATAAGCTTTGTCCCATACCTGGGGTTCCGTTTCATTCGTCAAAAACGCGGCGCTGACATAGGGACCGTACACGATTTTGTCCAGGGCCTCTCCGACCTCCGGATCAAGATCCACGGCGATTTTTCGCGTGATCGGCGCCGGAGTCGCCAGGATGGCATAACGGGCTTCTTCCTCGCGGAATTCGCCGTTTTGGACATACCGGACGATCACGGAGTTCCTGTTGGTCTGAACCACTTCCTGGACTTCCGCCCCGCGTTGGACCCGTTCTCCCAGGATCGCCGCGATCGTTTCGGTCAGGGTGGAAGGTCCTCCAAGAATGTTGCGCGTCAATCCTTCGCCGCCGTCGTTTTTGCTCCAGACCAGGTTGAAATATCCGACCCCCGCTCCGGCCGCCACCTGCTCCGGATCTCCCGCGGACCGGCTGACCGTCGGACGGAACAGCGCATCCGCATCCGGAGGAAGTTTCCCGACAAAATCGGTAAAGGTCAGATCGTTCATGAAGTTGTAAACCCTTTGCTGCTGCGTCCAATAATGCTCGCCCGGACGTCTGGCGACCACCCGCTCGTATTCTTTCAACGCCCGTTTCACTTTCAGTCCCGCACGAATCAGCGCCAGTCTCGCTCTCCACGACATCGGCATCCGAAAAGGGAACGATTCCACCCTTCCTTCAAGCAACAGTTTTCCGTTCATGGCCAGCCCCGTCAGCGTGCCCGGAATCGGGACGGACTCCACGCCAACCGCCCGGAGCAGTTCACCCGTGGCCGAATTGGGTCCGCCGTAAACGTGCGCCCCCCAGTTCAGCCAGTAGGGCCCCCGGCGCTCCGAACGGATGCGTCCGCCCACGCGGTGTTCCTTCTCCAGGAGCAGCACGTCCCGATGCCTGAGTCGCCAGGCAGCCGTCAGTCCGGCCAAGCCCCCGCCTACCACAATGACGTCTCTCACAGCTCTCACCCCGTGACACAATGGTAGTCTGGAACGCTTTCATGAAAATGAAGGCGTTTACTGAATATCTTAAACACAATATTCGCATTGCGCAATGGTCCGTCCGGGCGTTCATTGCATCGGTTACCGGAAGCGCATCACACCTGGTCCCACCGCGCGGTGAAATCGTAAGGGCGATGCCGCCCGTCCGATCAAAAAGGCCCGAGGACGGCGATTGCCGTCTTCGGGCTTTATCCGTAAACCGCAAGGTCAATGCGCCGTCTCGATCAGCCCGTACCGGCCGTCGGCGCGGCGGTACACCACGTTGACCTGGTTCGTGTCCGAATTCTCGAATACGAAGAAGCTGTGTCCGAGGAGGTTCATTTGCAGGA
>NICF_comb_assmDRAFT_10002683_pt1 | contig 13254 bp, 13 predicted proteins | sample NewIslPassag4_SG_FD_11279 | JGI IMG/M metagenome (IMG submission 11279) | reverse complement strand
CAAAAGGAGATCTGGTAACCGATAGGTCTTGACTATAGGACTATCAAGTCCCTATCTTTAGTTATTCCTATCATAAGATCAAAACCATCCCTGTTGATGGAGACTACTTTTCGAGCGATCTCTTCAGCCTCTAACTTATTGTCCTGAGACAATGCTGTGAGCAGTAGATAGCTTCTGACTCCTTCAGGTTTGCTCTTTAGTATGCCCAGAGGAGATGCTAGTATCTTTGCAAACGCTTCAACTGTAAGGGGTGATGAAGGATCCATACAAGCTAGTTTCTGACCTTCTTCAGGCCGGTGACATGCTTCTGATATAGGCATGCCCAGAGCTTTGAGACTTGCTATGGCAACGAAGTGAGTAGTATATGGAGGCACGACAGGTTCGTGCTCGGCGGGNGCCTTGATGAATCTGTGCCTGGCCCCATCAGCTTCGACTATCACTGAGTCGGCGGTATTTTTGAGATGCCAAAGAAAATCAAAATCTACTCCCAGCAATTTGTCCTTGCGTGCTATTACACCAACTATAGTTACGTGTCGGTACTTCTCTAAAGCTTCCGGTAAGTAAATAACCTTCTGCTCAATCTCCTCACGAGTCAGTACCAACGGTGTTTGGTTTTTGGATGGCATCTGTATAGCGGTTGTAGTAGTGGTTATGACTCTTAGTCCCCTATCCGATAGCTCATGGGCTATTCGGAACATAGTGGTGGTTTTCCCGCCAGCACCTACTAGGGATACGAAGCTGGATGGACCTATTTCGAGATACGAGCTAAGGTTGTTGCTGATCATTTTGATAAAGCATCTTACTTATGGTTCTAGTATCCTTATTATGGTAAAAATTGCACTTAGATTCCAACGGGGGATACTTAATGAATTCCGATATAGAGCAGATTCTCATAACTGAGTCTGAACTTCAGGCCAAGATCAAGGAGCTTGGTAGCCGGATAGCTGAGGATTATAAAGATAAGATACCAGTGTTGATAGGCGTACTCAATGGAGCAGTTATGTTTGTGTCTGACCTGATAAGAGCTTGCCCTATACAGCTCAACATAGATTTTATGGCAGTCAGCTCTTATCAGGATAGCACTGAAAGTAGCGGTGTAGTGAAAATCATCAAGGATCTAGATCGTAATATCAGCGGTAGGCACATATTGATTGTTGAGGACATAATCGACACGGGTTTGACCTTATCCTACCTGCTTGAGACTTTGCAAGCCAGGCATCCAGCTAGCATCAAGGTATGCGCTTTGCTAGATAAGGCCAGCAGAAGACGCGTGAATGTACCTATAGATTATCTGGGATTTCAGATACCAGACAAATTTGTTGTTGGATATGGGTTGGACTTTAGAGACCTATATAGAAACCTTCCCTATATAGGGGTACTTAAGCCTTATCTTTATGAAGGAATAACCGGAGATAACGATATATAACAAATGATCTGTATGCTTGACTCATAAAAGGCTATACTGTTGTGTGACTTTTAGATGAACTTTATACATGCTGGAGGATTTCTACAACATGACTAACGGTCATGATCCCAGCTCAGAGTTAGATGTAAAGGAAGTCAGGCGTGGTAGGCATCCGGGTGATAGGTATGTAAGAGTCCAGCATACTCCGGGATTTCAAAAAGTTGGCCGTGGATATATATCGGTTACTCCCAGAGCAACTGAACCCAAGACTTTCGTTGGCAAGGCACTAAGGAGTGTTAGAAGGTTTCTAATTGGTTCACCAATAGAGACCGCAAGGGAAGTTCACGAACGCCTTACGAAGATAAAGGCACTGGCTATCCTGGGTTCGGATAATATCTCCTCCTCATCGTATGCTACTGAAGAAATCATGAGGATTCTATTGCTGGGGGGGATATCTGCGTTATCTCTAACCCTACCTATAACATTAGCGGTTATATGTGTCCTCATAATAGTCGTCATCTCCTACCAACAGACAATAAGGGCCTATCCTCATGGCGCTAGTGCCTACATAGTAGCATCCAACGAGTTAGGTAAGCTTCCTGGACTGACAGCAGCAGCATCTCTTCTCAACGATTATGTGCTTACGGTTTCAGTATCTATTGCTGCTGGTGTGGCTGCCTTAGGGTCTGCGGCTCCATTCTTCCTGGGATCAAGCGCTGGTGACTTCTTCTATAACCACAGAGTGCTTGTATCAATTGTGTTGATAATGATCATCATGATAGGCAATCTACGGGGAGTCCGAGAGGCCGGGACGATTTTTGCAGCTCCTACTTATATCTATATAATCTCTATCCTCGGTCTTTTAGCTTATGGCTTTTATAGATTTGCCAGTGGTGACCTTCCTGAGTATAACCCGCCTCCTGGCTGGGTGGAGGAATGGCAGCATAGATCTCTAGGAGCACTGAGTATATTGCTAATACTGAGGGCTTTCGCTTCAGGTTCTGTGGGTCTAAGCGGTACTGAAGCCATTTCGGACGGTGTGCCAGCCTTCAAACCGCCTGAATGGAAAAATGCTAGGATAACCCTCATATTCATGGCAGGAACTTTCGGAATACTATTCCTAGGTATAAGCTTCCTTTCGGGTCAACTGCACATAATTCCTGCTCCTGAGGAACAAGAGACAGTTCTCAGCCAACTGGCTCGTACCCTCGTGGGTACAGGTCCTTATTACTTGCTAGTTCAGGCAGCTACTGCAGTAGTACTGGTGTTGGCTGCTAATACAGCTTTCTCCGATTTCCCCAGGTTGGCTTATTTCCTGGCGCGCGATGGCTACATGCCTCACCAGTTCTTGCATAGAGGTGATAGACTGGCATTTTCTGTGGGGATAATTTCCTTGTCAGTAATAGCGTCCCTATTGCTGATAATATTTGGCGGTAGCGTGACGGCTCTAATTCCTCTGTATACGGTTGGTGTGTTTGTGGCCTTCACTCTTTCCCAATCTGGAATGGTTGCTCATTGGCGCAGGCAGAGAGGGAAAGGATGGAGGGTAAAAGCCGCCGTAAACGGTGTGGGTGCAACTATTACTGGCATAGTTGCTGTGATAGTGGCTGTGACCAAGTTCTCCAGTGGTGTCCCTCTATTCAACATAGGAGGTTTTACCGTACATGCAGGCTCTTGGATAGTCCTCGTGCTTGTACCTCTCATGATATTGATGCTGATGTCAATTCGTAGCCATTACGAGAGGGCGCAGAGGGAGTTACAACCCGAGATCCCAATTAATCCATCTGATATCAAGCATACGATCATAGTACCGGTAGCCAGCCTGAATAAAGTAGCTCTGCAAAGTCTTGCATATGCTAAGTCTATAAGCCCGAACGTCACAGCTATACACGTAGTGGAGAATCAGGAAGAGGCGGAAGAGTTTAGAAAAGAATGGGAAAAGTTTGGCAGTCCATGTAGCCTGGTTATCATGGAGTCTCCTTACAGGTCTCTCGTCGGTCCGATATTGGCCTACATAGACGCGGTAGACAGGAAGAGACCAGATGATACCATAACTGTAGTACTGCCCGAGTTCGTGCCCAAGCATTGGTGGGAAAGATTGCTACATAATCAGACCGCACTCAGGCTGAAAGCAGCGCTGTTATTTAGGCCTGGCACGGTAGTAATAAACGTGCCTTATCACTTGAAGTAAGCGATAAGAGGGCCAGCTAGCTGACCCTCTTATCATGCGTCTAATAACTAATCAGCTAGTCTGTGTAGAAAGGAAACCTGTCCGTTAGAGACTTCACTCTTTCCCGCGCTTCGTCGAGCACTTCACCCTGCCTTGCATCTATTACCGTAGAGATTATATCGGCGATCTCCTCCATCTCTGGTTCCTTCATCCCCCTGGTCGTCACTGCAGGAGTGCCTATTCTTATACCACTGGTGACGAATGCGGACTGTGTATCGTAAGGCACGGTGTTTTTATTAACGGTGATTCCCACCTCGTCTAGAAGGGATTCAGCCTCCTTGCCAGTGATATTCTTATTCCTTAGATCCACGAGCATTAAGTGGTTATCGGTTCCACCACTGACGAGGTTAAACCCATGCTTTGTTAGGGATTGAGCGAGAGTTGAGGCGTTTTTCACTATCTGTCTCTGATACTCCTTGAATTCAGGCTGCAGAGCCTCCTTGAGGGCCACAGCCTTGGCAGCAATGACATGCATTAGCGGTCCACCCTGTACACCAGGGAATACAGCTTTATCAAGGGCCTTGGCATGTTCTGCCTTGCAGAAGACTAGCCCACCCCTTGGGCCACGAAGGGTTTTGTGGGTGGTAGTGCTAACGAAATCGGCGTATGGAATGGGTGACTGATGCAGTCCAGCTGCTACCAACCCCGCTATGTGGGCCATATCAACGAACAGATAGGCTCCGACCTCGTCGGCTATCTCTCTGAAGATGTCAAACCTTATCTCTCTTGGGTAAGCGCTAGCGCCAGCAATAATCATCTTGGGATTGTGCTGCTTAGCAAGGTCCCTTACTTGGTCGTAGTCAATGTATCCAGTCTCTCTCGAGACTCCATAACGGAAAAAAGTGAAGTACATGCCTGATATGTTAATTGGGTGCCCATGCGTAAGGTGGCCACCATGAGTAAGGTCCATGCCGAGCACTGTATCCCCAGGCTTAAGAGTAGCCAGGTATACAGCGGTATTTGCTTGCGCACCGCTGTGAGGCTGTACGTTAACGTGGTCGGCGCCGAAGAGCTGCTTAGCTCTCTCTATAGCCAAGCTCTCCACAACGTCCACATATTTGCAGCCACCGTAGTATCTTTTGCCTGGCAACCCTTCGGCGTACTTATTAGTAAGTACAGAGCCTTGAGCCTCCATCACCGCTTTGGAAACGAAGTTCTCTGAAGCTATGAGCTCCAGAGTGCTCATCTCGCGATGCTTTTCGTTCTGTATAGCCTCATAGATCTCGGGATCAAATTCTGCCAGAGAGGGAAATCTTACTTTACTTTCGCTTATTGCCATATGATCCACCTTTGGAGTATCTGTTTTCATTTTCTTCTGAGCATTCTAGCATTTATCGTTATCCAAACGCATCTAGTTTACTCATAATACTTTTTGACGTAGAATGCAGAGGGAGAAGAAGGAGACTTTTGGGGCTGTATCATGAGAAAGTTCCATTTGATAAGGCTTATTGTTACCCTCTCGATAGGCATAGCATCCGTAGCACTTTGCATAGTTCCCCAGACTAGAGCTCAGATTCTCTTTCTTAGTGCTGGTATCCTCAAAGGTATAGGCATAAATAAACCTGAACTTATTTTTCTGCCCGCTGCTCTGATCATAGGTTGGGTAGTACTTGATATTCTCGCTGTGTTTCTTGGATTTTGGGTTTTTGATAGACGAGAAGCTAAGAGGAATGCCTTGAGGCGTAAGCTACTCATAGAAGAAGGTCTCCTTCCTGAGGAGGAAGAAGATAAGGGTGCTATAAACGCCAAGAAACACCCTAGAAATTAGAACAAAACAACCTTAGGTGAGGTTAGATGAGAGGCAGTATTGTACTGTTCGTTGTAGGATTGATGCTGTTGGCTGCTGTAGCTGCCTGGTTTGTGTTCGGATATTTCCTTTCACAGCCAACTGTTAGCAACACTTCACCAGTGGTATCGCCAGCCCCGGGTAAGGTGATTCCTATACCCACCGGCACAGTCGTTGATCCAGGCGTGATCTACAACTCCCCAATCAGATAGATCTTTATTCGTTAGTATTCTGAGCTCTGGTTGAGTTGGTCCTCTGTGAGTGCCTGTATTCGTCTATTAGTTTGAAGACTGTATTCTTATGAGGTCGCACTTTGCAATGCTCATCTGCATTACGGGCCTCATCACAGTAGCCCATCCTGACACACTTTATTACTAGAAATTGCGCTAGGAAGGGATGTGTCCTGCGCACCTCAGCCTTGATGAGTGCGAACAGCTTGCGGATCTCCCACTGTGCCATGGTGCACAGCCTCAATCCACTCATGTGTATCAGCTCGCGTAGATTGACAGTCATTACAAGATTGGTCTGTATGCCGTTGGGGAATAGAAAGCGTGCGTCCTCCGCAGGCACCCCTTGTGATAGCATCTCGGAGTAAAGCTCCATGTTACCTTCTATAGCCTGGACAAACTTCTCCAAGAGCACTGAATCTTCGGCTATGGATTCAGGCACTGTATACTGTGGGTGTTTGTAACGGACATACCTTTGAGATTGCTGGTCGAAGCTCACGCCCATTCTGTGGCGTACTAGTTGGTGAGATAATGACCTCGACACTCCGGATATGGCGAATGTGAACCACAGGTGTTCTATTACTGTGCCATGTCCGCTCTCTATTATGCTCTCGATGAGTTTCTGCATCTTCTCTTGCGGAATCTTGCCTGAGAGAGCGTCTTCCCATATATCCTCCGGGTATTTCTCAGAATAGCAGGTCCTGGCTGCAGTGTAAGCGATCGGCAGGTAATACTGTTCAGCTATCTCCTTAGTTGGGAACAACAGCTTGACCTTGATATTAGTTTTTTCTCCTCTTGTAAGGGCTATGCCATTATTGGTGGACTGCTGTGCCATTTTGCGATCCCTTTTTGAATTCTATGGTACTATAGTGCTACTTATATTAGTGTTTGTCAAACTAAAAGTGCTAATTCATAGGCGCGAGACGATCCTAATTATCCACCTTGGTACAATAAGATTGAAACAACTTATTAAGATTCTTTTTCAAGGTGATTCTGGATTAGAGGTATGTCGACAAATCAGGAAGTTGCTAGCAACAGATATTGTTTAGACCCTTACTCCTACAAGAGGCGACGTACTCATGAGGTAATGGTTGGAAATGTGGGAGTTGGGGGGAATAATCCGATAAGAGTTCAGTCGATGACCACAACCAGGACAAAGGATGTGGAATCGACTGTTAACCAGATCGTGTCCTTGGCGAGAGTGGGCTGCGAGATAGTGAGAGTTACTACTCCCACGCCTGCTGATGCCAAAGCTATAAAGGATATCAAGAAGGAGCTTCAGTCCAAGAATATACACATTCCTATAGTGGCTGATGTTCATTTCAGTCCTCATGCAGCGATGGAGGCTGCGCTATGGGCGGACAAAGTAAGGATCAACCCGGGTAATTTTGCGGACACTAAGCTCTTTCACATAAAAGAGTACACCGATGAGGAGTATGCTAAGCATCTGGAGAAGATAGCTGAGAAGCTATATCCTCTGGTGATGCGTTGTAAGGAGAGGGGAATATCGATGCGCATTGGCACTAATCATGGTTCCCTCTCCGACAGGATAATGTCCAGGTATGGTGATACCCCGCTGGGCATGGTGGAGTCCGCCCTCGAGTTTGTGCGTATGTGTGAAGAGTGGGGATACAAGGACATAATACTTTCTATGAAAGCCTCTAATCCGAAGGTAATGATAGCTGCCTATAGGCTTCTCGCTGCCAGGATGCTCGAGTACGGCATGACTTATCCCTTCCACTTGGGTGTCACAGAGGCTGGCAATGGTGAAGATGGACGTATCAAGTCAGCTATTGGTATAGGTACTTTGCTTGAGGATGGGATAGGTGACACTGTAAGGGTTTCCCTTACTGAAGACCCTGAAAACGAGATCCCATTCGCCTACGAACTAGTCAAGCGATATGCTTATGGTATAGTCCCAGACAGTGATGAGGCCACATCTATGGATCCTCTGCCGGATCTTAGGTCACCTTTTGACTATTCTCCAAGACCGACCAGGAAAATATTCCTGGGAGAGCACGTGCTTGGAGCTAATAATCCTCCTCTAGTGCTCTACAAGCAGTCATCTCCTCTATCAATTAATGGGGTAGTCAGCATAAATAGGCCCGTTGGTCGCGATAGCCTGAGGGCAGATGCATTGTCTCTGGAGGTGGCATCTGAGAAGGACAGGGACGTTTTTCAGACGTCAGCTAGTGGTTTACAGTTCGCTTCCAACAAGCCAGCCTTGATCGCGACCCTTCGATTCCCTGTGGATGTGGAAGATTTTGAAGCCGCGGCCTACATGTGTTCTATAGAACGGGGACAAGAGGATAGGTTGTCTACGGTTGCACAGCTTGCCATCGAGCACAATCGTCCACTTATTCTAGAACTCATCGCTGATATTGTCCATGATCAAGCGCGCGATCTTGAGGGTAAGCATGATTATTCTGTAGTTGATGAGCTGATAAGTTATGCGCTGAAGGTTGAGCAGTTTGGGGTAAATGATCTTATCCTTGCCCTAAGAATACCTGATAGATCTTACCGTATCAGGGCCTATAGGCTACTAGATTCGAGGCTAAGGGAGCTAGGGAAAGATTGGAACCTCCTTTTGACGGTCACCGAAGATGACCTGATAGATGCCTCGATTGGCCTCGGTTCTCTATTGTGCGATGGTATAGGCTCTATGGTTTCTATAGAAGGCAATAAACCCTATGATGAAAAGATAAGCTTGGTGTTCAATATCCTCCAGGCTTCTGGTGCTAGGATCAGCAAGGCGGAGTTTATAGCCTGCCCTAGCTGTGGTAGAACGCTCTTTGATTTACAGACGACCACCGAAAAGATCAAGAGTAAGACTGGTCATCTGAAAGGTGTCAAAATAGCTGTGATGGGTTGTATCGTGAATGGCCTTGGGGAGCTGGCGGATGCTGACTTCGGCTATATGGGAAGCGGCGAGGGTAAAGTAAATCTATTTGTGGGCAAGACCTGCGTTGAGAAGAATGTGCCGGAAGAAATAGCTGCAGACAAACTGGTGGATTTGATCAAGGCTCATGGCAGGTGGATCGATCCTCCAGACAATAACTCCCCTATGCATGACTCCTAGATTTTTCCCTGGTGGGTGTCAGCAGATATGCAGTCTAATAAAGGTAATGAGAGTAACCTGGCTCGCTATGCTTTCAGTAGTCTGTTAGTTGGTATATTTTGTGCCATATTGTTGATCAGTGGGGCTATAACTAATGAAATCCTCGTAGTTCCCAAGGGTTATGGCAGAACCTTCTCGACGTTTGGTTGGATAGTGCTGATAATCCTTGCACTTTCAGCTGTGACCGGGCACGTACTTGGACTGATAGCCTTTGCTGATGAAAAGGTACGCAGTCGTAAGGTGAAAGGGGTAGAGAAAGCCTTTGCCAGCATCGTTGTGGGCTGGGTGCTCTTCGTAGCCATTCTGCTGCTTATCCTTTTTGTAGGGGTATAGATATCATTCTCAATGGTATAATCCCTGAGTGTGTATTGCTCCTCTATAAGTCTTACCAACTTTCGAAACTACACTAACCTGCAGGTCGATTTGCCCAACGGCCCTATACTCGTCCTTGGCCCCAACGCGAGTGGCAAGACCACGCTGCTTGAGGCCATATATCTACTTGCTACCACTAAATCCCATCGAGCTGGATCGGATCGAGAGCTCATCAATTGGAACGCGGAGAGCGAAGAGGGTGTGCCGGCTTTCGCACGCGTAGCAGCAGAGGTGAGGAGGCGTAGCCCAATACAGGTGGAGATCACTATCTTGAAGGAATCTACCGCACAGGGCGAGAACGTACGCAAGCGTATACGTGTCAATGGTGTAAATAAAAGGGCTATAGACCTTATAGGGCAGGTGAACGTGGTTATGTTCGGTCCTCAGGACCTCGATCTTATAGTCGGAGCTCCCAGCCTCAGAAGGCGTTATCTTAACATTACAATTTCGCAGTTGGATCATCAGTACGTAAGGACGTTGCAGACCTATGAGCGTGTAGTGCTCCAGCGTAACACCCTAATTAAGGCTCTTTCAGAAAGAGCCTTTAAGCTGAGCGATGAGTCTATAAACGACCAGTTTGCCTATTGGGACAATGAGCTAGTCAATCAAGGGTCATACCTACTTGCCAGGCGCTTGGAGATCCTGAGTAGGATGAATGAGCTAGCCAGTATGGTACATAGCAAGCTGACCGGATCCTCTCAGGAGCTGAGTATTGCTTATAAATCCACACTATTCGACTCACTGCCTTTACAGTTAGATAATCCACGCGAGGAGGAAATAAGGGATCTATACATAAAGAAGATTCATGATCTGCGTCGGGAGGAGCTTAGGCGCGGCATGACGTTGGTTGGCCCCCATAGAGACGACATAAGCTTTCTTGTGGGAGGCGTCGATATTGGGGTTTATGGTTCGAGAGGGCAGCAGCGCTCTGTGATACTGGCCATAAAGCTTGCTGAGGTTGATCTTATGAAGAGCATTACTGGAGACCTTCCTATCTTGCTACTGGATGATGTGGTGTCTGAGCTTGATCCTGAGAGAAGGAGATACCTGCTCCAGAANGTGCTACAGCTGTCNCAACAGGCATTNGTGACTACCACAGANCTGCTGACTATAGGCAGAGAGTTTCTTGCTGAGGCTTCTCTATTTGAAACTACATCGACGGGACTTCTACAGCCCATGAAGAGAACCTGGAAAATTGGTGGAGAAAGATAGAGTTGGTAACGGTTGGCTTGTTGATTGTCACCGCCATATGGGGTTTGACCTTTGTTACAGTACAAAGTGCTGTAGCTGATTACAGCGCTTTCTCTTTCCTTACCCTGAGGTTTGCTCTGGCAGCTTTAGCATTACTTCCCTTCTCGGTAAATCGTATTGGTAAGAAGGAGCTGCTTGTCGGCGTGCCTGTGGGCGCTACCTTGGGGCTAGGTATGCTGCTTCAGACTGTTGGTCTTCGCTCTACAACTGCTACAAACTCGGGGTTTATCACAAGCCTGTATGTGGTGTTTGCACCGATAATATCTGCCCTCTGCTTTCGCAGTAGGTTTCATCCTAGAATATGGGTGGCTGTAATACTGAGTACCATAGGATTATTCCTGGTAAGTAAAGCCGGTCTCTATGGTGTGAATCCTGGAGATGTTTTGACATTAGGGTGTGCTGTGCTCTTTGGTATCCAGATAGCACTACTTAGTAGATACTCCCCTGGTCTGGACTCTGCAGCACTAGCATTCATACAAACAGTCACCTCAGTGTTCATGTACTTACCAGTTGTTTTTTTGACTAGGACTCCATTGATAACTAACGACTTGGATGTATGGTTGGCCCTGTTGATAACAGGTCTTGGGGCAAGCGCCTTTGGTTTCTGGATGCAAACTTATGCTCAGCAAAGGATGTCTGCTGCTAGGGCTGCTGTCATAATGGCGATGGAGCCGGTGTTTGCTGCCATCGGTGGATATACCTTTGCAGGCGACAGGATGACTATACTTCAGTGGTTCGGTGCTGCTTTCATGATGGCGGGTCTGTTTGTAGCTGAGATCTTGCCTTATCTGAAGCATCGTGTTTCAATGTCTCAGCGGCTAGGTGAGACACTTAGTGAGAAAGACTTATCAGCCTAGCGGCCCTTAAGGAGTTCCCCGTGATAGAGGAACGAGAAGTAGTTATTGTTGGGGGTGGGCCTGCAGGGTCCTCGGTCGCGAACGTATTAGCTTCTCTTGGGCATGACGTGTTGCTCCTGGATAAGTCTAGATTCCCTAGGCCAAAGCCCTGTAGCGAATACATGAGCCCTGGAATCCTTCCTTTGCTCTCGAATCTTGGGATAGACGCTGATCTCTCGGGGATGCACATGCTAAAGGGTATGAGGATACACACCCCTGCAGGAAGCCAGATAACTATTGAGTACGTGGATGAGCATAATGGAAGGTATTATGCCCCCACGATGGAGAGGCATGTTTTCGATAAGATGCTCCTTGATCATGCTGCTCGTAAGGGTGTAGAGGTTAGATATCAGGCCAAAGTAATGTCAGTTGTATCCCAAGATAATTATTCCACCCTTAGGGTGCAACTTCCGGACAGAGCGCAGATGGATATAAGAACCAAGCTGGTGATAGGAGCAGATGGTCTCAGGTCAGTGGTGGCGCGTAATCTGTCCAGGAGATATCCTCTCATCTGGCCCAAACGAATGGGACTTGTTACTCATATCAACCTTCCAGGGATAGATGCAGACTATGGAGATATGTATGTGCATCCATGGGGGTACTGTGGGGTGGCGGCAACTGGTAAGTCAAGTGCTAGCGTGGGGATAGTGCTTGACTTGAGACGGATGGCGCTTACGCGTGGTAGAGAAGCCATTTTTGAGGATTCTCTCAAGCTTTTTCCTAAGGCCCATAAGCAGATATGTGGAGCTGCTAGCTTTGATCGTATCATGGGCATATCGCCTATTGGACACGGAGTCAAAGAAGTACATGGTCGTAATTGGGCGCTAGTAGGTGATGCAGCAGGGTTCTTTGATCCTTTCACTGGGGAGGGAATATACAAAGCTGTTAAGGGTGGGATCTTGTTGGGGGAGGTAGTATCCCCTTACCTAAAGGTTGGCAGGATTAAAGAAGGTCTGGAAAGGTATGCGACTGAAAGGGCACGTGTTTTTCGGCGCAAGTCTTTGCTTGTATCTCTGATACAGATCTTTATTTCCTATCCTTATATGCTGGAGTATGTAGCGAATAAGCTGCAGGATAGAGAAGCGCTTCGCTTGTCACTTAGTCGTGGTATTGGAGATCTACAAGATCCACTGTACAATCTGAATCTCAGGTTTCTCTTCGGATTGCTCCGACCTTGATTACTTTAGTAACTGAAGGATGTAGGCTATGCAAGCAACTAACAGCATATTTATCAAAGCACCCCCAGAGAAGATAATGGATTTGGTGGGTAATGTTCAGCGGTGGCAGGAGTATTTACCGCATTACAGGTATGTAAGAGCTCTTGGAGATGATGGAAGCGTTAGAACTTTTGAGATGGGGGCTTCCAGAAGTGGCATACCTGTATCATGGGTGGCTGAGTTTCAGGCTTTCCCTGAGTCCCATAAACTCAGGTTTACCCATGTAGGTGGTATCACCAAGGGGATGTACGTGGAGTGGCGTTTGATGCCGTCAGAAGGAGGCACCAACGTGGAGATTTACCACGACCTGCGACTAAGGTGGCCGCCGGTGTTCAGGCAGATCGGCGAGTTGGTCATAACCAAGTTATTTATAGAGCATATAGCTTCCAGGACTTTGAGAAGATTTAAGGAACTTGCCGAGTCGAGCGAAGAAAGGCATAGCCGGAATGAAAACTGATCAGCGTGTGGTTATAACCGGCATAGGCGCGGTCACACCTATTGGAACTACGCGCCAGGGCCTATGGTCGGGGGTGTGCAAGGAGAAGTCCGCAGTTGGTAGGATAACGCGTTTCGATCCTTCACAGTTCAGGTCACAAGTTGCTGCTGAGATCAAAGACTTCGACCCTGCGACTTATTTACCTCCCAAGAAAATTGCCAGGCTGGACAGGTTCTCACAGTTCTCAATAGTAGCTGCTATGCAGGCGGTAGATGATGCTGGATTGGATATTGATGCCCTAGATAAGGATAGAGTT
>NICF_comb_assmDRAFT_10002681_pt1 | contig 13257 bp, 13 predicted proteins | sample NewIslPassag4_SG_FD_11279 | JGI IMG/M metagenome (IMG submission 11279) | reverse complement strand
GGCGCCTGCTTCACGCGCCCCGCGTGGAAGTCGAACGCCGCCCCTACCCCCAGCTGCACCAGCGGCAGCCGGTCCTTGTGAGCGGCCATCCAGCGCTCTTGCTTCGGGCAGCCGAGGCCGACGAAGAGGACCCTGACGCCGGAGGCGAGTATGTCCTGCACGACCCGCTCGTCCTCCTCGGGCGTGAGCTGCCTGAACGGCGGCGAGTACGCGTAGCGGACGTCGAGGTCGGGGAAGCGCCTGAGGAGTTCCGCCTGGAGGCCCTCGACGGCCTCGGGCGAGCCACCGTAGAACCCCACGGGCACGCCCTCGCGAGCCGCCGCCTCGCAGACGTGCAGCGTGAGCGTGGGGCCGTACACGCGCTCCGCGTGCGGGTGACCCAGTCGCCGCAGCATCCACACGAGCGGCACGCCATCGGACGTGACCATGTCGGCCGAGTTGACGATGGCCTTGAACTCCGCCGAGTCGTGCGCCTCCATGGTCATGTGCACGTTCGCCACGCACACGTAGCGCGGCACCGGCTCCCGCGCCCACTCGAGGACCTTCCGCGTCGCCGTCTCGTACGTGCCGGCGTCGACGCGCATGCCTACTACGTAAGCGTGATCGGTGTTGATGTTGCCCGGATGCTCCCCCACCAGGCGTAGATAGTTACCACAGCTAGGTGGCTGCCGGGTGTAACCGGGCGCTGGGGACTTCTTTCCGCTCGGACCGAGCCTGTCATATCCTCTAATGTGTCTCGGAACGACTGGCGGGGTCCGACCGTGCGGGGTTACACTCCGATGCTCAGGCGGGTGCCTGGCGATCGGGGAAGCCGCCGCCAATACATCGAGACTATCGAGCGCGCTGAAGCGCCTGGGGGCATACCTTGCGCAAGCGGATATTGGTTACCGGCGGTGCCGGGTTCATCGGCTCGCATCTTTGCGAACGCCTGCTGGCCGAAGGCCACGACGTCCTGTGCGTGGACAACCTCTACACGGGCTCGAAGGACAACATCGCCCACCTGATGGGCAACCCGTACTTCGAGTTCATGAGGCACGACATCACCTTCCCGCTGTACGTGGAGGTGGACGAGATCTACAACCTCGCCTGCCCGGCGAGCCCGGTCCACTACCAGCGGGACCCGGTGCAGACCATCAAGACGAGCGTGCACGGCGCCATCAACATGCTGGGCCTAGCCAAGCGCGTGAAGGCGAAGATCCTCCAAGCCAGCACCAGCGAGGTGTACGGGGACCCGCAAGTGCACCCGCAGACCGAGGACTACTGGGGACATGTGAACCCCATCGGCCCGCGGAGCTGTTACGACGAGGGGAAGCGGGCGGCGGAGACGTTGTTCTTCGATTATCACCGGCAGCATGGCGTGAAGATCAAGGTGGCGAGGATCTTCAATACCTATGGGCCGAGGATGGCGCTTGACGATGGACGGGTAGTTTCCAACTTCATTGTCCAAGCATTGCGAGGCGAGCCTCTCACAGTCTACGGGGACGGAAATCAAACACGGAGCTTCTGCTACGTGGAGGACCTCGTTGAAGGGCTAGTTAGATTGATGGAATCCAAGGATGAGACAACCGGCCCAATGAACCTTGGTAATCCAACAGAAGTCTCCATGTTACAACTGGCCGAAACGGCGCTGCGCATTACTGGTTCTACATCAAGGATTGTATTTCGCCCGCTGCCAGTAGATGATCCTAGGAAGCGGAGGCCAGACATCGAACGGGCCATCCGGGAGTTATCCTGGATGCCCACCACGTCGCTGGAACAGGGCCTTGTTAGAACGGTGGCCTCTTTTCGGGAAAGGGTCGCGCCGTAGTAGGCATGCCGCTTGACAATGAGCGTTTCACAAGAGCGCTCAGCGAGCTCACACCATCGATTCTGCTGGCGCCATGAATCTTGCAAGTTCCAGGTTGAACGGGAACAGGCTTTGCGCTTTCGTTACATCGCTATTTGCTGCATTTGAGGAAAGTTCGATTCCCTACGTAGTGCTTCGAAACTATGAGGGCTTGCCCTATCGGATTGAGGGAGATATAGACCTATTGGTGGGTCGGGAGCATGCGACATTCGCGGAGCGAGTAATCAGGCGCGTAGCACAAGAGAATGGTCTGAGCCTTGTAAATAGAGCGGAGTTCTCTCCTACGTGTCTCCATTTTGCAGACTTGGACACTCTTGAGCAGATTCAAATCGACGTCTTCTCTGCACTGAAATGGCGAGTGTTCGAGATTCTGGATGCAAGGTCAGTTCTAGAATCTCGCCGTCGGTTTCGCACGTTCTACGTGCCTGCTGAGACCGATGAGGCCGCTTTGAGCGTGATTACGCGCCTCTTGTATGGCCAGCCTATTAGGGAAGCCTACGTACGACGCCTACTCGAAGCTGTAGAGCGCCACGAAGCGTCCATGTTCGCAAAGCTCTCTGGGTCAATAGGAAGCGGTGCTGCCACAATGATCGTGGATTGCGCACGTAATGCCAATCTAGAGTCGCTGATGCAGAGAGCGCGGCAGCTGAGGGCTCACGTCCTAGGCTTCCAGTTGCGGCAGAGCGCCCAGCTTTTGTTGAGTAATGCAGTTAGAGATGCCGCGAGGCTTCTTAAGCGGTGGATAAGACCGCCAGGTCTATGCATCGTTCTGAGATTCGAGCCTGACCTCACAGATGAGTTCGCGAAGTCCCTAGCGGCTCTTCTCGAGTATACATTTCGAGAGCCAAAGATTCGCAGAGCTAGAGTAGGTTTTCTTGAATTGCTTAAGTCTTGGCCACTGCTCTTTCGCAATCATTTGGTTCTTGCTTGCGGATTTACTAGCCCGCCAAGGCTTCGGTCGGACGTCGTACTGCGTCTTGACCAAGATCTGTCTTTCTGCCAGGAGAGCGATAATCGGAAGACGGAATCGACATCCGAGCTGAGGAGTGCGGAGGCGGCGAGGTTGATCTTTCGGTACTTGGTCCTACGCACAGTAAGGCGACACGGTGAATAGGCTACGAGTGCTTGTGTCCGCCTATGCTTGTGAGCCAGGGAAGGGTTCTGAGCCAGGCGTGGGTTGGAATCTTGCTAGAGAATTGGCTTCGCACCATGAAGTTTGGGTCCTGACGAGGGCCAATAATCAACACGCGATAGAACACGAACTAGCCAGGAAACCGGTGCAGGGACTGCATTTTGTCTACTATGATTTACCGCGATGGTCGCGTTTCTGGAAGAGGGGCTCGCGGGGCGTACAATTATACTACTACTTGTGGCAACTGTCTGCCATAGGAGTGCTAAGAAGGCTCCACGCAGAGCTTGGCTTTGACATAGTGCATCATGTCACCTTCGTGAAATATTGGGCTCCTTCCGCAGCGGCGTTTGTCGGGGCGCCATTTGTTTGGGGACCGGTTGGAGGTGGGGAGAACACCCCGGTACGGCTGCTTGGTTCGATGAGCTTGCGGAGCAGATGTGACGAAGAGCTGAGAACTCGCGCAAGACGTCTCGGTGAACGTGATCCATTTGTTCGTTTTGCTGCTAAGACGGCGAGCGTTGCGTTTGCTACGACGCCTGAGACTGCGTACAGGCTGAAAGCGTTGGGAGTACAGGACGTGCGGATCCTCCCTCAAGTAGCATTAGGTTGTGACGATCTGACGCTCCTTGGGGAAATGGGCGTAGTTGAGAGAACGGACGGCGTAGTTGAGAGAACGGACATTGCCTTCTTGTGTTTGGGAAGGTTATTAGGCCTCAAGGGCACACATTTGGCAATTAGGGCGTTTGCGCACGCGAATATAGATGGTGCAGTACTGCGCATTGTCGGTGATGGTCCCGAGAGAGCGCGTTTGGAGAAGTTGGCAAGTGGGCTTGGTTTGGCGAATAGAGTAGTATTTCGGGGCACTTTGCCACGAGCCGAAGCTCTGATAGAGATCAAGAAAGCGGATGTGCTGGTCCATCCAACGTTTCATGACTCCGGGGGTTGGGTGACACTGGAGGCGATGGCAGCGAGTAAACCTGTCATTTGCTTGGATAGTGGAGGCCCAGCATTGCAAGTGACTTCTAGCACGGGCATAAAGGTGGCACCAGGTGATCCGAGTCAGTGCGTGACCGAGCTTGCTCAAGCTATGCAGAAGCTTGCTCATGACGCCAATCTTAGGCATCAGCTAGGCAAGGCGGGAAGAAGCCGTGTAGAGAGGCTCTTTACGTGGAGAGCTAAGGTGGAGCAGATTAGTGCGGCCTACTTGGATGCGATAAGTGCTTGTACAACAATTGTCAAGTAGCCGGGCTGGGTTAAGACCAGTCCTAGCCTTGGGGCTCGACTAGCGCAATGAGAGGCGTCGTGGCGCAGAGTCTCAGTCGACGCGCAAGTAGAGGTGTATGGGCCCTAGTAGACCAAGCGGCGTTTGCCCTATCTGGCTTCTTCCTGAACATCTATCTGGGACGCTCGCTCGACGCAATGGAGTACGGGGCGTTCGCTATCTGTTACTCGATCCTGTTGCTTATAGGCGGCTTGCACAACGCGTTTATTGTTGAGCCCTTCCTCGTGTTTGGGTCTGGGAAGTTCGCTTCGGTAAGGGGCGCCTATTTGAGGATTGTAACAAGCCTACATTGGACTATGCTCTCAGGTGTGGCGGCGCTTGCCGTCACAATTGGGGCGACGGCGAGCATCTTACGACTAAGCGAGGCTGGCGAGACGATCGTAAGTTTGGGCCTTGCTAGTCCTTTCGTTCTGCTCTATTGGCTAGGGCGGCGCGCGAGTTACGCTTCATTGCACCCTAGATTGCCTGGCCTTGCGAGCTTGATGCATCTACTCTTGGTGGGCGCCGGAACCCTCATAATGGACAGGCTAGGAGCCGCCTCAGCACCCCTTGCATTTGTGATCTTGGCAGCGTCGGGCGGTCTAGTAGGTGCACAATTGCTACGGTGGCTGCGCGGAGCAGACGGCCAAATCAATAGAAGTACTGTGGCTTGGGAACACTGGAGGTACGGCAAGTGGGCATTCGCTACTACTATCGCTGGCTGGGTTCCCAATAACGCCTTCTATTTCATGTTGCCTTTCGCAGTCGACCTAAGCGCAAGCGGAACTCTGAAGGCCCTGCAGACAATTACAGCGCCGGTGCTCCAGTTTACCTCTGCTGCTGGTGCGATGCTCCTGCCATACTTCGTGAAGAACCGGACACGCCCGGATTTCGCGAGAGTAGTAAGCCTTGCGGCCTGTTCATTGGCGGTCTTCCCAATGACATACTGGCTACTCTTGGTGGTGTTCGGCGGACAGTTATTGGAGTTGGCATATGGGAAAACCTATCTATTCGCGAAGGAGTATCTGGTCATACTGGGCCTTGCCCCAATTTTCATGACGGCCGCGCAGGTGATTGCTAGCGCGCTGCGGTCGTTGGAGTTGCCCAAGGTTGTCTTTCAAAGTTTTCTTCACTCAAACTGGGCCATCGTTCCCTTCCTTCTGTTGACGCTTCAACATGACGCTCTATGGATGGCGTCGGTGGGACTTCTGGCTTCAAACTTGGCAAAGCTCGTCGGGTTGGGACTATCGCTTACAGGGAGGCTCGTCGGCGGTCGCAAGGAGCGAATGAATGAGTCATAGGCGAGTTAGGGTAGCTTGGCTACACCCCGTAATCGCACATTATCGCGTACCAATCCTGAATAAAGTCGAATCCGACGTGCGATTAGAAGTAACGCATTTTGCGGGCGACGAGTCGTCAGGTGTTAGTGTTGCGGACGCTTCAGGTGAAGTTGAGGGACGAGTAGTAAGACTGACGAATGTCCGCATTCCGAGGCGACCCAATGTCATCTATGCCATTGGCTGGAGCAGAGTAGTCCGCGGTGGCTTTGATGTAGTACTGACATCGGAAGCTGTCCACAATGTGGTCAATTGGCTGCTCTTGCTGCTGCGTCCGTTTTTTGACTACAAGCTCATAGTAGTTGGACACATTCGTCCCAGTGGAGATGCTATGCGCCTAGCAACGAATCTGAGGCGCTCGTACGTCCGCAGGGCAGATGGGATAATCGCCTACTCTGAAGAAGGCGCCAGACAGGCACTAGCGTGGGGCGTGGCGAAGAAGCGCATAACAGTTTGGGGCAACACGCTTGACCTGGATCGAATCAAGAAGGCGCGTGAGAATATTGAACCAGACCGAATTGCTCTTCTTCGTGAAAAACTCCTGGGCGATAAGAGGGCCGTAGCCTTCTTGGGACGGCCGACGCCAGCGAAAAGGCCGGAAGTGGCAATTGACACGATCCTCGAGCTGGAGCGACGCGGTTTTCCAGTAGTGCTCTTTGTCATAGGCGACAGCGCCGAGGTTCCGGGCTTGCGCAAGAGGGCAGCCGGGTCCGAGAACGTTAGGTTTGTAGGCGCAGAGTTCAGTGAAGAGCGGATAGCAGAGTACCTTTCGCTCTCAGAGATGGTCTTCATACCTGGGGCAGTTGGACTTAGCGCCGTACATGCGTTCGCCTATGGTAGACCGCTGCTAACATGGAAACTTGCTCCGCATAGGCCTGAGATGGAGGCAGCGAGGCATGGCTGGAACTGCTGTCTGGTTGAGGAATGTAGCGCCGCGGCATTCGCGGACGCGATCGTGAAGTTGCTCACGGACAAAGGCGAGCTAGCCAGACTTGCAGAAGGGGCCGGAGCAACGCCCCTTAATAGCGCTGATGCGATGGCGGCCGCCATAGTAGAACGAGTGTTGAATGTGGTCCAGTAGAGTGAGGCATTCGCTGTGGAGAGTCGCTGCAGGCCGCCGAATGGCTTGGTGGCTGATAGCTGGATTACTGGCGATCTGCGCCACCGGATATGCAGCATTTCCGAGCACCTTCGGGACGAAGCTCATCGTCCCGGCTTCATTTCTATTGGTCAGCTTCCTTGTCTGGCTGTTGAGAACGCGGCCCAGAAAGCCTTTGAGTTCCTTGCAGACGGCAAACGTCTTGTGGGCAGGACTACTCGCTTCTTCATTCGATTTGGGCGTGAGAGCCAGCGCAGATCCGTTGGCAGCTCTCACTCATCCAGCTGGCATCCTCAGGTTGGCTGCATTGGCATCCGCGACTCTATACGGCCTGCTATTTCTAACTAGGAAGCAGCGGAGTTGGAGACCCGTAGTATCTACGTCTCTAGCGCTATTTCTGGTCTACTTAGGGGCGTGCCTACTTTTCGCTCTTGTCTCTGAGCGACCGCTCTATTCTGCGTATAAGGCAATAGAAGCGACAGCCCCATTCATATTCTTGATTGCTGTAATTGGAAGATCTCCGGAAGCGCAAAGCTCGTTATGGCGAACGACAATCATGGTCCTGGCAATCGCAGTCGGGGCCATCTTAATGGTAAGCATGCTTGACAATGAGTCGGCCTTCCGGCGGGCCTCTTATAGTGCATTGGCCTCTGGTTTGAGGTGGGAACCTCCGATTCTATTGACAGCCAACGGCCTAGGAGCAGTTGCGGCCATTATGGCGGGAGTAGCATTCTCTGCATTCATGATTCCACAAGGGCCCCATCGCCGAGCAGTCTATCTGGTGATGTTCCTAGTATGCGGCTCACTAGTCTACCTAAGTCAGGCAAGGACCTCGCTGCTAGCATTGTCTACACTAATCATACTGTGTTTAGTGCTATCGCGCCGTCAAATCCTGCTAAGGCTCCTAATTACGATGGCAATGATCGTAGTCATAGTGGGGCCGGCGCGAATAGAACTGCGCGATTTCATGATACGGGGTATGAGCAATGAGCATTTCTGGGATATGTCTGGCCGAGTCTCTGCTTGGAAGTTGTCGCTACAGGCAGTGTCTGAGCAACCTCTTATAGGTAGGGGCTTCGGAGTAGGAAGCCGAGCAATCGTCGAGGGCAGTGCCCTCAATGGTTTGCTTGAGGTTTTGCTAGCAATTGGCATCGTCGGAGCAGTTCCATTTGTCCTAGCGATAGGCATAATGTTTGTCGCTGGAATGCGGATCGCCAGTACTCCAAGTATCGCCCAAAGGGATTCAACCTTCTGGGTATTTGTCTTACCTGTAATGATTATCTCCGTGTTCCGGACGGTCACAAGCATTGGTGCTGGGGGATGGTTAACGAATGACTTTCTCCTCTTTGCCCTAGTGCTGGTGAGCATCTCTAGCAGATCCGCGGTCATTCGCGCTGGCAATGGCCGCACACCAGCATCTTATGCGGATATGCAGTATGGTCCAGTCGCGGCAAGGCAAGTCCTGCCGCCACAAACCTAGAGTTGAGGCCAGAAGTCAGACCCGTGTCAGGAATCGAAGATTGCCTCTAAAAGCCTGGAGCGGAGGTTAGCATGTTTGGCCTGGATGGAACATTCCTGATTCCCGGTAGAGTCGGCGGCGCGGAACACATGTTTCGCAACCTTGTAACTGGACTTCAGGCACGGAGTGGGCTATCCAACTTCCGACTTTTTGGCGAAAAGGGCGTGGGCGAAAGCATGGGCTTTGCTGCGAACCAAGTAATCGAAGCGCCCGGAGCAAACAGATTTGCGCGATGCTCGTACGCCACCTATCTTTATGGAGGTCAGTTCGAAGCGATTCTTTTTCCGAACTACTTTACGCCACCGCGTGCGGGACGTGGGCGCTACCGGGCCGTGACTGTAATTCACGATTTGCTTTACAGGCACTTTCCTTCAGGGTTATCAGCGCGGAAGCGGGCTTGGCTTCGATTCGCACATCGATTCACATTAGGTGCCGCCGACACGGTGGTGGCGATCTCCAACTTCACCAGAGAAGACCTGCTCTCTACGTACGGAAGAAGGTGGTCTTCCAAGGTGGTGGTCGTACCGAATCCAATCTCTTGGAGCCGTTTCGATTGCGGGGCAAGTGAGTACGCTGCAATCGACCAGATCGTGGGAGACGAAGGGCCAATCATTCTAACGGTCGCAGCGCAGTACGAGCACAAGAATTTGGGGACGTTGATTCGTGCTGTAGACATTCTGCGTCGTAGGCGGGGCTTTGAGCGGGTAGTCTTGTTGCTGATTGGCCAGTATAGGAGTGAGCTAGCGGGCATTCGTGGTGGAGGTAAACGAACTAATAGCGAGTTGCCGGAGTTCATAAAAGCGGTGGGGTATGTATCTGATTCTGTAGTTGGAGCGGCTTTGCGGAGAGCGGACGTGTTCGCATTCCCTTCCATTTTTGAGGGATTTGGCATGCCGGTCGTCGAAGCGCTGGGTATGGGCTTACCTGTCGTAACGACGCGTTGTGGGGCGATTCCGGAGGTGACATTGGGGCTTGCCACCTATGTAGACTCACCACTAGATAGCAGGGCTTGGGCAGATAGCCTCGAACAAGTGCTGAACCAGACGGACCACGCACAACCCTCGAGAGAATCAGTGGACAGGATTCGCCTAACGTATGATCCCGTTCAAATAGCAGGGAGATACTTGGAACTATTGCGAGCAACCTGAGCACTCTTCGCCGTGGGGCTCGGCTCACGCATATCTCCGATTAGCTAAGACAGGACCTCAAGCACCCTGTGTGCAACAGCTCGCCAGTATTGGGCTGAGGATGCATTTCCTGACTCCTTCTCGCGACACATCGTGAAGTGGGCTGCCAGCCCAACTATTGCCCATGCAGATGGGCCCGCAAGTTCCGTCACTGAATGAAGAGCAGCTGCCGCAAGCTTGGCCGCTCTCGCCGGAGGCGACCGGTGGAGAAGTCGTGCTGACGCAATTATGTAGTGAGCTATGTCCACGCCCGGAAGGCCGTCGGGTTCGCTGTGTTCCCAATCAAGCGCGTATGCTTGACGCGCGCGCGCAATCAGAACGTTCCACGGCGCAAAATCACCGTGAAGGCGCACTGAAGGAAGGCTGGCAGGAAGTGCGCGTGCCAGCGAATCTGCTGCATTGCCGATTCGCATAGAAAGTCGGCGAATCCAGGGATGCTCATCTGGGCTGTATCTCGATGCCGTAGGCGGGATTGCGGGAAGACAAGGCAAAGCTGATAGCAAGCCGCGTCGATTTGCCGCTGGTGCGCGGCCCCAAACGTAGGAAGTGAGCAACGCCGGCTGACCGCCTATATCGCCTAGCTTAAGTGGCTGAGGCGCCTTCCCAACTACCGCCGGGTCGCGAAGGGCGTCATATTCCTTTTCCAGGCTCACTGCGGATTTGTCGCTGACCGCAATTTTCAGCGTTGCGCGGGGGGCACCAGAACTGTTGGACAGTACAGCGACTAGGCTTTGGTGTGCCGACGGCGTTCCAATAATGACGGCGTTCACAGCGAGCTCACCAAAAGCACCTTGGAGAAATCCCCGTAGAGGCTTAGGCGTTTTCCTAGGGAGTGTTGCTGGACGCACCGCGGCGCCAAAGGCGCTTAGTATTCGAATCGCTTGCGTTTCCAACTTGTAAGCTGGCGCGTGAAAGGTATTGCGGAAGCGTCTAACGGGGTCTGATATCGGCGCGACTAATCGGATGCGCCCACCCCACGAGATGGTGCAACAGTCGCCTGCGATTAGCGCCCGCGCAATTTCTATTGCGCGGTCATTTTGTCGAATAACGTCTTGGTTCACCTCACTTAACATGCTGCGCCGAGTTCGTACTTCGAGGTAGGTCCGGGGTCTTCCAGATCGCATTCAGAGCTTGGGATAGCACTTCTTCCGGACATTGGTTGGCGTCCAAGACGACAGTATCAGCCCTATGCTTCGCAAGGCGCTCGTACCGGCGCAGCAGGCGGTCTAGGGTAGCCCCGTCAAGCTCCTTGCTGCGTTCAAGAATGGTAGAGGTATCAGCAAGTAGGATGAGCGTCAGGTTGGGTCTGGGTGTGAGCTTGGAGAAGCTACTTAGGACCCAGTCAGGCAACTTCAATCTATAGCGAGTTGGATCGATAGCGGCATCTATGACATCGCGGTCTAGTATGATTATATGCCCCAGACGTTTCGCGCGCTGGATGTGTCTTCTTCGAATGGTCCAAGCATAAGCCAGGTAGTAGATCAACTTAGCTACGCACACAAGCAGCGGGCGAGGTTCCTGCCCGTGAGGATTCACCACAGGCGTTGTCACTGTGTTGGGTAGTTGCAGACTGAGAAAGTGAAACCGGGTCACGCCTGTGTAACGATGGCGAAGAGTGTCCGCCAAAGACTCAATTAGCGTAGTCTTGCCTGCCCCATCCGGGGCAAGGACAGCGATCGTCAGCGGTTCTCCGGCCATATGGTGCAGTCGCTGCAACTTCATGACAAGTCGTGCTGGCTCACCTAATCCCGCTCCAAGACGCGGGTCCGAGAATACGAGGTAACGGGTGGCCAAACAGGCTAAGCGGTGACACTGGCGGCAGGGCTCGCGGCTAGATTTCACGGCCGCAGTCAAACGTCTGATAGTATCACGAGGCGGCTAGAAAGCTAGCAGTCTATTGATACTGTGTGCTGTCGCCGCTAGTTGGCGCAGTTTCCAGGACCACCCACTAGAAGAAATTGATGCGGGGAGGCAGTGTGCATCAGGGCTTGCTTCGAGCGAAGCATGGACTACGAGCCGGTCGCCAACAAGGATCGTGAATTGGGGACACCGCGTCTGCGAATCACTGCGTGACGTAGGCAGCGTATGCAATCGTTGGCCTCTAACTAACTGTTGGCCGGAAGATTTCATGGACGCTGTGGCAGACCTGAAGCCAGCCTGTTTGCGTCGGCCGTGTCCCGGCTCTTTGCTCAGATTCAAGTCAGTATCCCGTCATTCCCCGCGACGTAGCCTCCCTCGGCCACAGCGCTGGGCCGTGGGGTGCGAGGTCTCGGCGGTTGCTGGCTCCGGGCCGCCGAGCGACGGCGGTCTGTCTCATCGGAGGTCAGGTGCGCACGTCCCTCGCACCACGAGCTGTGCTCGCCCTGGCGGTGGTCCTAACTACGTCGGTCGCGGGCGCGAACCAAGGCCTCACCTTCGGTGTGAGCCTGAACCCCTTCGACCTGGTTGCCAACGCCAACGTCACCGTGCCCATGTTCGTCACCGGCGAAGCGCAGCACGCCGCGCGGGCCGACGTCAGCTACGCATTCAGCGGCCTGCCCGCGGTCAGCGCCACGTACCTGTTGCGTGACGCCGAGCCACAGGGCGTGCAGACGTACTTGGGCGCCGGCGCCAGGGTAGGCTTCCTGGAGGGGACCTCCTTGCAGCCCATCGTCACCCTCCACGGGCTCGCCGGCGGCGTCGTCCCTGTCGTAGGCGCCCTCGGGGCGTTCGGCGAGGTGGTCGTGGGCGGCAACGCTCTGGCCACGACCATGTGGCTGGCGTTCGGCGTCTCGTACGCGCTGGTAGGCGACTGATGCGTCCCTACGTCAGGCGCGTGGGGCTGATGGCGTTGGTCGCCGCGCTCCTGGCCGGCTGAGCCGACACGTCGCCCATGTCCGGACTTAGCGTCTCGAACGTGGTGCCGAGGGACGCGTACGGCAGCTTCGTCCTGGAGGGCGCGGGCTTCTACCAGCACCCGGACGGCGGGGGCATGTTCGTCGCGGCCTGCGGAGTGACGGTGAACGCCGAGCTCATAGATTCCGTTTGGGTCGAGTCGGTCCTCCCTCCGACGGGGATCGTGTCGCTGCAGGTCACTGAGCGCCTCGCCTTCAGCATCCCGGCCGGGGCGGGCGGCACGAGCGACGTCCGCGTCGTACGTCGCGACGGCCAGGCGACGGTGCTCGAGGGCGCAATCGTCTGCCCCTCAGACACCGCTACCGTCGCGGTGATCGACGTCGACGCCACCGAGGGCTACGTACCCTTCACGGTCTAGTTCAGCGCGGGGCGCAGCTCGGGCTCGGGGAACCTCAGCTACGAGGGGGACCTGGGTGACGGCATCCCCTCCACGGAGCCCGAGGTCACGCGCACGTTCACCGAGACCGGCGAGCACGTGGTGACCCTCACGGTCACCGCCGAGGACGGCATGAGCGTCTGTTCGCCTTCGACCGGACTCTGGAAGAGGGTTACGAGTACCTGTTTCACGCGCTCGATCGGCTAGAGGCCCAAGGGGGAGACGAGGTGCGAAGGCGGCTGGCATCGAACGCTCAGGACGTGGTCGACGCCTTGGCGGCCGGGCCTGACCTGGTCGTCTTCGACGGGCGTGGTGAACCTATCCTCCCGGGCATCGCCGACGCGTTGGGATAGGGCACCTACGCCCTAGGTTAGGAGCATCCGGCCGACCGCGAGGTCTGGGGCGAGTTCGACGACGGTTCCGCGGCCATCGTCCCGGGTAACGATGGCCGCACCGTCACGCTCGGCTTCTTCATGGACACGCTGCCGCCCGAGGACGGGATCACCTTCTACGAAAACCTGGTCGAGATTATGCTTCTGGAGAGCATCCTCTAGCCCACGTCATCGACGCGGCGAGTGGAGCCGTGGGCCTGCCGACGAGGCGGG
>NICF_comb_assmDRAFT_10002678_pt1 | contig 13259 bp, 9 predicted proteins | sample NewIslPassag4_SG_FD_11279 | JGI IMG/M metagenome (IMG submission 11279) | reverse complement strand
CGTTGCAAGTGCTTCATCCTTGTTGCCACGCGCGGTGACTCCGGTTCTGCGGCAGAATCTTAGCAAACGCTGAGGATTTGGCTCAAGACACGATCGGTGATTCCCAAACGGTGCAGCTGTGTCCTGCGCCTAGGAAAATCGTAGGACTTTTTGTCTCGGAGCTTCACGAGATAAGATTCGCATTGTGGTAAAACTGCGCATTCTGATGAATATGCGCAGTTTAAAGTAATCGCGCTTTGGAGAAATAGCGAGTCGGTGAATCAGCGATACCAAGCTTGGGAACTGATCCCGAGTTTGTTGCGACTCCGTCTCAGCAAGGTAAGCTGGGCAAATTCGCCGGGATTCGTGCTCGCGTGGCCGAGCTATGCTTGTTCAGGGAACCTTGACAGTACGATGGTTACAGAATTTTCCGAGGAGGGACAAAGAATGGTTTACGTCTGGGACGGCTCAATGACCACCGGAATTCCGCGAATCGATGCACAACATCAGGAACTTCTCCACAAGCTTAATGGGTTGCTGGCAGCCATGAAAGCCAGAAAGGGACAGGAAGAGCTGGCGAACCTGATCGGATTCCTCGGGGAATACGCCGTGAAACACTTTTCTGACGAGGAAGCAGTGATGGAGCGCAGAAAATGCCCTCTTGCCTTAACCAACAAGCTTGGCCACCAACAATTTGTGCGGAAGTTCCAAAATTTTAAGAAACGGTTCGAAACAGAAGGGCCCACGCCCAGCCTGGTTCTCGAACTCCAGAAAGAGCTGTGTGATTGGGTCATCCAGCATATCAAACAGGTCGACACGAAACTGGCGAGTGTGGTCAACCAGTCGGCCACGTAAAGGTACCACCCGACGCAACGTTTCAATGCTGGGGTTCCCACATCATTTGTCCGCTCTGTCTGCCAACAGGGTAGGCAGCCTATTAGGGTTCGCCTACCTTGAATTCTTTTTTCATGGCGACTCTCTGCAAAAGCTAGGCCCTCTGCGCTGTTGTCCAGCCATTGGTCCTTCGCTCCTGTTACACTTTTCCCGGAGTTTAAATCTTGCCTGTTTTAAAGTGGGAAAGCATTTTTTGGGCATTGGGTCCTTGTAGAAAACTATTGGAGTTGGCTGCGAATTTGGTACGATAGAAAAAGGTTCCGGGCGGGAGAGGAGTTTCTGGGCGGTGATGCTTGAGGAGAGATGGATCAGTGTTTCGTTATTTCAGCCAGTTCGTCACGCGCTATTGGCCACTGATCTTTGTCGGCTGGGGAGCGATTTTTCTTATCCTTCACTTTGCCGCCCCAGTATGGGACGAAGTAGCTCGCGACGGTGATTTTGCATACCTTCCCGATCAGGCGGCAAGTGTTCAGGGTGAAAAACTTCGCGCGGCAGCATTTGGAAAGTCGGAATCTCAAAGTGAGGTCGTCGTCGTTTTAGCACGGCGGGACGGCCCGCTTTCTGCCGCGGATCTCGCCTTTTCCGAACGCATCGTGGAAACCTTCCAGCCGAAGGAGGGAGAGCAGACACCCATTGTGAGCGTGACCGGGCCGACCGCTCAAGTTGTGGGCAAGAAATTGAAAAGCCCGGTAACGGACCGCGGCCAGGCAGCCCTTGTAATTCTCCAGATGCGGGGGGAAATCATGGCCATCGAGAATATGAAGCCCCTCGCAGAGATTTACAGAAAACTTGACGAATTGGCGCAGTCGCCCGAAAAGCCGGCAGGTCTGGAAATCGGTGTTACCGGTTCGGGGGCTGTGGGGACGGAAATGCTCATCGCGGCTGAAGAGAGTATCCGCAACACCGAATGGGCGACCATAGGGTTGATCATAATCATCTTGCTTGTCGTCTATCGGGCGCCGCTTCTCGCGGCAGTGCCGCTCATCGCGCTGGCTGTGGCGGTATTTACGGCGTTTGATGTCCTCGCGATCTTGGCGGGAATCAGTCTCAAAACAGGCTGGTTTGAGTTCGCGGTCTTCAAAACGACCAAAATTTTTGTGGTGGTGGTCCTTTTTGGCAGTGGTACGGATTACTGCCTGTTCCTGATCGCCCGGTACAAGGAGGAACTTTCCAAAGGGGCTGGTATCATTGATGCGGCGGCCAGTGCCCTCGACGCTGTGAGTGCGGCTCTTCTTGCCAGCGCCTGGACGACGATCCTGGGGCTTGGAATGATGATCTTTTCCGACTTTGGAAAGTTCCGAAACGGAGGGCCAGCGATTGCTGTGGCGCTTATTGTGGCCCTGGCGGCGTGCTTCACTTTGGCCCCCGCCATTCTTTGTGTGCTGGGCAAAAAGGTGTTCTGGCCATTTCGCGTGGACCTGGATTCCGGAGAGGAATCCGACGATATCCGGCTGGGGCGGCGGTCCATTGTGGGGGCCAGATTTCAAGGCTTGTGGAATTTTCTCGGAGAGCGCGTGTTGCGTCGGCCGGGCCTCATCCTCGTCGGGTCCTTACTCGTGATGGCTCCTTTCGTTTGGAATGCCCGCTCTATTGACCTCACCTATGACCTGCTCAGCGAGCTAGGTCCCGATCGCCGGTGTGTGCAGGGAACGGCGCTTCTTCGCGAGTATTTCCCGGCAGGGGAAACGGGGCCAGTCACGATCCTGGCTTATCATCCCAAAGCCGACTTTTTGGAGGGCCCCGATCGCTTTCGGTTACTACGGGAACTTACGCAAGCGATTTATTCGATGGAATACACGGCGTCCGATGGCACGCGATTCAAGCCGATTCAGAGTGTGAGGAGTCTGGTAGATCCGCTGGGAGAGGGGGCCGGTGGCAGTGCGTTGGTGAGTGGTGTGGTCCGGGCTCGCGCCAGGGCGATGTACGTCGCGCAGCAGGAGCCGTATCGAGGCAAGGTCACACGCCTGGACGTCATTTTTCCCTATGATCCGTTCTCGGTGGAAAGCATTTATTTGCTCGATGCCCTGGAAAATTATCTCAATCAATGGGCAAGTTCTCATTCCGACTGGAACGGGGCGCGGATTTTATTTCATCGGGACGACACCTGGAATTCGCGATCTGCGAGCGGTAACCCTCAGCGATCAGCAGCTTATTCAGCGTTTGGTTCCCCTGGCTGTGCTGTTTGTCCTCATTCTTATCCTGCGGCGACCGGTGCTCTCTGTTTTTCTCGTCCTGTCGGTCATCTGGGGCTATTATGTGACGCTGGGGATCACTGAATTGGTGTTTTCGTGGATTCGTGGGGCTACTTACCATGGCCTGGACTGGAAGCTCCCAACGTTTTTGTTCGTCATCCTCGTGGCCGTGGGCGAGGATTACAACATTTATCTTGTCACCCGCGTGCTGGAAGAACAGGCCAAATATGGGTTTGCGGAAGGTCTTAAATCGGCTCTGCGGAAGACGGGCGGAATTATCACCAGTTGCGGGATCATCATGGCGGGGACATTCATCGCCATGATCAGTGGTTCACTACGTACGATGCACCAACTGGGGTTTGCCTTGGCACTGGGGGTGCTGCTCGATACATTCGTTATCCGAACCATTCTTGTCCCGTGCATTATCGTGCTATTGGCTCGATACTTGCCTGGATGGCCTTGGAAGAAAGCAGCCGAAACAACCACTGGCGCGAGAGAAGTCCACCTGGAACCCCACCTCCAGTCGGAAATCCCTGTGCAGTCCCGTCGGTGAAAAAACCCAAAGCAGCCGACGAATCTTTCCGCAACTGCTAACGACTACTGGTTTTGGGGAACCTGGGAAGGAGTTGGTTTTGGCTGGAATGCGAGAAGACTATTTGAACCGGATTCGCTGAGCATGGGCTGGACTTCCTCAACGAAGTCCTTGGCATCTTCAAACTGGCGGTAAACGCTGGCAAATCGGACATAGGCGACCTGGTCGAGCTGGCGAAGGTACTGCATTGCCAGCTCGCCGATATATCGGCTTTCCACTTCGTTATCGAAATTGCGTTCGATATCCTCTTCAATGGCGGAAACAACGGCCTCGATCTGCTCGTCACTGATTGGACGTTTCCAGCAGGCCTTTTCAAGCCCCGCTTTCAGCTTGTTCCGGTCATAAGGAACGCGCGATCCATCTTTTTTGATGACCTTCAGCCGGCGCTTCTCGACCCGCTCGTAAGTTGTGAAACGTCGGCCGCACCGATTGCACTGGCGCCGCCGGCGGATGGCAGCCCCGTTTTCCGCCACCCGGCTGTCGGTGACACGGTCGTCGTCTTGATGACAATACGGGCACTTCATGGGCGGAAACCTGATCAAGCGTTCCCAGCGCAAAAGCTCTCTTTAGGGTAGTATAGCGACTTCGGTAATTCGCCGAAATGGACCGGGTGGCAGGGATTCTCAAAAAAAGAACCGACCCTTCATTGAGAGGGTCGGTCGCGAGTTACATCACCGTGATGGGGTACGCACAGGGTTACGTAGCCCCAAGAGAAAGCATTTCAGGGTTGGCATCCACTGGCCAAATGCACGGAGGCAATTAACGGGAGGGGCAATTCCAACCTGAGCCAGGTCGGGGCGGGCATCCGATCCACATCAGCAGGCACTCACTTCTTTTCCTCGGGCTGAGGAGCCGGTTTCGGGGCTTCCGCGGGTTGCGCCGGCTGTGCCTCAGCGGCCGGCTGGCAGCATGCCTCGTCCACGATCACCACCCGATGATGCCGACGGAACAGGCGGCAATGATGGTGAACCGGGGGCGGGCACTCGGGTTGGCAGGCCGGTTCGACCTTCACAGGCTCGCAGGGCTTCGGCGCTTCGCAGGGAGCCGGCTCGCAGCAGGCCTTGGCAGCCCTCCGAGCCTCGCAGTGAGCCCGCAGCCGGGCCAGCAATCCAACGCGTTGAACGGGCTGGCAAGCCGGTTCACAGGCCGGGGGAGCGGGTTGCTCGCACGCCGGCTGGCAGGCTGGAACAGGCTGGCAGCACGCGTTGGGTTCGTGGGCATTCGCCACCCACGCCGTGAACAGTCCCACACACACAGCAGCCACACACAGGATGCTTAAGCGAGTCATCTTCGGGTCCTCCTTTTCAAGGCTGAAACACCCAGACAGCAACGGACACACCAACAACTCAGCAGGAGCAACGAACTCCTATCGGGCGGATGCCACCCCACTACCGGCGCTCATTTGCGACCTGTGGCCGCCTCCCTGTTTTGTAGCCTGCGACCACACCTCCCGTGGGGCATCCCCATCCCTAGGTTGTTAAAGATACCAACTGGAGAACCGTTGTCAAGGGCGTAGGTGGGGTAAATTGTTCCTTTCGGAGCAAATTTGTCGTTTGCGTTGTGATAATTAGATTGGACAAAATATATCGGCTGGGACCGTGGTTGGGATGATCACCCAACAGATAATTCCCGGCAATCGCAGGCGTTTCGAGGCAGGAGACTGCGAGAACGTGTCGCTTTTCTCAAATCCTGGGCGGCCCTGTGCGCTCGGGCGGAGGTCTGCAATCATACTGTGGCCGGATAGGAGCAACATCGCAAGTGTTTGCCCGAACCGACGGAAGGAGCGCGAGAGAGAAATCCTTGCAAGTCCCGCTTTTGTCGAAACGGCCAGGACGGATAATTTTGACGACATCGAGAGAGCAAACGACAGTAGGAGGAGACTACATGATTTTTTCTCATTGTTTCCCTGCAAAACGTGTGATAATCCTTGCTATTTTCGCTATTTTGCCGTCAATCCTCATCGTTAGCCGTCCCGTCGCCGCGTGGGAGACCCCTTCCCCGTTGGCGACACTCCGAAGGGAACACCCAAGACTCATAGTGACGCGTGAAAATGAGATCCGGGTAAAGCAGCTTCTCGCCCGTGACGCCCGAGTCCAGGCACTTTTTGAATCTCTCCGGAAAGAAGCCGATGAGGTCCTGAGTCAATCCCCGGTGAAGCACCGTCTCATAGGTCCCCGTTTGCTTGATCAGAGCCGGCGCTGTCTCTCCAGAGTTTACCTCCTGGCCACGGTTTACCGGCTCTCGGGAGAGCGGCGCTACGCCGATCGGGCCATCAAAGAAATGCTCACGGCCGCGGGCTTTCCTGATTGGAATCCGTCCCATTTTCTAGATACCGCGGAAATGACGCACGCACTCGCCATTGGCTATGACTGGCTTTATGACGTACTGGATTCACAACAGCGTCAGACCATTCGACAGGCAATCGTAGAAAAGGGCCTCCGGGAGGGGGAGAAAGTTTATCGGAAAGGAACGTGGTGGACAAAAACCCCGTGGAATTGGAATCAGGTGTGCAACGGCGGGATGACCCTGGGGGCCCTGGCAGTTGCCGACGAGGAGCCGGAACTAGCACAATACATCGTGGCGCAAGCCATCAGGTCGGTTCCAATCGCCATGGCCAACTACTCGCCTGATGGAGCCTGGGCGGAAGGCCCGGGTTACTGGAGCTATGCTACTCACTATACGGTTTACATGCTGGCAGGACTGCAGAGTGCCCTTGGTACGGATTTTGGCCTGTCCGATTTGCCGGGATTCGACAAAGCGGGCCACTTTCGGATTCACGTGGTTGGTCCGAGCGGGTTGGCTTTTAATTTTGCGGATGGGTCTGCCCGGGTGGGATCGGCGGCGCCGATGTTTTGGCTGGCGACGCGCTTTGGCAAACCCCTTTATGCCTGGCATGAGCGAGAAGTGATTAAGGGCCGCACGCCTCTCCATCTCTGGTGGTATAACGACCAATCTGCTGACATTAATCAGGAATCTGTGGCCAAGTGGTTCCGCGGTGCGGACATCGTGACCCTGCGCAGTGACTGGACAGATCAGGCCGTCTTCGTGGGCTTTAAGGGCGGGGACAACGCCGTCAACCACAGCCACCTGGAGCTAGGGACTTTTGTCCTCGATGCCCAGGGTCTACGGTGGGTCCTCGATCTGGGCCCCGACGATTACAACCTGCCCGGCTATTTCGGAAACCAACGTTGGACGTACTATCGCTTGGGTACGCAGGGACAGAATACCCTTCTTTTGAATGGGCAGAACCAAAACCCCCGCGCCAAAGCACCTGTCATTGCCTTTTGGAACGGCTCCAATGGTTCCCATGCCGTCGTCGATCTTTCGGCAGCGTATTCGGATGACGCCCAACCGGGGACCGGCCCTTCTTCGAGAGTCCTCCGCGGGATAGCGGTGTTCGGTCGCGATGCTGTCCTCCTCCAGGATGAAATCACCGGGCACCGGGGCAAGGAACTTCAATGGCAAATTCACACCGAAGCGAAGGTCAGACTTCGCAGCAACACAGCCACGCTTACCCAGGGTAATCGGCAAATCACAGCGGAGATTCTTTCGCCGCCTGATCTCACATTCGAGACGCAATCTGCCAATCCGCCGCCACCTCAGCGGCAGAATGAGGGCGTGACCAAGCTGGTAATCCGCACAAAGCTTCCCGATCAACCATTCAGGCTGGCTGTCGTTTTTTGGTGCAATCCCACTGCAAAACGTGCACCTGTTTCACTCCGCCCGCTACAGGAATGGGAAGGGCAGGTGACGCCGAGAAAGTAGTTGATCACTTTGAGTTTGAAACGAACTCCGAGAGTTTCGCCCGAGTGGCGGATAAAAAGCTCACTCTTCCGGCGTTGTAGCTCTTACATGCCAACAAACCGGGCATAGATGGTTCGCCCGAGCACAGGGTCCTCAATCCCGGTGATGAGGGCTCGCCCATCGGGAAAAAGCGTCAGTGTCCAGTCGGGGGTTCGCAACCGTAGGAAATAAGGGGAGCGTTCGACTTCCCCCAGCGCGCTCCACCGGTTGTAAATTTCATCCAGGTCGCATCGTCCTTCGGCAGGTGTTACTTGCACGGTCTTCCGCCCGCAGAGGGTCACGCTGGTGGACTCGCGTCGGTGTTCAAGGAACTCGAACCGGCCCTGCCCGCAGGTGGGACACAAGGGATCACGCAAACCAGCCAGCGAAATCTGCCGAAGTGTTACCGGCCACAAGTTGACAACGATGAGATCACGTGTGACGGCCTCATGTCGGCCGGCGAGGATTTTGAGGGCTTCCATTGCCTCCAGCGAGGCCACGACGCCCACAGTTGGGCCCAGGATTCCGGCCGTCTCGCAGGTCGGTACCGCTCCGGCCGGAGGAAGTGTCGGGATCAAACATCGCAGGCACGGCGTTTCTCCGGGAAGAATTACCATAACCTGTCCCTGGGCCCCGAGACACGCAGCAAATACCCAAGGGATTTTCTCGCGAATGGCGTAATCGTTGAGAAGAAATCGCGTTTCAAAGTTATCCGTCCCATCCACGAGCAGATCGATATCCCGGGCTAATGCGCCGATAGTGTCCGAACGGATGTCAGCCACGATCGGTTCCACCCGGACCTCGGAATTAATAGACTGAAGTTTCTCCGCGGCCGCCACAGCTTTGGGGAGTTCCTGATGGGCGTCTTGTTCGTCGAACAGGCACTGCCGGTGGAGGTTGCTCAGGTCGACGAGGTCTCGATCCACCAGACGCACGTATCCCACCCCGGCCCGGACCAAGTGGTTCGCCACCATTGTTCCCAAAGCGCCACAACCGCATACCAGTACTCGGGCCCTTGCGAGCCGTTTTTGCCCCTCCGTTCCCAGAGCGGCAAACTGGACTTGACGGAGGTATCGGAGAGATGTTTCGGAATCAGGTCTCGCAGTTGGCATGTTTAACGTAAGATCCGCTTTACTGGGGTGTCATTCGACACGTTGTGTCCGTGATCGACTTTCCGGGCTACTCCGTCCCTCCAGTATTTTAAGAAGGAATTGCCCCGTAACTGAGTCTGGGCAGGCCGCGATTTCTTCGGGCGTTCCGTGGGCAACAACGCGGCCGCCCTCGAGACCTGCGCCCGGGCCGAGATCGATGACGTAGTCGGCGGAGGCAACCAGAGCAAGATTGTGCTCGATCACCAGAAGAGAGTGTCCCAGGGATATAAGTGTGTCAAAGCATTCCATAAGCTGGTGAATATCGTGGGGGTGGAGTCCCCTTGTGGGTTCGTTGAGAATAAAGAGAGTTGGTTTTTTTCGTGAGCGGGAGAAATACGAGGCCAGTTTCAGACGCTGGGACTCCCCACTGGATAGGCTTGCCATTGGTTGGCCCAAGCGAAGATAATCCAGCCCAACGTCCATCAATCGCCGCAGTTTGCCCTGGATCTGCGGTTCCCCGCGGAAAAAAAAGTACGCCTCGCGAACGGTCATGTGAAGAATATCTGCGATGTTCTTTCCGCGGTACGAGATGGCCAAGATCTCCTGTCGATAGCGGGTGCCTTCGCATTCCGGACAGGAAATCTCCATATTGGGCAGAAAAACCATATCAATTTCCAGAAAACCTTCTCCTTCGCATCGCGGACACTGGCCTTCACGGGAATTGAAACTGAAGTGACTCACCCCATACCCGCGGACCCGGGCATCGCTGGTCTGAGCGAAAACTTTCCTGATTTCGTCAAAAGCTTTGATAAAAGTGGCGGGGTTAGAACGCCAGGTTTTCCCGGGGATAGTCTGGTCAACAAGGACGACGTCACCAATCTGTTTTTCTCCCAGCAGATCCGAAAACGGAAGGGGCTGCGGACCCNCGCCGCGAAGTTTCTGGACNAGGGCTGGATAAAGNGTTTTCTCCACAAGAGTGCTTTTCCCTGCCCCGCTGACCCCTGTCACCGCACAGAGAACGCCCAGGGGAAATTCCACCGTGATGTCTTTGAGATTATGCCCGGAGGCTTCTGCCAGCCGAATCCACCCCTGGGCCTGACGGCGGGGACGGGTGAACGCGATCTGACGCCGATGGTTGATGTATTCCGCGGTCAAAGTGGAGGCGTTGGCCAGATCTTTCGGCGATCCCTGAAAGACAACTTCACCTCCACGCTCTCCGGCTCCCGGTCCGAGTTCAATAACGAGGTCTGCCTCACGGATAAGCGCTTCGTCGTGTTCAATCACGACCACCGTGTTTCCACGGTCGCGGAGATGATGGATCATCCGGCGAAGTGCGGACCGATCCCGTGGATGCAGTCCTGCGGACGGCTCATCGAGGATGTAGACCACCTGTTTCAGGCCGGACCCCAGAGCCGCGGCAAGAAGCGTTCGCCGCAACTCCCCGTTACTGAGGGAGTTACCCGCCCGGTCGAGATTGATATGGCCAAGGCCAAGCTCACGGAGTGAAAGAAGCCGTTGAAGGATTGCTTCCCGGCAGTAGACCGCCTGGCGTGTTTCCTGGCGACGAGAAACGAGATGGTGGACGAACTCAATCGCTTCATCAACGGTGAGGCTGCAGAACTGCCGAATGTTGAGCCTTTGTACCAAACCTCCCCCGTGTTCCTGGTTCGCCGCGGGAATCCTNANNTCATTCTTTTCNCCNGGCCTTTCAACCTTTCGCCAACGGCTTTCTAAAAAGACGCTCAAGGCCTCACGTGAAAGCTGCGTACCGCGGCACTGGGGACAGCGGATTTCGATNTTCCATTGTTGCATCCAGGCCCGCCAAGCAAATTNGTGACGCTGCCTTTCCAATTTCCGCAGAATTCCTTCAAGCCCGGCGACCCCCCTTTCCTCGCTCCCGTAAAGAACCAGCCCCAGTTGTTCAGGAGTCAAATCACAAACCGGCTGGTCCACGGGAATCCCGAACTCCTTAGCTTGACGAAGAAGTTCCTCCTGAAATCGGCTCAGTCCAGCCCTGCGCAGCGGGGCGATTGCCCCTTTTTCCAGGCTCAAATGGAAATCCGGAAACACCTTGGCGGGATCCAGCGTGGCGACTTTTCCTGTGCCCTGGCAGCGAGGACACGCACCGATTGCCGTGCGGCTGTTAAAGAGGTTGGGTTCCGGCCTCGCGAAGACCTGCCCGCAGGTAGGACAAACGAACTGGCGGGCAAACTCGGCTCGGAGCCATTCCCGATCATCGATCCTGCACGATTTCCAGACAACCTCCCCAATCAGAGTCCCCCGCTCAGAACAAAATTCCCCTGGTCTCCCTGTGCACGATGCGGAGTCTCTTTTCTCCACAAAAACAAGGCACTTTCCGGTACCCTGCGCGAGGGCCGTCTCCACGGACTCACGAAGTCGCGACTCGGGACAACTTCCCAGTTGGACCCGGTCCACGATCACAGCCAGGAGTTGGTCATGGCCATTCTCTACTGCTACTTGTCCCCCTAAAGGAACCTCACGATTGGTGAGGCCCGCTTCCGCGATCAACGTCGGAACGTCTTCAATGGCGAAGATTCGGTTGCCCAGGAGGACTCGGGTCCAACCGTCCGCTGCCAGTTTCGCTGCGGTTTCCTTTAAGCGATCGACGGGGTCTGAGGCCGAGGAAAATCCCTCCGCCACGTTAAAGGCCACCATCGCGCGACGACCTTTCAGCCAGTCCGCTTGCAAGGTTTCGGCAATGGCCTGTGAATCCCAACTCCGGACGGGCCAACCGCAATCAGGGCAGAAGATTTCCCCCAGGTGCGTGTAGAGCAGACGAAGAAAGTCGAAAATCTCCGTTAGTTGGGCGACGTCTCCCCTTATTCCCCGAGTTTGCGTCTGGTTACCCACGGCCACCGTGGGTGAAAGATTGCCGATAAAGTCCACATCCGGGCGGGGTAAATCTTCGAAATGCTGGCGAATTCGCGCGGACAGACTTTCGATATACCGGCGCTGTCCCTCAACGTAGAGCGTGTCGAAGGCGAGACTGGTTTTACCACTGCCACTGGGCCCACAGAGGACGGTCAGTTTTCCTTTTGGTATTTCGACATCGACGGACTTGAGATTGTGGGTGCGGGCACCGCGAATAATGATGCTACGTCGTGGGGAAGACATAAACGTCCGGATGGTAGGTGATCACTCCAGATCCCACCACCGTGGAAGATCGTGTGCTACCGTGATTGCTGACGTAACTGTCATTCATTCCATGCGGCCACGATGGCCGCCGAGGCTTGCCCTTGCGGCGTCACGTTCACGTTTACAAAGACTGGGCGCGAAACCTCTCGGGGTTCGCGGACGACATCCACGGGACAGGCAGGATCGGGATCATCGCAGTTAAGCGTGGTAAACAATTGTTTGTGGTTCAGTGCGAGGACACCCAGGGCCAGCTCCACCAGCCCTGCGCCGGCTCCCAGGTTTCCGAAATAACTCTTGGCCGCGATCACAGGTACGCCTCTCGGACCGAACACTTCAGCCAGAGCTTCTGCCTCTTCCCGGTCGCAGCTTTGAGTACCCAGGCCGTGGGCCATGACGAAACCAATATCGCTGGGCCGCATTCCGGCCTGCTCCAGAACCGCCCGCAGAACCAAAATGAGTGCGGCTTTTCGATCCGCGACGCAGTGACGTCCCGCCACAGCCGCCGAGGCCGCAGCCAGAACTTCGCCGTAAATTTTGACACCCCGTCCGACGGCGGAGCGACTGTCTTCTAAAATGACGGCTGCAGCGCCCTCGCCGGGGACCATCCCGGGACGGTCCCTGTCGAACGGGCGACAGGCCGTGGTGGGCTCCTCATCCCCCAGCGCCACCTCCTCCTGTTGCACGGTGTGAAGGGCCTTCATCAAACTGAGCCGCGTGCCGGTTACCCCCACCACCATGCAGTCTGCACGCCCTGCACGAATGGCGTTGAGTCCATCTGCCAGGCACACGCCGGGACTCGCTTCCCGCAAAGTGAGTGAGTTGCTGGGCCCCCGTAGGTCGTTATAAATGGCCAGATGGCTCGCCGGCATGTTGGGAAGGTATTTGAGAAGCCACAACGGGAAGAGACGCGGCATTCCTTCCCCGGCCCATCGCTCAAAATGGAATACGCCATCCCCATCCAAACAGGCCTTAATGCCTTCCAGAAACTCTTGGGGCTCGCTGACCATGTAGTCGCTGCCAAAGCTTGTCCCGATTCGCTCGGGCTCAAATGTCCCGATCCGAATCCCGGCATCATTGAGCGCGAGTTGGCCGGCAGCCACACCCATTTGGCACTCGCGGCACATTACTTTGAGCGCCTTTCTGAGGTTTTTTTGCGCCTCCTTGTCCATTTCCCCAAAGTCTTTGATGTTGCCCGTGAATTCCCGTACTTCACCGGCCGCCCGCAGGGGAATCACATCGCGGGGGAGACAGGTTGGGCGTGCAAGACCAGACCGCCGCGCCAGCACGGCTTCCCAGATTTCCTGGGGGCTTCTTCCGATGGGGGAAAGCACCCCGATTCCTGTTATGACAACACGCCGCTCTGAGCGATCCATGGATTCGCCCTTAAGCTTGTCTTGGTCTGCCGGACTACAGTCGCGAATTTCTTATCTTAACTGATGGCCCATGCGGCGTCGAGAGTTCAATTATTTCACACGTCTGACATGTGCTGTGTGCTGCTAGCAAAATGCTTGACAAATTTTTGCGCCGCAGGTAATGTAAGAGCGCAGGAAATAAAACAACAGGGAATGTTTC
>NICF_comb_assmDRAFT_10002677_pt1 | contig 13259 bp, 16 predicted proteins | sample NewIslPassag4_SG_FD_11279 | JGI IMG/M metagenome (IMG submission 11279) | reverse complement strand
CGTAGCCCGGCTATTGGCTGTTGGCTGTTGGCTGTTGGAAGGGCCGCCCGTCGTGGGCGGCCCTTTGCTTTGTTCAGTGTTTCACATTGAATTCGGTGAATTTCACATATTGACAAGTAATAGCGAGGGATATAGCGTCCCGTCGTTCGCGCGGACTGCATAGCACATAGATCAGGAGCGGGTATGAAGCGACTTCGCGCCGTTGTTTTGGCTTTTGCCGCGACGCTGACGCTGTCGATGTTCGCCTTGCCGGTCTTCGCCAGTAGCTTCAGCACTGACTCTTGGGGTTGCGGCTGGAGCGGCGGCTCGGCAGGTGGAGGGTTAACAAACTACTCCTGGACCAGCGCTGCGGCATGGTGTTCGTTGGGAGCCGGGGTCCAGGTTGACTACTACTTCCAAGGATCTTGGCATAGTGCACCGTGGAGGTGGGCGTCAACCTACGTTCAGGACAACCAGTTCGGCTCGCTCAGTGCTACACACCAAATTTACGTCTCGGGATACGGCTACGGTCAGCTCGAGTACAGCTACTACTAGGAATCACATGGAGATCCAGGGAATGAGTTCACTCAGCAAGATGACTCTCGCAGCGGTGGGCGTCGTGACACTCGCGGCCATAGCTGCGTTAGCGGCGGTGATCGCGTGGCCGAACAGTGCGGGCGCCGGCCCGGACGAGGGAGCGCAGGTGCCAGCCGGCGAGGTAGAACGGATCGCGCAGGGCGCGGGGCCCGAACAGCGAGCCGCACTGGAGGACGGGCAGGTCACCAACAGCGAGTACGTGAACGCGGTCTACGCCACGGTCGCCTGCATCCGCGCAGCCGGCATCCCGGTGAGCGACCCATCGTGGTCGGGCGGGCGCCTCGAATACACCGGCGGCCCCTTCCCGACGTATGAGGAGTTGCAGGCCGCGAAGCCCACGATGCAGGCGTGCTACGAGCAGCACCTGCGCGGCCTCGACCTGGTCCAGGCCCGGTAACAGGCCGCCGGCTCTCGGCGATCGCGTCTCAAGGGCCACCCGCCACGGGTGGCCCTTTGTGCGTTCGCGCCAGATCCTGTCGACTTTCGGCTCGCATATTGCAGAGAACCGGCGTCATACCATCACGATGTTCGCGAACGAACGCACTGCAATACCCGAAGGAGAGCGGGTGGCGCTGGATGTGCACATCCCCGGCGTCTTCGGAGGCGCGCCAGGCCACATCGCACGGAGTCTCGCCACACTTGAGGCTGCAGCCGGTTCGACCGCCGGGGTGCCACTGGTTGGCGTCCGGAAAAGGGATTGAGGCCGCCCCGGCAGGGCGATTCGATGGTGGCGGAGCGGCCGCAGGCGTGGATAGAATCCGCGCACCCGGAGGGGAGGGTGCAATGAGCAATCACGCCGCACGCGACATCTACTTCGAGGCGAACGGCCTCCGGCACCACGTCATCGGCCGGGGCTCGCCGGGGGCGCCCGTGGTGATGATGATCCACGGGCTGACGCAGCAGGCGCACGTGTTCGACGCCGTCGCGTCGAAGCTGGCCGGGCAGTACCACGTGTACTGCCTCGATGTGCGCGGCCGCGGCGAAACCGAGTGGGGCCCGCCCGACGGCTACCACTTCGACAACTACGTGGCCGACCTCGAAGCCGTGCGGGAGGCGCTCGAAGTCGAGCGGATGGCGCTGGTGGGCACGTCGATGGGCGGGCTTATCAGCATGCAGTACGCCGCCCGGTATCCCGAGCGCGTGACGAAGGTCGTGCTGAACGACATCGGGCCCGAAATCGAGCCCTCGGGCCTGCAGCGCATTCTGCAGACGACTGCGAACGCGCCGGAAGGATTCACCGACCTGAAGGCGGTCGCGAAGTACTACCGCGAGGAGAACCCGGCGGTCCTGGCGCGGCGAACCGATGACGAGGTGCTGGAATACGCGCGCTGGCACGTGCGCCGGAGCGACGCTGGCATTTATGTGTGGAAGATGGACCCGGCCATCCGGCGGCCGCTCGCACCGCCGCCGCCACCGTCCATCGAACCGTGGGAGGCGTTCCGGTCGATTCGCTGCCCGGTGCTCATCGTTCGCGGCGCCGAGAGCGACATCCTTTCGGAGAGCATCGCGTCCCGGATGTGCGAGGCGAAGCCGGGCAGCGAACTCGTGGTGATTCCCGGCGTGGGACACGCACCGAGCCTGGCGGAACCGGAGGCGCTGGAGGCGCTGACGAGATTCCTGGCAGGGTAAGCCGCCGGTAGAGGCGGCGGGCTGGCGAATCCGTCACAATGAAACGAGCGCCACGATGACCGTACGCATCGCCCAGGTTTCCGCGCACACCAGCCCCCTTGCGCCGCTCGGCGGCCGCGCAGCCGGGGGCATGAACGTCTACGTGCTTGAACTTTCGCGCGAGCTGGCACGGCTCGGGTACGAGGTGGACATGTTCACGCGGCTCGAGGGCGACTTCCCGCTCGTCGAGCAGGTGGCGCCGAACCTGCGGCTGGTGCGCATCGAGGCCGGGCCGAAGGAGCCCATCGCGAAGGAAGAGATCGTGCCGCACCTGCCGGCCTTCGCGGAGGGCGTGCGGCGGTTTGCCGAAGCACAGCCCGGCGGCTACCAGGTCATCCATAGCCACTACTGGCAAAGTGCACGCGCCGGGGTGGCTGTGGCGCGGGCGCTCGATATCCCGCACGTGGTGATGTTCCACACGCTGGGCGAGGTGAAGAACCGCGCCCGCATCAGCGAGCAGGAGCCAACGCAGCGGATTCGCAGCGAACGCACCATCGCCCGGCGGGCGAACGCCATCGTGACGGCGTCACCACACGAACGCGAGCTCCTCGAACGGTACTACGGCGCCGACCCCTCGCGCATGGAGACGATCCCGTGCGGCGTGGACCTCGACCTGTTCCGCCCGCTCGACCGCGCGGAGTGCCGCAGTGAGCTCAATCTGCCGCCCGATGCGCCGGTGCTGCTCTGGGTTGGCCGACTTGAAAAGCTGAAGGGCGTCGACATCCTGGTGGACGCGGTCGCGCAGCTCGAATCGCCCGACGCCATGCTGTTGATCGTGGGTGGCGACGAACACGCGGAGGGCCTGAAGGCGGAGCTTCGCGCGCAGGCCGAACGCGCCGGGCTGGCCGACCGGCTTCGCTTCGAAGGCGCGGTCGAGCACGACCGCCTGCCGGTGTACTACAGCGCGGCCGACGTGTGCGTGGTGCCGAGCTACTACGAAAGCTTCGGGCTCGTCGCGGTCGAGGCGATGGCCTGCGGGACGCCGGTGGTGGCGTCGCGTGTGGGGGGGCTGGTCTCGACGGTGATCGACGGAGTGACGGGCTACCTCATCCCGTGGCGGTGCCCCGAACCGTTCGCCGAAAAGCTCCAGGTGCTGCTCGAAAACCCGGAACTCCGCGCGAACTTCAGCCGTGCCGCCCGCCATTCGGTCGAGCGGTTCCGGTGGAAGACGGTGGCCCTGCGTGTGGCGGACCTCTACGACCGGGTTCGCGCGCAACACCGGCAGCGAGGCGACCACCAACCGCTGCCCCGCTTCGGCAACGAGGCATGGGAAGCGGCCGTAGTCGCCAGGTAAGCCCCTTTCCGCGCCTCGTGCGCAACAGTATGGTTGCGCGGGCAACCTTATGCGATGCAGATCACGGACCGTGCCCCTCGCGGCCCCTAGGCTGGGCGCAAGCGAGTCGCCGGTTCGCTGGCGCTCGCGTCGAGGGGGTAATCAATGTTCGACGCAATCGTGGTCGGGGCCCGCGCCGCTGGTGCGCCCCTGGCAATGAATCTCGCACGAGGGGGACGGCGAGTTCTCGCGGTCGACCGGACCGCATTGCCGGGCCCGCCACGACCGGCCGAAGCGCTGATGGGACGCGCGGTCTTCCGGCTGCAACGCTGGGGGCTCCTGGAGGCACTTCAAGCCACGAACGTTCCACCGATGCGCCGCGTCACCATGACCTGCGGCGAAGGGGCCATCGACCTGCCGCTCCGCGACGACCTGCCCGCCTACTGCCCACGCCGCGACATCCTCGACGCCATCCTGGTGAAGGCCGCGCGCGACGCCGGCGTTGAAGTTCGCGAGGGCGTCACCATCACCGGCATCCTGCGCGACACGAACGGCCGGGTGACCGGCATCGAAGGCATCGGCCCGGACGGCGAACCGGTCCGCGAAGAGGCCGAGATCCTCATTGGCGCCGACGGCAGGAAGTCGGCCATCGCGAAAGCGGTCCACGCGAACACCTACAATGAGCGCCCCGGGCGAACCTGCTGCTTCTTCAGCACCTGGAGCCACGTGGCGGTCGAAGGGATCGAAGCCTATTTCCTCCGCGGATGCGCCATCATCGTCTACCCGACGAACGACGGCAGGACATCGCTGGGGGCACTGTTCCCGGTCGAGCAGTACGAGGAGATCAAGCCGCGCATCGAAGAGGTGCTAAAGGAAAAGCTCGCGAGCCTGCCGGGGCTGGCGCTGCGGCTGAAGGCTGGCGTGCACGACGGCACGTGGTGGGGGTATCGCTGGCCGGGTTCCTATTACCGCGATATCTGTGGCCCGGGCTGGGCCCTCGCCGGGGATGCGGCCTACCTGAAGGAGCCGCTGCTCGGCCAGGGCGTGAACGACGCCTTCCGGGACGCCGACCAGGTCTCGCGCGCCATCCTGGAATGCGGCACGGGCGACGCATTGGCCGAACGGCTGCGTGAGTACCAGAAGCACCGGGACCGGATCACGGCGTTCATCTACGACGCGAGTTACGAGTTCGCCGGGCTGGACGTGACGCCGCGGATGCTCAGTTCGCTCGCAAGCTACGCCGAGACCACGCTCGTTTAGCGCCTACTTGCGGTTGTGGCGGGAGGCCGCAACCTCGACGCCTTCGGTGATGATGGTCTCGACCGCGTCGGCGGCGAGCCGGGCTGTCTCTTCGAGCAGGCGCTTCTCTTCCCCGGTTGGGTTCGAAAGCACATAGCCGGCAACGGCCTCGGGGTCCCAGGTGGGTTCGCCGTTCCGTTGCGGGCGGCCGATGCCGATGCGGATGCGGATGAAGTCGGCGCCGACGGCTGCAAGCACGCTCTTCATTCCGTTATGTCCACCGTGACCACCGCCGGCCCGGATCCGAAGGGCTCCGGGGTTCAGGTCGAGCTCGTCGTAGATGACGATGGTGTGGGCGAGGTCGCAGCCGGTCCACTGGAGGGCCTGGGCGACCGCCTTGCCGCTCAGGTTCATGTAGGTCTTCGGCTTCACGAGCGCGACCTTCGCGCCGGCGAGGTGCCCGACGCCGATCTGCATCGTGCTGCCCTGGGTCTTCAATTTGACGCCGGCCCGGCGCGCCAGTTCGTTCACGGCCCAGAAGCCGACGTTGTGGCGGTGGCGCGCATACTCCTCGCCAGGGTTCCCCAGCCCCACCACAAGCCAGTCGGCTGCGAAGCGCGGGCCACCGCCGAAGATCTTGCGGAACGCCATGTGAAAAGCGTAACAGGCGCCGCCGCTACCGAATGCCCGCCGGCGAACCTCCCGGCCACGCGCCGAAGCCAGTAGACTGGCGCGAAAGTTCCACCGATGTTTGTTGGCGACCTCTTGGCAGACCTGTTCTTCGGGACGCTTTACGGGGCTCTCATCACGGGCGTTGCGCTGGTCGCCGCCATCCCATACGGGATCTGGCAGGGCATCAAATGGGTGGGACGTCGCTTGACAGGAGGGGAACATGGCGACGCGTGAGCAAGTCGAAGAGTTGAAGGCGAAGATGGCCCAGGAGCGGGCCGCGCTGCTCGAAGTGGTTCGCAACCTGACGCCTGAAGAGGCGCTGCGCGTGCCGGTCGATGCCGAGGGCGAAGAGCAGTGGACGGCGCTCGAGCAGCTTGCGCACCTGTGGGAGATGGAGCGCACCTACGACACGTGGGTGAAGGCCGCGCTCGAAGAGAACGGCGTCGACCTCTCGGGTATCCCCTGGCAGACGGTGCCCATCCCGGTGGAAGAGGCGAACAACCACACGGTTGAAGAGCTCGTGCGCGGGCTCGAGCTGGAGCGCGCCTACACGCTGGGCCTCATCGACGGGATGCCGCTGGATGCGTTCGAGCGAACGGCGAAGAGCCCGCTCTTCGGCGAACTGACGGTGATGCAGTACCTCCGGTCATTCTACCGGCATGACCGGCAGCACACGGCGCAGATCCAGGGGCGGCAGAGCGACTACCAGCCCAATTTCAAGGGGAAGGAACCGAACCAGCGCAAGATGCGGCTGGAGATGGTCGCCCGGCGGAAGGCGCAGGAGGCCGCGCAGGCGGAAGGAGCAGGGTCCTAAGCGGCCGGGACCTGGCGGGTGTGTTCGCGCGGCAATGGCGCCAGTTCCGTCGGGACAACCGCGCGCTTGCCACAGCGCTCACACTCGCGAACGCGGATAGCCCGGGTTCGCGTGTCGACAAAGTAGCGCCATTGGTGCTGGCAGGATTTGGGGCGTACGGTTTCCATGGCATGATCGTGCCACCGGCGCGTTAACGCCGCGTTACCGGCCCCCATCGGAGGCCGGCGAACCCGGAAGAACCCGCGGACGGTGCTGCAATTGCCCCGTTCGTATAGCCATTGATAGAGTTAACTTCACCCTCATGCTCATCGATCTCCACGCACACACCTGGCCCCGTTCACACGATAGTGTCCTCAATCCCGACGACCTGATCGTCCGGGCGAAGGCTGCCGGTCTCGACGCGATCTGCTTCACCGAGCACGACACGGTCTGGGACTACAAGGACATCGAGGAGCTGCGGGCGAAGCACAATTTCCTGGTGCTCGCCGGCGTTGAAATCAGCACGGACGATGGCCACATCCTGGCCTTCGGCATCGACAAGTACGTGTTCGGTATGCACCGCTCGCGCGAGCTGGCCGCGTACACCGAGAAGGTGAACGGCGCGCTCGTGGCGGCGCATCCGTACCGCCGCCAGATGCCCTGGTTCAGCCGAAACGACGAGGAGTACCAGGCCGCGCTCGAGAAGGCGAGCCGCAACCCGGCCTACCAGTACGTGTCGGCGCTCGAAGAGCTCAACGGGCGGGGGAGCGACAAGGAGAACGAGTTCTCCCGCAAGCTCCGGGAGATGATGGACCTGCCGGGGACCGCGGGCACCGACTCGCACGCGATCAGCGACATCGGGAAGTGCGCCACGTACTTTGAACGGGAGATTCGCGACGAGCGGGAACTGATCGCCGAACTGAAGGCCGGCCGCTACTATGCCGTGGATCTTCGCACCGGAAAGCCCCTCGGACCGCGCGGGTAGGCCGCCGGGGGCTGCGCTGCTTTCGCTGTTCAACCGACGATAGTACTATCAGCATGCCACTGGACGGCGAACGGCAGAAAGGACGGCAAAAAGGTAAGACTCCATGGCATATGTGATCACTTCTCCCTGCATCGACGTGCAGGACCAGGCGTGTGTCGAAGTGTGCCCGGTCGACTGCATTCACTTCGATGAAGGCGAAGACCGGATGCTCTACATCAACCCGGACGAGTGCATCGACTGCGGTGCGTGCGAACCCGCGTGCCCGGTGAGCGCGATTTACGCTGAGGACGATGTTCCTGGCGACCAGGAAGTGTTCAAGGAGCTGAACACGCTCTGGTACTCCGACAAGGCGGCGGTTCGCGCCAAGGTCAACGAAATCAAGCCCGCCTGAGTCCTGTTACCCGGTACAGCAACAGCAGAAGGGCCGCACGATTGCGGCCCTTTGCTTTGTCTCCGCGGTCTCATTGACCGTGTGGGCCTTCCCGTTAGGCTAGGACGTGCGTCACGTATGAAGCGTGGTGCCGAGGAGTATCCGAAATGGCTGAACGTGTAACGATCGCGGCTGAGCCGCGTACGGTCCTTGGGAAGCGGGTGCGCCACCTGCGGCGCGAGGGCCTTCTCCCGGCGAACGTCTATGGCCGGGGTATCGAATCGAAGGCGATCCAGATCAACCACCGCGATTTCCTTCGCACGCTGAAGTCGGCCGGCCTGCGCTCGATGTTCGAGCTCCGGATCGACGGCGAGAAGGATCCGCGGTACGTCATCGTGCGCAACATGGCGCGCGTCGGCGGCACGGGCGAACCACTCCACGTGGACTTCTACCAGGTGGACCCGGAGCGCCCGATCACGGCGAACGTGCCTGTCCGGCTCGTTGGCGAAGCGCCGGCTGTGCGCGACCTCGCGGGCACGCTGCTGCAGGCGATCGAAATCCTCACGGTCCGCTGCCTGCCGCTGAACATCCCCGAGGCGATCGAGGCGGACGTGAGCATGATCAAGACCTTCGACATCATCATGACGGTGGGCGACATCAAGCCGCCGGAGGGTGTCGAGATCCTGAACGACCCGAGCATCGCTGTGGCCAGCGTGACGCCGCCGCGCATTCGCCTCGACCGCATGGCTGCTGCAGGGGAGGGCGGCGAAGCCGAGGCTGAGCCGGCCGCTGCCGGCGGCGACGCGAGCGAGGCGGAACAGGCGCCAGCCGAATAGGCGAGCCCATGGTGGACCGTGTCTATCCCGCCGACCCGGCAGGAGCCGCACTTCGGCTGTTCCTTCGCTGGTTCGGCGGGTATTACGCGCGCGCTGTCCGGCTCGACGAAAGCGAAGCGACCGAGTTTGGACAGCGCGGCCGGCTGACCGTCGGGCGCCAGTGGTCGCTGGCGTTCGCGGTGCTCAACACCGTTGCGGCCGACGCGACGGTCGAGTTTGAAGCGGCACGTGCGGCCATCGAACAGCGGCTCGACGCCGGTGGCCGCTCGCTGATCCTGTGGGTGCCGCGAGGGGCGCTCCTCCCGACCGAAGAGCCCGCCCTTTCGAAGCTGATCGCCGCTGTTGAGAATGCGAAGGACGTAGACGGCCGCAAGGAAGCGCGGCTTCCCGTGACCCTGTTCCTGCGGCGAACGAGCACCACAGGTTCGGTGGTCACCATTCTCGGCGGGCTGGCGGCTTCGTGGGCGCAGTTCACGAACCGCGTGCCGGGCAGTTTCCAGCTCAACTCCATCGAACTGCACCGGCTGCCTGCCGTGAAGGAAGAGCGCGACGAACTGGCCGAGCGCATCGTGCTCGCGTCCCAGCAGCCGGACATCGACGAGGGCGCCGACATCCCGGCAGAAGACGCCTGGACCGTCAACGACCTCGAAGAAGGCGGCTCCTGCGTCATCGGCTCGCCGCAACCCGAGAGCGACGAAAACAGCGCTGCGCTGCGGCGCAACCTCCGGGTGATGCTGCGACAGGCGTCGCCCACGCTGGGCGAGCAGGCCGACGCGAAAGCGCTCATTGTGGTCGGCGCATCGACCTACGCCGAGGAAGAGAAGCTCTCGTGGGCGCTGCGGGGCATGGACCCGACGCTGTATTCGGGCTACGACATCATCGCGGTGGTGGCCGACGGCGTCGTGAAACTCCTCCTCAAGCCGGGACCCAGCACACTACCCTGGGATGTCCCGGTGCCCGGCCGGTAGCGGCGGGGCCGAACCGGCAAACCAGGCTTCCTCCGCGGCTTTCTCTTGCTCGCAGATGCACAGCGCCTCGAGGCCTGCTGCGATGAAGTGCGCGGGCGACGTCCAATCGTTGCGCCACGAAACGGCGGCGCCCAGCGCCCGGACATAGATGCCACTCCCGTCGCCGTTGCGGGCGTAGGGCGAGCTGCTGATTTGCGCGAGGACGCGCGAGACCAGCGCCGCGCCCCCGCGTTCGTCGCATTCGGCGAGCACTGCCACGAACCGGCGGCGGTCGAGCCGGAACACCGAGTCGGATTCACGGGCAAAATTTACGAGCGCCCTTGCGACGAACGGCGCCGGTGATGGCGGCAGTTCGCCGGGCGCCGAGGGCCGGAAGCCGGTGACCTCGATTTCAAACACCGCAAGGGAGAGCGGGGCGCCATAGCGGGCACTGCGCGCGATTTCCCGGCGAAGGATCTCGTCGAGGAGCGCGGCGGTGCCGAGGCCCGTCTCTCGATCGACAAGCTCGGGTACCGGGGCTTCGATGCGGGGTTCGGGCCGGGCCCGGAAGGCCACGAAGGCCGGGACCCATGCAAGCCCGATAAGCGCCAGCCCCGTTGCGGGCTCCTCGGGCACCACTGCCAGCCCCGCGATACCGGTGGCGGCGGCCGCTGCGCTGGCAGCGACAAGCCGGGAGGGCTGCCTCCGCGCGATCAGCTCAGGCAACAGATGGGCCATCGGGCTCCTCGGGCAGCGGGAGATAGGTGACGTCCGGGCGGTGGCCATACTGGCTCGTGATCTGCTGTTCGGCTGCGAAGAAGAGCTCGTCGGCGTCGGGGGCAACACCGCTCGCGACACCGAACACGATCGACACCGGGACCTGGTCGGCCCACTCTTCGACGTTCAGGCGCTCAATTTCGTGGGCAATGCGCCGGGCGATGCGGCGCCCGAGGTCGAGATTGCCTTCGGCGATGATGATGCCGAAGTCGTCGCCGCCAACGCGGGCCACGAAGTCGCTTGCGCGGACGCAGCGCGCAATGCCGCGGGCGGCGCGGCGAATGAGCATATCGCCGACTTCGTAGCCGTGCGCTTCGTTCACTTCCCGGGTGCCGACGACGTTCGCGAGGACCAGCGCGACCGGGGTGCAGGACGCCCGCGCAGCGCTGCAAACCTCGTGCAGCCGCTGGTCGAAGGCGCGCCGGTTGTAGAACCCGGTGAGGTGGTCGGTGCGAGCTTCGCGTTCGAGCCAGCGCGTCATGGTGTCGCGGCGCCGCATGCTGCGGCTCTCTTCAACCGCAACCAGGATGCGCGCGCCGAGCTGGCCGGCGTCGAGGTTTCGCTTCGAAACAAAATCGTGGGCGCCGAGCTTGAGCGCCGGGAGCGCTTCGCGTTCGTTCTCACCGCTCGTCATCACGACGATGGCGATGTCGGACCGGTGCCGGCGCATGACCTCGAGGAGGTTGGCTCCTTCGGTGGCCCAGAGGCTGGCTTCGACGAGCGCGACGTCGAAGGTGCCATCGGCGAGCAGTTCGCGGGCCTGGCGCAGGGAGCGAGCCACGGCGACGCGAAACTCGGGCTGGTTCGAGAGCAATGCCCGCACACGCGCAGCGTCCTCCACCGAGGGCTCCAGGAGGAGCACCCGAAGGACGCCGTTGCGCCCGGCAACAGACAGCGTTGAGGCGAACATGGCTCTACACCGTGATTGTCGGCATGGTGCCGGGAGAAATTTAGGGAGGACTCAGGGGTTGACCCGAGACCAGGGACTCAGGGCGGGGGGCTCGCAGTTGCGAAGGGTGTTGTTGCCGCTTCCGCCGTCGCAGATATCCTGGCCCTCGCCGCCATCGAGGTAGTCGTTGCCGTTGCCGGCGTAGAGCTGGTCGTCGCCGGGCCCGCCGAGCAGCACATCCTTGCCGTTGCCGCCGTAGAGCGTGTCGTTTCCGTCGCCCCCGACGATGCAGTCGTCACCATTCCCACCGTCGATGATGTCGTCGCCGCCGAGCCCGAAGATGAGCTGCGAACCGTTTCCGGCGTTCAGGACGTCATTGCCTTCGGTGCCGATGATGATGTCCTCGGAGTCGAAGTGCGTGAGGCCTGCAGCGATGCATTCCGGCGGGATTTCCGGCACGAAGGGCGTCGGCACTTCCGGCGACGGATCGCCGGGCGTGGGGTCGCCCGGCGTGGAGGTTTCCCAGGCACCAGTGGACACGCTGGCGCCGATGCTGACCGGTCCGGTGGTCCAGAGCGCGGACGCGGCCTGGAAGGACAGCGCGCCGATGGCGGCCGCAGCGAAGGCGAACAGTGCGGAAAGGCGCAGGGCTCTCATGACGCAGTTCCCGGTTGCGGTTCGGCGGTGGGCTGGAGCGCTTCGCCGTAGCGAATCCAGCGGAAGATGAACAGGAGTTCGGGCAGCATGATGGCGAAGCCGGGGAGGACGACGCAGAGCACGTAGCCGAGCCGGCTCGACAGGAAGAGGAAGAGGTAACCGGCGTAGGGGACGTGGAACAGGAGCTCGCCGCGAACGCTGGCGGCGGGAACCAGCCAGTCGTCCGGGTGGCCGTTGTTGTCGCCTCTCGTCTCGAAGTGCACGCCGTTCTCGTTCTCCACGACGTGGATGACGCGGTGGAGAACGGGCTGGCGGCGGGGCTCAGCCGGCACCAGGAATCCCTGCGAGCGTGCCGGGGCGTCGAAAAGGATGACGTCCCCCGCGGAAATGTCGTTCGCGGAGACCGCGCGGGTGACCGCGATATCGTTCACGGCGATGCCCGGCTCCATCGAACCGGAGACGACGCGGCGCACCTCGATGTCGCTCACGCGGGGAAGGACGGTGAGGAGGCAGACCAGGCCGAGCATGGCGTAGGCGAACACGCAGAACGCGCCCGACAGCACGCGCCACAGGAAGGTGCGCGATAGGACGTGGCGGAGGGGTCGAAGCGCTCGGTTCATCAGCCTGCTCCCCGTCGGGGTTCAAGGGCCGGGGCCTCAAGACGGGAGGCCCCGGCAGGCGATACGAGGCTTACGGCGCCGGCTGCTGGCCGTAGATCACGGTCGTCCAGGTGATGGTCTTCTCCTGGAGGTGGTCCTGGTTCTCCAGCGTGTTGGGCAGCCAGAGGGTAAGCTGGCACTGCAGTTTCTGCCCCGGCTGGATGGTCCCGAGGACCAGGCCGTTCGTGAAGGTCGCGTTCGTGAGGGGCTGCTCGATACCGGCGCAGCGCCCGGTGTTCAACAGAAGAGCATCAGCGAGGGGCCCGAACCCGTTGAAGCCCTGGTTCTTCAGGATGATGTTGAGCGGAACGTCACCCACGTTCTCGATTTCGAGCCGGTCGGACTTCGACCAGCCAGGGTAGATGTCTCTTTCAATCGTCGCCTGGATCGAGCACTGCGCCAGGTTGGCGCCGGTGTGGCAAATGTCCTGGCCGTTGATGGCGACCTGGATGTCGGCGCTGCCGGAGTTCGCCGTGACGGTGCTGCGGAACTCCTCGGTCGTCCAGAACGCCGAGGCGCCAAGGATCATCGTGGCGCTGATGGCGCCGACGATGAGAAACGAAGCAAGCAAGCGCTTCTTCATCGCTGTGTGATCTCCCCTGGTCTCGTTGTGGGCCCGGTTTCCGGGCACAGAGGGCTGGGCTGCGGGTGCCCCCGCAGCGACACGGAATCCGTTAGACACGACAGGTAGTTGGCGTGTTTCGACCCGGCGTACCCCTCCTTTCCGGGTCGCAAGGGAGATCCGGGAAAACCCCGATACCGGGTTCGCCATGAACCCATCACGCTCTGGGCCACCAGGCTCTGGTAGCATGGGAGCGCAAGGGACCGCACTTCTCCTTGCGACCCGCCCCGGCATCGGTGGCAGCCGATGCCGGGGCATTTTTCTGTGTTGTTGGCAGGTGCTCTCGCGCCGTCCCC
>NICF_comb_assmDRAFT_10002673_pt1 | contig 13284 bp, 12 predicted proteins | sample NewIslPassag4_SG_FD_11279 | JGI IMG/M metagenome (IMG submission 11279) | reverse complement strand
CGGGCGCCCGGTCGCGGCGAGGCCCGCCGCTTCCGGTCGTGGAGGGTTTTCCGGGGCGGCGAGAACTTGCACGCCCGGAGGGCGAGGCCTACCTCCAGCGCATGCCCCACGCGCGCATCGATGGCGTCTGGTTGCACTACCGGGNGGAGGGCGGGGGGGAGCCGCTCCTGCTTCTGATGGGTTTCGGCGCGCCCCTGCAGGGCTGGGATCCGCAGATCCCCGCCTTCGCGGGACGCTACCGGGTGATCCGCCTCGACAACCGAGGCGTGGGGCGAAGCGACCGCCCCCTCGGCGCCTACACGGTCACCCGGCTGGCCGAGGACGCGCGCGGCCTGCTCGATCACCTGGGGATCGAGCGGGCGCACGTGGTAGGCAAGTCCATGGGCGGGATGGCGGCCATGGAGCTGGCCGCACGACACCCCCACCGCGTTCGGTCGCTGGTGCTGGCGGCCACCACGCCGGCTTCCGATGCGCGGCTCAGATGGACGATGACGAGCATCACCGCGCGGGTGGGCGCGGCCATGCTGCGGGCCGGCGGCAACCTGAAGGAGCGCGTTCACGCCGGTCGAGAGGAGTTCATCCGCATCTGGCTGCCCTATCTCTTCTCGAAGGAGGCCGGCGCCAAGGAGGAGGCGCTCCTTCGCCGCCTCATCGACGCCGCCTTCGTCGAGGGATTCTCGCCATCGGGCCTGGCGGGTCAGCTCGGCGCTTGCTTCTCCCACGACGCGCGCTCGCGGCTCTCGCGCATCCAGGCGCCGACGCTGGTGCTGGGCGGGACCGACGACGCCCTTTTTTCGCGGGGCTGCTTCGAGTCGCTGGCCCGGCGCATCGAGGGCGCGCGGCTCGAACTCCTCGAGGGAGGCCCTCACGGCCTGAACCTCGCCCTGCCCGAGACCTTCAACGAGATCGTGTTGGATTTTCTGCGGCGAAGGGCTCAGCGCCCCACGAAGAGTTCCATGCCCTCGCGCGCGCCCTCGACCCAGAGTCCCGGCGCCAGCCGCGCCGCGCGCTCCTGACAGGCCGCGATCTTGCGGTCCACGGAATCGTCGTCCTGCATGGGGTCGTGGTGCGTGAGCAGAAGCCGCGATACCCCCGCTGCGGCGGCCAGGTCGACCACGGTCGTGGCGCGAGGATGGCCCCAGCCGATCCGGTTGAGATACTCCTGGTCGGTGTACTGGCCGTCGGCGACGAGGAGGTCCGCACCGCGCACGAATTCCAGCCACTCGGGGGGAAATTCGCGGGGTCTGTCCGGATCGCGAAGCGATGCCTCCCGGTCGAGGAGGAGGTCGTCGAGCTCCACGTCGGTGGCGTAGACGATCTTCACTCCGTCCTTGACCAGGGAGAAGGCGAGGCTGCCGCCGGGATGGTTCTGGCGGAAGGCGCGCACGGTGACGCCGTCGATCTCGGTGCCCGCGGGCGCGAGTTCCGCGGGGACGAGGCGGGCCAGAAGCTCCGAGAAATCCACCGGGAAGTACTCGAGCCGCATCTGGCCCGAAAGGAGCTCGAAGATGTGCCGCTTCCCCTGAAAGGTTCCGTAGATGAAGAAGAGGTTCTCCGAGCGGTAGGCCGGCTCGAAGAAGGGGAACCCCTGAATGTGATCCCAGTGGGGGTGGGAAAAGAGCATGTGCCCCACGATGGCGCCGTCGGGGTGGCGGCGCATCAGGTCGATCCCGAGCTCCCGCAGGCCGGTTCCCCCGTCGCAGATGAAGAGGGTGGAGTCGGTGCGGATCTCCACGCACGCCGTGTTGCCGCCGTATTTCTGTGTGGATGGGCCCGGGGTCGGGATGGAGCCGCGGGTTCCCCAGAGCTTGACGGAAAAGGACATCTGACCTCGCCCCCTCGGGTCGGTGGCCCCGAGTCTAACCCAGCTCGAATGCAGGGTCAGGCCTCGCCGCCTCGAAGTCGGTGCGCGAGATCCAGGGCGAGGGCGTGCTCGTCGAGCCGGAGGCGCTCCTCCGGATCCAGCCGGAGCAAGGCGAGCTTTTCGGTGGCGAGGTAGGGAGGCCGCCCCTCGAAGCGGAGGGCGAGTGCGGTCTGGAAGGAGTCGAGCTCCTGGATCCAGCTCAGTCCGCCCGCCGTCGCGGCGAGCAAGAGGAGGTTGCTGCCGGGGCTCCCCCGAGGATGGCCGAGATTGTCGGCGCGGGCCTGCAAAAGACGCCGAGCCGCCCGCTGCTGCGAGGGGCGAAGGAGATGAGAGGAGCGGAAGAGGGTGCGGGTGATCCGCTCGTCGACCACGTCGTGGTTGAGGAGGATCCGCTGGGCGTTCAGCACCCAGAAGGCCGCTTCGAGCGGATCGGAGTAGAGCCCGGCGACGCGATCCATCTCGGCGGTGGCCGCGCGGACCAGGACCCGGCTGGCGAAGCCGGCGCGGCGCCAGGGTCCCTCCGGGGAGGCGAAGACGAGGTGGAGCGTCCACGCATCGTGCACGAGCTGCTCGCGACGGCCGGAAAGGAGCTGGCCGAGCACGTCGAGGCTTCGCGCGGCCTCCCCGTCCAAGACCTCGTTGGGAGGGAAGTTATCCAGACGCGACATGGCGTGGTTGGTAGCACACCCGTGGCGGTTGCGGTAGATCACACGCCGATGACGGGCCGTATTCCCCAGGATTCTCTGCCGGCTCGACTCGAGAGGATGGCCTCGCTCCTCCTCTCCGGTCGGGGGGCTCGAGTGGAGCGAACCTTGCCCTCGCTCGCCCTCGAGCCCCGGGATCGCGCGGCCCTCGAGTGGCTTTCCTCCCGGCGGCTGTCCCGGGAGGCGCCGGAGGCCTGGCTCGAGGCCCTGCACCAGCGGCCCGAGGCCTCCCCCGAGGTGGACGCGGCCGTCCACCGGGCTCTCGCCCGGGGGCTGGTCCGGGCCTCGGAGCTCCGCGACGGCAAGGGAGCCTTCGTCGGGGGCGAGCCGGCGGGCTACTACCTCTTGCAGGCCGGTCTGCCGGAGGAGGCGGCGGTTTCCCTCTTCGAGACGCTCGCCCGGACGCCGGCGAGCGGCCGCGCGGCCCTTCACCTGGGGAACGCGCTGTGGGCCATGAATCGTCCCCTGGAGGCGCGCGACGGCTATCGCCGGGCGCTGCGCGTGGCGCCCTTCGAGATGAGCCTCGACGAGATCGCCGATCCGGAGGTGCGCGACCTCGCCCGTCACGCCGGCGCGCTGATGCTCTCCGGTGACGTGCGCGCCTGGATCCCCGCCATCGGTTACCTTCTCGACGTTCTGCCGCTTTCCGCCCTGGATCCGGTTCCGGGAGCGGGCTACGGCGAGGCGACTCGCGTCTACGACCTGCTCATCGCCCACTCGGGCGCGCGCAGTCACGGGGAGCGGCTCGCCATCCGGCGCGACCTGCAGGCCCTCGCGCCGGTCTTCTACGCCGCGCTGGTCGAGGCCCGGAAGATCGAGCCGCCCGCCGTCCCCTCGGGCACTGCCTGAGCCCGCGCGTTCACCTCGGGAGATCGGCGACGGCGGCCGGGCTTCTAACCTCGCGGGAGAATGCGGACGATGCGATCCTTTTCGGGCGGGCAGCGGCCGCGGCCGTCGCAGTTGCTCGTGGTCAGGTAGAGGTGGCCGTCGGGCCCCACGATCGCCTCGCGCAGGCGGCCCAGCCCCTCCGGCGGGTCGCCGGCGAAGTAGACCTCGTGGGCGCGGACGCGGCGGTTTTCGCCGAGGACGATGCGCTGCAGGTGGCGCGAGCCCAGCGTGGCCAGAAAGACGCTGCCGTCCCACTCCTCGATGCGGCCGCGCCGCTGGTAGGCCAGGCCGGCGGCCGGAGTGGCGCGGCTCCAGGTGAGGATGGGGGTGATCCGGCCCTCGCCCTGCTCGCAGCGCCAGATATCGGGCCAGCCGAGGTTGTCGCCGCGCCGGGCGATGGAGACCTCGTCACCGCCCCGGCGCCCGAACTCCCCCGAGGGCCCGTGGTCGGCGACCACCAGGGTTTCGTGGTCGAGCCAGTCGAAACCCTGCGTATTGCGGATGCCGGAGAGGAAGATCGGGGAGCCGGGGATGGGGTTGTCTGCGGGGATGGAGCCGTCGAGCTCCAGGCGCAGAAGCTTTCCCGCGAAGGTGGACGCGTCCTGGGAGCGGTCGGGGCGGCCGGCGTCGCCCGTCCCCACGTAGAGCTTGCGGTCGGGGCCGATCTTGATGCGGCCGCCGTCGTGGATGCGGGCGGCGGGGATGCCCCCGAAGATCACGCTCTGGAAGGAGGCCTTCGTCCCCTCCTCGGAGAGCTTCCAGAGTTCGACGCGGTTTTCCTTTCCGCCGGGTGCGGTCAGGGCGAGAAAGAAGGAGCGGTTCTGCGCGAAATCGGGATGGAGCGCGATCCCCATCAGGCCGGTCTCGGCGCTCTGTTCCACCGGGAACTCCGCCACCGGATCCGGGAGGAGCTTTCCGTCGCGGACCAGGCGGAGCCGGCCGGGGCGCTCGGTGACGAGGATGCCGCCGTCGGGAAGGAAGGCGAGGGCCCACGGCACCTCCAGGCCGGTCGCCACCGTCTCGACGCTCACCGGGGTCGTCCCCGGCGGGCCGTGCCCCTCCTCCACCAGGAGGCATCCGTCGTCGGAGGCCTTGCCCGCCTTGCTCGTCTGGCAGGCAGCGAGAAAGAGCAGGGCGACGATCCGGGCGCGCGCGTTCATGGGGCCTCCTTCGGGCCCGTCGGGGCCCGGCTACCAGACGATGGAGGAGACGAGATCGTCCACCATCTCGCCGAGCTTTTCGACCCCCTCCGACTTGGAGACGTAGCCGTCGGCGCCGACCTGCTCGGCCAGCACGGCCAGCTCGCTGGCCGGCTTGGAGCTGAAGAGGACGACGGGGATCCGCTCGGTCTCGTAGTCCTGCTTGAGGATGCGCACGAGCTCGCTGCCGGAGATGTCGGGCATCTGGATGTCGGTGAGGATGATGTCCGGCTTGAAGCGGCCGAACTGCTCCTCGAATTCGAGGAGATTTCGGGCCTTGGCCACCCGATAGCCCCGCGCCTCGAGGATATGGGCTCCCATCTCCAGGCTGATCTCGGAGTCGTCGAGCAGGAGAATCTTCAGCCTCTGGTCCATCGGGTGCTTCTCCTACAGCGCGGCGAGCGCCAGGCGTGCCGCTGCGTCGAGGGTCTCGGGGTCCTTGGGCAAATCCGGATAGAAGGCCCGAAGCGGCCTCTGGGCTTTGCCCAGCGCCCTCAGGGCGTTGCGGTACGAACGGCGCGCTCCGTCGAGCCGGCGCTGGCGCTCCTGGCAGCGTCCCAAGAGGAAGTGAGCGAGCGCGAAATCGGGCTCCAAGTATATCACGCGCGAAAGCGCCCTCTCGGCTTCCGCATACCGGGAGCGCTCCAGGAAGAAAAGGCTCTGGTACAGGAGCGCTTCCACTGCCAGCGGGTCCTCGGCGAGGGCCCGCTCGAAACAGGCCTCGGCCTCGTCGTGCCGGCGCAAGAGCGCATAGACGTTGCCGAGGGTGATGCGAAGCTCCAGCCGCTTGGGATGGTCGACGAGCGCCCGCTCCAAGAGCGCCGCCGCCTCCTTGAATTCGCCCTGTTCGACGAGGGCGATGGCGCGGTCGTGGGGGTCCGGTTCGGGCGCGCGCCGGCGGCGCGCCGCCGGCTCGGGGGCGGGCGGGCGCGCGGGAGGCGGCTGGTGGGGCAAGAGAGGTGCGCGTGGCAGCTCCTCCGGCTCGGGCGCGCGTTCCGGTGCGGGCGGCCGCGGAGGAGGTCGACGGTAGAGGAAAGAGCCCTGCAGCTCCACCAGCTCGAAGCCGTCGAAGAGCTTGAAGAGGCTCTCCGAGTAGCCGAGCAAGAGCCATCCGCCCGGTCGGAGGCTGTCGTGCAGCTTCTGCGCCACCGAGCGGATCCCCTTGCGATCGAAATAAATCAAGACATTGCGGCAGAAGATGACGTCCCAGGCGCCGCTCGCCGGCAGGGGGAATTCCTTGGCGTTGAGGTTGTGGGTGCGGAACCCCGTGATCATCCCGCGCAGCTCCTGGCCCGCCACCCAGTGGTCGTCGTCCTGCACGAAAAATCGAGACAGGCGCTCCTCCGATACCGGCGCCATGCGATCCTCGCGGTACCGGCCCCTCGCGGCCGCGGTGATCGCCTCGGGGTTGATGTCCGTGGCCAAGAGTTCCACGTCCCACGGGGCGGCGCCCGCTTCCAAGAGCGTGATGGCGATGGAGTAGACCTCCTCGCCGGTGGCGCAGCCCGCCGACCAGATGGCCAGCCTGCGGTTCTCGTCCCGCGCCTCCGCGAGGAGGCCGGGCAGGAGCGAGGCCAGGGCGCGGAACTGACCGGGATCGCGAAAGAAGGAGGTCTTTCCGATGGTGACCAGGGGCAAGAGGCGCTCGAGTTCTTCCTCTTCCTCCTGGAGCAGGCGAAGGTAGCGGCCGACGTCCCGATCGGCCTGCTCGCGCATCCGGTCGACCAGCGCCGTCCGCAGAAGGTTGTAGCCCTCCGGGCGCACCTCGAAGCCGACGCGCTCCCGAAGGAGGCTCGCCACCAGGGCGATGTGCTCGTCCGCGATCTGCATCACCGCACCGCCTCCCGGATGGCGTCGGCGATGGCGCCGAGCGGAAGAACGCGCTCCGCCGCGCCCAGCTCGATCGCCGCGCGCGGCATGCCGAAAACTGCCGAGGTCGCCTCGTCCTGGGCGATGGTGATCCCGCCGCGCCGGCGCATTTCCAGAAGTCCGTCGGAGCCATCGGTCCCCATGCCGGTGAGCAGGACGCCCATCGCCCGCGCGCCGTAGCTCTCGGCGGCCGAGCGAAAGAGGATGCTGACCGAGGGTCGAAAGCCGTGCTGGGTGGCGTCGTCGCCGAGCACCACGCGGTTCCCCTGGATGCGCAGGTGCCGGTCGCTGGGCGCCACGTAGACGGTTCCCGGCTCGAGCCGCATCCCGTCCTCTGCCTCGCGGACCTTCAGGCGGATCTCCTGGCCCAGCCAGCGGGTGAAGGCGGTGGTGAAGCCATCGGCCATGTGCTGCACCACGGCGACCGGAGCGGGAAAGTCCGGCGGCAGATCCCGCAGGATCTGCGTCAGCGCGCGCGGCCCGCCCAGGGAAGCGCCCAGGGCCACCAGCCGTACCCCCGCGCGCGGCTTTGGGGTCGCCGCCGGCGCCGCCTCCCGAAGGCCGCGCGGATGCCGGATCACGGGGACGGTGGCGAGGAGCCGAAGGCGGTTGCCGAGCGTGCCGGCGAATTTCTCCAGCTCGTCGAGGGGCGGCTTTTCCTGCAGATCCAGCGCGCCCAGCGAGAGCGCGCGAAAGCCCTTCACCTCCTCTCGGTTGGCCGAGAGGACGAGGATGGGCGTGGGATTTTCCGCCATGATCCGCGCGATGCCCGCGAATCCGTCCGAGCCGGGCATGTGCAGATCCATGGTGATGACGTCGGGCCGAAGTCGCGCCGCGAGCATCGCGGCCTCGTCGCCGTTCGACGCCGTTCCCACCACCTCGATCCCCGCGTGGCGCTCGAGCGCGGCGACCAAGATCTCGCGGACGACCTCCGAGTCGTCCGCGATGAGAACCCGTACCTTCTNGGCCATCAGNAACCCGTACCGCAGAGCCGCTCGATGGTGGCGGCGAGCTTCTCGCCGTCCAGCTCACTCTTGGCGATGTAGGCGTCCGCTCCTGCCTCCGCGCCCCGCCTCAGGTCCTGCGGGGCGGCAAGGGAGGAGAGGATTACCACGGGAAGGTGCCTTAGGTGCGAGGACTTCACGCGCCGCGTGAGGGCGATGCCGTCGAGGTTGGGCATCTGCACGTCGGTGATGAGCAGGTCGTACGCGCCGGAGTTGAGCTTCTGCCAGGCCTCCTCGCCGTCGGCGGCCTCGTCCACCTCGTGCCCCTGCGAGCGCAGAAGCGCCGCTTCCGTCTCCCGGGCGAGCAGGCTGTCGTCCACCAGAAGCACCCGGAGCTTGCGGGCTGCCTGCCGTCCCGCGGCGTGCGCGCCGAAGTTGCGGGCGGCGGCGATGAGCTCGGCGGCGGAGAGGAGGAGGGCGACCCGGCCGTCCTCCATCGCGGCGGCGCCGGAGACGTAGCGCATTCCCTTGATGAAGGCGCTCGGCGCCTTGACCGCCACCTCGCGGTCGCCCACGAAGCCGTCCACCACGAGGGCCACCCCGTGGTTGCCCTGCCAGACGAAGACCGCCGGCGGCCGCTTGCCCTGAGGACCGCCGTTGAGCGCGAGCAGCGGGCCCAGCGCCACGATGGGGAGGAAGCGGTCGTTGTAGCGGACGGTTCGCACGCCCGCGATCTCCAGGACCGAGTCGGGCTCGATCCGGCCGACGCCCTCCACGTCCACGGCGGGAAGTCCGAAGACGTCGTCGTCGATCCGGAAGAGGAGGACCTTCATCAGCGCCACGGACTGTGGCAGGCGCAGGATGAAGCGCGTCCCCTTGCCGACCTCGGACTGCACCGTCACCGTGCCGCCGAGCGCGACCACGCGCCGGCGCACCACGTCCAGCCCCACGCCTCTTCCCGAGATCTCGCTCGTCTCCTTGCGCGTGCTGAAGCCGGGGTGGAAGACGAGGTCGATGATCGAGGCGCGCGACATGGCGGCGGCCTCGGCAGGGGAGATCAGGTTGCGCTCCAACGCCGTCTGACGGACGCGGTCCGGATCGATCCCGCGGCCGTCGTCCTCGAGGACCACCTCGAGGCGGTCGCCATCGGGGCGGGCCGAGATGCGCAGATTGCCCTCGGGCGACTTGCCCGCGGCCACGCGCTCCTCGGGGCTCTCGATGCCGTGGTCGATGGCGTTGCGGACGAGGTGGATGAGCGGGTCGTTGAGGGAGGGGATGACCGACTTGTCCACCCGCGTATCTCCCCCCTCGACGACGCAGACGATCTCCTTGCCGTGCTCGCGCGCCAGCTTGCGGGCCTTTGCCGGTAGGTCGGCGAAGACCCCCGAGAGCGGGATCATCCGGGCCTGGGCGACGCGCTCGGCCAGCGTCGAGAGGAGTTCGCGCACGTCCGCCACGGCCTCGGCATGCCGATGGAAGAAGCGGAAGGCCTCCGTTCGCAATCGGTGCAGCTCGTCTTCCAGATCGGCGACCTCCTCGGCGCCCGATCCGTTGCGAGCGGCCACGAGGAGGCGGTCCGCGACCTGGCTCCACCCTTCGAGCAGCCGCCTCAGCTCCAAGACGCGGGTGCCCGAGCGCGCGCCCTCCACCATCACGTCGCCCGTCAGGCCGGCGATCTCGTCGAGGGCGTCGAGGTGGATGCGGATGGAGCTGCCGCTGCGCAAAAGCGCCGCCGCCGCCTCGCCACCCGCGGGGGGATCCGCCTTCTCCGTGGGCGGGGGAGGGGGCTGGGGTTTCGAGGGCGCAGGTGGACGTGCGGAATCGGAGGGCCGTGCCTCGTCGAGGGAAGCTTCGGGCGCCGCGCCGCCCGCTGCGGCAGGGGAGGCCTCCGCCGCGGGCGCCTGGCTCGCGGCGGCTTGCGGCGACGGCGGAGGTCCGGCCCGGGGGCCCTCGACCAGCGCCCGGAGCTCGGCCTCGATCTCGCGAGCGAACGAACCTCCCTCGGGCTCCTCGTCCAGCAGGAAGGGGATCGCCTCGCAGGCGCGGAGCAGCGCCCCGAGAACCTTGCCGTCCGTGGCGCGAGGGAGGAGTTCCAGGAGGTCCTCGGCCAGGTGCGCGATGGAGGAGAGCGCGGAAAAGCCCATCATCCGCGCTTCCCCCTTGAGCGTGTGCAGCTCGCGAGCGACCTCGGCCAGCGCCTCCTGGCCCCCTCCGCTTTCGAAGGAGGAGAGGACGGCGAGGATTCGCTCCGTGCGGTCCCCGGCGACCTCCCGGAACTTGACCAGGAGCTTTTGACGGATCCCCTCGGCGTTCATGGCCCTCAGTTGACGCGGAAGCGCTTCGCCAGGGAGGAGAGGCGATCGGCGAGCTTGGCGAGCTCGGCCGCGGCGCTGGCCGCCTGCGCCGCGCCCTGCTGGGCCTGCCGCGTCGCGGCTTCCAGCTCGGTCATGGACTGCACCACCTGCTCGGTGGCGGAGCGCTGCTGCTGCGTGGCCAGGTGGATCACGCGCGCCGCGTCGCGGGTCTCCTCGGTACCGGCGAGGATCGCCTGCACGCTCTGCATGGCCTGCTCCGCTTGTTCCTCGCCCTCCTTGGCGGAGGCGCGGTTGCGCTCGGTGGCGCGGGCCGTCTCCTCCGTGGCCTCCCGAATTTCACCGATGAGGTTTTTGATCTCCTGGGTGGAGGCGAGGACGTTTTCGGCGAGGCGCCGCATCTCCGCCGCAACGATGGAGAAGCCCCGGCCGGCCTCGCCCGCCTTGGCGCCCTCCAGCGCGGCGTTGATCGCCAGCAGGTCCGAGCGGTCGGCGATCTCGTCGATCACCTCCACCACCGAGCCGATCCGCTCCACCTTGCGCGAGAGCCGCTCCATCGCCTCGTGAATGGCGTCCGCGTCCTGGTTGATGGTCTCGATGGCGGAAAGCAGGCTGCGGATCGCGCTCTCGCCCGCGCGTGCGGCGTTGACCGTCTGCTCGGCCACCGCCGCCACGGTTCGCGCATTGTCGGCGATGTTGGCCGCGGCGCTCTTGAGCTCCGCCATGGTCGCGGTGGTTTCGTGCACCGCGCTCGCCTGCTGTGCCATGGAGGACTCGTGCTGGGTGGCGGCGGCGAGGACCTCCGCGGAACTGGCGGAGATCTGCAGCGATGCCTCCCCCATCTCCAGGGTGAAGGCGCGGAGCGTGGCGAGGAGCTGATCGATCCCCTTGATCAACGGCGCGAGCGTGGGGCTCGGGTTGCGGATGCCGGTCGAGCCGGAGAGCTCGCCCTCGTTGACCACCTTGAGGATCGCCTCCAGCGCCTCCTGCATGCCATTCCGAAGGCTCCGGTTGCGTTCCTGCGCCGTACGGATCTGCTCGGTGGCGTGCTCGGCCACTTCGTTGACGAGCTCGGCGATCCGACGGAGCTGGGGCGAGTTGATCCGGTCGACGTCGAGCCGCTCGCTGTAGTGGCCGCGGGCGAGGTTCTCCAGCAGCCGCTGGATCGCCTCCGTTTGGGCCGAACTCGACCGCGATCGGGCGGAGGGCTTCGCTTCTTCACTCGTCTTGCGCATAGAGCCACGACTCCTTGGACGACTCTCGAATCAGCTGTTGCAGGTCCACGAGAAAGAGCAGCTCGTCTCCTCGCACCACGATGCCGCAGATCCCTGCGGTCCGGATCGTCGCCCGGGCGAAGGGAGGAAGGGGGCAGACGTTCTCTGCGGGGATGCGCTCGATCCCCTCCACTCCGTCCACGGCGAGCGTGCGCTCCTGGCCGTCGACCTCGATCACCAGGCCGCGGCGGGGAACTCGGGAACGACCGAGGACCGAGGCGGCGATCCACTCCGCCCCGGGCTCCCGACTGCTGGCGATGCGCCGCACCGAGTTCGCGTCCACGGCATGGCGCCTGCCGTCGAGCGAAAAGAGGAGGATCTCGCGTTCCGTCATCCGGGGAGGCTCCGCGCTCGCGCCGTCTCGATCATGCGGGCGAGATCCAGCACGGCCAGGGGTCCGTCGCGCGTCTGCGCCACGTACTTGAGGAATTCGGCAGGGCCGGGCCCGGTGGCCGGCGGCGCTTCCAGCGCGGACGGCGGCACCGAGACCAGGCCCTCCATGGCCTCGGCCACCAAGGCCAGCCTCCACTCGCCGCTCTGGACGATGGCCGCCCTCGAGCCGCTGGCCAGAGGCGTGCTTTCCTCGGCGAGGAGCTGGGCGGGATCCATCAACGCGAGGACCTCTCCCCGGTGGTTGAAGACGCCGAGGAGGAAGGCGGGCGCCGCGGGGAGCCGGGTGATCGGCCCGGTGCGGATGACCTCCTGCACCAGATTCGCTTCCACGGCGTAGCGCTCGCCCAAAAGGCGCAGGACGAAGAGGGAGACATGGTCGGGGGAGCCCAGCGCCTCCCAGGGATCCGGCACCTCTCGCTGCAACGACTGGCTGCGCATTTCGACGCATTATCGGAGGCTTCTGCCCAATTCACAACCAGGATGCGGTATCATCGCCATCCCCGATGAAAGTGCTGGTCTGTACCGAGAGTGAGATCCTCGGAGCGCTCGCCGGCCACGCTCTCTTCGCCGCGGGCCACGAGGTGATCACCGAAGAGCGGCCGGAACTCTTGGCGAACCGCACGGCAGGAGCGGATGCCCTGCTCATCTCGCCGGCGCTGGCCAAGAGCGGGATCCGGCTGCTTCGCGAGAAGGGTTTCGAGGGGCGTTCGCTCCTCTTCTCCGACGATCCCCAGGAGGCGCTCGAGGCGCAGGTTTCGGCGCTCGGCGCCGAGGGCGCGCTCTGCGCCTCGCCGATCGAGACGCTCGGCGAGCGCTTTCGGCAGGCGCTGGCGCAGCGGCGCCGCATCCTCATCGTGGACGACAGCGAGATCGCCGCGGAGCTTTTGCGTGCCGAACTGGAGCCGAAGGGCTTCCAGATCGCCTACGCGAAGGATGCGGAGGAGGCGACGCGGATCATCCTCAAGAAGGAGACCCGGCCCGATCTCGTCCTGCTCGACATCAACATGCCCGGCGTGGACGGGAGGCAGTTCTGCCGCTTTCTCAAACAGAACCAGCTTTTCCGCGGCATCAAGGTGGTGCTCTGCTCCGGCCAGTCGCGCGCCGAGGTGGAGGCCGCCGCCGCGGAATGCGGCGCCGACGGCTTCATCCTCAAGGACGAATATCTCGGCCGCTGGCTGACCGAGCAGATCCGCTAGGAGCCCGGGCGCCGGTTGCAGTCACCGGCCTGCCGCGACGGCAGAGCTCTGGTCCGCGTGCTCGCTCGCGCCTCGATGGGGTTCCGGTCGGGTCTGCGCCGATGCGCTTGCCGGCCTCGCCTACCGCCTCCGCCTTGCGACGGTCGGCTACTCCAGCAGCCTCCTAGAAGCGGACCTCGGTGTTGAGGTCGAAGACCGCGATGAACTGCTCGTAGGTACCGGCCGAATTCGGCTGGTTGGAAGGCGCCGCGAGGCCCTGGCTCTCCCCGACCTCGATCTCACGGGTGAAGTAGAAGACCGGCGTGATGGTGGCCGCAACCGCCCACCAGTCCGTGATCTCCACGCGCGCCCCGGCCGAAGCCGAGATCTTGTGCATGTCGTAAAGAGAGGGGTCGAGCGTGCGGTCCGGGATGGCGTTGCTGTCGTAGCCCACGCCCAGGTAGGCCTCCACGGAGGGGACCACCCAGTGGGAGGCGCCGGCGCGCACGCCAAAGCCGTCCCGCCACCGGCGCGGGATGTTCTGGATCACGCCGGACGAGCCCGCGCTCGTCGAGCCGTCCGCGCGGATCTCGCAGCGGCCTCCCTCGGAGAACACGCACTGATCGCGAAAGACACTCCAGCGGGCGTACTCGCCGGAGAGG
>NICF_comb_assmDRAFT_10002668_pt1 | contig 13307 bp, 17 predicted proteins | sample NewIslPassag4_SG_FD_11279 | JGI IMG/M metagenome (IMG submission 11279) | reverse complement strand
GCCTTTCCCGCTCCCGGTAGGTGAGCATCGGGTTGTCGAATTCCATCACGTCGTCCGCGATCCGCTTGTGGATGTCCAGCACCGCCCGGCGCGTCGCTTCCGTCGGGTGGGCGGTCATGACCAGTTCCAGGCTGATGGAATGCAGAATCTGGTCCACTTCCTGGGCCGAAAGGTTCCGTTCCTTCAGGTCGCGCACGGCGCTTTCGATGGAACCCGGCTGGACGGTGTCGCCCGACGCCCGCTCGTAATCGCGCTTGCGGCGGATGCGGTGGTTTTGCTCGGCGATGTTGACGAGCTGGAAATATATAGCAAACGCCCGGATGACCTGGTGCCGGATATCCGGTGTCAATCCCTTGATCGTGGCGATGAATTCCCGGAAAAGCTCGGGCGAATACGCGGCGCGCAGCTCCTTGCTCATTTCCCGGATTTTTTCCACCCGGTCGAGCAGTTCCCTGCCTCCCTGATGCTGCAGGACTTCCCCGAGAATGTTCCCGAGAAACCGCACGTCGCGTCTGAGCAAATGATTGGACAAGGACCGTTCCGCGGTCGCCGGTTCGGACATGCTCTCACCTCGCATGGACGCAGAGTGACACTTTTCATCATATCATACAGCCGCTTACATCTGAACCCCGATGTGTTGGGCTTTTTGCCGCATATTTTTACGTTTTCCGAGCAACGGTATCTGGTGGCGTCCCGGAAAAAACCCTGCACAAAACGGACCTGGCAAAGGAACTGAGCGCACCATGAAAACGGCCATCTGCCTCCTCCTGCTCCCTTTTCTGGCATGGCATCCCGCGTTCATGCCCGGCGAACCCCATGGGGTGTTCCCTTCCGTCCCTTCCGGACAACCGGCTCCGCCGATGGAGAAACCGTGGCCGGCCGGCGGCCAGGACACCTCCGTCGTGGTGGACCCGCGCTCCAGGGAGCTTACGCTGTACATCGGCAATCTTCCTTACAAGACCTACAAAATCGCCCCGGGCAAGCCGGAAACGCCGACGCCCGTGGGGGAATTCCGCGTCGTGAACAAATACAAAAACTGGGGTTCCGGATTCGGCACGCGGTGGATCGGGCTGAACGTCCCCTGGGGAACATACGGCATCCACGGCACCAACAAACCGCATCTGATCGGAACCGAGGCGAGCCTCGGCTGCATCCGCATGCACAACCGGGACGTGGAAGACCTGTACGAGCGCGTCGGCATCGGCACCAAGGTGGTCATCCTCGGGCACGTGCTCGGCGAACCGCACCGGGACCCCCGCCGCCTGGCCAAGGGCGACGCCGGGGGAGACGTGCTGCTCATCCAGAACCGCCTGCGCGCGGCGGGATTTTTCCACGGCAAATGCAACGGGCTTTTTGGCCCCGCCACCGAGCAGGCGATGAAGGACTTCGAACGGCAAAACGGGCTGCCCGTCGACGGCGTGGTCGGCCTCCACGACTACCGTGCGCTCGGGCTGCTGGAATAGCGGCCGGTCGCCGGCGGACGGTTGCCGTCGGACGGTTTCCTTTGGACCGCTTCCCTCATTCGGGCCGCTTCCGTCTTCGGACCGTTGCCATCTTTTGGACCGCTGCCATCTTTCGGACCGCTCCCGTCCTTCGAGCCGCTCCTATCCTTAAGGCCAGGCCGCCGCCTGCCGGTCGCCCTCCCCGCGCCTTTCCGCCCCTCAGCCCTTCTCAGTCCCTGCGGCTTGTCTGCTTCACCAGCTGGTGCCCGTACACCGCAAACGCGCCGCACAGGATGCCCCGGATCGCCGACCGGGCGGACCAGCCTTCCGCGGCCCCCACCAGCACCACCGCCAGGGCCGTGACCGCGTAGATGATCGTCCAGTCCGGCACGAACGGCGTTCTTTTCAGCGCGAACCCCAGGCACCAGCAGGCCAGCACGACGCCGGTCAGCTGCGGATCCACCCACACCGGCAGCTCCGCGAGCCAGCCCCAGTCTTTTTCCGGATTCATGTTTTCACCCGCCCCGAGGGATCGTCTTCGTCATCATGCATATGTCCCGCCCGGGCGGCGCGTGCAACAAAAAACGTCCCGCACCCCTCCGCGGGGATGCGGGACGAAACGTGCGAGGATGCCGGTCGATGCGGTTTCCTTAAAGTTGCCTTAGGGGAAAGCCGGTCCGGCGTCCGCTCAGGAGACGATCGTCACGGGGCAGGGCGCGTTGTGCAGCACGGAGTAGCTCACGCTGCCCAGAATCGCCCCGCGGATCGGCCCCATGCCGCGGCTGCCCATGAAGATCGCCATGGCTCCGCGCTCTTTGGCTTCATTGCAGATTTCCACGCCCGGCGAACCGACGCGCATGACGGCGGTGCAGGGGATGGACGGTTCCTCCGCCTGGACCATCTCCATCGCGGGCTTCAGTACCCGGTCCGCCATTTCCTGCTGGTATTCCCTGATGAGCTTCTCGCTGATAAACCGGCGGATGTTGGGCGTTTCGTAATCCGGCTGCACGTTGATCAGGACCAGCTCCGCCCCGAGGGCCTTCCCCCACCGGATCGCGTGGCGCAACGCTTCCCGCGCGTATTCGGACCCGTCGACGGCCACCACAATCGTGTTGCTCATCCGGTTCATCCTCCCTTTTCATGGTTTTCCTGCATCGCCGTCGGTGCCGACAGTCATGATGCGGGTTCCATTTTCATCATAAATCCCGAGGGGAGGATCACCAGTGAACAAAATCACATCCGCCCGTCACAGGTTCATTTTTTCTCCGGAGCAAGTCCCTTGATCACCAGTTCCGTCCAAAGGGCGGTATAATGCTGCATTTTGGAATAGACGTGCGGACTGGAGATACCTTCCACCATGGCCTGGAAAAAAACCAGCAGAAATTCGTCGGAATATTTCAGGTCCACCTTGCCTTCCTTGCGCCCGCGGTGAAACAGATCCAGCATCATGTTCAGGTTGGTCTCGTTGTATTCGCGCATGATCAGGGATAGACCCTCGTCGTCTTTTTTCGTAATGTATTCCATCAACTCCAGGTAGAACCGCCGGTTGATTTTTTCCAGATGCCTGATCTTGTTCTGGGTCAAGGCGGCCAGCGTTTCCTCGAAGGGCCTGTTTTCCGACATGATTTTTTGGGCCTCATCGATCATTTGCCGCATTAAGTACTTGAACACCTCGCGGATCAGGTTCTCCTTGCTCCCGAAATACTTGAAAACCGATGTTTTGCTGACCTTCGCATGCCGGGCAATATCGTCCATGGTCATGCGGTCGAACCCATCCTCGGCATTCAGCAGCTGAAAAGCGGCTTCCAGCACCTGCCGCTTTTTTTGTTCCGTTCGCTTCTCGAAACCGTTCATGGCCACATCCTGCTTTTGATGTTCGGGTGTTCAAAAACGATTATAACACAATGGCGAACATCCAAACCCGAATGAGTTTATTTCCATTGACTTTATCCGGGCAGCGGAGTTATAAATGAACTAAAAAAAATATGATAGTTCATAATTAATGATTAATATTAATATTATGAACTATTTTTTTATAATTGATTCATTTCAAGGCCATGCATTTCATTTCGGATGGAAAGGAGATTTCATGCCATGTCTGAAGTCGTGATCGTACGGAACCTGCAAAAAAGCTTCGGGCGCGTCACGGCGCTGCACGACGTATCCCTGTCGGTCCGCGAGGGCGAAGTGGTCGGTTTCATCGGCCCGAACGGCGCGGGAAAGTCCACGACGATCCGCATCCTGCTGGGCATTCTCCGACGGGATGGCGGAGAGGCGCGCATTTTCGGCAAAGACGTGTGGAAAAACAGCCTGGACATTCACCGGCGGATCTCTTACGTCCCCGGCGACGTGGCACTCTGGGGGCACCTGACGGGCGGCGAAATCATCGATCTGTTCATGAAATTGCACGGCGGAGGCGACAAAGCGAAACGCGACTTCCTGATTCGACGTTTTGAACTGGATCCCGGGAAAAAGGCCAAAAGCTACTCCAAGGGCAACCGCCAGAAAGTCGCTTTGATCGCCGCGCTGTCCGTGGATTCCGATCTGTACATTCTGGACGAACCGACCTCCGGCCTCGATCCGCTGATGGAAGCCGTGTTCCAGGATGAAGTGCGGAAGCTCAAGGAAGCGGGCAAATCCGTCCTGCTGTCCTCCCACATCCTGAGCGAAGTGGAACGGCTCGCCGACCGGGTGGTCATCATCCGCCAGGGACGCGTGGTGGAAAGCGGGACGCTGGACGAACTGCGGCACCTCACCCGCACCACCATTCGGCTGGCCGTCGATGGGGATGTCCGGGGACTGGCGGCCGTCCGCGGCGTCCATGACTTCCGGGCGACAGGAAATCAGGCCACGTTCTCCGCGGACCAGGAGCATATCCATCACATTCTGTCCGAAGCGGTCAAACTGGGCATCCGAAACATCGAAGCGGTGCCGCCCACCCTGGAAGACCTGTTCATGCGCCATTACGAGAATTGACCGCGGGAGAGGAGGAAACCGGCATGCGGCACAATTTCGCCCGCTGGGACATGTTGTTCGTTCAATTTTTGAAACGGGACTGGAAAAAAATCCTCGTCTGGGTTCTGGGCGTCGGCCTGTTTTCCGCCGGATTTGTTCCGGCGTTTGAAGAAATCGGCAAGGGACAGGGGTTCCGGGGGTTGTACGAAACCATGCAAAACCCCGCCATGATCGCCATCGTCGGACCGACGCCGGCGGACAGGGCGGAAGATTATACGCTGGGCGCCATGTATGCACACGAAATGCTGCTGTTCTGCGGACTCCTGGCGATGATCCTCTCCGCTTTGCACGTGATCGGCCATACCCGCAGGGAAGAAGAACTTGGCCTCATGGACCTGGTGCGTTCCTTTCAGGTCGGCCGTCAGGCCAATTCGCTGGCGGTCATGGCGGAAACCGTCCTGATCAATGTCCTCCTGGCTTTTGTGATCGGCGGGATCCTGGCGGGTTACGGCGAATCGTCCCTTTCCGCCGAAGGATCGCTGCTGTTCGGCGCATCCATCGGCATGGCCGGCATCATGGGCGCGGCGACCGCCCTCGTCATGGCGCAAATCATGCCGGCGTCCTCCGCCGCCACGGGCGCATCCCTCGGCATCGTCGGCGCGTTGTTTCTCGTTCGCGCCGGTACGGATATCTCGAAAGAGTCGCTCTCCATGCTCAATCCATTGGGCTGGACGTATTTGACCTATCCGTTTACCGAAAACCGCTGGGGTCCGCTGGCACTCGCGGCCCTCTTCACCATTGCGGCCGTCGCCGCCGCCTTTGCCCTGGAAGGCCGCCGGGATCTGGGCGCCGGCTATTTGCCGGAGAGACAGGGCCGCGTGACGGCAAGGAAAACGCTGCTGTCCGTCCACGGTTTGTTCCTGCGGCTCAACAAGGGCGTCATCCTGGCCTGGACGATCGCGTTCCTGGTCATCGGAGCCTCTTATGGTTCGATCTACGGCGACATGCAGACCTTTTTGGAAAGCAATGATATCATGCGGCAAATGTTTACAGCCTCCGGCGTTTCGATCGAAGCGTCGTTCACCGGAATCATCCTGCTGGTCACGACCAGCCTGGTCGCCATCTTGCCGGTCGCCGTCGTCAACCGGCTTTTCTCCGAAGAAGTCCGTTTGCGTCTGAGCCAGCTGTTGGCCACGCGGGTGACCCGGGCCCGGCTTTACTGGACCAACGTCCTCATGGCCGTCCTGGCCGGATTAGCCGGGACGGCGGCGGCGGCGGTCGGACTGGGCGCGACGGCGGTGGCCGCCATGGGAGACGGCGCTTCGATGGACATCGGCGATTTTTTGGCCGCCGGGTTCAACCTCTTCCCCTCCGTGCTGTTTTTTGCGGCACTGGCCGCCCTGGCGCTGGGTTGGAGCCCCAGGCTCGGCAAGGCGGTGTATCTGTATCTGGCTTATTCCTTCGCGCTCAACTACTTTGACGGTTTGGTGGATTTCCCCGAATGGGTTTCCAAAACCGCGGTCCAAAGCTGGATTCCGAGAATGCCGGTCGAGCCGTCCGACGGCGCGGTCTTCGCAACCATCACCGTGATCAGCGCGGCCTTGATGGTTCTGGGCTATTTCGGATACCGCCGGCGCGACATGGCCGAAGGCGCCTGACGGACCGCCGGCGGGTCCATCGGAAGCGGACGCCCGGACAGGGCGGTCCGCTTTTTTTGTTTATGGGGATGGAGAAGCGATGAATGTTGTGGTATAGTGTGACTGAAAAAATATTTTTAGTCATACAGTTATGAGGTGGGATCATGCCTTCGCCGTTTGCCGAGCAGGAAAAGCAAAAAATCCGCGCGAAACTGCGGGAAGCCGCCGAAATTTGCCTGGCGAGATACGGGGTGCAAAAAACGACCGTCGACCGCCTCGCGGAGATGGCCGGCATCGCCAAGGGCTCGTTTTACAAATTTTACCCTTCTAAAGAAGAGCTGTTCTTTGAAGTGCTGGAGCATTACCAAAGCGCTGTCATGGAGGAAATCGCCGACCGGTTCCGCCGGATGGCGCCGGTGACCCCGGACACGTTTGCGGCAACGATGCTCGGACTTTTCCAAAAAACAAGGCGTTCCTTCATCATGACCCTCCTGGAAAACCGGGAATTCGAAGTTCTTTTCCGCAAACTGCCGGAAGATCGGGTGAAACAGCACCATGTCTTTGACGACCGGATGGCGGAAAATCTGTTCCGGCACGCTCGCCTTCGGAAGGATGTGGACGCCGGGCTGGCCGCCGCTGCCCTCAGGGCGGTCTTCCTGACGATGCTTCACGTTCCTGAAATCGGCGAAAGCCATTTTGAAAAGACGATAGAACTGTTGATACTCGGCCTTGCCCGGCAGATTCTCGAAGGAGACGGCAGGGATGCGTGATACGGTGGTCCAAACGGTCGGCCTGACGAAAACCTACAGGGAAGTCCGGGCCGTGGATAATGTCAGTCTGTCCGTCAGGCAGGGAGAAATTCTCGGGCTTCTCGGGCTGAACGGGGCCGGGAAAACGACGCTGATCCGGATGCTTTTGGGCATGGTTAGGCCCACGGCCGGCGAATGTTTCTTTTTGGCCGAAAGGTCAGCGCGGCGGAGACAAGCCTATGGCGGGACGTGGGGTATCTCGTGGAAGCGCCTTGCGCCTATCCGGAATTGACGGTCCGGGAAAACCTCGAGATCATGCGCCGATTGAGGGGAATCGCCAACAGGACCCGCGTGGACCGGATCCTCCGCCAGCTTCGGCTGGAATCGCACGCGTCAAGGAAAGCCAGGCACCTATCGCTGGGCAACATGCAACGGCTCGGCATCGCCAAAGCCCTGATCCACAAGCCGAAGCTCCTGATCCTGGATGAACCGGCCAACGGCCTGGACCCGGAGGGAGCCGTCGAATTTCGCGAACTGCTCCACGACCTGGCGGTAAATCAAGGCGTCACGATCCTACTGTCCAGCCACAGGCTGGACGAAATCGCGAAAATCGCCTCGAACATCGCCGTCATGCACAAAGGCCGACTGGTCAGGTTCCTGGACCGCCGCGGGCTTGAACGCGAACGGAAGAAAACGCTGCTCCTTTCCGGAAGGGACATTGCGGCGATGGCTGACGTCCTTTCGAAAGCGGGTTTTGAAGCCGGAGTGAAAAAGAACGGCGGCGACGCCGAACCGCCCGTCTTGTGCATCGAACACGGGGGCGCCGTCGAACACCCGGAACGGATCGTCACCCTGCTGGTCCGGGCGGGCTGTCCCCCCAACCTGCTCAAGGTGGAGGAAGAAGATCTGGAGACCTTTTTCATGCGGGTGATTCGCGAAGCCGGGGGGGAAAGAACCGTGAGACCGATCGCCGTTTCTTTGCTGGTGGAGATCAAAAAGTTTCGGCGTTCCAAAACCCCGCTCATCACCGGACTGGCCGCTATGATGATTCCCTTTGCCGGCGGGTTTTTCATGTTTGTGTTGAAAAACCCCGACTACGCAAGAAATATGGGGTTCATCTCCGCATAGGCGCAACTCACGGGAACCGCGGACTGGCCTTCCTATTTCGCCCTTCTGTCGCAGGCCGTGGCCGTTGGAGGCATCCTCATTTTCGGATTTGTGACCAGCTGGATTTTCGGCCGGGAATTTTCGGACAGGACGGTCAAGGATCTGCTGGCGCTTCCCGTATCGAGAAATTGCATCGTCGGATCCAAATTTGTGCTCGTCTTTTTGTGGTGCGCCCTGCTGTGCGTTTTGGTCATCCTGGCCGGTCTGGCCGTCGGCCGCCTGATGGATCTGCCGGGCTGGTCGCCGGAGGTCGCTCGACAAGGCCTGTCCGTTTTTGGCCTCTGCTCGTTCCTGACCATCGCCCTGTCGCCGCCTGTGGCCTTATTTGCCAGCGTCGGGCGCGGTTACATGCCGCCCCTTGGCTTTTTGGTCTTCGCCCTGGTGTTTGCCCAGCTCGTTGCGGCCACCGGCCGCGGCCATCTCATCTGTTCCCATGGTCGGTCCCCGCCATCGCCAGCGGGATCGCGGGCGGCGCGGACGCCGGGCCGGAACCGGCCGGCGTGCTGGCCGTGCTACTGACATGCGTCGCCGGGCTTGCGGGAACCTTGCTGTGGTGGCGGTTGGCGGATCAGGATTAAATATAATATTCAGTATGAAAAAAACAACCCGGCAAAGCCGGGTTGGCAGACTGAAGACAAACTCCCACGTGCGACCCATCGCAGCGATCGCCGTGGGAGTTTTTCATACAGCAGGATGGATATGTAGCGAAACCACCTGTTGCTATCCCAAGGCTGACCTGACCTCCACAGCCAGTTCGCCAGCTTTTTCAAATTCATTGCGGCATACACCAGCATCGCCTGCATGGTGACCTTCTTTAGCCCCCTCAAGGTCGTCCATCGCAGGCCATGCTTTTCTTTCAGGTCCGCAAACACCCGTTCAATCGTTTCCTTCCGTTGAGCATAAATCTGCCTGTTCTTTTCCGTATGCCGGAGATGGTCCGCTTCCTGGTTAATCTCCTCCTCCAGCTGCCTTTGGTAGCCTCTGACCTGCTCCTGGATCATCTACGTGACATATTTGTTCTTGTTGGCGTTGGCTTTCACCGATGAAACTGAAGTCGATGGCTTGTTCGATTTTGCGGACGAGGTGGTCTTCGGGGACCAGTTCTTCCAGCGAGACAAGGGAAAGTTGGGTTCTGCCCTCAAGGCCGGTTTTGCGGAGCAAGGCGGATCACTCCTGGATATGTACTACAGATATTATATCATATTAACGCGGTGAATGGATAAAGAATTAATCGAATAATAAAAAGACTGCCGACAAAGGGTTTGTCGACAGTCTGACCGGAAGGGATTAACCCTTCCGGTTTGATCTTTCATTCCTCCCGCAACGTCGCGGCGACGGGTCTTCGGACCGACCATAAGACGGCCGGCACGGCCGACAGGACGGCAATCGCCAGAGCTGCCGCCACCGGAATATACCCTTCCGGCAATCCGCCGGTCAGATCTGCCCGATAGGCGGAACCGATGACGGAAACGAGATGAACGCCGATCAGGCTGCCTCCGATGCCGCCGATGACCGATCCGACCACCGCCGAGAATGACGCTTGCGATAATACAAAGACAGCCGATTGTTTGACGGTGGCTCCCGCTGACCGGAGAAGTGCCAGATCCCTTCTTTGCTCGATGACTTGCAGCCAGGACCCCTGCATGATGCCGATGACGGAGAAGGACAGGAGCAGATACAGCAAGGTCAGCGGAAGCATCATTTTTTCCCGGTTCAGTTTTTTGTTCAGCGCCAGCCTGTTCGCCTTGCTTTCCGCTTTAACCTCCGGAAATGAGGATTGCAGCTGCTCGATCACCTCTTCCACCGCTTTCGCATCAGCACCGGAGATGAGCCGCACGAAGGCGAGGCTTGCAGCCTTGTCCGGGATCCCGTGTTCCACATCCTCCACCCTGAACCATGCCGTCGGACTGTCATCCCAGATTTGCGGCACGACACCCGCCACCTGAAACTTCGCGGTACGGCCGCCCACCGTGATCTCGATGGAGTCGCCGGGATGAAGACCAAGCCGGTTGGCGAGAACGTTGCCCAACAAGACCGCATTCCCTTCCCGCATGACGGACAAAGCCCGTGATTCATCCCCCTCTTTCAGGATGAAGGGCAGCCCGCTCTCCGGCGCGAACGCCTTCCCGCTCCAGGCGTTGTTGCCGATCACAAACTCCACGTCGAAAAAGGCCTGGATCCCTTCCACCCCGTCGATTTGCGCCATCCGGTGCAGGATGCTCTCGTCCAGATGGCCGGAAATATACACATCGGCTTTTTCCGCGGAGATCGCCTGCCTGGTGTTCGCCCAGGATGCGCTGTGGACGGCCTGGAAACCGACGATGAGGGCAACGGCGAGCAGCAGCACCCTGGCGCTTCCCTCCGTGGCAGCCCCATGCTCCCGGATCCGCTGGATGCCGAGTGAAACGACCGTTCCGCAAGAACCGCCAAGTTGCGGAATCTTGCGTGAAAGCGCATGGACGATGCCGGAAAGCGCAGGCAGCAGGGATAACACACCGGCAAATCCGGCCAGCAGATTGAACGGTTGCCCGACAGGAAGGACAGGGCAGCCAGACATGCGCTGCCGCCCAGCCACAACCCAAACCGGCCGCCGGACGGCGGGGCGGAAGACGGCCAAACGCCGGTGCGTCCGAACGGTTTGCGGATCTCGTTCAGGATCGGCCGGACGGATGCCGCGACAGCCACCAAAACGCCAAACAACAGGCTGAATAAAATCGTGACGGGATGAATGGCCAACGGAACCGGTTCCATCGGGGAGTATTTGAGCAGTTCAAGGGACGCGAGATAACGGACGATCATCCGCGCCATGACAAGGCCGATGGCAAAGCCGGCAAGCCCCCCGATGACGCCGATGAACACCCCTTCCAGCAGCATCAGATTGCGCAATTGACGGCGCGTGGCGCCGACGATGCGCCACAATTGCCATTCCTGTTCCCGCTGCCGCATGACGATGGCAAACGAACCCTGAATCAGGATCGTGCTGAAAGCGGGTCCAAGGAAGGAAGCGATCAACAAAACCGTGAAAACCGGCGATTGATGGGAATAGGTAACCGGCACTCTGGGCTCAAGCCCCGCGGTGCGCAAAAATCCCCGGTGCTCGTTCAGCCACTGTTCGCGGTTGATGCCATTCTCAAGTTTCACCAGGATTTTTCCGGATGACGGCGAAAGCCCGGCCTTTTCCATCACGCTTCTGGTCGTGGTCACGCCGATCGATCCGCTGGCGCTTCCGATTCCTTCGGGGCCCAGAAAGCCGACAACAGGCAGCGTGATGCTTGTTCCTTGCCGGGTAACCGTAATCTTATCGCCCAGTTCCAAACCCAGCCGACGGGCCAGTTGATGCCGGATCGCCACCCCCGGCACATCATTTCCCGGAAGCATTCCCGCTTTCAACTGCAACAAACCGGCCTGTTGTTCCCGTTCCGGATCCGTACCGAATAAAATGCCGGGTTGCCAGGTGCCGTCCAGATTGACCTTGACAAAGGCGGACTCGCGCAAGATGGCGGACCGGACACCCGGCAGCGCCTGAACGGCCGAGGCGGTCTCTTCCGTCAGGGGCACCGGTTCGCCGCCGGAAGGTTCCAGTATCCAGTCCGCACCGGCCTCCGTTCCGGCATGAATCGGCGCCTGCGCATCCCGGACGGTCATATACGCGGTCCGGATCGAAATCATCAACGCGATGCCCAGCGCCACGGCAAGCGCGAGGATCGACGTGCGGCCCGGTTTGCTGACGATCCCGCCCAGCGCAATCCGCCAGATGTTATTCATACGCTTCTCCTCCGAACAGCATTTGCAGCCGCATGCGGGCATGGAACGGTTTCGGCTGTGCGGGAATCGCCCATTCATCCGAAAGGCGGCCGTCTCTCAGTTCGATGATCCGGTCCGCATAGGCTGCCGCCTTGTGGTCGTGCGTGATCATGATCACGGTCGTGCCCGCATCGGCTTCCCGGCGCAGAATGGCAAGCACTTCGGACGCATTGGCGGCATCCAGGCTCGCCGTCGGTTCATCCCCCAGAATGACCGAAGGCCGGTTGAAAAGGGCGCGCGCGAACGCGACGCGTTGCTGTTCGCCGCCCGAAAGCTGCTCCGGCTTGTGCCCGGCCCGGTGCCGGAGTCCCACTTTCTCCAGCGCTTCAAGCACGGCGGCTTTGGAAGGCTTCCGTCCGTCAAGGCAAGCGGGCAAGGCGACATTTTGCGCCGCGGTCAGACCGGGAATCAGGTTGTAGGATTGGAAAATATAGCCGATGTGACGGCGTCTGAAAACGGTGAGTTCCTCACCGGACATCGCATTCAGGTTTTTTCCGTCAATGGACACCCCCCGTTGTAGCGGATTCCATCCCGCCCAGAATGTGCAGCAGGGTCGTCTTGCCCGAACCGCTCGGCCCCATGACGGCTATGAATTCCCCCTTGCGGGCGGTGAAACTGATCCCTTGCAGCGCCAGCACATCGCCGCCTGCTGTTTTGTAGACTTTGCTGACGTTATGGCAAACGATCATCCCTTTTCACCTCTTGCGCTGTCCAGCAACAGCGGGATTTGTTCCTCGGCCAGGTCCAGCCATTTGAGTTCCGCTTCGATTTTCAGAATGGCCGCATCGCAGATCAGTCTGGCGTAGGCGTCCCGCCTGGCGTCGAGCGACGATCGGATGCGGACGAATTCGGCCAGCGCGGTCTGGTGCACGCGGCGCTGCTGATGAATGACTTTCGTCAACGTCTCCCTGCCCCTGGAGGCGGCGACGGCCAAGCGCATAAAAATGTCCTCGCGCGTCATTCTGGGAGGATCGGGTGGGCCGGTCAGCCATCGGTCCAGTTCCGCCAACCCTTCATCGGTAATGGCGTATACTTTTTTGTCCCGGCCGTGCACCGTCTCGCTCACCCTGATCCATCGGTGGTCTTTCAATTTTTCCAGTGCGGGATACACCTGACCGAAGTTCAGGTTCCAGATCGATCCGAACTGTTCGTCAAACGCCGACTTCAGCTCGTACCCGTGCATCGGCTGCCTGGCCAGCAAACTCAGCAGAACGTGCGTGATGCTCAATGGATCACTCCCTTGCCAGGCATGAGCCTGCGTTTTTCCAGCGCACACCTTTTTCCGGCTTCATATATAGGGGGTATATATAGGGTTTTGCAGGTATTATATACCCTGTATATATGGTTGTAAATAGGACCCACCCCATGATGGATAATGAGCCGAAAACTTTCGTCCACAATCCGTCCCCAATTGAGCCGAAACGGCTCTATTCTTTTTTCCCCGAAAAAATCAAAAACCCCTTGCGGGGCAAGGGATTTCAGATGGAGCGGGTGATGGGAATCGAACCCACGACAACAGCTTGGAAGGCTGTGGTTTTACCACTAAACTACAC
>NICF_comb_assmDRAFT_10002666_pt1 | contig 13313 bp, 13 predicted proteins | sample NewIslPassag4_SG_FD_11279 | JGI IMG/M metagenome (IMG submission 11279) | reverse complement strand
CGCTCGCCGAAGCGGCCGGCGCACTCGAGTCGGGTGCGGCCGACCAGGCGCTGGTCGCCCTTTCCCGGGCGCCGGCGCGGGCGTCGCTGCGGGCGCTCGCAATCCGGGTCATGACGCAAGGCGACCGCGGCATCCTCGCCAGCGTGAACCAGCGCCTTTGGCAGGCGCACCGGGACCTGCTCGTCCGGGCCGTAGAGCAGTCCGCCCGGGGATCGCTCAAAGACGCGCTTTCAGGCGGAACGCCCGCGGGCAGTGCGGCGCCCGCCGCGGACCGCGGCACCCCCGATGAGCCGCCGCTCGCCGCCGTCTCCCTCCCCGTGCGCGCCTTTTGGGACGTCGAAAGCGGCGACAAGGCGACGTGGCGGGTCTTCTCCGGCGACTTGGACACGGCCGCCGCTTTCCTCGCGGTGGAGGACGACAGCGGAAGCGTGAAGCGGCTCGCCCTCGAGCAGACGGGTCCCGGCACGTTCTCCCGGACTCTCTCGAGCTTCGACCTTGCGCCCGGCGGCGCCGGGATACTTAGCGTGAAGGTGGAAATTGTTCCGCTCGGCAGCCCCGAGCCGATCGTGCCGAAAGGAGGTGAGGCGACGCTCGTCCTGTTTCGCGGCGCGGCCTTGGCCGGGTGACCTCCCCGATCACAAAAACACGGATCGCAAAACGCCCCCCGCCTTGATGCCGCAGCGCATCGCATTTCAAGGCCGACGTTTTCCCGCTTCGAAAGGAGTGGATTTTCTGAATGGTTCGAAGAGAAACCCTGTTTTCAACAGTGACGCTCACGCTTCTCTTATTGATTGCGCCTTTCGCCCTCGCGCGGCAAGTCACGCTGCAGGTGGCCATCGCCGACGCCGGAAAGACGCCGATCGCCGACCTCGAGGAGATGGCCCGGACCTTTGAGCACATGCACCCCGGCATCAACATCGAGATCGTGACCGACTATGCGAACAGCTTCGACCGCCTCGCCACACACATGGCGGGCGGCGTCGCGCCGGACATCCTCCACTTTTACAACGAGACGCCGATCCTCGCGATGGAGAACGGTTTCCTCCTCGACCTCGCGCCGTATATCGAGCGCGACGGCCGGCAGATCGTGGACGACTTACTCCCCTTGACACTGGCCCAGGTATCTCAGGGCAATGCGGTCTACGGGCTCCCCTTCCAGACATCGGCCACGGGCGCCGTGTACTACAACCGGGTGATGTTCGACGAAGCCGGGATCGCCCATCCCGACGGCAGCTGGAATTGGGACGAATTCGCGCAAATCGCGCGCCGGCTTACACGCACAAGCGGCACGGAGATCACCCAGATAGGCTTTTCAATCGCTCCGACCGGCTGGCTGTGGCTCTTCCCGTGGCTCGTGCAGTCGGGGGTGCGCTTCGACGATCCCTACGAGGTGCCGCTCGACACGCCCGAAGCGATCCGCGCCCTCGAGTACCTCCGGCAGTGGATCGACCTCCAAGCCTTCGGCTGGGGCGCAACGAGGGGCGCGTTCCCAAACCAAACCGCGGCCATGGGCTACAGCGGCTCGTGGGAGATCACCATCTGGGCCGACCGGAACCTACCCATGGGCGTGGCGGAGCCGCCTACCGGGCCCGGCGGGAAGGCGACCCTCACCAACACCAACATCATCGCGATCAACAGGTACACAGAGCACCCCGAAGAAGCCTGGCAATTCATCAAATGGCTGTTCAGCCGCGAAGCGCAGCTCGAATACACCCAGCGCTTCGGCATGCAGCCGGTGCTCCTTTCGCTCGGCCTCGAGTGGGTGCGCATCGTACAAGAGCGGATCAGGGCGAAGGGCAAGCCGGAAGTGCCCGGCGTCGAGGCCTTCATCACGAGTTCGGCGTACGCGATGCCGCAGCCGTTCTTCGCCAACTCCGCCGTCATCCCGCTCTACATCCAGCCGGCGATCGAACGCATCATGACCGAAAGCGTCGCGATTGCGCCGGCGCTCGAATCGATGGTGCAGGCGGCGGAGTCGTTCCTGAGGCAAGGCACGTAGAAGCAGCCTATCCTTCCATCGCGTCGGCGGCGGACAGGAGTTTTGCCTCGAACTCGTGCGCCCGCTCGTTCTCCGCATCGGGATCGCACAGGCTGCGAAGCTCCCGTTCCAGCTCCAATGCGACGTCCGGCCGCTTCTCCCAGAGGTTTTCGAGCTCGTCCGGGTCCTCGGCGAGGTTGAAGAGCTGGTGCGGCGCCCTGCAATAGTATATGAGCTTCCAGTCGCCCCGGCGGATCATGAACGCGCCCGAGCGGACCCCGGGGCCGTGGTATTCGGCGAAAACGGCGCGGGTTTCATCGTCCCCGGAGACATCCTGGAGCGGCTCGCCCCACCATTCGGCGGGCCGCTCCCTTTCGAGCGCCCGGAAGATCGCCGCCTGGAAGTCGAGCAGCGAAACGGGCGTTCGGACGCGCTTTCCCTCAGCGAATCCGGGGCCGGCCACGATGAGGGGGATTCGCACCGAGTCTTCGTAAAGGCTCATCTTGCGCCACAACCCGAACTTCCCGAGCATGTCGCCGTGGTCCGACGTGTAGGCGACGACGGTCTCGTCGAGCAGGCCGAGTCGTTCGAGCGCGTCGAGTACCCGCCCCAACTGGTGATCGACGAACGTGACGCACGCGAAGTACCCTTGGCGGATCGCACGCGCCTCGTCGTCGCTCACTTCGTCGCTCGACAAAAACGAGCGCAAATCGAGCGCATACGGATGGTTGGCGGATTCCGCCTCCCGACCCGGTACGGGTAGGTCGGCCAGTTCTTCGTACATCTCCCAGTATTCGGGACGAGCGTACACCGGAAAGTGCGGCGCCGACACGTTAATGGAGAGGAACCAGTCCGACTCCGTGCGGGCGCCCTTCGTCTCGAGCCACTCGAGCGCGGCGTCGACTTGCATGATGTCCGTGCTCCAAGCGTCCTCACGAGGCCCCCAGCCGGTGCGGCTCACCTTCCCCCCCTTCCTCGCTGGAAACGGCGACCGGGCGAACTCCTTGCTCGGGCGTTCGTTTCCGTACTTGACGGCGAGCATCTCGTCGAAGCCGAGCGTATCCGGGCCCCGAAAGAGGTTGGCCCCGTTGCCCACGTGGACTGTGTGCACGCCCTGGCGCGACAAGCACTCGGCGAACGTCAAGACAGGCTCGGCGAGGAGTCGGAAGTTGTTGTAAGCCTGAATGCGATGGACAGGCAGGCCCGACATGAACGCCGACCGCGAGGGGACGCACAAGGGCGATGGGCAATACGCGTATTCGTAAACCGTACCCAGGCGCGCCAGCCGCTCCATGTTCGGCGTTCGGACGAACGGGTGGCCGTACACCGAAGATATTTTCGGGTTGTGCTCGTCCGACATGAACAGCAAGAATTTCGGCACAGGGAACTCCTCCTCGGGCCTTTCTCGCTCAGCGGGTGACGAGATCGCCGAGATGCGCATGGGAATTGACGAAGTGAATGGCGCACCGGTCGGGCCTCAGCTCGACACACGTGACGCCGCAGTTGTTCTGCAGGAACAGGGCTTTCCAATGTTCCGGGTTGCCGAACTCCAGGAACGCCCCGATGAGGAAGCGGATCACGTGAGCGTGGGTTACAAATGCGGCCGGCGGCGAACCCATTGGGTGGCGCTTGATGATCTCTTCCTTAAGAAGGCAAGCCCGCGCGTAAAGTTCGTCCCAGCTCTCCTGCGTGATGTGCGCGGCCCAGCCCGTATCCGCCGGAAACTCCCCGTCGATCTCGACATCCGGGTAGTTCTCCTTGAGCTCGCGGCCGGTCAGGCCGGGTTCCTCGAAAAGGTAACCCACCTCGATGAGCAGGTCCCACACCTTCGGTTTGAGGTTCAGGGCGCGCCCGATCGCCACGGCGGTTTGAATCGTACGGATCGCCGGGCTGCAGTACAACGTCTGGATGCCCCTTCCCGCAAGCCAGGCGCCGGTGAGCTCGGCCTGCCTTTCGCCGACCTGGGTCAGGGCGCAATCGTGAGGGCCGTCCGCGAGGACGTTTCGCACGGACTGGCCGTGCCGGATCAGGTAAAGCAGCATCTTTCACGCCGCCTCTTACTTGCTCTTTCCGGAGAGCATCTTCTCGAGGCGGGCGAGGGCGGCTTCGGCGCAATCCATGTCCTGGCTGAAGTGGCCGCCGCTCACGCCGATGCCCCCGATGGTCTGCTCTCCCACCTTCACGGGATAGCCGCCACCGAGCGCCACGACGCCGGGCAAGTCCGGACCTGCCCAGTACAACACGTCTTCGTGTTGGCACCGCTCGAACCACTCACGCGTCGCACGGCCGTAGCTCGCCGCGCTGCGCGCCTTTTTGATCGCCATGTCGACCGTGATGAGGCCCGAGCCCTCCATGCGGAGGAAACCGAGCAAAAGGCCTGCGCCGTCGACGACCGCGACCGAGATCTTGATTCCGAGCTCGCCCGCACGCAGGATCGCGGCGTCCAGCATTTCACGTACCGCTTCACACGTAAGGCACTTCACTTCGAACAGGGGATTCATACTGCACGCTCCTCACTCGGCCCCACGGGTCAGCCCATCCACATGCCGCCGTTGATGTCGACCGTGGCTCCGGCCAGCGCGCCGTTCGACACTTCAGACACATACGCACCAGAGAGCTCCCGGACGCCCGTGTCACAAGGCACCATATGCGCTCCGCACGTCGAAGGGCGGCACGACCTCGTGCTCAAGACCTCATTGGTCGTCCGCAATTCGACGGGGCCTGCCGGCGCGTAATGCGCCTCATCCCGCCGATACGTCGGCGAGATCCTTCACTTCAAACTCGAGGACGCTGTGGTCCGGCGCGTAGACCACCCGGAGGAAGCGCGGCCCGCTTTCATCGTCCAGGACGTACTGCATGATCTTCCGGTCGACCTCGGGCAGAAGGAAGCGGTCGAGCTCGTCGAGCGGCAGCCACCTCAGCTCGCCTTCGTCGGAGGGCTGGATCGTACCCTCGCAGTCCGTCGCCCGGAATACGAACAAGAGCCAATCGTACGCCTCTCCTCCCCGCTCTGAGCACACCGCCCGCAACGTCAAACCGGAGACCGCAAGGCCGGTCTCCTCCCGCATCTCCCGGACGACCGCCTGGGCGGGCGTCTCGCCCGCCTCGAGCTTTCCCCCGGGCGCCGTCCAGTGATTGGAGAAAGGCTCCTTTCGCCTCCTCAACATGAGCAAGCGGCCATCTTTGACAAGATAGCACAAGGTGCTCGGCCGCTGCTCGGGTGCGTCGGCAAGCGCGCGCGGGTCGATCGAATAGCCCAAATCCTCCAGGTACGAGCGGATCGGCTCCACGTCAAAAGTGTCGAGGCTGAAGCGCTTGCTGCCTTGTGGCATGGCGCACCTCCGTTCACGTCTTGAGGACGATCTCGAGTTGCTGGCGCAGCTTAATGATGCTGCCGGCAGGGTAGACGCCGCGCAAGACAGCGCCGGCGTAAACGGCGCAATCGGGGCCGACGAGCGTTCCGGGACTGGTCACGCTGTTGCACCCGGTGTGCACCCGGTCGCCCAGCACGGCGCCGAACTTCCGCATTCCCGTCCTGATCGGGCCCTCCGCGGTGCGCACGACGACCTCGGTGCCGTCGTTCTTGAAATTCGACAGCTTCGTCCCCGCTCCGAGGTTCACGCCCGACCCGAGAATCGAGTCGCCGACATAATTGAAGTGAGGCGCCTGAGCCCTGTCGAGCAGAATCGCCCGCTTCAGTTCCGTCGCGTGCCCGATGACGCAAGACTCCCCGATCACGCAAGAGCCCCGGATGTAGGCCCCGTGACGCACGACGGTGCCCGCTCCGATGATCGCCGGCCCCTGGATCCACGCCCCCGGCTCGACCACGGCGCCGGGGCCGATGTACACGTTCTCGTCCACCCAAGCGCCCGGGTGGACGCTACCGTGGACGCCGGGCTCGAGGTGCTCCGCCAAATACGCGTCGATCTTGTTCAGTGCCTCCCAGACGTGCGCCACACCGTCGAAGAGGGCGCGGTGGGCGTAAGTTGCTAGGTTGAAAAATGCGTCCGGCGACAACGTCACCTTCTGATCGCCTCCGAAATCGCGATTTCGTTCCATGCGGCGGCGGCCTCGGCGAGGGCTTCGGAGGGTTCCGCCTCCCCCAAAACAGCCCGGAGCACCGCCGACTGCAAAAGGCCTGCCAGGGCGCCGAAATGATGAAGCAGGGGGAGCGGGCGGCTGTACTTTTCGAGCACCTCGATGAACGGCACGACGTCCGCCTCGCCGACCACCTGCGGCACACCGTCCCTGCGGACCGGCAGCTCGCCCAGGGCTCCGGCGAGCGCAGAGGCAAACTCGGGGCGCAAAGCCCAGTGGACAAACCTCTCGGCTAGGGCGCGGTCCTTCGCCCGGGCGCTCACGACCCAAACATCAAATTCGGCGACGACCTCGGTGCGCTCCCTGCCGATCGGCGAACCGGCCACGAGAAACCCGCCGTGCAGCGGCCGGAAGGCCTTCGCGGTCCGAAGCGTTCTGTAATCGGCGAACGCGCTCGCCACCCGCCCCGAAGCGATGTCCAGGGTGTGCATCGCCGGGCCCGGGATGTCGACGAGCCGGCGCAGCCCGGCAAGATACTGCAGCGCCTCCGCGCCCGGCCGGCCTTGGAACTGCGCCGCGCCGCGGGCGTCCAGCAGCGACCCGCTCGCTTGCCACAGCGCCCCGAGCCAAGTCGACCATTCCTCGATCCAGGAGGGCGCGGCGCCGGCTACCTCGACCCGGCTACCCTGGACGACCGTGAGCTTTCGTACGACTTCCTCATACTCGCGCCAGGTCTGCGGCAGCGCCGAGCGGTCGACACCGTAGCGGATGAACGGCGCCTCGTGATAGATGAACGTTCGAACCGACGCGTACGCCGGAGCCCCGTAAACCCGCCCGTTCCACACGACGCTTTCCCTGGCTTGGGGATAGAGCGCGTCCCATTCGGGCCACGAACTATTGTCCAGGGGGAGGATCAGCCCCTCCCGGACAAGGAGCGGCAGAGCCTCGGAAGGGACGAGCAAAACGTCCGGGGTCTGACCCGGACTCACCTTGAGAAATTGCACGAGAAGGTCAGGCCAACCGGTTGCCACTACGTCGACTTGAACGCCTACCTCGCGTTCAAAGCCGGCTACGGGTCCCTCCGGATCCTCCAACAGCGCCGCCGTCCCCGCCCCTCCGGCCCACACGACCAGCCGCGGCGAAGCTTGAGCCGCCTGTGCGGCAGGCGACCCTGCAATGCTCAGCACAAATGCGATTGCAAGCGCCATGAGCCATGCGGGGCGACCCGACCGGCCGCGCCCAATGCGCTTCGTGTTTGCGTTCACCTGCTTCCGTCCCCCCGCAGTCCCGGGAAGCAGCCACAACCCCGTGAGCAACAGGATTGTCCCCGCCGCCCCCGCGGGCCAGTCCCCATAGCGTGTGTAAAGCGTCCCGCCCTTCCGCTCCCGGATGCGCACGGCGAGCGTCCCCGGCCCCGGGCCGTCCAGCGCATCGACCAGGTCCCCGCTCGGACCCACGACGAGCGTCGGCCCGGTCGTCGCAGTCTGCGTGACGTAAACACCGTGCTCCGCGGCGCGGAAACTCAAAAAAGCGCGTTCGAGCCCGGCCAGCGTTCCAATCCTGCTCAGGCTCGCGATGTAGTGGAGGCTCGTGGCCCCGGCCCGGACCAGCGCGCGTGCGTGGCCCGGCTCGACCACGTCCGAGCAGATTCCCACTCCCAAAAACGCCGGCGCCCCCGCGGCCGGAAGCGGAAACACCCGCACGCCGTCGCCCGCTGCATACCGTTCTTCGGCGATCGGAATCACGTTCACCTTGTCATAGACGGCGAGCACGCCGCCGTCCGGACCGAAGAAATACGCCGCGTTGCGTTCACGCGCGTCACGAGCGCCGGGGGGCCCCTCCGCACCCCCCGCGGTTCCGGCGCCAACCGCGTTCCCTGCGGTCGGCCCCGACGCGTCCGGAGCGGGAGCCGCAGCCCCCGGCGCGGGCCGCGGTGTCGGGTACACTTCCCAATGAGCCCTCGGAAACCCTGCCAGAAGATGGATGCCGTAGCGCCGCACGATCACCTCGACGAACAGGCGAAGCAGGCCGTGCTCCATCAACGGCACGTGCAGCGTCGTCTCGGGCCAGACGACGAGCGTTCCCCCTGAGGAAGACGGGGCTTCGTAGTCGCCCGTCCCATCCACGCCGGCAAGTCCGCGCAGCGCCCGGCCCGTCAGTTCCACGGTCCGGCCGAGGAGGCCCAGCTGGTCGTCGACGGACGTCGCCCGGTCGTACTCGGCCGGGGTGATTCCAGGCTGCACGAGGACGACCGTGTACTCCGCGCCGGCTCCCCCACCGGCCGCGACGCCGGCTTCGACAGCCGCGATCGCGTCTCTGCCGGCGATCGCCTCGACGCCCGGCCGCAATGTCGTCCACGCGGGCCAAGCGAACAGCGCGATCGACACCGCGCCGATCGCCGCCAGCGCCGCTCCCGCCTTCCAACCACCCACGCCCGCCGGCCGGGCCTGCGCCGGGCGCCACCCGTGCAAGATCACGGCGACGCCCCGGGCGACAGCGGTGTTGGCGAGGACGACCATCCCGGAGACGGCATGGATTCCCCCGAGCGCGGCGAGGCTGCGCGCCCAGCTTGTCTGCCACTGGGTGACGCCGAGGTAGACAGAAAATCCGACGGCCGCCGTGCGCATCCCGTATTCCAGCGCAACCCACAGCGCCGCCGCGCCCAAGACTGTGATCAAGGCGGCCGTCCCGCCCGGGCGACGGAGCCGGGCCCGGCGAACGAGTACGGCGTAAAGTGCCGCATACGAGGCCAAGAACGCGCTCACCGCGCCCGTGGTGAGCAGAAAGCCCAAGAGCCGCTCGCCTGGCATACCGCCTTCGACGAACAAGAGCGGGTAGAAGATCCCGCCGCCCCAGACGGCGCCTGCGGCGAGCGCCGCCAAAGGTGCGCCGCGCCCGGTGGCCGGCTGTGAAGCAAGAAGGAGCGGGACCAGCGCAAACCAGGCAAGCCACGACCGGTTGAAAGGGGGATAACTCAGGAGGAGGAGGAGACCTGTTGCAACCGCCCCGAGCGCTATCGCGCCGCGGCCGCCCTGGGCAGGACCCGTTGCACCCCGGCCCCGCGCGCCGCCCCGGCGCCAGCCGCTCCCTTGCCGACCGGCGCGGTGTAGCCCGGCACTCCAGCTCCCGCCGCTCCGTCTGCGTCGCACAAACGCCACGCCGCCACGACTCCGGACCGCGCCGCTACGCGCCCGGTCCCTCGACCGACGTGAGGCGGTTCTGAGCGTCGACATGGACGATGATGGGCTTGTGACCGGCGCACTCGCGGTCGTCCATGAGCGCGTACGAGATGATGATCACGATGTCGCCGGGCTGCCCAAGGCGGGCGGCCGCCCCGTTGAGGCAGATGTCGCCTTTGCCGCGCTGTCCGGGCATTGTGTACGTTTCAAGGCGCGCACCGTTGTTGCAGTTCACTACCTGGACGCGCTCGTAAGGAAGGATATCGGCAGCCTCGAGCAACTCCTCGTCGATCGTGATGCTGCCTTTGTAGTTCAGGTTGGCGTCCGTGATGGTCGCGCGGTGGATTTTGGACTTGCACATCGTGCGCAGCATCGTTCAACGCTCCCGTCCGCGAAAGCCGGGCCGGCCGGCTGCAACCAAAAGCGGCGCTTCTTATGGATACATCACGTTGTCGATCAGCCGCGTCCCGCCGACGAATACCGCCGCCGCGACGAGCACCCTTCCCTCGATCACCGTGACCGGTTTCAGATTCTCGACGTCGACCACTTCGACGTACTGCTCCCGCATGAGCGGCTGCCGGGCGATCTCGGCCCGGACCAAGGCCCGTACCTTCTCCGGGTCGCGCTCGCCTTGCTCGAGGGCCTCCTTCGCCTTCGCTAGCCCCCGGTAAAGCGCCGGAGCCGCCTTGCGCTCCTCAACCGAAAGATACCGGTTGCGCGAGCTCATGGCAAGACCGTCCGGCTCCCGAACCGTCGGGACGCTCCGGATTTCGATCGGGAAGTCGAGATCCCGAACCATCCGCCTGATCACGAAGAGCTGCTGGGCGTCCTTTTCGCCGAAGTAAGCCACGTCGGGCAGTACGATGTGGAAAAGTTTCGTGACGACCGTGGTCACCCCTCGGAAGTGACCGGGCCGGAACGCCCCGCACAGGCCGTCGGTCAGCCCTTCCACCACGACGAACGCCTTCGGCTCTTGCGGGTACATCGCTTCATGCGGGGGAGCAAAGACGAGGTCCGCGCCGTGCTCCCTGCAAAGCGCCGCGTCGGCCTCGAGCGTGCGCGGGTACTTGTCGAAGTCCTCGCCCGCCCCGAACTGCAGCTTGTTTACGAACACCGAGACTACGGTGAAATCGCACTCCGCGACAGAACGGTCGATCAGCGCCGCGTGCCCCCGGTGTAAAGCTCCCATAGTCGGCACGAACCCAATCCGGCGCCCGGCCGCGCGTGCCCCGGCGACCCGCCTCCGGACCTCTTCGATGCTGTGGACGATCATACGCCGCTCCCGCCCATCAATGGTACGAATGTTCGTCGTCCGGGTAAAGGCCGCTGCGCACCTCGTCGCAGTACGCCCGGACCGCCTTGCGCGTCTCTTCGGCCAAGTTCGCGTAGCGCTTCACGAACTTCGGTTTGAAGTCCTCGACATAGCCCAAAAGGTCGTGGATGACGAGCACCTGCCCGTCGCACGCCTTGCCGGCTCCGATTCCAATCGTGGGAACGGAGACTTCCGCCGTGATCCTGGCGGCGAGACTCGCCGGGATCCCCTCGAGTACGATCGAGAAGACGCCGGCCTCCTCGAGCGCCTTCGCGTCGGCGAGCACCTCTGCCTCTTGTTCCTCGCCCCGCCCCTGCACGCGGAATCCCCCGAACGCCTTCACAGACTGGGGCGTCATGCCGATGTGCCCCATGACGGGGATTCCTACCTCCACCATGCGCCGGACGTGCTCCGCAACCCGCCGGCCGCCCTCGAGCTTCACCGCGTCTGCGCCCGCCTCTTTGAGAAAGCGAACGGCGTTCGCGACCGCCTCCGGCACGCTCCCTTGAAAGCTGCCGAATGGCATGTCGCCAACCACGAGCGCGCGCCGCACGCCCCTGCGCACCGCCTTAACGTGGTGGAGCATCTCATCCATCGTCACCGGGAGGGTCGTGTCGTAACCGAGCACGACCATGCCCAGGGAATCCCCCACCAAGACACAATCGACACCCGCCTCGTCGACGAGCCTTCCCGTGATGTAGTCGTAGGCGGTCACCATCGCGATGGGCCGGCCTTCGGCTTTCATCGCTTGCAGCTTTGGAACCGTCATTCGCTCCATCGCTCGCGCCTCATTTCGCGGTCAGCATCCGCTCGATTTGTTCGTAACCCGGTCCAAGACGCCCGGGCGCCGTTCCCTCCTGCGCCTTCTTGCGCAGGGCAAGGCTCAATGTTGCAAGGCCCAGCGCCCGGTAGACCGCCTCGATACTCTCCCTGCCGGCTCCCGGTGAAAGCGAGCCAAGCGCTTCAAGGTGCGCGTCGATCGTTTGCGCGTCGCCGCGCTCGATCGGACCCGTGAGGGCTTCCGGCACCCCGAGCGCCGCGGCGTTGGCGGCCGTCGCCGAAATCAACCGTTCGAGGGCGGCGAGCCCGTCCCGGCGGCCGACCCCGGCCTGCTCGAGCAGCCGGAGCGAGACGTCGATCAACGTCACGAGGTAGTTGCTCGCCACGCAGGCCGCCGCATGGTAGAGCGCCTTCGCCCCGGGAGCAAGCCTGAGAGGCACTCCGCCGATGTCGGCCACGATTCGCTCGCCCGCTTCGACTGCTTGCGGGTCGCCCTCAAGCCCGAAGTACGCTCCCACGAGGCGTTCGGCTCCTGACCGCGGCTCGGCGACCGACTGGATCGGGTGCATCGAAAGGCACCCGCCGCCGTCTTCCGGCGCTCCGCCCCGCAACACGCTGGCCGGCAGCGCGCCGCTCGTGTGGACCAAAAGGTCCCCAGGCCCAAATCGCCTGCCGGTCCGGACTTGCCTCGCCGCTTCAACGATCGCACCGTCGGGAACGGTGATCAACACGACCTGCGCGCCCGCCGCGCCAAAAGCCGCGTCGGTGCACGGCACGCCCTGCCCGATCAGCCGCACGCTCGCCTCTGCGCGTTCAAGGGAGCGACACACGACGCCCCGGATGGGATAGCCGCGGCGGTGCAGAAGGATGCCGAGCGCCGTTCCAACGCGGCCCGCTCCGATAATCGCCACAGCCGGCTTTGTGCTCATCGGCCGCCTTCCCGCTCCCGTCGCCCTCGCGATCCCCACTGCGGTCCCATTATACATCACGCGGCTTCATTCGAAGTGATCTTGCAGCCCCTCTTCTTCGATCATCCGCCACAAATTGTCGAGGCAGATCCCCGACGCTTCCGCCTTCGACATCCCGTCGGCGCGCCAGTGCGTCTCCATGGCGATCGCGCCCTCGTAACCGTCTTCGACGAGCGCGCGCAGCTGCCCGCGAAAGTCGATCTTGCCCTTGCCGAACTCCGTGAACTTGAGGCCGCCGTTCACCTCGGCGACGTCCTTCAGGTGCACGTGAAAGATCCGGTCGAAGCCGATGCCGGACTTGAGCAGTTCGTAGCCGCCGGGAAACACGTCCTCTACGGGATCGAGGTTGGCCGCGTTGCCCGGATCCCAGATCAGGCCGAAGTTTTTCGAGGGAATTCTCCTCAAGGCCTCGACCGCCTCCGACGCCGTGCCGATGAAGCATGCGTGCTCGTTCTCGAGGGCGAGCCGCACACCCGCCGCCTCCGCCCGCTCGACCGCCCGGCGCAGGTGCGCTTCGATTTGATCGTGGATCTCCGGCGTCGGCGTCCCTCTCCTCCAAAATGCGAACGTCCGCACGATGTCCGTACCGAACTCCTTGGCCACCCGGATGGTGCGGTCCAGGATCCGGAGGTGCTCTTCGATGGAAGCCGCCGCTTTGGCCTGGTGCGTGTCCCCGACGTCGCCCGCGAGCTCTTCGCTCAGGTGGGTCTTGTAAACCGGTCCGGCGATGCCGATCACGCGCATCCCGCGCCTTGCGACCGCCTCCTTGGCCCTTTGGACTTGCTCATCCGTCACTTCGGAGACGTTGGTCTTCCACAGGCTGCGTACCTCGACGTGGCGCACCCGGTGCTCCAGCGCTATGTCCAAGGACTCTTCGAAATCGTCGCTGATCTCGTCCGCGATGATGCCGACCTTGATCATCCCGTTCCCTCCAAAAACCGCGTTTGAATGGAGTCCGAAGCATGAAATCCGGAAACCGACTTCAGCTTCGCCTTAGGCGGAGGCCGCTCCTCTTGCGATGCGGAATTCAAAACAGCGGCGGCGCGGCGCCTCCCGCC
>NICF_comb_assmDRAFT_10002661_pt1 | contig 13332 bp, 6 predicted proteins | sample NewIslPassag4_SG_FD_11279 | JGI IMG/M metagenome (IMG submission 11279) | reverse complement strand
AGTTCGACCGCCTCGTCGAGGACCCCGAAACCCGCCTCTACGTCCAGCGCGACGGGAGCGGCCGGATCCTCGGGCTCATCTATGTCCCGGACCCGAGCCGCCTTCCGCAGCGACCAGCCGGACTTCGCCCCGACGAGGTCTAGACCGCGGCAGTCCGCGCAGCCAGGCCGCGAGCGCACTCACGTCCTTGCCCAAGAGTTGGATTGCTGACCAGAGGGAAGTGAGCGCGGCGCTGGGAGTCGAGCGCCTGCCTACTGGCAACATCGCCGGGACAGGGCGACTCGGGTAGGGGATGGGCAGAGCGCGGCCGCTCAAGCGCGGCGGATGACACGTGAGGCAGCGCCCGGAGGCGTGATGGCGAACGATCGAGACGACGTAACGCGGCCAGGAGATCAGCCGCGGATGGCGCCAGGTGAGGACAACGGATTTCGACCTGAGCCTGACGATGACTTGCCAGAGATCGAGCCGCAGTTCGACCTGCGCCGCGGACTGCGCGTACTCATCATCGTCGGCCTGATCGTGATGGTCATCTCCGTCATCTGCATCGGCCTCGACAGCCGCTACAGCCCCTAACCCCTAACTCCTAACCCCTTTCCTCCCTTAGATACGGCCGGCCCAGAGCGGCGGGCGCGCCGATGCGGCGACGCGCGGCCTCGCCGGTCGCCAGCACCAGCACCAGGATCGTGAAGAGGTAGGGGAGCATATTGAGGAAGAACGGCGAGACGCCAATGCCGATGCTTTGCAGCCGGAACTGCGCGGCCTCGACGCCGCCGAAGAGGTACGCGCCCAGCGCGGCTCGCGCCGGGTTCCAGCCGGCGAAGATGACCAGCGCGACCGCGATCCAGCCGCGACCGGCCGTCATCCCCTCCGTCCAGCCGGGATTCGTGCCCAACGAGATCGCGGCGCCGCCGAGTCCCGCCAGCGCGCCGCCGACGATGACATAGGCGTAGCGAAGCCCCGTCACGCTGAGGCCCATCGCGTCGGCAGCTTCCGGCCGCTCCCCGACTGCGCGCAGCTCCAACCCTTGCCGCGTGCGATAGACCCAGAGCCAGAGCAGCGGCACGAGGACGAAGGAGATGTAGACCAGCGCATCCTGGTCGAAGAGGATGCGGCCCAGACCGGGAATCTCGTGCAGCACGGGAATGGCGAGGTCGGAGAAGCGATCCGGCGCGGGCTTGCCGACCAGGTTGCGCCCCAGATAGCTGGAAAGCCCCGTGCCGAAAAGCGTCAGCGCCAGCCCGCTGACGACCTGGTTCGCCCGCAGCGAGACGGTTAGCACGGCGTGGATGGTAGCCATCGCGGCGCCGGCCGCAAGCGCGCCGATCGCGCCGATCCAGGCCGAGTCCGTCCAGTAGCAGAAGGCGAACCCACCGAGGGCGCCCATCAGCATCATCCCCTCGACGCCGAGGTTGAGTACACCCGCCCGCTCGGCCAGGAGCTCGCCCAGGCAGGCGAAGAGGATCGCCGTCCCCGCCGGGATCGCCGCCGCCAGCACCGCAGTCAGGAAATCAACCGACCAGACTTCGCTCATGATCAGTGCCAACCAACCGGCTCAGATCGCGACAGAAGCTGCTGAAGGTCATACTCAACTGCTGTCACGCCAAAATCTGGCTCTCTGCGGAACGGCTGGCGCACGTAGCGCACCTCCGTCACACATTTTCGTTCGGGATCGACGAGAGCCAACGCGAGTAAGAACTGCTCCGGAGCGTTGAGAGCGGTCAAAATCTGGGTCTTCGTCACAAAGACCGAATCTTCGCCAACCACCTTCCCCTTGACCTCGATGAATCGCAAGCGTCCATCAGGGGTACGCGACTCAATATCGTAGCCTGGATGATTGTGGTCCAGTTCACGCGGCTCATTGCCGAGCCGGCGCTCCGCCGCCATAACGGCCTCGACTGCTAGCCGATCAATGAGCGCCAGACGCTCCTGGTCGACGGTCTCCTGGCAGGCCTTCGCCTGAATCAGCCCGTAAGGCACCACCATTGCGCCACCGACCACGACGGCCGGAACCGCGGAAATCCTCCGCTCTTGCTCCAATGCAGCAAGCCGCCGCTCAAGCCGCTCAGAAAGCTCGTCTGCTCGTGCCCGCGCCCGTTCAGAGTTGAGCTTGAACGAGCTTGCCTTGCCCGCCTGCTCTCGCAGCCGCAACTCGCTGGCCCGGTGGTCCCAATAGCGGATCTCCGCCTTCAGCCGCTTCTCCACAGCTGTCTTGACGCGGTCGATCTGCTCCTCTCGCTGTGCGCGAACTTCTGCAAGGTGAGCTGGGGCGAGATGTTGGTTGGCATAGGCCTGCGCCAACGCGTCCAATCCACGTTCGGCGCCCGGAATCTGCTGAATCCGAGATCCACTCAGCAGCTCATCCCCAACCAGCGCCCGCTCCTCATCGGTGATTGGACGGTAGTCCAAGTACGGCGCCGGCCCCGCGTCCCGCGCATTGCCATCCGCGTCGATCTCCACAAACTGCAATCGACGGGAAATGATCCGCCGGGAACCATCTGGCAAGATCCGCCCATCCTGAACGGAATGCTCGAGGAAGAAGAGCACTCGCGGTGTCAGCGAGAGATCGGCCGGAGCGACGAGGATCGCTCCCTTCCGCAGGAGGTCACCGTGACGTTCCAGCGTGAGATCAATGACCACATCGAGCAGGGGATGCCCTGGGCAGAGAAATGCCGCCGGGCTTGGCTTGTCCGGCACATTGATCAAGCTTTTCTCGAAGGTGACGCGCTCGTATTTCCGCTGAATGGCATTGCCCGTGCCAAATTGCCGGTCGCGCGTCCGTATGATCGACGGCACGTGGGTGATCTCATAACGGCGCGGCTCTCGCTCGCGAATCACGCCCCCTAGGCGGGTAAATGCTTCCAGGAAGAAGGCCTCGATGAAGTGCGGCTGGAGACGTCGCGTATTCGCGCGTTCCATCTCCTCCCGGACCTGGCGCACGCGCGTGGTATCGATCGTGTCACGGACCAGCGCCCGTTCCTCGATCAGCTCGAGTAAGCGCTGGTGATCCATGGCGCGATCCACCTGCTGGAACAAGCGCGCCCGAACTTCCGGCTGCTCACCATAGCGAATCGCTTCGATGAGCATGTCGCGCAATGGACGATCGTTGAAAACCCGGCCGAGCACATTGAAGACCCGACCTTGCAAGGCCTGACTTTCGATCTCCAGCTTTTCGAGCAGCCGCTGGAAGACAACGCCTTCCCGCGTCTCCTCAGCCACCAGATTCCAAAGATGGCAAACCTCCGTCTGGCCGATACGGTGAATGCGCCCGAAGCGCTGCTCGATCCGATTCGGATTCCAGGGGAGGTCGTAATTGACCATCAAGTGCGCGCGCTGCAGGTTGACACCTTCGCCCGCGGCATCCGTAGCGATCAAGATTTGGACCTGATCGTCATAGAGGAACGCATCCTGAGCCTTGCGCCGCTCCTCCCGGCCCAGCGCTCCATGAATCTCAACGACCGCTTCCGGCTTTCCGATCAGTGAGGTGATTCGCTCCTTGAGATACCGCAGGGTATCACGGTGCTCCGTGAAGATAATCAGCTTATGCCGCCGACCGCTCCGCTCGAAGAGCTCGGCCTCACCTTGAAGCAATCGCGACAGCTCTTCCCATTTCCGGTCCGTTCCCGCCTGGCGCACGGCTAGCGCCAGACGCTCGAGCTCGCGCAGTGTCGCGATCTCCGCGCGCAGCTCTGCAATGGTCCGCGCCGCCGACGCCTGGTCAACGACCTCCTCCTCGATTTCCTCCCGCTCCCGCGCTGGTGCATCATCGTCCTCGAGGTCCTCCAGCGCCTCGGCATCAATTGGCAGCTCCGGCAGGACCGTCACCTCCACCTCAGCGCCTCGCTTGAGCAGCTGCTCTTCGCGCAGTCGCTTCTCCAGGCGCTCTCGCCGACGACGCAACGATTGATAGATCGCTTCAGGAGAGGAAGCGAGTCGCCGCTGCAAGGTGGTCAGCGCAAACCCCACCACGGTCTTCCGGCGGTTATCCCCCTCGCTCCCGATCCTGTCTGCCCGATCCATCTCGTCCCGCACGTAATCGGTCACCGCCTTGTAGAGGGCTGCCTCAAGATCAGAAAGCCGATAGGTAAGGGTGTGCGCGCGACGCTCCGGGAAGAGCGGTCGCCCATCGAAGGTCAGCAGCTCTTCCTTGATCAACCGGCGCATCAGATCAGAGGTATCAACCTGATGCACCCCGTCCCGGAAGCGCCCCTCGAACCGGTCCATGTCGAGCAGGCGGAGGAAGAGCTGGAAATCTTCCTCCCTCCCGTTGTGCGGCGTGGCCGTCATCAGCAGGAAATGGCGTGAACGCCCGCCAAGCAATTCTCCCAGTTGATAGCGCTTCGTTCGCTGGATCTCGCCGCCAACGAAGTGCGCCGACATCTTGTGCGCCTCATCGCAGACGACGACATCCCAATCAGCCACTGCCAGCTTCGCCTGAACGTCCTCATTCCTCGCCAGGTGATCGAGGCGGGCAATCACGAGCTGCTTTTCCAGGAAGGGATTGCCCGTCGCGGACGCTTCAATCGTTGCTCGAGTTACGATGTCAAAGCGGAGATTGAATTTCTGCCACAGCTCGTCCTGCCACTGCTCGGCCAGCGAGCCCGGGCAGACGATCAGGCAGCGCTCCAAATCGCCCCGGATGTACAGCTCCTTGATAAGCAACCCGGCCATGATCGTCTTGCCAGCTCCGGGATCGTCCGCCAGCAAGAATCGCAGCGGCTGCCGCGGCAGCATCTTTTCGTAGACCGCGATGATCTGATGCGGCAGCGGCTCGACGATTGACGTGTGCACGGCGAGCAGGGGATCGAAGAGATGCGCGAGGGAGATGCGCTTGGCCTCGGCGGCGAGCCGCAGCAAGCCGGCATCGCCGTCAAAGCTCCACGGGCTCCCGGCTTCGACGATTTCCAGGTCTGGCTCCCTGTCACGGAACAAGAGCTCGTGCCCGAGATTGCCACTTGCATCCTTGTACGTCAGCTCCACCACAGCCGAGCCGTGCCACGTCGCATCAACGACCGTCACCAGCACTCCCGGCAGAATGCCGCGCACCAGCGCACCCCGGGTCAGCTCCTCCAACCTGGCCACGATTCCCTGTCTCCCGTCTTGCCTGACTCTGAGATATTCGGGGCGATTCCCATTATGACTTGGGCGGATAGTAGTCCGGGCGTTCGTTCCACGACAACCGGTTTCTCCTATAGGCAACCCCCTTCCTGCATGCGATACTCACACAAGCAAATCACTGAAGACCCTTGCGCCAGACTGTGACGACCATCCGCCACAGATCGCCATTTTGCGCCTAGGAACGACCGATGCTGACCGAACGCAAGAAGCTGATCGAAGTCGCCCTGCCACTGGATGACATCAATCGGGAATCCGCTCGCGAAAAGAGCATTCGCCACGGGCACCCCAGCACCCTGCACCTCTGGTGGGCACGCCGGCCCTTGGCCGCTTGCCGCGCCGTCCTCTTCGCCTCGATCGTCGATGATCCGTCCTCTCGCCCAGATCTCTTCCCCACGGAAGCCGACCAAGAGCGCGAGCGGGAGCGCCTGTTCGACATCATCCGCAAGCTCGTGAAATGGAAGAACTCCACCAACGAGGACGTGTTGCGAGCAGCGCGCGCCGAGATCCTCAAAGCCACCAACGGCACCCCGCCGCCAGTGCTCGATCCGTTCTGCGGCGGCGGCTCGATCCCGCTCGAGGCGCAACGACTCGGGCTCGAAGCGCATGGCTCCGACCTGAACCCGGTCGCCGTGCTCATTACCAAAGCGCTGATCGAGATCCCGCCGAAGTTCGCGGGGCTGCCCCCGGTCTCCCTCCATGCACGCGACGCGGCCAGCGCTTCACGGCAAGCCACACGGAAGCAGGATCTGCTGGGAACGACGTTCGCCGACGCCGACCAATGGCGCGGCGCGCGTGGATTGGCCGAGGACATCCGCTTCTACGGTGCCTGGATGCGCGAGGAAGCTGAGAAGCGGATCGGCCACCTCTACCCAGCCGTCGAGGTCACTCCCGAGATGGCCCAGGAACGGCCCGATCTCAAGCCGCTCGTGGGTCAGAAGCTCACCGTGATCGCCTGGCTCTGGGCGCGAACCGTCCGCTGCCCTAACCCAGCCTGCGGCGTTGATATGCCGTTGGTGGCTTCATTTTGGCTCTCCAAGAAGAAGACGAAGGAGACTTGGGTTGAACCGGTCATTGAATCCGACTCGAACACCATTGAGTTTGAAGTGCGCTCCGGTGTAGGCGAAGCTCCTCAAGAAACGGTTACTCGGAAAGGGGCCCGCTGCATCGCCTGTAATACCGCCGTCCCATTCAACTACGTTCGCTCCGAAGGCCAGGCTGGTCGGATATCCGCACGCTTGATGGCTGTAGTTGCCGAGGGAGCACGGGGACGAGTTTATCTGGCACCATCCCCCGAGCACGATGAAGCTTTTCATAAAGCAAATCAAGCTAATCCGACTTGGACGCCAAGCATGCCCTTGCCCCAAAATCCGCGCGATTTCAAGACGCCCAATTACGGCCTCACCACCTTCGCGGATCTCTTCACTCCCCGGCAACTCGTCGCCTTGACCACGTTCAGCGATCTGGTGAGCGAGGCGCGGGGACGCGTGCTCCACGACGCGGTGGCTGCAGGCCTGTCCGACGACGGCATCCCGCTCAATGACGGCGGCACTGGCGCCACGGCCTACGCGGATGCGGTGGCAACCTATCTGGCGTTTGCCGTGGATCGCTTAGCCGACCGTAGTTCAACGATCTGCTCCTGGGATAGCGGCTACGTCAAGGTTCGCAACACCTTTGGCAGGCAGGCGATCCCCATGACTTGGGATTTCGCAGAGGCCAATCCCTTAAGTGGATCAACAGGGAATTTCCTCGATGCAACGGCATGGGTCGCAGAGGTGATCGAGACTTGCCCTGCCCGGCGCGAAGGAGTTGCCAAGCAGGCGGACGCGACGACACGGATCTTCGCGATTCCGGATGTCCTCGTATCCACAGATCCTCCGTACTACGACAATATTGGCTATGCCGATCTTTCGGACTTCTTCTATATCTGGCTTCGACGCTCACTTGGCCATCTCTATCCCGACATATTTCGGACACTTCTCGTGCCAAAGTCGAATGAACTGATCGCTTCTCCCTATCGCCATGATGGCGACCGGCGGCGCGCCGAGACGTTCTTCGAAGAGGGCCTCCTGCGTGCTTTTCAAGCGATGCGGCAGGCGCAACATCCGGATTTTCCGCTGACCGTCTACTACGCGTTCAAGCAAGCCGAAGAGGATGACAGCGCTCCAGACGGAGCCCTCGCCTCGACCGGCTGGGAAACGATGCTCGAAGGGTTGCTGCGCGCCGGATTCTCGATTACCGGCACCTGGCCGATGCGGACTGAGCTCGGTAACCGCATGATTGGGCGTGGCACCAACGCCCTTGCGTCCTCGATCGTTGTGGTTTGCCGCCCGCGGCCGGCCGATGCCCCGGTTGCGACGCGGCGGCAGTTCCTGGCGGCCCTGCGCGCGGAGCTGCCAGATGCGCTCATCCGCCTTCAACACGGCAATATCGCCCCCGTCGACCTCGCCCAAGCCGCGATCGGCCCCGGCATGGCCATCTTCTCCCGCTACGCCAGCGTTCTGGAAGCCGATGGCTCCCCCATGTCCGTCCGTACCGCCCTGGAGCTCATCAACCAGGAACTCGATGCCTACCTCGAAGCCCAGGAGAGTGAGCTGGATCCGGAAACCCGCTTCTGCGTCGCCTGGTACGAGCAGTACGGCTTCAGCGCCGGCCCTTATGGCGAGGCGGATGTCCTGGCCCGGGCGAAGAACACCGCCGTCGGCGCCCTGGAGCGGGCGGGCATCGCCGAATCCCAGGCCGGCAAGGTGCGCCTCCTCCGCCGCGACGAGCTGCAGGCCGACTGGGATCCCGAACGCGATCAGCACAAACCCGTCTGGGAATGCACCCAGCAGGTCATCCGCCGCTTCGAGACGGAAGGCGCCGCGGGTGCGGGGGCACTGCTCGGGAAACTGGGTGCGGATCTGAGCGAGCAGGTACGGGCGCTGGCCTACCGGCTCTACACCCTCTGCGAGCGGCGAGGCCGCGCCGAAGAAGCCCTGGCCTATAACGGGCTGGTGGTCGGCTGGCACGACATTCAGCAACAGATTCCGGCCGATGTCACCGAGCGGCAAGCGCGCTTCGACATGTAGTCGGATTCAGCCGCGTGGGGCCGGAACATACGAATAGGAGTGAGCGACGATGACCGCTGTGAGCCAGTCAAACTACGCGATGGTGGGTGAAGGTTTGCGCCTTGTTCAGGCGGCCCTGGCGCCGTTCATCTCCCGCGAGCTCAAGGCGCGGTTCAAGAACGAATGGTGGTCTCGGGTTTATTACAACGTTCCCGAGCTAACCCGTGCCAAGCTGCCGAAGCAGGGCGGCGAAGAGGACCTCAAGGAGCAGGTAGATCTCGCCGGGTTGCTGCTCTTGATCGACCGGCTCTGGAACGAGGCGTTTGGTACCGTACTCCCCAAGTCGGCCCGCACACATGCGAACGAGCTCCGCGATCACCGCAACGCTTGGGCTCATCCCAAATCAGATGACCTTCCAGCTGAAGAGACTTACAGAGCGCTCGACACGATGATGCGCTTCGTCGAGACCTTCGACAGGCCCAGCGCGAAAAAGCTTCGACCTCTCGTCAGTACAGCGCAACAGGCCATGTTGGCAGCGGCAAAGCCGGCGGCGCCGACATCGCCAAGCTCCACACCGCCCGCTAACAGCGAACAGAGCGCCGCGGCCACCGGGCCAGCCCGAGCTGCATCCCCAACCCAAGCGCAGCTTGGGCTTGTCCTTAAGCCCTGGCGAGACGTCATTGCCCCCCATCCCGATGTCGCTGCTGGCCGCTACCAAACGGCGGAGTTTGCCGCCGACCTGGCCGATGTGCTGGCTGGCAAAGCGGAGGCGGATTATCAAGATCCGCGCCAGTTTTTCGCTCGCACCTTCCTGACCGAGGGCATGCGCCGGCTTATGGTCTCCGCCATGCGGCGCCTGGCTGGCGAAGACGGTGACCCGGTCATCCAGCTCAAGACAGCGTTCGGCGGCGGCAAGACGCATACGATGCTCGCGCTCTACCACGCGCTGCGCGCCGGCGATCCGTCGCTCCCTGGGCTGAGTCGGGTCTACGAAGAAGCGGGTATTGATCCAGCGCGCCTACCTGCCGCCAAAGTCGCGGTACTCGTCGGCACCGATCTCGATTCCACGCGCGAGCGAGTCGATGCGGCCGGCAATGGCGTGATCGTGCGTACGCTTTGGGGCGAGATGGCGGCCCAGCTCGGCGGTCAGGCGGCATACGAGCTGGTTGCATCCGCCGACCGTGCAGGCGTGGCGCCCGGCGCCAGCACGCTGCTCGACGTTTTCACGCGGTTTGGCCCGGCTGTCGTCCTGATTGACGAGTTCGTGGCCTATGCCCGCAACATCTACGGTAAGGACAACCTGCCTGCTGGCAGCTTCGACTCGAATCTCACCTTTATCCAAACACTCACCGAAGCCGCCAAACGTTCCCGGAATTGCGTGGTCATCGCCTCGATTCCTGAGTCCAATCGAGAGATTGGCGGCGAAGCCGGCATGGAAGCTCAGGCCCGGCTCGAGCAGATCTTCGGACGCGTGGAGACGGTCTGGCAGCCAGTTGCGGCGCAAGAGGGCTTCGAGATCGTACGCCGCCGCCTCTTCGGCGATGTGATCGACCCCGAGGCGCGCGATCTTACCTGCCGCCAGTTCCACCGGCTGTATCAGGGAACTTCCGGCGATTTCCCACGCTCTGCGGGAGAACCCGGGTATCTCGAGCGATTGATTGCCGCCTATCCCATTCACCCAGAAGTCTTCGACCGGCTCTATGAGGACTGGGCGACGCTTGAGGAGTTCCAGCGCACCCGCGGCGTGCTCCGTCTGATGGCGGCCGTGATTCACGCGCTCTGGCGAGATGGCGACCAGTCACCCATGATCATGCCCGGCGATCTTCCGCTGCACGACACGAAGGTCCGGTGGGAGCTCACCCGCTATCTGCCGGACACATGGAACACCGTCGTTGATAAGGATGTTGACGGTGAGCGGTCAGGACCGGTCGAGATCGACAAATCGCAGCCGCGGTTTGGACAGCTGACCGCGGCGCGCCGGCTTGCCCGGACGATCTTCCTTGGAACGGCACCACACGTGATTCAGCAGCGCACGCGGGGAGTGGAGGCGTCACGCATTCGGCTCGGCGCGGTGCAGCCCAACCAGGCGGTTGCCACCTACAACGATGCCCTGTACCACCTAGCCGACCGCCTGACCTATCTCTACTCCGGCGAAGGGCGTTATTGGTACGACACGCGACCCAATCTCAACCGCACGGCGGAGGAGCGCGCCGCGGCCATCGAGCCGTTTGCCGTCGTCGATGAGATTCGGCGCCGGTTGAACGCCCAGCGGGGCCGTGGCCACTTCGCTGCCGTCCACATCTTCCCCGAGAGCGCTGACGTTCCGGACATCCCAGAAGCGCGCTTGGTGATCCTCCACCCCGATGCAACGCACAGGCGCAGTCAGCAAGACTCGCCCGCGATCACCAAGGCGCGGGAGATTCTCGATTCACGCGGAAGCGCTCCCCGGCTCCATAAGAACATGCTCGTCTTTGTCGCCGCGGATGAGGAGGGGAGGAGGAACCTCGAGCAGAGTGTTCGGCGTTACCTCGCGTGGGATTCCATCCTGCGTGACCAGGACATGCTCAACCTCGATCGCTTCGGGATCAATCAAGCGACCACAGCAAGAGAGCGCGAGTCGCAAACAATCGATCTCCGCATCAACGAGGCGTTCTGGTGGCTCCTCAACCCAACACAAGATGAGCAGTCGCGCTGGTCGTGGCAGCAGCTACGCATTCCCGGCTCGAACACCGTGGCCGAGCGCGCATCGGCCAAACTCGCGCAGGATGAGAGCCTCCTGCCGACATGGTCGGGCCAAGGACTGAAGATCGAGCTTGATCGCTGGTTCTGGAAGGACGCTGATCACGTCGAGCTGCGCAAGGTTTGGGACGCCTTCGCGAACTACGGCTACCTGCCGCGGCTCGTCTCAGAAACGGTCCTACGCTCCGCCATTGCCGATGGGCTGAAGCACCCAGACTTTTTCGGTTACGCCCAGGGTCTGGATGAGCACGGCCGCTATCTTGGCTTGATCTTCAACCGGCCAGCACTTGTGGATGACGTGCGCATCGACTCCAGAAGCGTCCTGGTCAAGCCCGATATCGCGCGTCGTCAGCTTGCAGAGGATGAGGAGCGTGAGCGCCGACGCTTGACAGATGGAATCCCGATCACTGAAGGCGATCACTATCCGCATCCACAACCTGGTAGCGATCAGCCGGGTGACGGAACAGACGTCCGAATCATCAGTGAGCCACGCCCGACGTCGCCCACGCCGCCAACTCCACGGCCCCGTCGATATACGGGTGTGGTGGAGCTTGACGTGCGGCGGCTTACTCGGGATGCCGATCAAATCGCGGCAGAAATCGTGGAGCACTTGGCGGAGCTGCCACGCGCTCGAGTCCGAGTTCGACTCGATATCGAAGCGGAAGTTCCCGACGGGATTCCGTTCGATGTGGCTCGGGTCATCCTCGAAAACGCTCGCACGCTGAAATTCACAACCAGCAGCCTGGATGACGATCCTGAGGACCGGTAGCGTCGGTGGCGGCTACCGTCGCGCCAGCCGCCACCGGGTCAACACCTCGCCGCCGAGCAGGAAGAAGAGGATCGTCCCCTGCAGCATGGGCGCGACGGCAGCCGGCAGCCCCATCCCCATCTGCAGCTGGTCGCCGCCCACCAGCAGCGCCGCTAAGAGGAAAGAGACGAGCACGATCCCCGCCGGGTGCAGCCGTCCGAGCCAGGCGACGATGATCGCGGTGTAGCCATACCCCGGCGAGAGGTTGCGCTGCAGCTGGTGCCCGACGCCGGCCACCTCGCTCATCCCCGCCAGCCCGGCCAGCGCCCCGCTCAGCGCCATCACCAGGATGATGTTCCGCCGGGTTCGCATCCCGGCATAGCGCGCCGCCCGCGGGTTCTCGCCCGTCACCGCCAGCTCATAGCCCCAGCGCGTCCGCCGCAGGATCACCCAGAGCACCACCGCCGCCACTAGGCCAAACACCAAGCCCAGGTGCACCCGGTAGGTGCCGTAGCGCGGCAGCCAGGCCGCCTCAGGAAATTGCTCGGTTCCCGGAAAGCCGAAGCCCTGTGGGTTCTTCCACGGACCGTGCACGAGGTACTCGGAGAAGAGGATCGCGACGTAGTTGAGCATCAGGCTGACGATCGTCTCGTTCGCGCCCGTCCACGCTCGCAGCACGCCAGGGATCAGTCCCCACACCGCGCCGCCGATCAGCCCGGCCAGGATCATCGCCGTGATGAGCGGCACCGCCGGCCAATCCGGGAACAGGAAGAGCGCGGTCCCTGTCGCGAAGATCGCGCCGAGGTAGAGCTGTCCTTCCGCCCCGATGTTCCAAAGCTGCATGCGGAAGGCGATGGCAACGCCGAGCCCGGTGAGCAATAGCGGAATAGCCTTGACGAGCGTTTCGGCCACGCCGTACCGGTCACCGAACGCGCCGCGTGCCATTGCGCGGTAGACGGCGATCGGGTTCTCGCCCGAGACCAGAATCAGAATCGCGCCGGTCAGCAGCGCCAGGATGATCGAGACGATGGGGACCAGGATCCGGACGGTGAGCGATGGCTCGAGGGTCCGCTCCACTCGCAGCGGCATCCGCTCTCGCCACCGCACGACGGCGCTCGCCTCAGTCATGAACCGCCGCTCCCGCCTCTTGCGTCGTTACTCCGGCCATCAGCAGGCCAAGCCGGTCCGGGGTCGCCGCTGCCGCCGGAAGGTCGCCAACGATCCGCCCGCCGAACAGCACGGCGACGCGATCGGAGAGGGCGAGGATTTCATCCAGGTCCTCCGAGATGAGGAGCGTCGCCGCGCCTCGCGCCCGCTGCGCGCGCAGAATGGCGTGAATCGTCTCGGTCGCGCCCACGTCAACGCCCCGCGTGGGATGGACTGCCACGATTAGCCGGGGCGAGCCGGTGAGCTCGCGGCCGATTAGCAACTTCTGCTGGTTGCCGCCGGAGAGGGTGCGCACCTTGACGTGGCGGTTCGGCGCCTTGACGTCATAGTCGCGCAGGAGTCGGTCGGCAAAGGAGGCGATTGCCTGTGAGATCAGGAAGGGGCCACGGGCGATCGGCGGCCGCCGATACTCGCGCAGGATCGCGTTCCCAGTGAGATCCATGCTCGGGATCAGGCCATCGGCCAGCCGGTCCTCCGGGATGTGCGCGACACCCGCCGCCGAGATCTCGGCGGGGG
>NICF_comb_assmDRAFT_10002656_pt1 | contig 13340 bp, 13 predicted proteins | sample NewIslPassag4_SG_FD_11279 | JGI IMG/M metagenome (IMG submission 11279) | reverse complement strand
CGGTAGGCCGGGGAAAGCCCCCGCGGCCCTTCCGCCACCTAACGGGGCCGCCAGAGCAGCAAAAGGGCGATGGCCCCGGCCTGGAGCAGGAAGAGGGCCAACAGGGAGCCCCCGTACCCAAGGCCCTCCACGAGAGGGCCCATGCCTGCCTGTAGGGCAAAGATGCCCACCACCCCCGCCAGGTTCACCCAGGCCATGGCCCGGCTCGAGGCCTCGGGGAAGAGGGTTGCCGTATGGGCCAGGACCAGACCGTTGAACCCTCCTCCGAAGCCCACCAAAAGGTAAGCGAGGCCCAACCCTGCCCCCCCTCCCCAGGCGAGGAGGCCTGCGGCGAAAACCCCCATGCCCAACGCCAGGGCCCTTCGCATCCCCAAGGCCGCAGCCAGACTCCCGCTGGCGAAGGCCCCCAGGACGGAGGCCAGGTTGAGGAGGGCAAGAAGCCCTCCCACCTGGTCCCCGGAAAAGCCCCGCGCGTAGGCGTAGGCCCCTACCCAGAAGGTCTGCAAGGCGAAGAAGGCCCCCACGTACACCGCCGAAACCAGGGCCAAGGGTCCCACCCCCAGGACAGCCCGGCCCTCCTGCCCCCGCTCACCCGGCCCCGGCTTCCCCCCGACAGAAGCCCTCGCCACCCAAAGGGCTAGGCCCAGGGCCAAAACCCCCAGGGCCCCGTAGGCCCCGCGCCAGCCCCAGACCTCGCCAAGCCGGACCAGGGGCCAGGTGGCCAGGAGCCCCCCAAGCCCTCCCAGGGCTACGGTGAGGCCGCTCAAGAAGCCCAAGCGCCCGGGAGCGAGGAGCTGGTACGCCCGCAAGGCCCCCACAAGGGCCAGGGCCACCCCCACCCCCATGGCGGCCCGGCCCAAGGCCAGGAGGATCAGGCTCGGGGCCGCCGCCACCAGGCCGCACCCCAAAACGGCGAGGGCCAAGAGGGCGGCGAGGGTCCGGGAAGGGCCCCACCGTTCCAGCACATGGCCGAGGGGAACCTGGGCCAAGGCAAAGGCCAGGAAAAAGAGGGCGTTGATCGCCCCCAAAGACCCTGGGGACAGGCCAAGGTCCTGGGCCATGGGAGCGGCTAGGGGAGCCCCCGCCGAGCGCAGCAGGTAGGAGTAGGCGTAGCCCAAGGCGAAGGGAAGAAGCCGCAGCATCTACCTGCCCCAGGTCTCAGCGAGGTAGGGTCCGTAGGCAAGGAGCAAGAGGCCCAAAACCGAGGCCAAGACGAAGGGCCATATCTCCCGCCAGATCCGCTCGATGGGCAGACCGCTCACGCGAGCGCTCACGAACAGGTTCACCGCCACCGGGGGCGTGATCTGCCCGATGGCCATGTTCACCGTCATCACGATGCCCATCCAGACAGGGTCCCACCCCACGTGGGCCATGACGGGCAGCAGGACCGGCAAGGTCAGGTAGTAGATGCTCACGGCGTCCAGAAGCATCCCCATGACCAGCCAGAAGAGGTTCAAGAGGCCGAGAAGAAGCAGGGGGTTCTCTTGGAGGCGGAGGAGGATAGCGGTGACCTTCCCCACAAGCCCCACGGTGTCCGCAGCCCACGCGAAAAGGCCTGCCCAGGCCACGATGGCCATGATCACGGCGCTGGAAACGCCGGCCTCGACCAGGAGGTCCCTCAAGTCCCCCAAGTGCAGGGAGCGGTAAAAGGCCATTCCCACGAGGAGCCCCCAGAAGACCCCCACCGCTGCCGCCTCCGTGGGGGTGAAGACCCCCCCGTAGATCCCGCCCAAGATGATCACGGGGGTGAGAAGCCCGGGGAAGGCCTCGGCCAAGAGCCGCCACCGGGATTCAGGTACCACCTCCCCCGTCCCCCACCCCCGGGCCCGGACCACCAGCACCGCGGCCAGGGCCAGAAACCCTCCCATGACCACCCCGGGGAGGATGCCCGCCCAGAACTGCTGGGCCACCGAGGTGCCGGCCAGGGTCGCATAAACGATGAGGGCGATGGAAGGAGGGATGATGATGGAAAGCTCCGCCGAAGCGGCCATCAAGCCTGCAGCAAAGCCCGGGGCATAGCCCTGGCGGACCATCATGGGCACCAAGATCCCGCCCAAAGCGGCCACCGTGGCCGGCCCGGAGCCGGAGATGGCCCCCCAGAGCATCCCCGCGAGCACCGTGGCCAAGGCGGCTCCCGGCCGCCACCCTCCCACCAAGGCGAGGAGGAGCCGGACGATCCTTTCGGCGATCCCCGCCCGGTCCATAACCACCCCGGCCAGGATGAAAAAGGGGATGGCCAGAAGGGGAAACTTGGCGATGCCCGCCTGGAAGTTAAAGGAGACCACCTGAAGACCAAGCCCTCCGAGGGCGATGACGCCGACGGCCGCAGCCCCTAAAGCCGCGGCCACCGGCACCCGCAGGAGGAGAAGGGCCAGAAACAAACCAAGGAGAAGCCCCCCGAGGTTCATGCCTCCCCGCCCCTTAAGCTACGCCATACCCCTTCTAGGGCCCGCACCGCCACCCAGGCAGCGAGGAAAGGCGTGGGGAGGGTGTAGAACGCATTGGGGATACCCAGGGAAGGGGACACGGACCCAAGGGCCAGGTCGTCCTGGGCCTGGCGCCACGCCAAGAAGGCCAGCACGAGAAAGAGAACGGCGAAGACGAGAAAACCCAAGGCCACGAACCCTCGCCGCCAAGGGGTGGGAAGGAACTCCGTCAAGGCCACAAAGCGGATGTGGGCTCCTTCCGCCCCTTCCCGAAGCCCGACGGCGATGCCCAAAAGGGTAGCCCAGACGAAGCCGTTGACCAAAAGCTCCTCGGTGAAGGCGAGGGGATACCGGAAGAGGTACCGGGTCAGCACGTTGAGGAAGGCCAGGGACACCATCCCACCGAGGAGGAGGGCGAGAAGCGTCTCCTCCAGGCGCTTGAGCATCACCGGGCCCGCTTCTTGTCCGCCTCCGCCTGGACCACCAAGGTGCTGCCGATCTCGGCCATCCAACGCTGCACCACCCCGGAAACCCGCTCGCGGAAGCGGCCGATCTCCGCAGGGGTAAGGGCGGTGACCTGAACCCCCTGGGCCTCGAGGTAGGCGATGGGATCCGGAATCTCCACCTTCACCCCCAAGGCGTTGAGGTAACGGAGGGCGGCGCCGTCGTCCGTCCCTACCCGGGCCAGGGCCTTCTGGTAGCGGGCCGCCTCCAAAGCGGCCTCCTGCACGGCCTTCTGCACCTCAGGGGGGAAGGTCCGCCAGGTGGCGGCGCTCGCTGCGAAGATCACCGGGTCAATGGCGTAGTTCCACAGGGTAAGGTAGCGCTGGCCCAGCTCCCAGAGCTTGTAGGGAATGATCACGCCCACGATGGGGTTCTCCTGGCCATCGATCACCCCTTGCTGCAGGGCCGTGAGGACCTCGGCCCAGTTCATGGAGGTGGGGTTCGCCCCCAAGGCCCGGAAGGTGTCGATGAAGATGGGAGCGCCCACCACCCGGATCTTGAGGCCGGCCAGGTCCTCTGGAGTGCGGACGGGCCGCTTGGAGTTGGTAAGCTGGCGGTAGCCGTTCTCTCCCCAGGCCAGGGGCTCCACGCCGAGCTGGCGGAGCCTCTGAAAGATGGCTTTGCCCGCCTGGCCCTCCTCCACCGCGTCCAGCTCCTTGTAGCTGGGGAAGAAAAAGGGCAAGTTGAAGAGGTTGAGCTCTTTTACCTGAGGCGACCAGTTGATGGTGGATCCCAGGGCGAAATCGGCCACCCCGGTGCGCAGAAGCTGGAACTCGTTGGTCTGCTGCCCCGCAAAGAGCTGGCCCGAGTAGTAGACCTTGATGTTCACCCGGCCCCCGGTCTTCTCCCTGACCAGATCGGCGAAGCGCTGGGCCCCCATACCCCAGGCCGTGTTAGGCCCCACCACCACGGAAAGCTTGTACTCGGCCTTAAACTGCGCCAGCGCCAGCCCCAAAACCACCAGAACCCCTACTAACCACCGCTTCATCCTGCCACCTCCTCGTAGTAGCCCAAAACCGCGCCCACGGGGTAGGTCTTGCCCACCTCCGCCAGCACCTCCTTGAGGACCCCATCCGCCTCGGCCTCCACCTCCACCAGGGCTTTGTCGTTCTCCACCACGAAGAGGGGCTCCCCCTTGCGGAAGGCTTCTCCTTCCCCCTTGAGAAAGCCCTGGAACGTCCCCTCTTCCATGGTGAGGCCGAGCTGGGGCATGAGGACGGGTTTTAACGCCACGAAACCACCTCCTTAGCGGCCTTGAGGATGTCCTCCCCCTGGGGAATCACCCGCCGCTCCAAAGGGGGGCTGAAGGGGATGGGCGTGTGGGCCGCCCCTACCCGGGCCACGGGGGCCTTAAGCTTCCCCCAGAGCCTTTCCTGCAGGGTGGCGGCGATCTCGGCCCCCGGGCCCAGGAAGCGCCAGGACTCGTGGGCCACCACCACCCTCCCCGTTTTCTCCGCCGAGGCCAGGAGGGTTTCCCAGTCCAAGGGGTATAGGGTCTTGAGGTCCACCACCTCCGCCGAGATCCCCTCCGCCTCGAGGCGCTCCGCCGCCTCCAGGGCCTTGTGCAGGGTGAGGCTGTAGCTCACCAGGGTGAGGTCTCGGCCCTCCCGCACCACCTCCGCCCGGCCCAAAGGGGTCAGCACCTCCCCCTCGGGCACCGGGCCCTTTCTGGGGTAGAGGGCCTTGTGCTCCAGGAAGAGGACGGGGTCCTCGGAGCGGATGGCGCTCTTCAAAAGGCCTTTGGCGTCCTTAGGGGTGGCCGGAGCCACCACCTTGAACCCCGGCAGGTGGAGGAAAAGGGCCTCGAGGCTCTTGGAATGGTGGGCCCCGGCGGAGCGGATGGCCCCGTCGGGGGCGCGGATGACCAAGGGCGCCTTCAGCCTGCCCCCCGACATGTAGCGCAGGCTCGCCGCCTGGTTGGCGAGCTCGTCCATGGCGAGGAGGAGGAAATCGGCGAAGTGGATGTCCAGCACCGGCCTCGCCCCCACCAAAGCCGCCCCCAAGGCCGCCCCCACCAGCGTGGGCTCGCTGATGGGGGTGTCCCGCACCCTTTCCCGGCCGAAGCGCTCGGGGAGGCCCTTGAACTGACCAAAGATTCCCCCTTGCTTAGCGATGTCCTCCCCCATGAGGAAGACCCGGGGATCCCGGGCCATCTCCTCCTCCATGGCCTCCCGGGTAGCCTCGGCAAAAGTGATCTCCCTCATGCCCCCTCCCAGGGGTAGTCCCTCACCGGCTCGGCGAAAAGCCCTTTCAAGGCCTCTTCCGGATCAGGCCAAGGGCTTGCCTCCGCATAGGCCACGGCCTCATCCAAAAGCCGCTCCTCTTCCTCCTCGATGGTGCGGAGCGTCGCCTCGGAAACCCCCAGGGAGAGGAGGCGTCTCCGGTACCCCATCACGGGGTCACGAGCCCGGGCTTGGGCCACCTCCTCCCGGGTCCGGTAGCGCTCCGGATCCCCCACATAGTGGCCCTTGAAGCGGTAGGTGAGGACTTCCAGAAAAGCCGGACCCTGGCCCCCGCGAACCCCCTCCAGAAGCTCTCCCGTCCTCTCGTAGACCGCCTCCACCTCGTCCCCCTCTACCTGGGCGTAGGGGAGGCCGTAGGCCCGTACCCAGTCCGCCACCTGGAAGGCGTGGCTCTCGGCGAAGGCCGTGGTGGAGGCGTACCGGTTGTTCTCCAGGACGAAGAGCACCGGGAGCCGCCACAGGGCCGCCAGGTTCAACCCCTCGTGGAGCACGCCCCGTCCCAAAGCCCCGTCTCCGAAAAAGGCGAACACCGCTCCTTTCCACCCGAGGAGCTTGAGGCCCGGCCCAGCCCCTACGGCGATGGGCACTCCTCCGGCCACGATGCCGTTGGCCCCCAGCATCCCCTTATCCGGGTCGAAGAGGTGCATGCTCCCCCCCTTGCCCCGGCACACTCCGGTGGCCCGGCCGAAGAGCTCGGCCATCATTTCCTTGGGGTCCACCCCCACGGCCAGGGCGTGGCCGTGGCCGCGGTGGGTGCTCGTCAGGTAGTCCCCCGAACGGTAGTGGGCCAGCACCCCGGCCGCCACCGCCTCCTGGCCCACGTAGAGGTGGACGAACCCGGGAATTTTCCCAGACCGAAAAAGGGCCTCCACCCGCTCCTCAAAGCGCCGGATCCGGTACATCACCCGGTAAAGCCCGAGCCGATCCATGCACCTCCTCCCCCGTAACCATGCGCCGGAGGTCCTCCCGGGAGGTCCAAAGCGCCGTGAGCTTGTCCACCCCATAGGCCAGGGTCATCTCGGCGAGGACCACATCGTGGCGCACATACTCCTCCGCCACCAAGACAAGGGCCGGATCCCGGGTACGCACCGCCCAGGCCTCCCCCTCCTCGGCCAGGTTGCCCACCACCGCCTCCTCGTGGTCCCGGACCACCACGAAAAGCCGAGCCCTGAGGCGGCCCTCCACGATCCTCGGGTCCACGAAGTGGTGGTAGACCTTTCCCAAGCCTTCGTCGGCCCGCTCCCCAAAGAGGACCAACCACAACGCCACGCCCCGGGCCTTGGCCTGCCGCAAAGGCCCCTTCAGGGCCTCCAGCTGGTTCTGCCACAGGGAGAGGGTGAGGGCACGTTGGGCCTGGTCCACCAGAGCCCGGGCCTCGGCGAGGGTACGCGCCCCACCCCAGACCCGCCAGATGGCTTCCACGGGCGGATCGGGCGCCAATCGGGAGAGCGTCTCCCTGGCGCGGGCGAAGCGCTCCCTGGCCTCGGCCTCGAGGCGGTCGAGAAGCTCCCCGTAGGGCACAGCCCCGTAGAAAACCCCCTCCCCCTCCTCCACCCGGTAGGCGGCTCCCCGGGCCACGAGGCGCTCGAGGACCTGATAGACCATGGACCGCGGCACCCCGCTCCGTTTGGCGGCCTCGTAGCCCTTGAGCCTTCCCCCGCGCAGAAGGGCAAGGTAGACCCGGGCCTCATAAGGGCTAAAACCCAAGGCCTGCAAGTCCTGAAGGGCCACCTCCGCCCGGTCCACCACCGTCGTTATCCCCCTAACGCCGCTTGTCCGAAGCGTACCACGGCGGGGTAGGAAGCGTCAATAAAAGGCCAGGCCAAAACACGGGAAGGCGGCTCCCGCGGGTGGGCGGCCGCGGCTTCGGCCTGCCCCTTAGCCCCTCCGCCGGACCACCGGACCAAGGCCCGGCCCGTGCCGCTGGGAACGAAAGGGAAAGAAACGCAACAAACCTTGCCAAGGAGAAGAGCGCTTCGCTAAACTTGGCCTTGCCCAATAAGGAGGTGGGAACCATGCGGCGAGCGATCCTATGGTTTGTGGCTTTGGCGGCGGTCTCGGCCCTGGCCCAGCAGTCCCGGCCAGCTTCTGACCCGCAGGTGGTGGAGGCGGCGCGGAAAGAAGGGCGCCTCATCATCTACTCCTCCACGGATCAATCCAGCGCCCAGGCCCTTCTGGACGATTTCCGCAAACTTTATCCCTTTATACAGATTGAATACAATGATCTGGGCACCCAAGCCATCTACGACCGCTTCGTGAGCGAGACCGCAGCCGGAGCCTCCAGCGCAGACTTCCTCTGGTCCAGCGCCATGGAGCTCCAGGTCAAGCTTGCGAGCGAGGGCTACGCCCTGCCCTACGACTCCCCCGAGGCCAAGAACTGGCCCGCCAACGCCCGCCTGGGGAACCTGGCCTACGGAACCACCCTGGAACCCGCTGTGATCGTCTACAATAAGCGCTTCCTCAAGCCCGAGGAGGTGCCCACCACCCGGGAAGGGCTCGCCCGGCTCCTCCAGGAGCCCCGGATGCGCGGACGGGTGGCCACCTGGGACCCCGAGCGGAGCGGCGTGGGCTTCACCATCCTCAAGGCGGACTACGACCGCTTCCCCGCTTTCCAGAACCTGGTCCGGGCCTTCGGGCGCGCCCAGGCGGCCCTCTACTCCTCCACGGGGGCGGCCTTTGAGAAGGTGATCTCCGGGGAGCATTACCTGGCCTACGGCTTCTTCGGCTCCTACGCCCTCCTCAGGCAGCGCACGGTGAAGGACCTCGGCATCGCCTACCTCACCGACGGCACCGTGGCCATCCAGCGGGTGGCCTTCATCAACAAGAGGGCGGCCCACCCGAACGCGGCCAAGCTCTTCCTGGACTACCTCCTCTCCTTAAGGGGCCAGAACCTCATGGCCTACACCGCCCTCATCTTCGCCCGCAGGGAGACGGTGGTGGGGGAGGCCACGCCCCAGGCCCTCTACAAAGCGGTGGGGGGAAAGGACAAGGTCTACGCCATCCCGGTGTCCACGGAGATCCTCAAGAACCTGGACCCCGCCGAGAGGATGCGCTTCCTCACCTTCTGGCGGCAGGCCGTCCGGGGCCAGTAAGGGTGGAGCATGGTCCGGAAGGCCCCGCTTGCCCCCTCGGTTCCCTGGCCCCTCGCCCTCCTCACGGGGGCGGTGGGGCTTCTGGTCCTCGCCCCTATAGGGATCCTGGTCTACCAGAGCCTCCTCACCGCTCCATTCTTCGCCCCAGCCAAGCGCTTCGCCCTCGAGGCCTACCGCTACGTCCTCCACGACCCTTACTTCCTCGAGGCCCTGAAAAACTCCTTTCTGATCGGCCTTGGCATGGTCCTGATCGCCGTACCCCTGGGGAGCCTCTTCGCCTTCCTCGTCACCAAGACCGACCTTCCCTTCGCCCGGCTCTTTGAGCTTCTCCTCCTCGCCCCCATCTTCATCTCCGCCATCATTCTGGGCATCGGGTTCATCGTGGCCTTTGGGCCCTCGGGAGTGGTTTCCGGCTGGGTGGAGTCCCTTCTTGGGCACGTCCCCTGGACCATCTACACCCTTCCCGCCATCGCCGTCATCGCCGGGCTTACCCACGTGCCCTACGTTTACCTCTACGTGGCCAGCACCATCCAGAACGTGGACGCCTCCCTGGAGGAAGCCGCCCGGGTGGCGGGGGCGAGGCCCTACCAGGTGGCCCTCTCCGTCACCCTCCCCCTCGTGCGCCCCGCCCTGGTCTACAGCGGGGCCCTCATGCTCCTCCTCGGCTTTGAGCTTTTCGGCCTTCCCCTGGTCCTAGGGGACGCCAAAGGGATCCTGGTGGTCACCACCTACCTCTACCGCCTCACCGCCATCACCGGAACCTCCGCCTACCACCTCATGGCGGCGGTGAGCGTCCTCATCGTCCTCATCGCCTTCACCCTGGTCCTCCTGCAACGCTACCTGGTGGGGCGGATGGAAGGGCGGTACGTGGCCATCGGAGCCCGGGGATACCGCACGGAAAGGCTTCCCCTGGGGCGGCTCCGGTACGTGTGGGCCTTCGCCCTCGCCCTCTACCTCCTGGTGGCGGTGGTGCTCCCCGTGCTCGGGGTGGTGTTCCGTAGCCTCGTCACCAGCTGGGGCCCGGGGGTGGACCTGCGGGAGGTCTTCACCTTGGGGCACTACGCTGAGGTCTTTAAGCTCCCGAACCTCAGCCGGGCGGTGACCAACACCCTCTGGGTGGCCGCCTTCGGAGGCCTCGTGGCCCTGGCCTTTTACCTCCTCGTCGCCCTGGGCATCCAGCGGGGCCGGGGTTTTGGGCGCGTCCTGGACTACTTGGCGGGCCTGCCCCGGGCGGTCCCCGGGCTCATCACGGGGCTCGCCTTCCTGTGGATTTTCCTCTTCTTCAAGCCCATCGCCCCCTGGCGCAACACCCTCTTTGCCCTCGTCCTGGCCTACACGGTGGTCTGGATGCCCTACGGGGTGAGGCTCCTCACGGCAGCCCTCCTCCAGGTAGGGCGGGAGGTGGAGGAGGCGGCCAGGATCGCGGGGGCCTCCCCCGTTAGGGCCTTCCTCCACGGCACCCTTCCCCTCCTCAAAGGCGGGGTCCTCACCGCTTGGTTCTTGCTCTTCATCCAGTTCGTTCGGGAGTACTCCACGGGGGTTTACCTGATGACGGCGGGCACCGAGGTCCTGGGGGCCCAGATCGTGGCCCTCTGGGGGACGGGGGCGGTGGACGTCATCGCCGCCCTCGCCACCCTACAAGTCCTCATCGTCAGCGGCGTCTTTCTCCTGGCCAATCGGCTTGGGGTAAGGCCCCAAGGGCTTTGAGGGAAGGGCAGGAGCATGGTTCGGAAAGCGCTTGACGGGCAGGAGGTCGTGACCGCTTCGGCGGAAACGCTAAGGGTGGAGGCCCTCGAGGTGCGCCTCGGGGAGAACCTCGTCCTCAAAGGGGTGGATCTGGCCGTAGAGCCCGGGGAAATCGTGGCCCTCCTGGGGCCTTCGGGCTCGGGCAAGACCACCCTCCTCCGCGCGGTGGCGGGGCTTTTGCGGCCTACGGGGGGGAGGATCCTCCTCGGCAAAGAGGTGTTTTTTGACGGGGAGAAAGGGGTGTTCCTTCCCCCGGAGCGGCGCAACCTGGGCCTCGTCTTCCAGTCCTACGCCCTCTGGCCCCACCGCACCGTCTACGAGAACGTGGCCTACGGCCTGAGGCTCCGGAAGGTGCCGGAAAAAGCGGTGCGGGAACGGGTGCTCGGCCTTTTGGACCGCTTGGGGCTCACGGGGCTCGAGCGCCGCTACCCGGGGGCCCTCTCCGGGGGGCAGCAGCAGCGGGTTTCCTTGGCGCGGGCCCTGGCCTACGACCCAAAGCTTCTCCTTCTGGACGAACCCCTTTCCAACTTGGACGCCAAGCTCCGCGATCAGGCCCGGGTCTGGCTTAGGGAGACCCTAAAGGCCACGGGCAAGGCCGCCCTCTTCGTGACCCACGACCAAGGCGAGGCCATGGCCATCGCCGACCGGATCGCCCTCCTGAACGAGGGGCGGATGGAGCAGGTGGGCACCCCGGAGGAGCTTTACCGCAATCCGAAAACCCTCTTCGTGGCCGACTTCTTGGGCAACCCCAACGTGGTGGAGGCCCTGGTGGTGGGCCTCGAGGGATCCACGGCCCGCCTGGAGCTTGCGGGCTTCCCCTTGCGGGCCCGGGCCATGGGGGCTTTGGTCCCGGGAAGGCTGGCCAAGCTTGTCCTCCGCCCCGAGGCCCTGCGCCCTGCGGGCGTGGGGGAGGTGAACGCCTTGGAGGGAGCCCTCGCCCACAGCCTCTACCTGGGAAGCCACTACGAGCACTGGGTGCGCGTGGGAGACGCCCTGCTTCGCTTCTACAGCCCGCTTCCCCTGGGCGAGGCCCGGGTGCGCCTCGCCGTGGACCCGGAGGCGGCCCTGGCCTACCCCGGGTAGGCCCGCACATAATGCCTCCGTGGCCCGGGCACTTTGGCTTCCGGTGCTGGCACTGGCCCTAGGTCTTTGGCTGGCAATCGGCCTCGAGGCCAACCGCCACCTCCTGGCCTCAGCCCTAAGGGAAACGGAGGCCCTGGCGGAGGCCGCGGCAAGGCTTTCTGATCCCCAGGCCCTCTCGCCGCTTGGCGTGCGGCTCACCGAGCGCCCCAGGGAGGCCGCTCCCCTTTGGGGCGAAACGGCCGCAGGGGTAGAGGTGGCGCCCCAAGGGATCCTGGTCTGGGCGGCGCGCCCATGGGACAGGGGAATCCTGGAGGCGGCGCGGGCCTACCCCCCTTACCTGCCCTCCCCCCTGCTCCCCTTCGGCCTCGCCCTCCTCGCCTGGCTTTGGGCCTGGAGGCGGGCCGAGGGCGCCGTTCACCGGGCGCTTGGGACCTCCCTGAGCGAAGGGAGGGGGCGGCTTACCGACCTGACCGCGGCCTTCGCCAGCCTGGAGGAGGGGGTGGCCGTGCTCAAGGGGGAGGAGGTGGTCCTCCTCAACCCCAAGGGGCTGGCCCTCCTGGGCCTCCCCCCAGGAGCCCTGCCCCCTCTCCCCTTGCGGCGGGTGTGGCCCGCCTTGGCGGACCGCCTCGAGGAGGGCGAGGCCTACCTGCCCCTGCCCACAGGCCGCCCGGGCCGGGTGCGGCTTCTGGGGTTTGGGGACCGGCGGATCGCCCTCTTCCAGGAGCAGGCCGAGCTCCTGCGCCTGGCGGAGGAGCTCACCCAAAGCCGGCGCCACCTGGAGCTCCTTAGGGCCCAGGCCCATGAGTTCCAAAACCTCCTCCATGTTATCGGCGGGCTCCTGGAACTCGGGCAGGTGGAAGAGGCCCTGCGCCTCGTGCAAGGAGAGCTCGCCGCCGAGAAGGCGCTGGAAAGCCTTCTCCGCGGAATAGAGGTGCCCTTGGTGGCCGCCCTCCTTCTCGGCAAGCTGCGCCGGGCCAGGGAGCGGGGCCTAGGCTTCCGCCTTGAAGGGAGGCTCCCCGCCCGCTACGCCTCCATAGGGGAGAGCCTGGCGAGCATCCTCGGCCACCTGCTGGAGAACGCCCTCGAGGCGGCCCAAAGCGAGGTGGGTCTCCGCTTCCTGGAGGAGGAAGGCCTTAAGGTGGAGGTTCTGGACGACGGGCCGGGCCTTCCCGAGGGGAAGGAGACCCCTTTCCTCCCCGGAGCGAGCGGCCGGGGCACGGGGCGGGGCTACGGCCTCGCCTTGGCCCGGGCGCAGGCGCGGGCCCTGGGGGGCGAGGTGGGCTACCATAGAAAGGGGAGGTGGACGGTTTTCTGGTTAAGCCTGCCCGGGCCCTCATCGTAGAGGACGATCGGCGGGTGGCCGCCCTCCATCGGGCCTTTCTGGAAGAGGAGGGCCTAAGGGTGGGGGGAATTGCCGGAACCCTCCGGGAGGCCTGGGCCTTCCTGGAGGAAAACCCTGACCTGGTCCTTCTAGACCTCTACCTCCCCGACGGCCACGGGCTAGAGCTCCTCCCCGCCCTGGAAGGAGTCTACACCGTGGTCATCACCGCCGCCAGGGACGTGCCCACGGTGGAGCGGGCCCTCTTGGGCGGGGCCATGGACTACCTGGTGAAGCCCTTCGGGCGTTCCCGGCTCCGGGAGGCCCTAGCCCGCTTCCGCGCCTTCCAAAACCTCAAGGCCAAGAAGGAGGTTTCCCAGGCGGACGTGGACCGCCTCCTGGGGCGTAGGCAGGCCCCTAAGGGCCTGGACCCCTTGACCCTGGGGCGGGTCCTCGCCCTCTTGCAGGGGGGAAAGCCCCTCACGGCCGAGGAGGTGGCGGAAGCCTTGGGCCTTTCCCGGGTCACCGCCTGGCGCTACCTGGAGGCCCTCCGGCGGGAGGGGCGGGTGCGGGCCGAACCGCGGTATGGAGGGACGGGAAGGCCCTCCCGGGCCTACCGCCTGGAACCCCACTGACATCACCCCATGCCGGCCCGCGCCAACGCGGAACCCTGGAAAAAGATCCCCGGGCCAGCCAGGCGCAGAAAACCGGAAGCGAGCATAAGACCGCCTAAGGAAGGTCTCGGAGGACAGGAGCCCGCCGTGCACCGGCCTTGGACAAGGCCCTTCTCGCCTTTGAAAGGCTTTCCTAAAAGTGCTCCCTGGGAGGCCGTGAGGCCCTGGCGAGCCCCTTGGGGCGATGGCGCCCGTCACGAGACGTGCCCGGGGCGCGGTCCCCTCACGCCTCCGCCTCGGAAGAGGGGCTCAGG
>NICF_comb_assmDRAFT_10002654_pt1 | contig 13342 bp, 29 predicted proteins | sample NewIslPassag4_SG_FD_11279 | JGI IMG/M metagenome (IMG submission 11279) | reverse complement strand
GCTGCGCGAGCTGGGTTTTGACAGGCTCCTCGAGAAGGCGAGGGCGATTGTGGAGCAGTTGAACAAGGGGTCGGAATGAAACCGCACCTCCACGCCAGGCTATCGGTCAAGAAGCACGGCGGCAAGCTCGAAGACTACCTGGCGATCCACGAATTCGGACGGCAAGGTCGTCTCCGTTCGCGATATTGCCGAAGAGCACATCCTGCAGGACCTGGGGTTCATTCCGTCAATGCAGGACTGGCTCGAACTCATGCCCATCCAGAAGTGGATGAGTGGAACGAGAAAGGGGGGGCAAGGTCATCAAATTCACGGGAGCAGACTGATGAAGCACCTGGAAGAGCTGGTGAATCAGCGCGTGGCGCTCACACGAGAGGTTCAGAAGGCGATCCAGCCGACGCTGGAGCAGTTCATGAAGGACCATCCGCAGCTCAAGGCGATCGGCTGGACGCAGTATACGCCGTATTTGAACGACGGCGCGCCGTGCGTGTTCGGGAAGAGCGAACTCTACGTGGCGCTCTCGGAGGACTACGACCGCCACAACCTCGACGGTGAGGGGTGGGTCGACACCTGGAAACTGCCGGAGGGGATGGATCGCGCGCTCTACGACGATATCAAGGGCCTGGATTCGATCCTCGATTCGGCGAATGAGGCGCTGCAGGAAGCGTTCGGTGATGGCGTCATGGTCATCGTGACGCAGAACGGCATCGAGATCCACGAATACGAGCACGAGTGACATGGGATACGAGAAAACACCCGACGTCGCCTACTGTTGCGCAAAGTGCGGCAGCTTCGACATCCAGATTTCGCTGCCCGCGTGGCACGCGCCCAACAAGGACTGGGAATACGTCGAGACGGACATCGAGGCGGATCCGCAGTATTCCTACTGTCTGAAGTGTGAGTACTCCGACTTCACGGTGATCGACGAGAACCACAAGCGGTGGGGAGAGTACCTGACGTGGAGAAGATCCCAGGGATTGCCAGTCGAGCCGAGCTCCGAAGGCTGAACCTCACGGAGCTCGACGTCGAGCAGGCGCAGTGGCACATCAGAGCGAACTCCAAGCTCTACCAGAAGTGGTTCGCGCAGCACGCGGCGACACTCACGAGCCCCGACCAGATCGCGATTCGCTTCGCCATGTGGCTTGTCCAAAGGCGACGCATTCTGACGCTCTCAGAGCGTCGCGGGAGCGAGTCGCAGCACGACTGCGCTTGCGAGATCCCTAAGCTGTAATCGCGCGAGCTTGCGCGCTACGCAAGCATCCAAAAGTCGTTCTAGAACGTCATCGCAGCGCAGTTTGGGAGTCGGAACGTAGATCAGCACTGACATATGAGGTAGCACATGCCGAGCATGCTGACCATCGTGAAGTTTCCACACGAACTGCTGACGAGCCCGACCGAGCCCGTCACGGTGTTCGATGAGAAGCTGGCCAAGCTTGCCACGAATATGCACTACACCATGCGGCGCTCGAGGGGTATCGGGCTCGCCGCACCCCAGATCGGGCAACTCATCCGCCTCGTCGTAATGGACTGTTCCTACATGGGTAACAAGCCCAAGTTCTTCGTCAACCCGGAGATCATCTATCAGTCGGCGGAGAAGTGGCCGATGGAGGAGGGGTGTTTGTCGTTCCCCGATACGTGGGTGTCCGTCAGACGCGCGGAGGTGATCAAGGTGCGCTACCAGAATCTCACCGGCGAGTGGCGCGAAGAGGAGTACACGGGGCTCGAGGCGCGCTGTCTGCAACACGAGATAGAGCACCTGAACGGAATTCTCCTCATCAATCACGCTCACGAGGCGCTGCAGCCGACGATCTACGAGAGGCTGGCGCAGCGTAAGGGTCTCACGGTATGAGCCTGTCATTCGAGGACGAGCGGATTGTCAACAGTTGCCGCGCACTTCTCGAAGAGCCTGAGAACTTCCCCATCGAAATGCCCGGCGAAACCTACGCCAGGTTGAGAGCGATCGCAGAGGAGCCATTCGTAGAGCCGAAGGGACGGTCCGAGGTCGTCACGTTCGAGGAATTCCAGCGCCTTCTCGACAGGATCGAAGGATTGCTCAGTGCAGAACGGGAGCAACACCTGCAGGAGCTCGAGGAGCAAGAGCTCGAGGAAGCTGTGAAGGCGCTCATGAGCCCGCAGACGTGGGAGCCGATGATCGATGCAGAGACCGACTGGAGCTAGCTCCCTGTGCATTCCCACAAACGCGCTCGCTTGGAAGCGCGAAACTCACTGCACAGTAAACAAACGCGATGAGCGTATGGATGAAAGGACAGAACTCCTTCATGAAATTCGGGAGTGTGCGGGAGATTCAACATGCCTCGTTTCACGACAGGTGAACTGATCCAGAAGCTCGAGAACTCTGGCTACGACTGGCGTCGCTACTCGGGTCGATTCATGTATGGCGCTGAGTGCGTCGGGGTCTACGTGGAAGACAGCGTTGAACTCTGGCGCATGGCTGCGGAGATCGGTCCCGAGTTCAGCGACGACGTGCAAATCGACAGCCTGGGGCGCGGCTGGATCGTGTACTGGCCCCACGCGCGCCTGTCGAGCGCGCGAGAGATCGCGTGAGACCGACGCTTCCTGCTGTGCAGTCTTGACGTGAATTCGATCACCTGAGAATCACCAACCTCAGAAGATCGAGGCGCTGAGATCATGTCTCTACGCTAGAGAAGGAGTGGAAACACGAATGATCTTGAAGATCGGAGAACGCTACACCCTCGAGGTCAAGGACTTCGCAGAAGCTTCGAGGATCTACTGCGAGCTTCGGGACAAGTCGGGAGAGGGCGCGAGCACCTGGCCCGATGGCGAACTGTCGACGGGTCACTACATCAGCTACAACGGCAAGGTGTGGGCGCAGCCGCGCAATGAACTGTGGGAGGCGATCGAGGCAGGAAGGGATATCAAGCCTGTGTACAACCCGTTCCTGTAAAGCTAGGTGCATCGCCACTATACTTGGCGCGCCAACACCAACGGGAGGATTGCGATGAAAACCAAGCGCGACATCCAGGCAACGACGAAGGGTGGACTGCCGTTCGTGATCCCGAAAGGGTCACCCGTCGAGCCCGCCAAGCTCGGCCCAGGGGAGATCAAGCCGCGCTACTGGGTCAGCCCGTCGGTGTTCCCGCCGGGAAGCATCGAGCGACACGATGCGGAAACCTACGGCATCAGCGTGAACGAGGAGGACGTCGAGCCATGAGCGAGGTCATTCGGATCAAGTGCACCACGAGAGACAGCACCCGCTACGTCGTCAAGAGGGGGTACTCCGTTCAGTGTCTTTTCGAGGATGGTATCCCGGCCTCACTGGCCTACGTGGGCGTGCGCGCGGAGGACTGCGCCAGAGTCCTCTTCGCCCTGGAGGACGCAGAAACCCCGGAGCAGATGCTCCAGATCCTGCGCACCTACGGATGGCCCAACGCCAGCTACGAACTGCTCACGCCCGAGCCCCTCTCGGTTCTCAAGCGCGTGGAAGAGGACGAATACACCCTCATCGACGAGAAGGACGCAGAGGTCATTATCAACGTCCACAAGCTGAGCGTCCACATCAACCGAACGGAGAATGGCGTTCTGCGCGCAAAAATCAGTCACGACTGACGGAGATCTGAATGATCGTCCTGGGCATCCTGGCAATTCTCGGCATCGGCTTCATCTGCGGAATGCTTTTCGAGCGCGCCTCGTGGAACGGCCTCATCCGCAAGGGCGAGATCGTCAAGACGAAGAAGAAGTAGGGCTGCAACGAAAGGTAAAGGAAAGGTAAAGCCCTATGGGCGACCACATGGAGCGTGCCAACCGCCAGGCGATTCGAGAGGAGGCGCAAGATGACCAACTCACAGGAGAACGGGCATGACCGACTGGATCCTGATTCTGTTTCTCAAGATGGGGCACGGGGGTGCCCCGATCCACATTCCATTCCCGGATCGCCAGAGTTGCGAGCAGGCGGGAAAGGAAGCACGGGCGAGCTTCAACAAGGAGACAGCGATGGACGGCGGGCGGAGCTGGCACATCTGCGTTCCGAGATCGAAGAGGATGATTGCCCTCGAACCCTCGCCTTCTACAAGCCCGGAAAGCCGTTTCCAGGTCTCAAGTGCGAATACAAGTGGGCGGGCTCGAGCCCCTGCACTGGGGTTCTAAGGTGCTTCCGCTGCGACAGGGAACGCCCGGCGACCGCCTCTGAGATCGCCGAGAAGATCGGACTCACACCCAGTGTGCGCGAGCGCCTGAGCGCGATTCAGGATGCCATCGAGCGGCTCCACGAGTGGGAGAACGAGATCCTCGATGGCATCTACGCCAGAGCCAAAGACCTGCCCCTGGAGGCGCTCGAGAAGGTCGTTAAGCTCTTCCCGCGAGGCTTCCACAAGGCGGAGCTCTACGCCTGGATCAACCAGCTCCGGGTAGACACAGCCAGGAAATGACGAATGAAGTGGAAAGAAACCGGGCTACCGCCATTCGATGAGTTGATCGAGCACCTTCCCGATCACTTCGACCGCCGCCTGGCAACCCTTCTGGACCTCTACTGCGCAGGCTTGGAGCCGGAGCTCCCGGTGTTCACGCTCAACGAAATGCGCGAGAACTTTGGTCTCACGCCCTATGACCCGAAGGCGACCTACAACTACTCTGTCCTCATCGACGAGGACCTGGCGCGCTGCATAGCGCAGTATCTGCGTGAGACCGTGAATTTCTGGATGGAGAAGGAAGAAGAATCCGACCCCTACCCGCCAGAATTCGGAACGTGGTGAGCGTCATGAAGTGGGAAGAGACTGGTCTGCCCGACTATGCAATCGTCCACAGAACGCTCTCCGGCCCCGATCGCCAGATGGCCATAAGACTCCACGTCTATTGCAAGGACCCCTACACCGTCTTCCCGATTCGCTACGTGAACCATCTGCGAGAGCGGTTCAGTCTTGAGTCGCTGTGCCCTCTTCACGAGGAGAACCCGGCGACCTGGGTCCCATTTAGTAAAGAGCTGGCCATCAGAATTGCCGACTACCTCCGGGCGACGTTCGAGGAACGTGGTATCTATAGAAACCTCTACGCAGATAAGCCAACGGAGTTCGGAACATGGTAAGCGTCGGCGATCGCGTCAGGCTCAGGAAAGACGCCCAGCTCAGGCGCAACGTCAGTGAACCCAAAACGGCCATCGTGATAGCTCTCCTCGATGACATCCCCGGAGGGGTCTTCCTCGAGAAACCCCCTGGAAGGCATCCGGTACTGGAATGTGAAGGATCTGGTCGTAGCGAAGAAGGCTCGAGGAAAAAGCCAGGAAAGTGTCCACAGAAGGGTGGTAAGGGGTAGAAGGAAAGCGGGAGATGGTGTCTCGTGAGGATGTGAGGGATATAGGGGTGTGGAGAGATGGAGGGTGTGAAGAACAGGATGTGAAGGAGAGGATAGGGATGGGGAGGGGATAAGGATGGGAGGGGATAAGGATGGGGAGGGGTGGACTGGATAGAGATTGGGATGAGGAGGAGAGGTAAAAGAAGCGCATCCCCTTCTCACATTTGCGCGCCTTACATTTCGACCCTTACATTAGTCACCACTGAATGTTCCACGTGGAACATGGTTTCACGGCAGACCCGTCCGTGAAATCCCGGCAATGGGCGCGTAGTATAAGAACCGCGCTATCCCCTTCGCTTTCCCTCTGACGCGATTTCTTGGGCGAGATACTCTGTCAGCACTGAATGAAGCAACATCCGGAGGTCTGACAGAGATGGAACAGTGCGCTGGCGGATCAAAGGTTACTCACCTGCCGACCCTTCTGGAGGTCAATCACTTCGCCAGAGAGACGGTTCAGAGGCGCTCCGGCGGATCGGGGAGGAGAACATCTGCATTCACCAGGCGCTCCGTGAGGCCCAGCAGAAGATCCGGGAACGGGCTGAGCGACTGCGTGCTCCCCATCCCCTCGAGCACCTTGCCGAGATCGAGCTCTTTCTGATCGACCCGGATGTGACGCTGGAGCGGCTCAAGGGACACAGATGGTCGCTGCAGTATTTCCTGTGATGCTCCGGTGATGTTGCGGCGCTTGGGGCCGGGTTTCCCGGCCTCCTTTTTGAGCCTTCGAGCCCCTTGGATGCCCCTAGGAGGGCCATGCACGCGCGCATAGGGAACGGCCTATAGGATCGGCTATAGATACACGGCGAGCTCACCTATAAGGGAATGGCGTATGGCAGAGGGCTCGCGGGTCCCTAGGGGCATCCTTGGCAGGCAGGCGCACCCCTAGGCGTGCGCGTAGGAGAGCTCCTCGGGCACGCCTAGGAGCTTCCTGGGATCACCCTAGGAGCATCCTTGGCGAACGAAGAAAAAATCACCTGCAAATTGCCTGTAAACCGCCTCAACATACGTGCGTAGGATCGCTCACGCTTGCTTGTGCAGTGATAGCGCTGCATTCATCACAATGAGCAAGCAGTCATGCGTATTGCAGACGATCCGAACAGAATCGAGCAGATCCTAGAGAAAACCACTGCGCTGTCTGACAGACTTCAACTCTATGTCAATCACTACGTGCTAATTGAAGTGTGCGAATACGAAGTTGAAGACAGAGTAGGGCTTCTCTATGAAGTGAGCGAATACGAATATAACGATGCTGAGCCTATCGACGCGCGCGACTTCTCAAACGATGATCGCACGCTCGTTAGCTGCGCGCTATTCGACAGTCGCGAAGAAGCGTTAGCGCACGCTTTTGCGCTCACAAAGCGACTCTATGAATCGCAATCGCTTTGACGACTACGACTCAGCGCATTTGCGCTGAGTCTTTTCTAGAGACCATGCCAAGGATGCTCCTTGGAAAGCCAATAGATCATTACCCTCAAAGCTGCCTGTATCTTGCCTGAGAACATAACTCACGGATGACTGACTATGATGCTGTGCGCAGTGAGCGCACGAGCACCATCACGAGAGTCACCATGAGAGCGATTCCCACAGACCCCCAAATCAGACCCCTGAGCGTGCGTGTTGCGGAACGTCGCCGTCGCGAGCAGCGCCGCGAGCGCATCTACAAGTTCCTGACGACGCTGTTTGTCGTCGCCGCGTTCTGTCTGAGCGCGCTGATGATGGGGATTACTTTCGCGGGCTTCGCGGATCTGCTGGAGGGAGGGTTCTTCCGATGATGCGCCGAAAGACGAGACACGCGATNCGTCGCAGAACGGACGGTAGAGTGAGCTTCGATGGACTCATCATCCTGGGCATCATGTCCGTCTCGGGGTGGATGAGCTGGCAGGCGATCAAGCTGTTCTGGAACTGGGTCAGCAATCTCATCTGACAGAGCTGGGGCGGGGGTCCACTCGCCCCGATTCTGTCTGTCCTGCCCTCCAAGGAGCATCCGTGGAATTTTGCAGGAGTTGGGACCCCGAACCCTAGGAGTCGGGACCCTACACCCCTCGGGGCATCCATGGAAGGTAGGTCTGTCATGCGCGCGTGAAGGACAGGTATGCATGTGTCCGGCAAACCCGTCCATGAAACCCCGGCAATGACGATGCGCGCCAAGAGCGATTCCAAACCGCCCAGTGAATTCCCTCTGAACTTCCTCAACTCAGTCAGCTAGGACTGATTACGCTGCTCTGTGACTGAAAGAAGCTCAGTCACCAGCAACATCACTAGAGGAGACAGTCATGATGGGCTCACACATCACTCTCGGTGGTCGCGACTTCATCGAGACGGAAGAGAACATCGAGGAGCTCGAGCGGGGCGACGAGAACCCCGCAGAGTTCGAGGGCGTGAAGCTCAACGCCGCCGGAGACGTCGTATTCGGATACTCGATGACGGGCAAGATGAGCTTCCTGGACGAGCTGGAGAGCCTGCCCAGCCGGGAGCGAATTCCTCGCAAGAATCGTCAGTGGCGATAATGGGCCAGGGTGGGCCCAACCCACGACGAACAAGCCCGGTGGATAGTCACCGGGCTTGTTTTTGCCCTGGGCTCAGCCAAGGAGCATCCTTGGAGATCCCTTGCGCGCGGCCCATGGGAACGGCCCATGGGAACGGCCCATGGGAACGGCCCTTTGGAATACGGGCGGGCTACCAATAGGCCCCGGTGCCATGGAGTCGGGGGCGCGTGCGCGCGTCGGGCGGGCGCGGATGCGGATCGTTCGCATTTGAGGGCGGGGTGCAAGTGCAAACCGTCCGCATCCGTAAACCGTCCGCATCCGTAAACCGTCCGCATCCGCTAGCAATCCGCATCCGCATCCGCTAGCAATCCGCATCCGCTAGCAATCCGCATCCGCTAGCAATCCGCATCCGTCAACCGTCCGTATCCTCGTGCAAACTTTGCTGCATGCAAAATGCGTGCTAGATGCGTGACGCTAATACTCTTGACAAGTCTTGCTCACTTGTGCTTGCAGTCAGTCACCTGTGACTAACCGTCAAAAGAGTTTTTCTCAGAAAAGTACCTCACTAGTGACTTATCGCGCTATACTGCGCGCACGTTAGCGATAGCGCTAACGCAAACGCAAACAGCAACATCACTGGAGAAAAGAAACATGAGCAAGAGCAACAACGCTGCTATCGTTCAGTCCGTGCAGTCTGCAATTCTCTCACACTTCGATACGATCATTGCAGAATGCAACGCGAGCAAAGCGCACGCGAAGACTGCGCATAAATTCGCGGTCGAACGCAAGAACTACGAGAATTTGCAGTTCATTGCTGCATTCGTCGATAAACTCGCGCTCAAAGATGCGTCGCTCTTCGACTTCATGCTTCACGTTGAGCAAACGAACAAGCGTATTGCAATTTACGCAATGCAGAAAGTGACGCGACTCTTGCGCGCAATCGCAGTCCACAACTATCGCATCGAGGGCATCGTGGACAAGTACACGCGCGCGATTCTCGCGAACATAGCGCGCGGCGAAAACGCACTGAGCAACTACGATGCGCGCGCGAGTCTATGCAGTGACCTGAAAGTGTCCGACGCAACGCGCTATACAGTGCGTTTGCATTGCGCCGATAGCACTGCTAGCACACAACGCAGTACTTCAAGCATTGCGTTGCACGCGCTCAAGCTCGCGCGCTACGACCGCGAAGCAAAGCTGCTCACGATCGACAAGTCGCTTGAGAACTACAAGCATCTAAAGCGACTGCTTGAATGCTTCAGGTCGCATGACGATATCAAGCGAGCGCTTGCAGAAGAAACAGCGAGCTGAAGCAAAAAGCGTGCTAGCGAGCAATCGCTAGCACGCTTTATCTCGTCGCGCAGTGTGCATGCAAAAAGCGTGCACACCGACGCGCGCTCGCGAAAACGCGAAGTCCTAGAAACGCCGCATATAGTGCCTAGGGCTTGCTACCAAAATTTTCCGTGTCCCGGAATTGCTTCTTGGATTTTGGCCGGGACCTACCTGGATTTCTTCTTATATTTCGAGCTCCCGCGACTACATTGCTCTCGAACACTCATCACTCGCGGGAGGATATTCATGCCGCTGTTCATCGTCTCTGTCCGGGCCCTGGTGCCTCGAGAGGAGCTTACGGACTGCGAGGATCGCCGGGACTACGACGGGATCGTGGGTGATCACGAGATCGAGACTGAGAGCGAAGAGGAGGCTTTGGACGAGTTCCACTGCCGCATCGGGATTGCGACCCTGGATGAGTTCGAGATCGTGTGTAGGCGATCAAATGAAGAAGGCGATGGGAGCTGACCCTCGCCTGATGCCTTATAGAGCCCGAATCGGGCGAATTTGTGCCTTTTGAGGCACTCAGGTTTCCACCACGAGTGCGTCGATGGCGATGCAGAGTTCGATCGCCGTTGGGTCTCGTTCCCGGAGTCAATGACAGCGCGTCACGCCTGCACCTTACGGATGAGGGTCTGTATACGCTCGTTAGCAACCGCAGACTGTAAACGTTCGTTGGCAGTCGCCGACGCGGTGGTCTCCGACCCGCCGGATACGAGATCGATGCCGCAGTCCAGGCAGAACACGCCGTCGTAGAGGTTCTCGTGCTTGCAGTGAGGGCGCAGGAGCTGCCGAACCCGCTCAAGCTCCGTGCGTAGTGCCTGCCCAATCTCGTGAGCCTCGCTGTATTCACGACTCAGGCGCTCAACTTCATCACGCAGGCGTTTGAGCTGACGGAATCGCGCGGAAATGTGATTCGCCAGAGACATAGCCTCATCGGGCAGCGCCTCTTTCACGCGCGAGAGCACGGCGAACAGTTCAGAATCTGACAACTCCTTCGCTGTTAGACCGAAACGCTCTTGGTAGCAGTCTGCAGTCTCGTTACGCCTCTCCGAGAGTTTCTGCTCCACTTGCTCAGTCACAACCTATACCCTGTAGCCATACGTTCGACCCACAGCCTTGAGGTTATGGGTCACTTCCCGAACTTGAGCTCCTGCGCGGCCTTGCGCCAGAAGTCTCTCGTCTCGGGGCGAAGCTCTTCCCACTTGAGGGCGGTGCGCCACCCCTTGGCGTTGCGCTCGTAGAGGGCTCGACCCAAATCCTCTTCGGCGGATGGCGTGTGGTGCTTCTCGCAGAACGAACCGCCAGGAATGGCGGACTCCTCGCACCCGGAAACGAGACACGTAGAAGGTGTCGACCACGTTGTGAGCGTGGCGAGCACTTCGTAGCCGTGAAAAACAGCCTCACGAAGCTCCGTCCGAACCTCGATGAGCCGGATTGGGTCGCCCTCCGTGTTGTCGCGACACAGCCCGGCGAATACGAGCCGCCGCAGCGCTATTCGCAGGCGCTCGTTCTCCTGCTCCAGCCGTCTGACGGTCTCTACAACGGCCGTCGTCGAGCCGTCAGACGGCTTGACGGTCTGGCGTCGATTCCACGCGGCAACGACTGCCTCGCGCGAGTCCGCGCAGAATCTGGCATCACAACCAGTACACTCGACAACCCAGGTGTCGACCGCTGGTGGCATCCACTTCACGATGCGATGTTCGTGCGCCGGAATCAGCCGAACTTCCACACCCGACCCGCAGAACGGGCAGGGTAGGAGTTCCTTCGAGGGGCGCTGATACTCCGGGCGAATTTGAGCCTTGAGGCACTTACCCTTGTCTTCACACAACGCGGGGTTTGCGCAAGCGGCGCACCGAGGCGGTGCGGTTTGAGTGTCGTGCGTCACTTCCACCTGTATGTCACCTCCCGAACCAGCCCGAGCTTCGTGAGTACCCTGTCACTCGGGGCGTGCTTGATGCCGTCTCGCAGCCTTGCGAGATAGGACGCGGAAATCTTCATCGCCCGAGCCGCTGCTCGAAGCCCGCCGTGCTGATGAATCTTTGCCTCGACGGCCTGCTGGATCAGATCGGACATGACATGCCTTTACAGGTTACGCACTCCACAGTGTGGGCGGTGAAAGACAGGCGTCGCTGTCAGAGGTGCGACGGGCAAACCGCACCTTCGGAGCCTGCACATGAACGCCGGTCCCCAGCCAGCCAAAAGGCAGATGAAGAGACCGAACAGAAACACGTAGCTTGGAATCGCCCAGATTGCCCGCCAGAGAAGGAGATACCAGCGTGTCGAGGAATTCTGCTGTGTGCTCATGGCTCACTCTCCGAATAAGAAGCAGGCGTCGCGCCATCCACCCGGCCTTCGCTCTGCTCAGCTCCTACCGCGAATCGAGCTGATCTCTCCGAGCCCGTAACCGCTCGGCTAACCTCAGAAACACGGTCCTCGGTTGATCGGGCCGAGTTCCCTGTCTCTGCTTAATCCAGTACTCGAGACGCTTGCGCGCCCGATGCCCACCCACCAATTTGGCACTGCCGTAAAGCGTGCGTCCGCAGCCGCCCGTCTCGAGCATCCACCAGGTGCGGTGAACGAGACCGCTCAGTTGCTTGCGCCGCTGAGAATTCGCTGGCGCGTTCTGCTCGAGTTCGTAGGCGACAGATCTCCCAATATAGTGGAGATAGAAAAAACGGTAGCGACGACCAAATAGAGCCTTCGTCAGGAGAGCGAATTCAGCATCACAGCGAGGCATAGGCAGCCGCACCCGCTTGTCGCAGTAGCCAAAATCGCCCATGCGCTCGAGAACTGCCAGTATCTGTGCGCGATTCATCACTTCCTGAGGCAATCGTTCAGAAGCCTTGTCAGCTCACTCCGAGCCAGTTGTCGTCGCCACGCTCGACGATTCACTCGCAGTCGCCACCGCCGACTGACGCTTTCCAGCCAGTTCTTGGTGGCCTCACTGCCGGCCTTTCGACCCATCGCCGCGATGTCACGCAGACACTCAACGGCGCTCTTGAGAAGCTTGGAATCGGTAAGATCCTGCATCGCTCTAGCGGGTAGTCGCTTGCGCTCTGCGAACTCAGTAAGCGCTGACTATATTAGTCGGGCACACGCAAAACTACGTGGAGAGTGCATGAACTGGGACAGGTACTTCATCGAAATGGCGATGCTCGTCGCCAAGAAGAGCAAGGATCCGTCGACCAAGGTCGGCTGCGTTCTGGTGGGACCCGAGAACCAGGTGATCTCGACTGGCTTCAACGGCTTCCCGAGAGGAGTGCGCGAACATGCTCTCGCCTATGAGGCGACGAGACCCAGATGGCATCGAGCGAGTCGACGCAATCGCGACACCGGAGCTCGAGCATGCCCGCTGGAACATCCGCCCCGACAAGTACCAGTGGGTCGAGCATGCCGAGCGGAACGCCATCTACAACGCCGCCCGTCACGGGATTGCCCTGCGTGGGGCTCGAGCCTACGTCAACTGGTCGCCGGTACCCTGCGCGGACTGTGCTCGCGCATTCATTCAGGCGGGCATCGCGAAGATCATCGGACCCGACATACCGTTTCCGGGTGTAGGCGCAGGCAAGCACTATAGCTTCGGTGACATCGCCCGCACGATGCTCGAGGAGGCGGGCGTGACGATCCGTGTTGTGACCTGGAGGAAAGAAGAGGTCGCAGCTCATTCCTGATGTCAGCCGTGCTGATCAATGAGTACCTGAAGAGACTGCTTCATAGCCGGTGATATGAGCGATCAAGGTGCTATGCCAGTCGCAAGAGCGCCCTCGAAGGTTTCCCCTCGAGAGCGCTTTGGATTCGCCTACGAGCGATACTCATTCGTGCAACAAGCGGGCCAGGAGTTCACGAAGAAATGGGTCTCAATGGCCCACTGCAACTGGTATGACACGCCGGAGCGTCGGAATCAAGCGATGCGAGACTTCATCGAGAACCACGCAAGTCGCTTGCCGGAGCTCTACCGCAACGTTCACCCGATAGAGCGAAACGAGTGAGCGTAGGTAGTGACTGATGGTGCCACATCAGTCACTACCCATGTAGAAGTCAATACTTGATCTGACAGTCTGCGTTTTCTCTCCGAGTGTCGATCCGCTTCGTCACTGTCGATTGGTGCTACGCCGCGAGTGTCTTCTCCTTCGCCAGCGCTTTGCTATCGAGGAAGGTCTGCATCGGCGTCTTGCCGTAGCACCAACGCCCTTGGTGCGTCC
>NICF_comb_assmDRAFT_10002652_pt1 | contig 13351 bp, 12 predicted proteins | sample NewIslPassag4_SG_FD_11279 | JGI IMG/M metagenome (IMG submission 11279) | reverse complement strand
GGGGCCTGGCGGCGCTGGCCATTATCGGAGCCACGGTGGTCCTCATCGTGTTCACCCGAGGCACGGCGGGTCCCGTGCGCCAGACGGCGCAAGCTGCGCTGCGCTTGGCGGACGGCGACCTCACGGTTTCCGAACTGCAAATCCGCACCGGTGACGAGATCGAGGAGATGGCTGCGGCCTTCAATCGCATGCTGGTCAGTTTGAAGGAAATGCTGTCGCAGATCCACCGCACCGGCACGGCGCTGACGCAGCATGCGCGGCAGTTGCTGCTGGCCGCAGACGAAACCACTGCCGCCACCGCCCACATCGCCCAGGCCATCAGCGAAGTGGCGCGGGGCACCGACAGACAAGTGAGCCAGATGCAGCGCACGGGCACGGCCATGGCCGACTTGCGCAAGGCCATCGAGCAGATCGCGGCCGGCGCCGAGCGGCAAGCGCAGCAGATGGAGAGCACGTCTCGCCTGCTGGGCGAGATCAAGCAGGCCATTGATCAGGTGGCCGATTCGGCCCGGCAGGTGGCCGAAGCCGCGGCCGAAGGCACCCGGCGGGCCCAGGCGGGCGGCAAGGCCGTGGAGCAAGTGGTGGAGGGCATCACCCAGGTGCGGGCCGTAACCGGCCGGGTGGCCGAGCAGATCAACGAGCTGCGCAGCTACTCGGTGCAGATCGGCCAGATCGTGGAACTCATCAGCGAGATTGCGGACCAGACGAACCTGCTCGCACTGAACGCTGCCATCGAGGCCGCCCGGGCCGGCGAGCACGGCCGGGGCTTCGGCGTCGTAGCCGAAGAGGTGCGCCGGCTGGCGGTGCGCGCCGCCGAGTCAACGCAGCAGATCAATGCCCTCATCGCCAATATCCAAACGGCGGTGGACGCCGCGGTGGAAGCCATGGCTGCCGGCGAGCGCCACGTGGAAACCAGCACCAGCCTCGCGGGCGACGCCCGGGCGGAGCTGCAGCGGATCATCGCCGCCATCAACACCACGGACGACATGGCCCGCACCATCTCCGCCGCCGCCCAGCAGATGGCGGCCGCCGGACCCAAGATGATGGATGCCATGAACGAAATGTCCCGCGTAACGGCCGAGAACACACAAGCCGCCAAGCGCATGACCGCGGCCAGCGACAACGTGATCCAGGCCATCGACGAAGTGGCGGCCGTAGCCGAGCAGACCGCCGGGGGCGCTCAGCAGGTGAGCGCTTCGACGCAGCAGGTCAACGCGTCGGCGCAGACGATGAAGGAGTCGGTACAGCAACTGGGCAAGCTGGCGAGTCAATTGGAGCAGCTCGTCGGGCGGTTTAGAGTCGAACACGCCCAGGGGGACTGACCAGGCTGCAGGGATCTACCCCCGTTGCGGCGCTTCAAGGTGGAGTGCCCTAAGAGGCACCCCACCTTGCATGACGACTTACGCCGGCACCAGTTTCCCAAGGACAACCGGTCGCTGCGCGCCCGTCACCGAAGGCAGATTGTTGGGCACGCCCGCCACCGTCGCGTTCGCGATGAGGGCAAAAGCAATGGCTTCGCGAGCCTTGCTGGAGTAACCGTAATCCTCAAAGGTCCTCACGGCCAGGCCAGGCAACCGCTCCTGGATGAACCTGCGCAGCGTCGGGTTGTACGCACCCCCGCCGGCCAGGATAATTTCGGAGACCGCAACCCGCGGCAGCACAAACCTCTCATAGTTTAAGGCGATGGACGCCGCGGTCAAGGCCGTCACCGTGGCCACCAGATCCGCGCCGCCCACCCCATATGCGCGCGCCCGCTCCAACACGTGCCGCGCGTACTGCTCACCGTATCGCTCCCGTCCCGTGGCCTTGGGCGGCGGCGCGCTGAAGTAGGGGTCCTCCATGAGCTCGGACAGGAGCCCATCGTGGACGACGCCGGCGGCTGCTAAAGCGCCGTCCCGGTCGTACTGCTGATTTCCTCCCGTAACATAGCGCACCATGGCATCGATCACCATGTTGCCGGGGCCGGTGTCAAACCCGATGACTTCTTCGGGCGCCGCGCCGGCGGCAAACGCGGTCACGTTGGCGATGCCGCCGATGTTGTGCACGGCCACCGGCTTGTTCAAGCCGCGAAACATGACGTAATCGCCGAACGGGCTCAGGGGCGCCCCCTTGCCGCCTGCGGCCACGTCGCGGGTGTACAGTTCTCCCACCACCGGGATGCGCGTCCGCTCCGCGACCACGGCCGCCTCGCCCAACTGCAGCGTGGAGCCAGTGGTGATGCCCAGCACATCCTCGGGATCGGGAATGTGGTACACCGTCTGGCCCGCAAAACCGATGAGGTCCACATCGGCAGGCGTCAACCCGCATTGCCGAATGACATTGAGCGCCGCGTCGGCAAAAAGGTGCCCCAGGGCATAGTTGAGGCGACACAGGTGGTCCACCCCGCTGGTTTCCGGCCGAAACGCGGCGAATATAGCTTGGCGCACCTCGGCGGAAAACGGCGCTTCGCGAAAGCCCAGCAGTCGGAGACTGGGACTCAACGGATCACCCGACACCTCTACCAGTGCCGCGTCAATGCCGTCCACCGAGGTCCCGGAGACGAGTCCGACCACTAAGCGCGTCGGCTTCGCCCGCAGTCGCTGCCACGGCAAGTCTGGTCCCTCCTCATGATTGTTGCAGTCGCCTTTACCGCCGCTTGCGATAAATGAACTCGTCCAGCCCGGGTCCCACGTAATCGTCCAAGCGCCCGACGCACCGATAGCCGCGCCGCTCATAAAACCGCTGGGCGCCCACGTTCTCCGTGTTGACCAACGCGAACAAGTCCCTGACTTTACGAAACACCAGATCTTCTACGGCGTCCATCAGCGCGCCGCCCACGCCTTTGCCCGTGGCACGGCTGGAGACGACCAAGAGCCGCAAATACGCGCTGTGGTAGAACGTCCCCCGCGGCAGATACCAGGCCAAGCCCACGGGGGTAGGTCCCGACGGGGCGGCGTCATCCTCCGCTACCACCAAGCCATCCCCTTGCTGCAGCGCAGCAGCCAGGGAAGCGGCCAAGCGCTCCGCCGTCAAACCGTAGCGGGCAAACATGGGGTGTTCCTCGACCCAAGCGGCACAGACGGGCACATCCTCCGCCGTCAGCGGGCGAGTTCTGATCACGGGCGCCAACCTCGCTTGCAACATGCTTGCCACGGCAGTATGCCTATCCGCCACTAGATCCGTCACTGAAACCGGCGGCCATTCGCCCAATACGCCGGTCACTTGGAAGAGAACGACTGGTTCCCCACCGCGCCGCGCAGCCGGGGGTCAAGGATGTCCCGCAAGCCATCTCCCAGCAAATTAAATCCCAGCACCAGTCCCATGATGGCAACCCCTGGGGAGACCACGGTCCAAGGTGCCAGCTGCATGAAACGGCGCCCGTCACTGAGCATCAGCCCCCACGACGGCATCGGCGGCTGGGTGCCCATGCCCAGGAAGGTCAACGCCGATTCGTACAGCACCGCCAGGGACAAGCTGATGGAGCCTTGCACGATGACCGCGCCCCAGATGTTGGGCACAATGTGCCGCAGCACAAGTGTCCCGGCGGACAACCCCACCGCCCGGCCGGCTTCGACGAACTCCAGGTGCTTTACGGACAAAACGGCGGCACGGGCCACCCGGGCGAACTGCGGGATGTAGACGACGCCGATGGCGATCACAATGTTGATGGTCGACTGGCCCAAGATCGCGATGACGGCCAAGGCCAAGAGCAGCGCGGGAAACGCCATCAGCACATCCATGCTGCGCATCAGCACCGTATCGGTGCGCTGGCCGACAAAGCCCGCCGCGACGCCGATCGGCACGCCCACCGCGATAGCCAGCAGCACGGCTCCAAAAGCGACGGCCACCGTGGAGCGGGCGCCGTACAATAGCCGGCTGAGCACGTCGCGCCCAAACTCATCCGTGCCCAATAGGTGCGTCCTGTCCGGCGGCTGCAAGATGGCTAGGAAATCCATCTCGACCGGATCGTAGGGCGCCAGTACGGGGGCCAGCAACGCCATCAAGCAGTAGGCGACCACGATCAGCGCCCCGACGAGGGCCATCTGGTTTTTGCGAAGCAGCGAGACCCAGCGCGTGCCCTGACCGGCCCGCTCCTGCTGCGGTGTAGGATCGTGCGCGGGCCGGTGCTCGCGCCCCGCCCCTGAGCTCTTGGAAGAAGCTGTGCTGGGAGATGTTGCATTAGTCATACCGGATCCTCGGATTCAAGACGGCGTACAAGACGTCCACCGCCAGGTTTACCAGCACGAACAGCGTCGCGACGACAAGCACTATACCCTGGATCATCGGATAGTCGCGCTGGGCGATGGCATTCAGCGCCAGGCGCCCCATCCCCGGCAAGGCGAAAACCTCTTCGATGACCACCGTGCCGCCCAAAAGATAGCCCGCGTAAAAGCCGACGACCGTCACCACGGGCACCAGCGCGTTGCGCAGCACGTGCTTGCCCAGCACCACCGCCTCATGCAGGCCTTTCGCCCGGGCCGTGCGCACGTATTCCGCGCCCAGTACTTCAAGGACGGAGGACCGGGTAAAGCGCATGACGATGGCGATGAGACCGGAACTAAAGGCAATGGCCGGCGGCAGCATGACCCTCAAGTTGTGACCGGGATCCGTCCAAAAGGGCACGTACTGGCCTAGGTGGATGACGGGCCAATAGAGCGATGCGAACAGCACCATCATGGTGGCCAGCCAGAAATCGGGGATGGACAGCCCGATGAGGCCGAGAATGCGCAACAGCGAATCGGCCGGGGTATTGTGGCGCACAGCTGAGAAGATGCCTAGCGGTACACCGATAAGAACGGCCAAGGCCAGCGTCATGACCGTGAGCTGCGCGCTCAGCGGCAGGCGCGCAGCGATCTCCTCGGCCACGGGCCGGGCGGTGCGCAACGACACCCCCAGGTCTCCCCGCAGGGCGCGGCTCAGCCAGTCCCAATACTGAACGTGTAACGGCTGGTCCAGACCCAGCAACCGGCGCAGTTCCTGCACCTGGGCTTCCGTCCGGGACACCTGCGTGCCCATCAGGATATCGACGGCGTCGCCGGGAATGAGGTGGATCATCAGGAAGACCAGCACCGATACGCCCAATAGGATCGGCGCCAGTTGCAGCAGGCGGACAACAACGTAGCGGGTCATCAGGATCTCACCCTGGACAGCGCGGGACCGGCCGCACAAAGTGCAGCCAGTCCCGCTGCCGCCCATTCTTTCGGTTTCTTACGATCTGCCAGCGTTAAGCACGCAAGGGCACTGCTTTGCCTACCGCCGCAGCCACGTCTCCTCGAAGTAGCGGAACGAACCGTTGGGCACCAGCTTGAGGCCCTGCACGTCTTGGCTCGTCACCATGGTGGAAAGCGGCGTGTACAGCGCGATGTAGGGCGCTTCCTCCGCCAGCAGCTTCTGGACCTCAAAGTACACGGCCCGCCGCTCCTCCGGGTCCGTCAGGCGCCGTCCTTCCTCAAGCAACCGGTCCACTTCCGGATGGCCGTACAGGAAGTTGTTGACCGCGCCCTGGCTGTGGATGAGGCGGTACAAGAAGCGGTCAGGGTCCGCTCCGCCGCCCCGCAGCTCCACCATGGAATCAAAGTCCCGGTTGACCCAGCGGTCGATGTAGATGCCCCATTCGACCACTTCCAGCTGCGGGTTGAGCCCTATGCGGCGCAACTGCGCCTGGATGACCTGCGCCACCGCCAGGCCGCCCTCATACGACGGGGAGGTAACGATGTTGAACTGGAAGTTCTCCGGCACACCGGCCTCCCGCAGGAGCTCCCGCGCCCGGTCCAGATCAGGCGTGTAGTTGGGCAACTGGTCCAAAGGCGCCGCCCAGTACGCGGCCGAGCTGGGCAACGGAGCCGACGCTTGGCCAAGCCCAAACTCCGCAGCCCGGATCAACGCCGCACGGTCGATCGCCAGCGCGATGGCCTTGCGCACCCGGGCGTCGTTGAACGGCGGCCGCGTCGTATTGAAACCGTACGTGCGCAGGTTCAACGACGGGACCGACAGGACGTTGAGGTTCCGGTCGGCCATCGCCGCCTGCAGGACGGTGCCCTCGGAGATGGCGGCCGCATGGAGGCTGCCCGTGCGCAAGCCGGCCAGCAGCGACATCTGATCAGGAATCACGCGAATGATGATCTGGTCCAAATACGGAAGACCCTCGACAAAGTAGTCGGGGTTGCGGGTCAGGACCATCTCCTGGTCAGGAACCCAGCGTTCCAGCCGGAACGGCCCCGTCCCCACCGCCGTCCGCTGGAGATCGCCGTGGCGCTCCACTTCTTCGCGCGGCACGATGGAGGTGTTGGTATGCGCCAAAGCGTCCAGCAGCGAGGCCACCGGCTCCCGCAGCCGCAGCTCGACGGTGTAGTCGTCCACCACCACCACTTCCTCGATGGGCTCGAGGAAGGACCGGGCCGGCGAACCCGTGGCCGGATCCAAGATGCGCTCAATGGTGTACTTGACGTCCTCGGCCGTCAGTTCCCGGCCGTTGTGGAACTTAACCCCCTGGCGCAGTCGAAAGACCACCCGGGTCGGGTCCAGGTACTCCCAGGCGTAGGCCAGGTCGCCGACGATGTTGGCCTCGCTGTCGTAGCGCACCAGCCGGTTGTACAGGAGCTCGACGCGGCGATGGGACGAGAACGAGGTGACAATATTAGGATCAAGGCCGATGGCTTCCTGATCAACCCCAATGATGAGCGTGCCGCCGCGCTGCACGTCGTCCGCGGCCCAGGCCGCACCGGCGGACAGCACAAGCGTCAACAAGATGGCCATCAACGCCACCGCGGTGCGCAGGCCGGCACCACGGCGCCCTCCGTGAGACATGTAGCCTTCTCCCCTCCTCAAAGGTGTGTCGCCCCGCCCGCTCGCTTCTGCTGCCCCTCCCGCGCCCGGCGTCTCCCCCGGCCGACGGCCGCGACGACCGCGCGCCGCCGCACCCCGCCTAAGCCAGTCGACTGCACCAGGTAAAACGCCAGCGCGCCGCCCCCAAGAGTCCCGGCGACACGGTCACGCCCGACTCCAAGGTGCAACTGTCTGCCGTTTTCTCCGCGGGGAAACACCTGTTCAACACGGGTTCGACGTCAGCAGAAGGCGATCGATTGGAGCAACGGAAGTCTCCTGTACATTCAAGTTCCATAGAGGAGCCGGGACTCCTTCACACCCGGCTTTGGCAGGCTTCAGTGACGACAGGACTGCCCGGCCAGGCCAGCGAAGGAAGACGCGACCTTGTTGCCATCTCGACGCAGCGCGCAGCCAGCGTTCGCTCCTACGGTGGTGGAGGATGCCTACCTTAGACACAGCCTGGCAGCCGGTAATTGACGCAGTGAATCGCGGGGTCGCGGCCGGTTGGGTCCCGGGAGCCGTCCTGGCCGTCGGTTCGTCCCGGGAAACCTACCTCATACATGCCACGGGCGCGGCACAGGTCGAACCCGAGCAGCGCCCGCTCCGCCCCGACGCCATTTTTGATTTGGCGTCCCTCACCAAGGTGGTGGTTACCACCACCGCCGCACTGCTGCTCGCGGAGCGTGGGCAGCTGTCGCTTGACCAGTCTCTAATGGACGTGTTCCCCCACTGGCGCGGAACCCCCAAGGAGGGCATCACCATCCGGCATCTCTTGACTCACACATCGGGATTGCCGGGGTGGCTGCCGCTGTACGTTTGGGGCACGGGCAAAGCCCGGGTTCTGGAGATCATCGGCAACACGGAAGTACACGCTCTCCCGGGCCAGCAGGTGGAGTACAGCTGTCTTGGGTTCATCCTCCTGGGGCACGTCGTGGAAATGTACTCCGGCAAACCGTTGGACCGGTTTTTCCTGGAGGAGATCGCGCAGCCGCTGGGCATGCGGTCCACGGGCTACTTGCCCCTGAAATTTTTGCCTGCCGCAGAGCACCAACGGCTGGTACCGACTGAGAAAGGCAACGCCTACGAGGCGGCACTTCTGCGGCGTGAGGGACACGAATACCCCCACCTGCGCCAAGGTTTCTATCCGGGTCAAGCCCATGACGGCAACGCGTGGTACGCCATGGGGGGCGTGAGCGGCAATGCCGGCCTGTTTGGAACGGCGGCAGACCTTCTCCTCTTTGGACAAATGTGGCTGCGGGCCCTGGCCGGTTCGCCGCGGGAGCCCATCAGCCCCGCGACGGCTCGCCTGGCCATCCAAGACCACACCCCGTTTTCGCCCGACTCCCGTGGCCTCGGCTGGCAGCGCCAGCTGGCACCCGGCATTATGCGGCACGTCTCCCCCGCCCAGCCCAGCCGGCCGCTGTGCGCGGTTCCCGCTCCCGTACCCCCGGTCCCCCGCGCCTGCGGGGAGTTGTTTGGCCCGCGTGCGGTGGGTCATACCGGTTTCACGGGCACTTCGCTCTGGCTGGATCCGGACGCCGACCTCGTAGTGGTGCTCCTGACCAATCGCGTGCATCCGGCGGTGACAGACCACATCTTCCGATTCCGGCCGCTGGTGCACAATGCCGTCGCAGCTGCCGTTTCCAGACTCCGGGCTTAAGCACGAAACGTGTAGCCCCGGAACATTTACCGCCGCTGTGCCTTTGCCTTCAAGTGCGGTGACCGGTCCCGCAGGTTCGGTTGGTCCTTAAGACGCTTGCGGCCTGCTTGTGCGCCCGATGGGTCCCTCTGCCGGCGACCGTGTGAGAACTACGTCGAGACCTCAGTTGCCGAGCCCGGAGAGGGAAGGAATTCCTTGACCTGGCCTAACTTGAGCTGCAACTGCAGTTCCTTGAGGACAATCGCGTCCATGACCCGCCGCACGGACTGTTGGACCAGCAGCAGGTCGTTGAAGGCCGTCAGTTCCCCTCTTTCCAGCGCTCCGGACACAAAGCGGAGCTTTTCTGCCTCGCCGTTCACAAGGTGGGAGAGGGCCATCTCCTCCCTGGCAATGGAAGCAAACAGCAACACCACGCTGTCCTCCCGCGTCACCGTGATAGGCGGGAAATCCGGTATCGTGGGCCCGGACACTTCACCCTCCCTCCTTCGCTTGCCGCAGAGCGGCGAGCCGCTCCGCCGGCGGCTCAAACCCGGGGAACTCCCGCACCAGTCGCTCGTAGTGCCGCACGGCTTCGTCCCGCTGCCCCAAGGCTTCTAGACACATGCCCATCATGTGGGCGGCCATGAAGCTGCCCGCCCCGCGCAGCGTCAAGTAGCGCGTGCTTTCTCCCACCTTCAGGCAGTGAGCAAAGGTCTGGGCCGCCTCGGCGTACTGCCCTTGCGCGTACTGGAATAGCCCTTTGTAATAGTGGAGGTCTGCGTAGTCCGGGTACAGGCGGATGGCCAGTTCGATGCCCTCAAGCGCCCGGTCCGTGCTGCCCGTGACCAGCAGCAGTTCGTATTTGAGCTTGTAGGCAAGGGCGGGAGGCAGGCGGCGCAGCTCAAGAAACCGCCGCAGCGACGTTTGCACGTGTTCGTACGCTTCCCGAAAGTCCCCCCGGCGGTAATGCTCCACGGCCAAGTGGTAGTCGATCCACGGGTCATACCCCGGCCGCTCGCGTTCCTTCTCCAGCAGCCGGACGTTGCGGGCGGATTTTTCCTGGCACCGGGCGGGGTCCATGTACCCATAATGCCAGATGACCGCGCCCTGTACCGGGTCGGGGTCCAGGCGGGCAGGTCCGGTGCCCATGTCCAAGTGCTCGTGGACGGCTTGCTTGTAGCGAAGCCCGGCCCCTTTGCGCAGCAGGCGATAGGCCGTGTGTACATGCATTTTTAACTCGTCTACCGTCGGCCCGTAGTAGCTGTGGATTGGCACAAGCAGCGCATCGGCTTGCCTCGCCTTGGCCGTCCACGTCTGCTGCCATTGCGCTTGGTTCAAGACCGCGAGCTGCTCGTCCGCGTCCAACCAGAGAATCCACTCCGTCCGTACGTGCTCCATCGCAAAATTCCTGGCCGCGGCAAAGTCGTCGTTCCAGGCAAAGGCGTACAGCCGGACCGGGTATTTCCTAACTATATCCGGCGTTTCGTCGGTGGCACCGGTATCGACCAGGACGGCGTCATCCACGTGCGGCAAGGCGCTCTCCAGCGCCGCGGCCACGTTTTCCGCCTCGTTCTTGACGATCATGCACAGGGTTAAGGACGGCGTCTGCGCCATACCGACCTCCCCTTCCTGCGAAGCCGCCAGCTCCGGCTCCCCGCCAGTCTCGGAGCACGCTCGCCGTCTGGGTCCGCCGCCAGCGCCGCCGGTTCGCGGTCCAGCACCTGCTGCGCATCCCGGAAACCGGCCAGCCTTTCGAGACTGCGGTAGATGCGGCGCTTCTCCGCGTCCAAATAGTTGAGCGACCGAATGGCTTCCTGGAGCTCGCGCTGGTACATTCTCAGCATCCACGCAGGGTAGTCGCGGCGCGCAGCCGCCAAGAGCTCCCCCACGACCGCCGCCAGTTGTCTCAAAGACTCGGGCACAGACCGGTTTCGCCCAGAAACACCCGTCAACAGCGGGTATCCGTCACCCGGTACAGCCAGGGCGCTCGTCGTCTCACGCCCTGTGGATTCCAACAGGCCGCTCATGCCCTACTCCTCACCCCAGCGGTTCCCATCATAGCCACCATAGCCACCATAGCCATCATAGCCGTCGTAGCCATCGTAGCCGCCCCACTCCCAGGCCAAGTACGCGACCTCCCGCAGCTTGCGCAGGAGCAGCCACTCCTTCATGACAACGGTGTCGATGAGCCTGAACACCTGGACCGTGAACGCGAGGACCTGCGCCGCCGACGGCTGGAGGGGGAAATCCTGGAACTGACCAACAAAGGCCCGCACCTTGTTGGCCTCGGCGTCCAGCACGTTGGCCAGCGCCACCTCTTCCATGGCGATGGATTTGAGGAGGTCGATGACGACCTCGGCGCGGGTTGGCCGGACTGGCTCCTGGGGAATGGTCGGCATGCTCATGGACCGCTGTCCTCCTTCCAAGGTTGCCGCCTAGCCAGCGCAGGCGCTCCGTCGGGCCGGGGCCCCCTGCAGCCGTTCCCCGTCAGGAGTTCCCCCGTTCATTCCCGCCCGCAGGCGGCTCAACGTTGGACGCTGGCTCGGCGTCGGCGCCCGGGGAGTCGGGAGAGAGGCGAATGACCTGCGGAAACTTGGCCGCGGTCTGCTTGGCCAGCTCCTCCCGCTCTTTTTCCGCCAGCGGTTGCAGTAGGGCCCGGTTGCGGGCGATGCGTTCGTCACCGGGTAGGTACTTGCCGGCGATCTCGTTGTGTAGGTAGGACAGGTAGTACAGGCCCAGGCGGTAGTAGACGACGCACAGCGCCAGGTGCGGAACCCAGGTAGAGTACGCTTTGTTGTCAAACATGGCGACCCGGTCCGGTTTCAACGTGGGGCTCACGATGGCAGCCTGGTACCAAAAGGCAGCCGTCCGATAGTCCTCGCGGCGCAAGAACACGTCCGCAATCCGGCAGCACGCCTCCGCCCGAGGCGCGTCGTACAGCAGCGTCCGGAGCGCCCACTCCAACTCCCGCTCCGTGTCGCCCAGCTGCTTGAAGCATTCGGACAGCTTGTTGCACGCCCCGATGACGTCCTCAATCCATCCCTTGCCGGTTGCCAGGAAGCGCTGGTAGTGCTCGGCCGCTTCGGCGAAGCGGCGGTGGTCCAGCAGTTCGTTGGCGTAGTAGTACAGGTCCCGGGGAGTGAACTCCACACCCCGCGCCAGCAGGTTTTCGTAGATCCTGAGGTTGCGATCGGGATCCCGGTCACGGGAAACCGGGCGGTGCTGCACTGCCACTTGGCTGTGGATGATGTGGCCGGACACCTCGAGGTACTCATGCACCGCCCCGACCCAACGGAAACCGCAGCGGCGATTGACGAGACGGTAGCGCCGCAAGGAATGGGCGGGCTTGCCATCGGGTCCGAAAGACAGGTGGTACTCCATGGAAACCGCGCTGACGGCGGGCGTCAAGCTGTTCTTTAGCTCGAGAAACTTCCGCTGATCCTCGGTGCTGAGCACGTCGTCCGCATCAAGCCAAAAGATGAAGTCGCAGGTGGCCTTCACCCGTCGGGCCAGTCGGTCCAGTCGGACCCGTCGGCCCAGTGGGTCCAGTCGGTCCCGTCGGTCCGGTCTCGCCCGTTGGACCAGTCGGTCCCGTTGGCCCCGTCGGACCAACGTCAGGCCCCGGGTACTCGATGTTGACCGTGGCCGAGCCGGGCGTAACGGTGATGTCCAAGGTGGTTGACGTCAAGGTCAGGGTGTCACCGGCGTTAATCGGGGCGGACCCGTCCGGCCCAACCACGTCGAAAAGAAACGTCCCAGGAATGACGCCCCCTGGCGGACCCTCCGGACCGGTGGGGCCAGGAGGACCGGGCGGTCCCTCAGGACCCGTCGGCCCAGGCGGTCCAGGCGGTCCGGTCGGACCCGTGGGGCCGACCGAAATTGGCAGCTGCATCAGGCTTTCGAGTTTATTGGCGAGCACGAACTCGGTGCGACTGATGTCATTGAGGGTGCTGCGGATAGTGTCATTGATGGCAAGTATGTCGCTAATGGTCGGCGGCGTCGCGGGCGGCGTCACGCCGGGCAGGGTCCCGAGGACGTACTGAAGCTTCTCGCCCTCGGCGTTGATGATGTGGCTCAGCCCGAGTTCGGACAGCGCGATCGATGCTAAGATGAGATTAATAGAGTTTTCACGGGTGAGCGAAATCTCGGGCGTGATGTTAGGAAAGTTGGCCTGGCTCAAGCTTCTCACCTCGCTGTTTGGGATTGCAGTGGACACGGTATTCGCGAGATGAGACAGTCGCCACGGCCATTCAAGCAAATTTGGAAGCCGTTCCTAGGACGCGACACCGAAAAACGACTCAAGGGCCGGGGTGCCCCCTTGTTTGCGCGCGAAACGCGTCGGGCCCGTGGCTTGGTGCCCGACGCTCCGCTTTGAACCGATGCGCTGTCGAGCGCACCACCCCTTGCCGCGAGGACGGGGGAGCACGGCGGCTCCCCCGTCCTTCCGTTCTTGCGGGCCTCTTGCAGCAGTCCGCGGCCATACTTTCTGCCGCGACAGCGCTAGTGCTTCACCAACTCCGCCGGCGCCAGCGGCTGGCTGATGAAGTTGGCCATCATCCGGAACGCGCCGGGCACCAGCTGCTCCAGCTGGAAGTACCAGATCAGGGAGGAGTACATATACGTGCCTTCCCCGACCCGGGCCCACAGGGTGTTGCCCTTCAGCTCGTCCCGGCGGTGCTCCTCGCCCGGGTCCGTCATGGCGAAGAGCTCCAAGTACTCGTCAGCCCACTCCATCGGGAAGTGGAAGCCGCGGTCCTTGACCCAGTTGTCCCAGTCGGCGTCGGTGATCTTGTTGGGCCAGTTCATGACCACATGGTCCGGGACCAGCACCTCCACCGGCGCGGCCTCGTCGGTCACCCGCCACTCGATGGACGGCCGCCCCAGGCGGATGTAGTACGGCGGGGGGGG
>NICF_comb_assmDRAFT_10002650_pt1 | contig 13352 bp, 10 predicted proteins | sample NewIslPassag4_SG_FD_11279 | JGI IMG/M metagenome (IMG submission 11279) | reverse complement strand
GAGCGCAGCCGGGACCATCCGATGGAGCGAGGCTCAATTCCGCGGCAACCCGCCACAGCGCAGACGGAAGGCGAAAGCCGCGCCGAACGGTTCCGATGGCGGAGCCCGCAGCGCGGCTTATCGGCTTCGAAGCGCGGATACGAACAGCAGGATGGCGGTCACGAGATGCAGCAGCCAGCCGAGGAACGGGATCCAGGCCAGCATGGAGGTGACAATGCCCATCACCGAGCCGTAATACGAATCCTGGTGCCGGACGCACACGATGAGCGCAACGGCGTGCAGGACGCACATGACGACCAACACCCAGTAGCCGCTCGCGATCACGATGAAGCCGCCGAGCACCGGAATGGCCAAAACGGCTTCCAGCACGCCGGTCAGCAGCTTCATCGCCCTGGAATTGGACATGGACGCGGCCTCCCCCGAAGCGGAATCGGTTCCGGCGAATCGTGCGCCGGACACCCGCTACTATCTATATTCACCGGCGGGCCTGTTCCGTCAGCGGAATTCCTTCCTTGTTCCGCCTGTCGCGCTGCATTACAATGGAACTGTCAATAAACACGTGTGCGCAACCCGCACCCTCCACGAAAGGAACGATGGCGCATGAAGAAAATCGGGTTCATTGGCCTCGGGAACATGGGCCTGCCGATGGCGACCAATCTCGTCAAGGCCGGGTTCGAAGTGTACGGACTGAACCGCAGCAAGGGAGCGGAGGAGAAATTCGCGCAGGCGGGCGGCAAGACCGGGCTGACCCGGGCGCAGCTCGCGGCGGAGATGGACATGGTCATCACTTGCCTGCCGATGCCGGCCGACGTCGAGGCGGTCTACACGTCGGAGGACGGGCTCATTCCGAACGGCCGGCCCGGCCTGCTGCTCGTCGACTGCAGCACGGTCGGACCCGATCTGAACCGCCGGCTTCACGAGGCGGCCGCCGCCCGCGGCATCGCGTTCCTCGACGCGCCGGTAAGCGGAGGGACGGTCGGCGCGGCCGAGGGCACGCTCAGCATCATGGTCGGCGGCGAGCGCGAAGCGTTCGACCGGGCGATGCCCGCCTTCGAGGCGATGGGCAAGCAGATCTATTACGTCGGTCCGAGCGGCAGCGGCTCGGTCGTCAAGCTGATCAACCAGCTCATGGTCGGCATCCACACGCAGGCGGTCAGCGAGGCGCTGGCGCTGGGACGCAAGGCCGGCCTTGACGAGGCGGCGCTCGTCGACATCCTGATGGCGAGCTTCGCGAGCAGCCGCATCCTCGGCCGCCATTATTCGGGCTTCATCGCGAAGGAATCGTACGATCCCGGATTCGCGATCAAGCTGCTCGGCAAGGACCTCGACCTCGCGGCGGAGATGGCGGAGCGGAGCGGCGTCCGGCTGAAGGCCGGGGCGCGCGTGCGCGGCCTGCTCCACCGCGCGATCGCGTCGGGTTACGGCGACCGCGACATGGCGGCGATGTTCCGCTTCCAGACGGACGAGGACGCGAAGGAGCGCGAGGGCGGGCCGATCAAGCATTTCGCCGTCTTCCTGCCGATGAAGGACGCGGAGAAGAGCGACCGCTTTCGGCCGGAGCATCTGCAGTTTCTCGCCGAGCAGCGCGCGGCCGGCCGGCTGTTCGCCAACGGCCGGTTCGCCGACGGCGCCGGCGGCCTCGTTATCTACAAGGGGCGCTCCTACGAGGAAGTGGAAAGCTGGGTGAAGCAGGATCCGTACATCGTGCAGGGCGCGCGCGGGTACGAGATCCACGAGTGGGACATCGTGCCGGCGGAAGGGTGACATCCCTTCGGGCATTCGTTCGTGCATCCATTCGCAGTCGTGCGGCGGCATCCGCCACGCACGGATCCGGACCGGTTGCGCGCGGGAGCGGGACAAGGCCCGAACCGGTTCAGGGAAAACAGGAAGCCGTCCTTGCGGTCCGGTCAGACGGACGCGCGGGACGGCTTCCCTTTTGCTCACCGTACGCGGAATGACTCCTGCGTCTTTCCGGTGCTGGCGATGGTGACCCGGACGTCGATGTTGCGCAGCGACGATTCATCCAGCGGGAACCGTCCGCCGGCCGTAAGCCTCCGGAACAGTTTCGGATCGTTGCGGTAGACGGGATCGAGCAGATTGAAGACGTCCGCCTGCCGTTTGATCCCCTCATTGTACGTGAGACGGATCTCGTCCCGGATCGTTTCCTCCGCCCGGCGGATGATCGTGTCGAGCGTCATGCCGGCGCTGTGTTCGGAGATGACCGCCCGCAGGGAGAGCTTCAGGTCGAAACGGATGCGTCCGCCGTCGTCCTGCCAGGCGATGCGGAACTTCGGACGACGGAAGACGAGCACGGCTTCCGTCCGGCCGTCCTGCTTGATGTAGACATGGGTCCGCTCCGTTTCGGCTTCGAGCCAGCGCTTGCCGAGCAGCAATTCGTCGGACATGACGGCGTGCCATTTGCCGTCCTTCAGGATGACCGCGTCGTGGATCTCGATGGCCGCGTACTTCTTCTGCCTGTCCGCCCAGCGGAGCCTTTCCAGGCTGATGAGGGGGAGGAGTGCCGTCCGACCCGCTTCGTTCATTTCGACGATCAGCTGGAACATCCGCTTGGGCCGGACGATTGAACTCTGGCGGTAGGTGTCCACCGGATCGCCGAGCTGCGAATAGACCGGGGAAAATTCCAGTATCGGCGACGCCAGCAGCACGTCGTCGATCGGCTCGCGCGTGGCGAACAGCCAGTGGGTATAGCGGAATTCGTGGTACCGCGACAAGACGCCGATGCTCGTCTCGATTCCCTGCTTCAGCACCGATTCGCTCAGCACGACGCTGTTCAGATGCCCCCAGTAAAAGCGCCGCTGGGAAGAAGTGTACAGATCCTGGAGCGCCTCCTGGATCGACCCCCCGATGCCCAGACCGACCCAGGAGCCGCCGGTTTCCTGCTGCTCCGGGCCTCCGCCCTCATGCTTCCCCAGCGCGGAGAAGTCGATGATCTGCACATAGAGCCGGTATTTCCCGTCCCGGTAGTCGACGCCGACCGCGTGGGCGTAGAACATGTGCTCCAGTTCGCGGAGGTCCCAGCAGCCGGCGATCGGGAGCGCGAGCAGGCAGAGCGAGCCCGCAAGCAGCGCGGCCTTCGCCGGACGGAGCAGCCACGCGGGGAACCGCTTCGCCGGACGGAGCAGCCACGCGGGGAACCGCTTCCCCGGACGGAGCAGCCACGCGGGGAACCGCTTCGCCGGACGAAGGAGCCACGCGGGGAACCGCTTCGCCGGACGGAGCAGCCACGCGGGGAACCGCTTCGCCGGACGGAGCAGCCTCGCGGGGAACCGCTTCCCCGGACGGAGCGTTCTCATCGGGAACCCCCTCCCCGCGCATTCCCGCCGGAGCGCGTCGGATCGCCGGGACGCATCGTCTCCGGCCGCTGCATCGGGCTGCCGCCGGGCAAGCGCAGGATGGTCCGGATCGCCGACAACGCGTCGCCCGCGTTGAAGGGCGAGATCGGCGTGAGATAGGGCACGCCGAACGACCGGGTGGAGGCGAGCAGCACGATGATCGCGAACGCGGACAGGATGAAGCCGTATGCGCCGAGCACCGACGAGACGATGAGCACGCCGATCCGGAGCAGGCCGACGGTGCCGGCCAGCGAACGGTTCGCGATCGCGAACGTGGCCACCGCCGTCGTCGCGATGACGACGAGCAGCGACGGGCTCGTCATGCCGGCGCGGATCGCGGCGTCGCCGATGATGAGGCCGCCCACCACCGTGAGCGTCTGGCCGATGGCCCGCGGCAGGCGCACCCCCGCCTCCCGGAACAATTCGAAGGCGGTCAGCATCAGGAACGCCTCCACCGGAGCGGGAACCGGGACGCCCTTGCGCGCGACGGTGATCGTGGCCAGCAGGGTGAGCGGGATCTGGTCCGGATGGTATGTCGTGACCGCGATGTAGAAGCCCGGCAGGAAAAGGGAGACGACGAGCCCCAGACAGCGAAGCGCCCGCCCCACCAGGATGTTCAGGAAATGGTTGTGCAGATCCTCCGGCGACGTGAGCATGAAATACAGGTTGGCCGGCGCGATCGAAGCGGTCGGCACGCCGTCGATGACGATCGCGAACCGGCCCCGGAGCAGCGCGGCCGCGACATGGTCCGGACGGCCCGAGTAGTGGAACACCGGCAGCGGCGAGAGGCGGAAGCCGGTCAGCCGGTGCTCGAGCTGGTCGTTGCTCTGGAGGGCGTCGATGTCGACGGCCTTCAGCCGTTCCCGCACATCCGCGATCATCTCCGGACGGGCGATGTCCTTGATGTAGAGCAGCGCGGCCTTGACCATGCTCCGCTTGCCGAGCGCGAAATGCTCGCAGGCGAGCGACGCCGTGCGAAGCCTTTTCCGGACGAGCGCCACATTGACGGTGACGTCTTCGACGAAACCGTCGCGCGGTCCCCGGATCGACACCTCGGTCGGGGCCTCTTCCGGCACGCGGCGGGGAGGATTGGCGAGGTCCAGCACATAGGCGTGCCGCCGGCCGGGCAGGAACAGCGCCAGCCTGCCGTCCAGGATGTCCGTTGCCGCTTCGTCCAGCGTGGCCCGTCTGTCCAGCGCGGCCATCGGCCAGCCGTCCGCGTCGTCGCCCGCCGCCGTCTCATGGCCGTTCCCGCCGCCCAGCAGCTCGCGCAGCACCGTCTCGTTCAGACGCGGGGAATCGGCCATGCCTTCGCAATAAACGAGCAGCCCGTCCGGCTCGCCGCGGGCGACGGCCACCCTGCGGTACACGATATCGTCACAGCGGTCGAAGATGCCGCGGAGCCGGGCCTCGTTCTCTTCCGGCTCCGGCGAGACGGGAACGGGCGGCCGGCCTTCGGAACGCCGTCCGCCGCTCATGCCCGCTCCCCTGCCTTCCGCCGCTCCGTCGCGGCGATGATGAAGAGCAGCAGGCAGAACGACGCGATGAAGATCAGGCCGCCGGGGACATAGAAGCGCGCCAGGATGTCGTCGAAGACGGAGTCGCTGACGGGGAACTGCCCGGCGAACGCGAGCAGCGCGGCGGCCAGGATCAGCGCGGCGTTCCGGCGTTTCGCGCCGGTCAGGCCCAGGATGTCCAGCGCGATATAGAGGCCGAGCGAGATGCGGATGAACGCGCCGCACAGCCACTGGTAGATGGACAGGAAGTCCGCGTGCTCGAAGAAATGGCCGAACGTCACGAGCCGCCATTGCTCATAGGAGGGAAACCGCATGCGCGCGCCTTCCTCCGGGCCGAAGATGGCGATCGTGCCGAGCAGCGGCCCGAGCGACAGCTCGATCAGCAGCAGGCCGACGACAAGCAGCGGCAGATGCCGGACTTCCGATTTCAGCCGATGCTGGAGAAACAGGAAATAGCACACCTCCGACAGGCCGACGCCCGCGCAGACCATCCCCCGGACAATCGGCGAACAGCCGTTTTCGAGCAGCGGGAACAGGAGCTTGTAGTCCTTGTGCGGAATGTTCGCCGCCATGACGAAAAGGCCGAGCGTGATGACGACGGGCAGCAGAATGCCGGTGGCGGTTGCGATCGAGCGCAGCCCGGACCCCGCCAGAGCGGCGATCACGAGCATGAACGCGGCGGTGATCACGATTTTCGGCGTTCCGGGCAGGTAGGAAATTTTCGTCCAGCCGGTCACATCCCGCAGCGCCAGCCAGCACAGCGCAAGGAAATACAGCGACGCCAGACCGGTCAGCACGCGGGACGGAACCTTGCCGATGCGCCGCCGCAGCCAGTCGTCCAGATGCCGTTGCCGGCTGCGCTTCATGATGAACATGACGAGCGGAATCCACAGGGCGATCTGCACGGCGCCGGCCAGAAGGACCGACAGCCAGGCGTCGCGTCCCGCCGTCCGGAGGAGGATCGGGATGAGGATGACGTGATTCAGGATGCCGCCGGAAGTGATCATGATCATCGCGGCGCCAGGCAGCGTAATGTTGTCCGAATCCATGGCTTGTCTCCTGCAACCGGCATTTTTGTGTTATTGTGGGTATCATGGAGAATGTTTATGCCTGTTTCCGCGGGAGGGAATCCAAATGACGATTCTGACGTTTCCGAAGGATTTCGTCTGGGGCGTGTCGACGTCCGCCTACCAGATCGAGGGCGCGCTGACGGAGGACGGCCGCGGCCCGTCGATCTGGGACACGCTGGCCGCCATTCCCGGACGCATCCTGAACGGCGACGACGCGAGCGTCGCGTGCGACAGCTACCATCGCTATGAAGAAGATATCGCGCTGATGAAGGAGCTCGGCGTCAAGGCCTACCGCTTCTCGGTCTCGTGGCCGCGCATCTACCCGAAAGGGGACGGCGAGCTGAACCCGAAGGGCATCGAACATTACAAGCGGTTCGTGACGAAGCTGCGCGAAGCGGGCATCACGCCGTTCTGCACGCTCTATCACTGGGAGCTGCCACAGGCGCTGCAGGACCGCGGCGGCTGGGAGAACCGCGCGACGATCGACGCGTTCGTCCGGTTCGCCGAGACGATGTTCCGCGAGTTCGACGGGCTGATCGACTTCTACATGACGTTCAACGAGCCGTGGTGCATCGCGATCAACGGCCATCTGCTCGGCCGGCACGCGCCCGGCATCACGAGCTGGCAGTCGGCGATTCAGGTCGCCCACAACGTCCTGGTCGCCCACGGCCGGACGGTGCGCCGCTTCCGCGAGCTCGGGGTGCGCGGACAGATCGGCTATGCGCCGGACATGTACTGGTACGAGCCGCTCACCCGCAGGCCGGAGGACGTCGACGCGGCGTACCGGGCGTTCTCGATCTACAACTGGTTCGTGGAGCCGCTTTTCACGGGCCGGTATCCGGAGAAGATGGCGGCGTGGATCAGGTCGAAGGGCGCGGAGCCCGTCGTCGGGCCGGGGGACATGGAGATCATCCGCGAGCCGATCGATTTTCTCGGCCTGAATTTCTACGGCGGCAACATCGTGCGGCACAAGCCGGGCAACAACTATTTGGATCTCGAGCATGTCGATCTCGGGTATCCGCAGTCGGACAAGGGATGGTTCATCTATCCGGATGGCCTGTACAAGATGCTGACCTGGCTCACGGACACCTTCGGCCCGATTCCGATCTACATCACGGAGAACGGCGTCTGCTACAACGACGAGCCGGGGCCGGACGGCCGGATCCGCGACGAGCGGCGAATCGCGTTCCTGCGCGACCATGTCGCCGAGCTCGGCCGCGCGATCGAGTCCGGCGTCAATCTGAAGGGGTATTTCCATTGGTCGCTGATGGACAACTTCGAGTGGGCGTTCGGATACACGTGCCGCTTCGGGCTCGTCCACGTCGACTTCAACACGCTGAGAAGAACCCCGAAAGACAGCTTCTATTGGTACAGGAAGCTCATCCGCAACAACTGGATCGAGATCGGAAGCCGCTGACGCGCGGCCGTCCCGTATAGCCGGTATTTACAAACCTGACATCCCGTGGTAATATCAGTTCTCAACAAGCGCATGTCGGAAGGATTTCCAGGGATCCGACGGTCCGGACGGACCGGCGAACCGGGCGAAATCGCCGCGTCGCGATCCGAAGCCGAATAAGCAGGACGCGATACACCGTAAGGGATTAAAGACCTACGGCAAGTTCCGCCACAACCGGCGGAGCGGGCCGGAGGTCTTTGTTGCTTTGACAGGACAGAGAGACACGGGAGGGGTTGACGGTCGTGTTGGCGCTGGAAGCAGCCGGGCTCGTGAAGACTTTTCGCGTGAAAAGAAAACCGGAAGGGCTCGCGGGGAGTTTTCGCTCGCCGGTGAGGCCGGAGCGGGAGGAGAAGACGGCGGTGGCCGGCGTCGATCTGAAGGTCGAGGCGGGGGAGACGCTGGCGTTCCTCGGGACGAACGGCGCGGGCAAATCGACGACGATCAAGATGCTGACCGGCATCCTGATCGGGCTCGACGTCGTCGTGAAGCGGCGCATCCGCGGGCTGATCGCGGAGCGGAACCGGGAGGAGGGGACAACCGCGCACGGGTGACAACCACAAGAGAGCTTCGCCCCCTCGCTTCTGACAATTGTGTAAAATTAGGTGTTGCCCAACCAGGCAGCGCAATGTATAATGAGATTGAAAAGCTTTTCAAGCCTGTTTTTCCTCCCGATTCGGGAACCTATGTTGAGGTGCGCGGCAGTCGAATGAAACCGACGATTCGTGATGTAGCGAAACTGGCCGGCGTTTCCATCAGCACCGTATCGCGGGTCATGAACGCACCTGAAACGGTCGTGCCGGAGAAGCGCAAACGCGTCCAGGAAGCCATCGAACAGTTGCAATATCAACCCAACGCGTTCGCGCGCGGCCTGATCTACAAGAAGTCCGAAACCTTCGGCGTCATGATTCCGGATATCGAGAACCCGTATTACGCCGGGCTGCTCCGGGGCATCCAGGACGCCGCAGTGAAGCTGAATCACAGCGTCATCATCTGCAACACGGACCGCGACAAGAACAGGATGCTCGCCTATGCGCGGAACCTGTTCGAGAAGCAGGCCGACGGCATCATTTTCGCGAGCGACGCGCTGTTCCGCGAATTCTATGACGAGATGAAGCGCATCCGCCTGCCGTTCGTGCTCGTCTCGACGCAGGCGCCGGAATACGATGTGCCGAGCGTGGACATCGACAACGAGCAGGCGGCCTATGAGGCGGTTCGCCATCTGATTGAACTCGGCCACGAAGAGATCGGCATGATCTGTTTTCCGGTCGCGGAGACGATCTCCGGCGCGCCGCGCCTTGCGGGCTTTCAGCGGGCGCTCAGGGAAGCCGGGCTCGACCGCAGCGCATCCAATGTGGAGTATGCGGCCCAACGATTTGAAGACGCTTACGAAGCCGCGGGAAGGCTGTTCGCCATGAATCCCCGGATCACGGCGGTGTTCGCGGCGTCCGACGAATTCGCGATGGGAACGGTCATGTACGCGCGGGACCACGGCCGGACGGTGCCGGACCAGCTCTCGGTCGTCGGCTTCGACGATATCCGGATGGCGCACATGTTCATCCCGAGGCTGACCACCGTCGAGCAGCCGGTCTATCAGATGGGCGTGCGGGCGGTGCAGAAGCTGCACGAGCTCGTGACGAACGGGAAGGTTGCCGAGATGCACGAGCGTATGCCCCACCGGTTGATCGTGCGGGAATCGACCGCCGGCCTCCGTTCTTCTTGAGGCAACCGGCGGACGCTCCGGAGTTTCTGAAAGATGCCCCCGTTGTTGAAAAGCTTTTCGAATATCGGTTCGACTGCGCTCCATTGCGGAGGTGCAGCCTGCGGCGGGCAGCAGACATTCTGTGTGACTGCTGCTTTCCGCGGAAATGCGGTTCGCGGGTGCAAACATCCGATGTGACTGTGGGCTCTCCGCGGAAATGCGGTTCGCGGTTGTGGACATCCGTTGTGACTGCGGCTCTCCGCGGAAGTGCGGTTCGCGGGTGCGGGCGTCCGGCGGGACCGCCCCTCTGCGAATGCGGCGCGGACGTTCGATAAGGTTTTGGCGACCGTGCGCGGCGATCGCCGTTTCCGCGAGTCCCTTCGGTCTGAAAAGCTTTTCGAACCCGGAGAGAGCCGCTCGTCGTTCGTCTCGAACATTTTCGGCGTCATACTCACATAAGTTTGAAAAGGTTTTCTCCATCACGCCTGCACCGGGATTTCCGGCGGTGAACAAACCCGGCTCCGAACAGGGCACGGGCGCAGACTCCGCCGATTCCCCGAACCGAAGCGATCCGGTTCGGTCATACAACAAATCGAAAGGAAAGGGTGAGGTCTCATGCAATCCATCATGAAGAAGAGGGGGTTCGCTCTTCTCGCCTTCTTCATGGCCGTCGTTCTGGTGCTGACCGCATGCGGAGGCGGCAAGAACAACAGCAACAGCAGCAATTCGGGCAGCACGAGCGCCGGCGCCGGCAGCAGCAACTCCGGCAGCTCCGGCGGCCCGGGCGGTTCCGGCGATGCCGGCGGTTCGTCCGACGGCGGTTCGGACGCGGGCGCGTCCGGCGGTGAATCGTATCTGGCCCAGGCGTACAATGGCGCCTTCAAGGGAACGGTCGTCACGATGTACGGTCCGTTCACCGATGCCGACGAGATGAAGTTCAACGAGAGCATCAAGGAATTCGAAGAGAAGACGGGCATCGACATCCAATATGAGGGCTCGAAGGAATTCGAAGCGACGATCGGCGTGCGCATCAATGGCGGCAACGCGCCGGACATCGCGGACTTCCCGCAGCCGGGCCTGCTGAAGACGTTCGTGAAGGACGGCAAGGTCATCGACGTCCGCACGTTCCTCAGCGACGACTATCTGAAGCAGCAGTACGCGCAAAGCTGGCTTGACATGGCCACGATGCCGGGTCCGAACGGCGACGTGATGGCCGGCATCTGGGCGCGCAGCAGCGTGAAGAGCCTGGTCTGGTACAACAAGAAGGAATTCGAGGCGGCCGGCTACACGATCCCGAAGACCTGGGACGAACTGCTCGCGCTGACCGAGCAGATCGCGGCGGACGGCGACCCGGCGTGGGCGATCGGCATCGAGAGCGGCGCGGCGACGGGCTGGCCGGCGACGGACTGGGTCGAAGACATCATGCTGCGCACGACTTCGCCGGAGAACTACGACAAGTGGGTTAACGGCGAGCTGCCGTTCACCGATCCGATCGTGCGGAACGCCATCGAGAAGATGTCGGAAATCTGGTTCAACGAAGAATACGTCTACGGCGGCCGGAAGTCGATCGTGCAGACGTCGTTCGGCGACGCGGTCAAGGTGCTGTTCGACAATCCGCCGAAGGCGTGGCTGCACCGTCAGGCAGGCTTCATCACGAGCTTCTTCCCCGAAGGTCTGACGGAGGAAGACTTCGACTGGTTCCCGTTCCCGTCGATCGATCCGCAATACGGCACGCCGGCGCTGATCTCGGGCGACATCTACGCCATGTTCAACGACCGTCCGGAAGTGCGCGCCGTCATGGAATTCTTCACGACGGCCGAATCGCTCAAGACGTGGATTCAGTCCGGCGGCGTAACGCCTCCGATGAACGGCGCCGATCCGTCCTGGTACCCGAACGAAGCCGAGCGCAAGATGGCCGACTTCCTGCAATCGGCATCGGCGATCCGCTTCGACGGCTCCGACCTGATGCCGGGCTCCGTCGGCGCGGGCACGTTCTGGAAAGGCATGACCGACTACGTCAGCGGCACGGCCACGCTGGATCAGGCGCTTGAGACGATCCAGTCGGGCTGGAATCAATAACGCAGCGTGACGAGCCGCGCTGGTCTTTCGCCGGAAAGGCCGGCGCGGCTTCCGCCGCTTATGCTTGAAAGGAGGAGGACCGCTATGGAACCGGCGACGGCAACGGCGACGGCGCCGACGAAGGGGCGGCTGTTCCGGCTCGTGCTGCTCTCGATTCTGGTTCCCGCGCTCAATGTCGGCGTGCACGGAGTGTTCTTTCTGTTCTTCCGCGATTCGCCGCTTCACCCGATCGTGAACGCGCTGCTCGCCGTTGTGTGGGGGGCGGCGGGCATTTATTCCGTCTATTATTCCCTCAACTGGGTCGTCGAACAGTACCCGGATGCGTGGAAGCGGAGAATACTGCCCTTCGTCTATGTCGGTCCGGCGGTCTTGCTGCTCGGCTGGCTGCTCGTGCTGCCGACGATCCGCACGCTCTACCTCAGTTTCTTCGACGCGTCGAGCGAGAAGTTCGTCGGTCTGGCCAACTACGCCGCGATCTTCACCGATCGGCTGCTGTCGACGGCGCTGCGCAACAACCTGCTCTGGGTGTTCTTCGGCACGACGCTGTGCGTCAGCCTCGGCCTGCTCATCGCGATTCTGGCGGATCGAAGCAGTTTCGAGAAGCTGGCGAAGACGATCATCTTCATGCCGATGGCGATCTCGTTCGTCGCCGCCGGCGTCATCTGGAAGTTCGTCTATTACTACACGCCCGAAGAGCGGCAGATCGGACTGCTGAACGCGATCGTGCAGGCGTTCGGCGGCGAGCCGCAGGCGTGGCTGACGATGGTGCAGCCATGGAACAACCTGTTCCTGATCGTCATCCTCGTCTGGATGCAGACGGGCTTCGCGATGGTCTTCTTCTCCGCGGCGATCAAGAGCGTGCCCGACGACATTCTCGAGGCGGCGCGCGTGGACGGCGCGGGGGAGATCCGCATCTTCTTCCAGATCATCATACCGTACATTTCCGGCACGATCCTGTCGGTGACGACGACGATCATTGTCTTCACGCTGAAGATCTTCGACGTCGTCATGATCATGACGGGCGGCCAGTACGGCACCGAAGTGGTGGCGACGCAGTTCTACCGGCAGCTGTTCATGTATCAGAACGCGGGATACGGCTCGACGCTCGCCATCGTGCTGCTCATCGCGGTCTTGCCGGTCATCTGGATCAATCTGCGGCAGTTCCGCCGGGAGGGGGGCTTCTGATGCGGCGCAACAGGAAAGTTCGGCGCAAAGGCAACAAGCTGGTCAATTTCGTGCTCGCCGTCATCTGCGCCATCTGGCTCATCCCGACCGTCGGCCTGCTCATCTCGTCGTTCCGGCCCGCGGCTGACATTCTGTCGACCGGCTGGTGGACGATTTTTCCCCATCGAGACTGGAAGACCGTCGAGACAATCGAACTGCCGCGCGAGACCGATCTGCGCCAGCCGATCGAGGTGCGCGGGAAGACTTTCAGCGACGATGAGCTGCGCGCCGGCGTGGAGACGGACGGCCAGCGCCTGATCTGGGAGAACCGGCGGGCGCGGACCGTCAATGTCCAGGAGAAAGAATGGACCTCGACGCTCAGGTTCACGCTGCAAAACTACGAGACGGTGCTCGGCGGCAAGACCTACAAGATCACGCTGCCCGACGGCAGCACGAAGACGGAGCAGGGCAGCGGCATGGGGCGCTCGTTCTGGAACACGATCGCGGTGGCCGTGCCGTCGACGATCATTCCGGTGTTCATCGCGTCGTTCGCGGCTTACGCGTTCGCATGGCTCAGATTCCCGGGCCGCAAGATCATGTTCGTCGTCATCGTCGCGCTGCTCGTCGTGCCGCTTCAGGTGGCGTTGATCCCGATCCTGCGCGACTATACGGCGCTCGGCCTGAACGGCACGTATTTCGGCATCTGGCTCGCCCATACGGCGTTCGGCCTGCCGCTGATCACGTACTTCATGTACAACGCCGTGCGGCAGATTCCGCGCGACCTGTTCGAGTCGGCCTACATGGACGGCGCGACCAACTTCACGACGTTCAGCCGGCTCGTGCTGCCGCTGACCGTGCCGTCGCTGGCGTCCATCTGCATCTTCCAGTTCCTGTGGGTCTGGAACGACTATCTGGTGGCGCTCATCTTCCTCGGCAGCCTGCCCGACGTGCAGGTGCTGTCGATGAACATCGCCGGGCTTGCCGGCTCCAGGGGCAATGACTGGCATCTGCTCA
>NICF_comb_assmDRAFT_10002647_pt1 | contig 13364 bp, 9 predicted proteins | sample NewIslPassag4_SG_FD_11279 | JGI IMG/M metagenome (IMG submission 11279) | reverse complement strand
AGCAGCGGCTCGTCGCCGTTTACGAACAGAACGCCGCCCGCCGCGAGGCCTTCGGCGATCTCGAGCTTCGCCTTCGCGATGCCTTCCCGCGATCCGAGCTGCAGCAGATGGGCGTCGCCGATATTCGTGATGACGGCGATGTCGGGCCGGGCGATGCGGGCAAGCCGCGAGATCTCGCCGAAGCCGCTCATGCCCATCTCGAGCACGGCCGCCTTCGTGTCTTCGTCCATCGCGAGAATCGTGAGCGGCAGCCCGATGTGATTGTTCAGGTTCCCTTCCGTCTTGTGCACCTTGAAGCGCTGCGCGAGGACGGAGGCGATCATGTCCTTCGTCGTCGTCTTTCCGTTGCTGCCGGTGACGCCGATGACCGTGACGGGAAGCTGGCTGCGGTAAGCGGCGGCCAGCCGCTGCAGCGCGGCCAGCGTGTCGTCCACGAGAAGCAGCGGACGGCCGGTCAGCGCCTCCGGCACGGGGCGCCCGGCCTGCCATAGCGAGACCGCCGCGCCGCCGGCGAACGCGTGTCCCGCAAAGTCGTGCGCGTCGAACCGCTCGCCGGCAAGCGGCACGAACAGCATCCCGTGGGCCGGGCGGCGGGAATCCGTCGATACGCCGCGGACGATGTCGTCCGCGCGCCGCGCCGCGGCCTCGTTCATCTCAGCGCCGCACATGGCGGCAATCTGCGCCGTCGTTCGCCTGATCACGGCCGTCTTCTCCTTATCGCTTCGCCGGCGACGAGCCGGTCGTCGAAATCGGTCTTGCGATCTCCGATGATCTGATAGGTTTCATGGCCTTTGCCCGCAATCAATACTACATCCCCGGGGCTTGCCATTTCAACCGCTTTTTCAATCGCCGCTCGCCGGTCCGCGATCCGCTCGTACCGGTCCGCGGATACGCCGTCCTCCTTGAGTCCCGCCTCGATGTCGTCCAGGATTGCCTCGGGATGCTCGGTGCGCGGATTGTCGGATGTGAGCAGCACGTAATCGGCGTAGCGGGCGCCGATTTTCCCCATGATCGGGCGCTTGCCGCGGTCGCGGTCGCCGCCGCAGCCGAAGACGAGGATGAGCCGGCGCTCCGCGATCTCGCGCACCGCCTGCAGCACGTTCTCGAGCCCGTCCGGCGTGTGGGCGTAATCGACGATGACCGCGAACGGCTGCCCGGCGTCGACCGCCTCGACCCTGCCCGGCACGCCCCGCACCCGCTCCAGCCCGGCCTTCGCAACCTCGAGCGGAATATCTTCGACGAGCGCCGCGGCGATCGCCGCCAGCGCGTTGTACACGTTGAACTTGCCGACCAGGCGCAGTTCGATGAACGCCTCGCCGCGGAACGTGACAGCCCTGAACGACGTGCCACGGGCCGTGATGCGGATGCCTTCGGCGCGGACGTCCGCCGGACGCTCGATGCCGTAGGTGATCGTCTCCGCCGCCGTCGCGCGCGCGAAGGCCGCCGAAGCCGGGTCGTCGGCGTTCAGCACGGCGTAGGCCCTGTCCTCCGGATCGGCCGGATAGACGTTGCCGAGCCGGGAGAACAGCAGCTCCTTCGCCGCGGCGTAACGCTCCATCGTGCCGTGGTAATCGAGGTGGTCCTGGGTCAGGTTGGTGAAGACCGCCGTGCGGAATTTCACGCCCTTGACGCGGCCCTGCTCGAGCGCGTGCGAGGAGACTTCCATCGCGCAATAGGACGTGCCTTCGGCCGCCATGCCGGCGAGCAGACGCTGCAGTTCCAGCGGGTCGGGCGTCGTGCCCGACATCGGCAGCGAGCGGCCGCCGAAGCGCGCCTCGATCGTGCCGATGACGCCGCATGTCCGGCCGGACGCATGCAGGATGCTCTCGATGAGATGCGTCGTCGTCGTCTTGCCGTTCGTGCCGGTTATGCCGATCACTTTCACCCGCGCGCTCGGGGACCCGTAGAACCGGTCGGCCATGACCGTGAGCGCCATCCGGCTGTCCTTCACCACGATCTGCGGCACGTCCAGGGGCAGCCTGCGCTCGACGACGAGCGCCGCGGCGCCGCGCTCCACGGCCTCCGCGGCGTAATCGTGGCCGTCCGCCGCATGTCCGGGCAGACAGAAAAACAGATCGCCGGGCTTCACTTTGCGGGAATCGATGCACAGCCCGCCGGGCCTGAGATCCCCGCCTTCGAGCCTTGCCGTGGCCAGCAGTCCCGCCAAATCGCTGAGCCGCATGCGCCGTACCTCCTTGATGGCAGCCTGATAGTTTCCATTATGGACGGGCGCGGACGAATCCAGCCGTCGATGCCCGCTCCGTTATGATCCGTTATGAAAGGTCTATGAATCGTCCTTGCCCAGGTAGATGCGGATCGTTGAGCCCCGCTCCACCCGTTCGCCCGCCGCCGGCGCCTGCCGGATGACGACCGTGCCGGAGCCGGAGGCGGCCAGGTTGAAGTTCATGTTCAGATCTTCGTACAGATCGGACACCGTCTTGCCGACCAGGTTCGGCACGGTGACGATCGGCGTGTCGCCGTAGTTCAGCTTGCGCTCCAGCTGTTCCTTGCGCGGCGCGACGCCCAGCGCCGGCAGCGCGTCCGCGAGGATGTTGCGCACGATCGGCGCGGAGACGACGCCGCCGAACTGGATGCCCTTCGGGTTGTCGACGGCGACGTAGACGATGATGCGCGGATCGTCCGCCGGCGCGAAGCCGATGAACGAGACGATGTGCTCGCTCGGCGAATACCGGCCGCCCACCACCTTCTGCGCCGTGCCGGTCTTGCCTCCGACGCGGTAGCCGTCGATGAAGGCGTTGCGCCCCGTCCCGCGCGCCACGACGCTCTCGAGCGCTTCGCGGATCTGCTGCGAAGTCTCCGGCGAGATGACCCGGCGCACCGCCTGCGGCTCGAACCGCTGTACGACCTCGCCGGTATCCGGACGGATGAGCGCCTTCGCGACATGCGGCTTATACAGCGTGCCGCCGTTGATCGCGGCCGATACCGCCGCGATCTGCTGGATCGGCGTCACCGACACGCCCTGGCCGAACGACGTCGTCGCCAGCTCGACCGGGCCGACCCGATCGAGCTTGAACAGAATGCCGTTCTCTTCGCCCCTGAGATCGATGCCGGTCTTCGAACCGAAACCGAAATTGCGGATGTATTGGAACAGCAGCTCTTTGCCGAGCCGCTGCCCGAGCGTCACGAAGCCGGGGTTGCAGGAATTCTCGACCACTTCGAGGAACGTCTGGCTGCCGTGGCCGCCCTTCTTCCAGCAGCGGAGCCGCGCGCCGCCGACTTCGATCGCGCCGGGGTCGTGGAACCTTTCGTGGCGCAGATCGACTTTTCCTTCCTCGAGCGCGGCGGCCAGCGTGATGATCTTGAACGTCGAACCGGGCTCGTAGGTCATCCAGATCGGCAGGTTCCGGTTGTACACCTCGGACGGCGCCTCCCGGTAGCGGTCCGGCTCGTAGGTCGGACGGCTCGCCATGCCGAGAATTTCGCCCGTGTTCGGATCCATCGCGATCGCGAGCGCGGCGTTCGGCTCGAGCCGCGCCATCGCTTCGTCGAGCTCGCGCTCGATGATCGTCTGGATCATGAAGTCGAGGGTGAGCTGCAGATGGAGTCCGTCCTTCGGCTCGCTGTAGGTGTCCGAGGAGCCCGGCATCCTGCGGCCGCCCGCGTCCGACAGGAACGACACGCTGCCCGGGATGCCGCTCAGCATCCTGTCGTAGGACAGCTCGACGCCGGTCAGCCCCTGGTTGTCGATGCCGGTGAAGCCCAGCACATGCGCCGCGAGGCTGCCGTAAGGATAATACCGTTTGTTGTCCTCGGCGACGACGATGCCCGGCAGGTTCATGGCGCGGATCTCCGCCGCCTTCTCCGCCGATATTTTGCGGCCGCCCGGCTGGATGCGGACGATCAGCTCGCGCTTCGTCACGAGGCGGTAGACGTCTTCCTTCTTCATGTCCAGCGCGAGCGCCAGCCGTTCGGCCGTCTCTCCGGGATCGCGGATCTGCGCCGGAATGGCCATGACCGTCGGAGAACTGATGTTGTACGCGAGCCGGACGCCGCTTCTGTCCAGAATCTCGCCGCGCTTCGCCGTGACGGGAATGTTCCGCCGCCACGATTCCTCCGCGCGGGCGGCCAGCTCGCCGCCCTCCCACAGCTGCACGTAGGCGAGCCGGATGATGAGCGCCAGAAAGGCGGCGATGCCGCCGAGCAAAATCCGGAACAGCCTCCGTCTGACCGTCAGGCCCGAAATCCGGTTGCGCATGCCGATCTCCTCCGAACGGGCGGAATCGGGAGCGTGGAGCTCCGCTTCTCTCACAGCCTATTCGGACGAGTCCGCGAGTAGAACAGGGCTTGCCCGCCGCCCTTACATCATCCACCTCCGCCGCCGTTGTCCTCCGCCGAATCTTCCCGTCCCGCGCCTTCACCGCCGGATGCGGCATCATCCCCGCCGGAGGCATCGCCTTCTTCCGACGCTTCGCCTTCCGGCGAGCCGGCGCCTTCTCCCGGCGCGCCGTCGGGCGGCACGGCCGGCCTGCCCGGCGGCTCGAGGACGAGGCTCAGCGTCCGCGCGCCGGCTTCTTCCGACAGCGACTGCGAGACGACAAATCCTTCGCCTTCGACGAAGCAGCGAAGTTCGAGAAGCGAGCAGATCTCGAGCGCGTCGCGGAGCGGAAGGCCGGTCAGATCCGGCACCTTGAGCTTGCTCCGCTCCTCCGTGATGAGATAGATCCGCTGCGTCGGCGGCATGTTCGCGCCCGGTTTCGGGATTTGCTGCAGCACCGTCGAGCCCTCGCCCACCACCTCGAGATTCAGCGAGCGCGACACAAGCTCCAGCCGGGCCTGCGACACGGCGAGTTCCGTCACGTCGGGCACCGTCACCACGCTTTCATTTCGGCCGCCGCTCGCCGCCTTCACCGCGTTCGACGGCCCGATGCCGAGATGCCGGAGGCTCTGCAGCATGATTTCCTTGAACACCGGCGCCGCGACCGAACCGCCGCCCGCATACGGGTCGTTCGGCTCGTCGACGACGACGTACACGACGATCTGCGGATCGTCAACCGGCGCGTACCCGATGAAGGAGACGATATACTTGCCTTCGGCGTATTCCCCGTTCACGACCTTCTGCGCCGTGCCGGTCTTGCCCGCGATGCGGTAACCCTCGATGTACGCGTTTTTCCCCGTGCCGTCGATGACGACCTGCTCCAGGTATTCGCCGACCTTCCGCGCCGTCTCCTCGGAGATGACCCGGCGCACGGCCTTCGGCTCGATGCGCTGCACGGTGCCGTCGTTCGGATCTTCGATCGACTCCACGAGCTGCGGCTGCATCAGCATGCCGCCGTTCGCGATCGCCGCGACCGCCGCGACCTGCTGGATCGGCGTCACCTGCACGCGGCCCTGGCCGAAGGTGAGCGTCGCCCACTCCGTCGCGTAGCGCGGCGCGACCATGCCGGACACTTCGCCCTTGAGCGGAATGCCCGTCGGCTGGCCGAAGCCGAACGCGTCGATGTACTTTTTCAGCGTGGCGGAATCCATTTTCTCATAGCCGAGTTTGACGAACGCGACGTTGCTGGACTTCTTGAGCCCGTCCAGCATCGTGATCTCGCCCCAGCCGCCGCGATTGTGGTCGCGGATCGGCCGTCCGGCCACCGTGATGCTGCCGGACATGTACGTCTCGTCCGGATCGAACACGCCTTCCTCGACCGCGGCGGCGAGCGTCACGATCTTGAACGTCGAGCCCGGTTCGTACAGCCCCTTGATTGCGTAGTCGAAATCGGCGCCCGGCTCGGTCTCCCAATACGCGTTCGGATTGTAGGACGGGAGCGACGCCATGCCGAGAATTTTCATCGTCTTCGGATCGGCCGCGATCGCCGTGATGCTTTTCGGTTCGTACCTGTCGTAAGTTTCCTTGATCGCTTTCTCGATGTAGTATTGGATGTCCGCGTCGATCGTCAGCTGCACGTTCTTCCCGTGCACGACCGGATCGATTTCGACGTGGCCGTTCTGCAGCTGCACGCGGTTGCCGTCGCGCTCGTACTTGATGCGGCCGTCCTTGCCGCGCAGCAGCTCGTCGAGCGACAGCTCGATGCCGTTCATCGCCTCGCCGGCCTTGTTCACGTAGCCGACCAGATGCGCCGCCAGCGAATTTCTCGGATAAAAGCGCTTCTGCTCCTCGAGCAGATAGATGCCGACTTCCTGCTCCCCGATCCGGTTCCTGAGCTCCTCGCGGTAGGCCGCGATCCGGTCGGCCAGCTCCTTGTCGATCTTCCAGCCTTCGTTCCTCACTTCGCGCTGTCGGTAGAACTTCCCCTCCGCATTCCGCTTCGTCGCGATTGCGTACAGCTCGTCCTTCGGCTTGCCGAGCAGCTCGTGCAGCTTGTTCACGACTTCGTCGACAATGCCGAGCCTGTTCAGCACCTCGGGGCTCACCGCCACGGTGTAGCCGGCGACGTCCATCGCCAGCACGTTGCCGTCGCGGTCGGTGATCGTGCCGCGCACCGCCGGCAGCGTCTCGGATGCCGACCACGTCTCCTTCGCCTTCGCGAGCCAGAACTCGGCCTGGACAACCTGCACATAGTAAATTTTTCCAATCAAGACGACAAACAGGAGGGTCATGACCCCCCCGATCATCAGGGATCTCAATCTGATGCGCCTGACCACGTGACCACCCTAGTCTTTCAGTGCCGTGCGCGCCGACGTGCCGTCCACCTGCAGCGAAATGACGTCGTCGAACTCCGGATAGACCATCCCGAGCTCAATCGCCTTCTCCGTGATCTCGTTCGGATCGCTCATCGTCTCCACTTTGCGCTCCAGTTCCTTGATCTGCACGTTCAGTTGCTCGTAGCGCTGCGTCAGTTCGCGGATTTCCAGTCTCAGCCGGTAAATTTCAGCATATCGGAAAATGATGACGCTGGCCGCGAGAACGCAGACGACAACGGTGAACAGATACAGCAGCTTCTCCTGGACGGGCAGCGGCCTGCGCCTGACGACCGTCTTGCGCCGTTCCTGGACGAAAGCTTCCTGCTCTTGCCGCTTGTTCGGCTTCATCGCCAGATTGCCGTGCATGTAGGCCATTGTCGTTCCTCCTTGACCGAATGATCGTTCGCTTGTTCACGTCGTATGTTCACGGCGCTTCCGGCAGTTTCTCCGCGATCCTGAGCTTGGCCGAACGGGCCCTCGGATTGGCCGCCACTTCCTCCGCGCCGGGTTCGATCGGTTTCCGGTTGACCAGCCGCAGGACGCCGCGCGCGCCGCAGACGCACATCGGAAAGTCCGGCGGACAGGTGCAGGTTTTGACGTACTTCGCGAAAATCTGTTTGCAGATGCGGTCCTCCAGTGAATGGAAGGTGATGACCGCCACCCGGCCGCCGGGTTTCAGGCAGGCGACCGCTTGATGGAGCGCCTCCTCCTCCGCGCCGAGCTCGTCGTTGACCGCGATCCGGAGCGCCTGGAACGAGCGTCTGGCCGGATGGCCGCCCGTCCGCCGCGCCGCCGCGGGGATCGCTTCCTTCACGATTTCGGCCAGCTCGCCGGTCGTGGCGATCGGACGAATCTTGCGCGCTTCGACGATCGCCTTCGCGATTCTCCGCGCGAACTTCTCCTCGCCGTAGCGATCCAGGATGTCCGCGATCTCGCGCTCGCCCCATCCGTTGACGATGTCCGCCGCCGTCAGATCGGAGGCGCGGTCCATCCGCATGTCGAGCGGCGCGTCGTGCTTGTAGCCGAATCCCCGCTCCGCTTCATCGAGCTGCGGACTGGAGACGCCGAGGTCGAACAGGATGCCGTCCACCTGCGGCACGCCGTCCTTCATCGGCACGCCGGCTTCGGCGAGCCTCGCGCGAAGATGGCGGAAATTGCTGCGGATCAGCGTGACCCGGTCCATGTAGGGAGCGAGCCGCTTGCGCGCGTGCTCGATCGCCGCGTCATCCTGATCGAAGGCGATCAGGCGCCCGCCCGCGCCCAGCGAAGCGGCGATCCGCTCGCTGTGGCCGGCTCCGCCGAGCGTGCAATCGACATAGATGCCGTCCGGCCTCACGGCAAGGCCGTCCACGGCTTCCTCCAGCAGCACCGTCACATGATGAAACAAGGGCATTTCCTCCCGGGGCAAGTTGGTCCTCGGCCGGCCGCCTACAGGTTGAAGTCGAAGTCGACCAGCTTCTCGGCGATTTCGTTGAACGTCTCTTCAGACTGCCGGTAATAGCCTTCCCACGCCGCCTTGCTCCAGATCTCCACGCGGTTCGATACGCCGATGACGACGCATTCCTTCTCGAGCTTCGCGTAGTCGATCAGATGGTTCGGCAGATTTACCCTGCCCTGCCTGTCCAGCTCGCATTCGACCGCGCCGGAGAAAAAGAACCGGGCGAACGCGCGGGCGTCCGACTTCATGAGCGGCAGCGACTTGAGCTTCTGCTCGAGCACGCTCCACTCGGCGGTCGGGTAGACGAACAGGCAGTTGTCAAGGCCGCGGGTCACGATGAATTTCATGCCGAGATGTTCGCGGAATTTGGAAGGAATCGTGAGACGGCCCTTGTCGTCGATGGAATGCTGGTATTCACCCATGAACATTCGGCCGCTCCACTCCTTCCCCCAAATCTCCCACTATGCCCCACTTTTCACCACTCAGCATGTTCTATTCGCCACTTGACAGCAGATTCCTGCTGACGTTAGCCATTTTTGAAATAAATATTTTACGGCGTTAAGAATGGCGGCGGGCGTGAAGGCGGGAGCGGCGCGAAAGCGGCATGCGGGCGGGAGTGAATGGCGGGGCGCGATCTAAGGGGGATGTTTGCGGGTTGCGGCGCGATTCGGATCAGGGATGTCTGCGGAATGCGAAGCATGAAGGATATCGAAGCGGGAACGTTGGCGGGATGCGGCGCGATCGGGGACGGAAGGGAGCCGCTGGTGGCCGTGCCGGGAGATCAGGTTGAAGTGAAGCGGCGGCGATGATACAAAAACGCCGGCCGGGACGTGGTCCCGGCCGGCCGTTCCGCGGGGCAAGCCGTCAATGCTCCTGCCAGCTCTCCAAATACCGTTTCTGTTCGCCGCTGAGCCCGTCGATCGACATGCCCATCGATTCGAGCTTCAGTCTCGCCACCTGCTCGTCGATCTCGTAGGGCACGTTCACGACCCGGCGGCCGATCGACTCGTGCGACTCGTTCACGTATTTCAGCGCCAGCGCCTGCAGCGCGAACGTCATGTCCATGATCTCGGCCGGATGGCCGTCGCCCGCCGCCAGGTTGACGAGCCGCCCTTCCGCGAGCAGGTACAGCCGGCGGCCGTCCCGGAGCCGGAACTCCTCGATGTTCCTGCGCACCGTCCTCTTGCCGACGGACAGCGCTTCGAGGTCCAGCTTGTTCACTTCGACGTCGAAATGGCCGGCGTTGGCGAGCAGGGCGCCGTCTTTCATCACCTCGTAATGCTCGCGCCGGATGACGTCGCGGTTGCCCGTCACCGTGATGAAGATGTCGCCGATCTTCGCCGCCTCCAGCATCGGCATGACGGCGAAGCCGTCCATGTAGGCCTCGACCGCGCGGATCGCGTTCACCTCGGTCACGACGACGTTCGCGCCGAGCCCCTTCGCCCGCATCGCGACGCCTTTGCCGCACCAGCCGTAACCGGCGACGACGACCGTCTTGCCCGCCACGACGAGGTTCGTCGTCCGGTTGATGCCGTCGAACACGGATTGGCCCGTGCCGTACCGGTTGTCGAACAGATATTTGCAGTAGGCGTCGTTGACCGCCACCATCGGGAAGCGGAGCGCGCCGTCCCGTTCCATCGCCTTCAGGCGCAGGATGCCCGTCGTCGTCTCCTCCGCGCCGCCGCGCACGTTCGCGAGCAGATCCTGCCGCTCCGCGTGCAGAATGGCAACGAGGTCGCCGCCGTCGTCAATGATGAGATCCGGCTTCGTCTCCAGCGTCTTGACCAGCAGTTCCTTGTACTCTTCCGGACCCGGATTGTACTTCGCGAACACCGTGATGCCGTCTTCGACCAGCGCCGCGCACACGTCGTCCTGCGTCGACAGCGGATTGCTGCCCGTGATCGCCACTTCCGCGCCGCCGGCGGCGATCGCCTTCGCGAGACAGGCCGTTTTCGCCTCGAGATGGAGCGAAATCGCCACCTTCAGGCCGGCGAACGGCTTCTCCCGTTCGAACCGCTCCCGGATGCGGTTCAACACCGGCATATGCGCCGCGGCCCAATCGATTTTCAAATGTCCTTCCGGCGCGAGCCGGATATCGGTGATAATGCTTCTCTCCGCAACGCCCAACGGGGCTACCTCCTTCGCGGCGCCTGTCATGCCGGCGCCGCACATGCTTTACAGATCGATTCGAAAATGTCCGCCCAGCGGATGGAACGGCACCGCGCGAAGCGCCTCCAGCCAGCGGGCGCCCCAGGCGTTCCACATCGCCGCCATGTTGAGCACCCGTTCCTGCGGGCGGCCTCCCGGCGCCAGCCAGTCGCCGATCCGGTCGAACCGCCTGACATCGGCTTCATAACGCCTGTTGCGCGATTCGAACGCCTTCTGCTCGAGCCAGCGGATCTGCTCCAGGATTTTCTCCCTGTTCTTCTGTCCGAGCGGCCAGAGCGCGGCGTCCGCGGCGGCAAGCTCCTTCAGCAGCGGATCGTACAGCGCCTCGAACCTCCGGACGGTATCCGCGAACAGCCGCTCCACCGGCAGGCTGTCGTGCCGGGCGAGCCAGTCCCGCTTCCGCTCCTCCAGGCGCGAGCCGACATCCTCCAGCGTCAGCCCGAACATCTCCATCCGCTTGCGGATCGCTTCGTCCGTTACCGTGAACGACATGCGCGGAACGATGACCGGCATTTCCATGCCGAACGCGCGAAACGCTTCGCCGACCTGCGCCCAATACGCGATCTCGCCCGGACCGAGCACCGTCGCCAGCACCGGCAGCACGTAATCCTGCATGAGCGGCCGCGTCAGCACGTTGTTGCTGAACAGTTCCGGCGCTTCCTGCGCCAGCCGCTCCAGCTCGCCGCGCGTCAGCGTGAAGGTGCGCCGCTTGTCCGCGAAGCTTCCGCCGTCACGGAACAGCATGACCCGCTCGCCCGCCGGCGCGCCCGGGGCGATGCCGCCGAACCGCGCGTCGCGGAACAGGAACAGATTCGCGCCGTCCGCATGAACTTCCGCCTGCACGGCATAGCCGAGCCCGCGCAGCTTCTCCTCCGCCGCGGCGTAAGCCGACGCCAGCCGTTCGTTCTCGGCGATCATCCGCCGGAACATCGGCGCCTCGAGCGTCCGGATCGCCGGATCGTCCGCATCCATCAGGATGAGCCCGTCTTCCGCGAACAGATCGGCCATCAGCGCCCCGAACCAGTCGGACAGCGTCTCCGCGCGGGCGGCCGCCGCTTCGATCCGGTCCAGCAGGGCGGGCTTGTGCTCGGAATCGGGCAGCGAAGCGGCCAGCTCCCGCACCGCGGCTTCCATCCGCGCGCGGCCGAGCTTCGTCCGGCTGACCGAGGTGCGCGGATGCTCGTCCCGCTCGATCGCGATCCGCACGAGCCCCTTCTCGTTCGAGACGATGAACGCGTGATTCGCTTCCTGCCAGTCATGGTCTTCCCCGGCGATCCAAAAAACGGGCACGACCGGACGGCCCGTCTTCCGCTCCGCCCATCGCGCCGCGTGGATGACGGTAAGCGCCTTGTGGATGACCAGGACGGGGCCCGTGAACAGTCCCGCCTGCTGGCCGCCGACGACGGTCAGCGCCCCGGAAGCAAGTTTCCCGATGTTTGCGAGCGCCGCATCGGACGCTCCGATGCGGCGGTTGTATGCCGCAAGCGCCTCCGCGATCCTGCCCGCGTCGGCGCGCTCGTGGATGTTCTTGCCAAGCCGCTCGGCCCTCCGGAGCCAGACTTCGGCATCGCCGGCGTGGCCGCCGAACAGGGCTGCGAGTTCCGGATCGGTCCCCCGTAAGTATGCTTCGCTGACGGGCGGACCGGCCGGATTCGTCATACAGTGAACGTGCATGGATGCGTCCGTTCCTCCTCGCGCACTCCCGCTGAGTAGATGTCACATCTGATTGTACCAACGCATGCCGCAACCGTCAAAAAAAGAAACGCCGCCCGCAGACGTCCGCCGCTCCCGAAGCCATTTTGCCGGCTCCAAAAAAGCCCCCGCTTCCGGAGGCTTCACATATTCACAATCGTGCGAACAAGGCCGACAAGCAGGAAAATGACATACAGCAGGGCGAGGACGAAGAAGCCGATCCGCCAGATGACCCGGATGATGCGGACGGGATCGAGCTTGCCCTTCGTGCGGTATTGCAGGTTGCCGAGCAGACCGGCGCAGATCAGCATGACCAGCAGAATGCCGAAGAAGCCGAACGATCCGCCGAACAGCTCGTTGAACAGCCCGGAAACGCTGCCGATCAGGAACACCATCGTCACATCCATCGCCAGCCGGATCGACTGCTTCCGGTCCCTCGAATACAGCCAGGTGCCGAAATACACGACCAGGAAGGGTATGAAAGGCAGGACGGACAAATAGCCGTATGCCTGCTTCACGACATTCCACAATGCTCCCATCGCTCCACGCCTCCCTCCGGCTCATCCGGTCCGATCGCACCGATCAGGGCCGCCACCGCCGCGTTGAGCGGCGCCGCGACGCCGGCTTGCCGGGCCAGCCGGACGACTCCGCCGTTTATCGCATCGATTTCCGTCCGCCTGCCCGCCTCGACGTCCGCCAGCATGGAGGAACGGTTCTCCGCCGTCCGGCGGATGACGTCGAGCAGCCTGTCCCATTCTCCGCCGTCCGTCCGCATGCCGGATGCCGCAAGCACCGCTAGCGTCTCGCGGAAGAGCGCTTTCATGATCCCGAATCGCACGGGATCCGCGGGCAGATCTCCGTTCTTCACGCGGAAGAGAGCCGTCAGCGGATTGACGACCGCGTTCACGAGCAGCTTGCCGTACACATGTTCCATGATGTTGTTCGACAAGACCGCTTCAATTCCTGCCGCCGCAAGCGTGTCAACGAGCAAATTTTGCCGTTTTTCGGCGACCGAAGGGGGCATGGCGTCCGGAGAGCGGGAGCCGTCCGGGGCATGAGCGCCGCCGGTCCCGTTCGCATCCCGCGACCCGGCCGCGGGATACGGACCGATCACGGTCCGTCCCTTGCCGGTCAGGCGGACCGAGGCCGGGCCGACGCGCAGCGCGCCTTCCGTCGTGACGGCGGCATAGAGCGGCACGCCGGGCAGACGGACGGCCAGCTTCTCCATGTGCCCGATGCCGTTGGCGAGGCAGACGACCGGCGCGCCGCTCCCGCCCGCCAGCGCCCGGAGGAAGCGGACGGCGGGCACCGCCGCGACCTGGTGCGATTTCATCGCCGCGATGATCCACCGCTCCCGTCCGGCCGCCTCTTCGGCCGCCGCGGCCGCGATGTCCGGCTCGGCCGGATTGGCGTC
>NICF_comb_assmDRAFT_10002638_pt1 | contig 13384 bp, 13 predicted proteins | sample NewIslPassag4_SG_FD_11279 | JGI IMG/M metagenome (IMG submission 11279) | reverse complement strand
CCTTGCGCTCGCGAGGCTTGGCGGGCTTCCAGCCCACAGCGTCTTGCTCCTTGCGCCGCCGCGCCAGCTCCTCGTCGTCGACCTCGAGGTGGATCCGCCGGTTCGGGATGTCGATCTTGATAATGTCGCCCTCCCGGACGAGTCCGATCGTGCCTCCCTCGGCGGCCTCGGGCGACACGTGTCCGATCGAAAGCCCGGAGGTACCGCCGGAAAAGCGGCCGTCCGTGATCAGCGCGCAGAGCTTGCCAAGCCCCTTCGACTTGAGGTAGCTGGTCGGGTAGAGCATTTCTTGCATCCCCGGGCCGCCCCGGGGCCCCTCGTAACGGATGACCACGACGTCGCCGGGCTTGACGGCCCCGCCGAGTATGCCGAGCACGGCGTCTTCCTGACTTTCGAAGATGCGGGCGGGACCCGAGAACGTCAGGATGGACTCGTCGACGCCGGCCGTCTTGACGATGCAACCGTCCTCGGCGAGATTGCCGTAGAGCACGGCGAGGCCGCCGTCTTGGGAGTAGGCGTGATCCTTGTCCCGGATGACCCCGCGTTCCCGGTCGAGGTCGAGGCTTTCGTAGCGGCTCTCTTGGCTGAACGCGACTTGCGTCGGCACGCCGCCCGGCGCCGCCATGTAAAACTTCTTCACTTCGTCGCTCTTGGTGCGCCGGATGTCCCAGTGCTCGAGGGCTTCGGCGAGCGTCTTCGAGTGCACGGTGCGGACGGACGTATCGATGAGGCCCGCCCGATCAAGCTCTCCCAAGATGGCCATGATTCCACCCGCCCGGTGGACGTCTTCCATATGCACGTCCGCTACCGAGGGCGCTACCTTGCACAAGACGGGCACACGCCGGGAGAGCCGGTCGATGTCGGCCATCGTGAAGTTGACCCCGGCCTCGTGGGCGGCGGCGAGGAGGTGCAACACCGTGTTGGTCGACCCACCCATCGCGATGTCGAGCGACATGGCGTTCTCGAATGCGGCGAAGGTCGCGATCGACCGCGGCAGGACGCTCTCATCATCCTGCTCGTAATAGCGCTTCGCGAGTTCGACGATCAGGCGTCCCGCTTCGAGGAAGAGGCGCTTGCGGTCCGCATGGGTCGCGACGACGGAGCCGTTTCCGGGGAGGGCGAGGCCGAGCGCCTCGGTGAGACAGTTCATGGAGTTGGCCGTGAACATGCCCGAACACGAACCGCACGTGGGGCACGCCGACCGCTCGATCATCATGACGTCCTCGTCGGAGACGCGGTCGTCCGCGGCCGCCACCATCGCGTCGATCAGGTCGATCGCCTTCCGCTGGCCCTGCAGCACGACCTTGCCCGCCTCCATGGGGCCGCCGGAGACGAAGACCGCCGGTATGTTGAGACGCAGGGCCGCCATGAGCATCCCCGGCGTGATCTTGTCGCAATTCGAGATGCAGACCATGGCGTCGACGCAGTGGGCGTTTACCATATACTCGACGGAGTCGGCGATGAGCTCCCGGGACGGCAGCGAATACAGCATACCGTCGTGGCCCATGGCGATGCCGTCGTCGACGGCAATCGTGTTGAACTCTTTGGCGATGCCGCCTGCAGCCTCGATCTCGCGGGCGACAAGTTGGCCGAGGTCTTTGAGGTGGACGTGACCCGGCACGAACTGCGTGAACGAGTTGACCACCGCGATGATGGGCTTGCCGAAGTCGGAATCCTTGACGCCGGTCGCTCGCCAGAGCCCGCGGGCCCCCGCCATGTTGCGGCCGTGCGTTGTAGTTCGAGAGCGATAGGGTGGCATTTTGTGAAACCTCCTGAGACGTGTGAGGTGCCATTCGCGCCCCCGGATCGGCGAAACCGCGGGCTTCCCGGATCTTAGCACGGGGCGGGCCCGATGCGAGGGTTCGGCCTTGAGAATGCCGATCCTGCAGGGGTGAGGGGGTGCGGGAGCGCAGCCCGACCTTAGAGGTCGCTGAGCCGGACGGCCGTGCCGCTCGCCGAGACCATGAGCATGCTGCCGCCCGCGCCGACGACCTCGTAGTCGATGTCGACGCCGATGATCGCGTCGGCCCCGAGAGCGCGGGCCTTGTCCTCGAGATCCTCGAAGGCGAGGTTGCGGGCCCTCTCGAGCTCGCGCTCGTAAGCGGCGGATCGCCCGCCCACGATGTCGCGCAGGCCGGCGAATATGTCGCGGAAGACGTTCGCGCCGAGGATCGCCTCGCCTGCGACGACGCCGAGATAGGCGACGATCTTCTTGCCTTCCACGTTCGGAGTGGTGGTGACGATCATGCCTGGTTCCCCCGTTTGCGGTTTGATCTTCGCGGTTCAAACTGTGTAGAGATACACCAAACCGCCGTCACATACCTGCGGAGGTCGCGGGGCCGGGGGCGACATGAGATTTACCTGGGTCGGGAGGGCGATGATGCGGCCGGTGGACAAGGTGCCCGAGTCTCGAGGCGGCAGCCGTGTGCGCTTTCTGTCGCTGAGTAATGAAGCGTTCGGGCGGGAGTACCTCGCCGCCGCTCGAGCGCTCCATAGGAGTAGGGAATGAATGGGCGGCTTAGAACCCGCGGCCGTTCGTCGCCGGGGCGGTCGCCTTCGCGGCCAGGGTGTCGTACATCTTGGGATGGCCGGCTCCAAGGGAGGCTTCCTCACCCATCGGCACCGGTTTGTTTATGTACTCGATCGGTTTGCCGCCCACCGTGATCTTCGTCCAGCGGCCCTGGGCGCTGTCGTCGCCGCTTGAGAAGTTCCAAAACTGGCTGTTGTTCTCGGATCGCTCGAGCTCTGCCGGGAAGGCGCTCGGAACGGGCGTCGCCTCGAGTCCTTCGGCTTCCAGTTCTTCGATGGCGGCCAGCCACAGGCGTTGGTGGTAGGTGTCCCGGGCGAGCAAAAACGAGAGCATGTCCCTGACGCCGGCGTCCGTCGTCATTTCGTAGAGGCGGGCGACTTGCAGGCGGCCCTGGGATTCGGCGGCGAGATTGGAGCGGAAGTCGGCAAGCAGGTTGCCGCTCGCGACAATGTAACGGGAGGTCCACGGGAAGTCCTGGGAGTCGTTCGGGCTCGCGCCGAGGCCCCAGACGATCGCATGCTGCGGGCTCATGCCGCCCAGCACGGCCGCGACCGCCGGGTTCGCCTTGGCTGCGGCTTCTTGATCGACCGGGGAGCCTTCCAACAGGCGTGCGATCATGGTTGCGAGCATCTCGACGTGCCCGATCTCTTCGGTTCCGACGTCGAGGAGCAAGTCGCGGTACTTGGCGGGCCCGCGGCAGTTCCAGCCCTGAAAGAGGTACTGCATCATCACGGTGATCTCGCCGAAGGCTCCTCCGAGCACTTCTTGAAGCTTCTTGGCGTAGACGGGGTCGGGCCGTTCCGGCTTGGCGTGGTACTGCAGCCGCTTTTCGTGATAAAACACGGACGGGTTCCTCCTTGCACTCGGATTGGTTCGAGCGGTAACGTAACCACACCGTGCAGGAGGCTACTCCGGGAACTTGCGACGGCGCAGGAAGATTGTGGGTAAGGCGGAACCCGGAAACCGTCAATCCTGCGGCGTCCAGGAGCCTCCGGATTCGACGACTTCGGCGAGATGGGAGCAAAAGGCGAGCGGGTTGCGGTAAAGGATCCGGAACTCGGCTTCGAGGCCGGCTTCGTGGAAGGTGTACCGCTGGTCCCGGGTGTTCACTTCGATGACCCACGGTTTGCCGTTGACGTCGACGCCCATGTCGAGGCCGAGGTCGGCGGCGTAGGGGTGGTTCCTCGCGACGGCCTTCGCGACGGCGAGCGCCACTTCGCCGATGCGGCCCATCACTTCGCGGGCGTGAGACTCGCCGAACGCGTGCGCGAGCGCCGTCACTCCTGGAAGGACGCGCCCGCCTTGCCCGGCGTTGGTGAGAAACGGGTGCTTGCGGGCGACTTTGGCGACGACGCCGGGGAGCGTCCACCGCCCGCTGCCGTCCCGCTGGACCGGGACCCTGAGGTCGAACGGGCGGCCTTCGTACTTGGCGAGGTTGATGTACTCTTGCAGCAGGTACCGGCGCGTGCCGATCGCCTTGCGCAGGCGGGCGCGCAAGGCCGATCGGGACAGCGTCCGGGTCGTTCTGGTTGTAAGCTGGGTCCAGCGGCCTTCGGGAATGAGCCTCATGATTCCCTGGCCGACGGAACCGACCCGGGGCTTGAGGATCACCCGGGTTCCAGCGTCGAGCATTTCGGCGAGGCGCTCCCACCTGTAGGCGAACGTGGGGGGAAGGTGCGGTCTCACGGCCGGGGCTTGGGCGAGCGCCTCGTTCATGCCGGCCTTGTTTTGAATGAGGGGCGGGTTGACGAAGATCACGCCCCGGCGGTGCAGTTTCCGCACTTTGGCAAGGGGGGTGCCGGTCCGGTAGAGCACGCGCTTATGGATCACCTGGGGAACCGGCACGCGCACCTTGCGCCAGCCGCTTGCCGCCGGAGCGTATGCCGTGACGCGATGGCTCGCGAGCGATACGTCCTCGATGGCGAAGACGACGATATCGATCCCGAGATCGTCGCGTGCGATCGCCCTATAGAGGCCGACGCGCTCCGTGGTCGTTTTGCCCCGGAGCGCGCCGCGGAGAGTGCGCCTGTCAACCAGGACGCCGACGGGATGCTTCACGGCGAGCCACTCCTGAAAGCGTAGGCGCGCGCCTACACCGGCTTTACTTGCTTGAGCTTTTTGCGCTGCTCGATTTCGACGGGAAGGAGCTCCGACGGCCGGTCCGAGAGCGCGAGGGCCACGTTGCGCAGGTCGCGCACGAGCCTCCTGAGCCCGTCGGGTTCGAGCGAGGCGGCGTGGTCGGTCCCTTTCCACGTGCGGTCGAGCGTGAAGTGGCGCTCGATCCACTCGGCTCCCAGGGTCATCGCCGCGACGTCGGCGGCGATGCCGAGGTGATGCCCGGAAAACCCGATTCCCTTCACGAGCGACCCGAAGGTGCGCCGCAGGCGGGAAATCTCGAAGAGGCACACGTCCTCGAAGGCGACCGGGTACCCGGAGACGCAGGCGTAGAGGACCGTGTCCTTGATCCGGCCGCGCCGCTCGATGAACGCGACGATTTCCTCCTCCTCGCGCCGTGTCGTCATCCCCAGGGAGATGTGCAGGTCGCCGCCGTAGGCGTCACATAGATATGCCAGCATCTCGAAGTGCGTGTTGCACGCGGACGGCACCTTGATGAACTTGGGCGAGAGGCTCGCGATCTCGCGGGCACTCGTCATGTCCCAAACGCTGGAGCTGTATTCGACGCCCCACTCCTCGCACAAGATCTTGAGGGCCTTGTGCTGCTCGATCGTAAACTCGAGGGCCTCCCGGTGCTCTCCGTAGGTGGCCCCGTACGCGTTGGCCGGAACCGGGTGCGGCGCCGCGTACTGCTCCGGCGTGAGGCATTCTTTCGGGTTCCGCTTTTGAAACTTGATGACGTCGACGCCGCAAACGCCCGCGGCGACGCGCACCATCTCCTGGGCGGTGGCGAACTCGCCCCGGTGGTTGCAGCCGATTTCCGCAATGACGGTTGGAGCTTTCACTTGGGTCCTCCTTGACGATAATTCTCGATAATGAGCTGGTAAAGTTCCCGCACGCAGCCCCTGCCGCCGGGAGTGTCGAGCACGATCCGAGCCGCGCTCTTCGCTTGGCACGCCGCGTCCTGCGGGGCGATCCCGCAGCCGGCATACAGCATGCACGGCGCATCCGGTTCGTCGTTCCCCACATACACCGCGGACTGTGGGGCGACGCCCGTCCGGGCCAGCCACGCCTCAAACGCCGGGAGCTTGCTCCCCGGGGCGACCAAGCGCTCGACGCCGAGTTTTTCGCACCGCCGGGCGACGGAGGGGTTCGACTCGCTCGTGAGCACGAGGAGGCGGATGCCGAGTTCCCTCATCCGGGCGATCGCCCAGCCGTCCCCCCGGTGGCACGCGACCTGTTCCTCACCTGACTCGTCCACCCAGACCCGGTTGTCGGTCAAAACACCGTCGAAGTCCATGACAACGGCTTTCAGGGGCCTGGGAAGGAGGCTTGCCCTGTCCCGGTCGAGGCGCAGGCGCATGAGCGCCTCGGCGATCGCAAAGTCGGTCGCGTCGTCGATTTCGATGGCCCGCTCGGCCGGAATCGGGTAGAGGGCGGTGCGCCCGGCAAAGCGCGTCCTTTCTTTGATGAACGCGGGAATCGACACCGCGTACACCGACCCGGCCTCGACGTATTGGGGCTCGAGCTCCTGGCGCCTCTTCCGGTGCGTCTTGTCGTGGCCCACCGGCTGGGCGAGCAGGCCGACCCGGTTCCACAGAAAGCGATGGCTCGGCGCTGCGGCGAAGGCCGACTCGGCGTTCTCCAGGGCTCGCACGGTCCCGTCGATGTCGTCGGGGAGCGTGAGCGGGGACGTGCACTGGAGAAAGACGAGGATCCCCGACCGCACGTCCAGGGCTTCCAGGGCGTGGAGAAGCGCCGACTCGGACGAAGCTTCGTCGCAGGAGAGCTCCTTGGGGCGGTCGACCACCTCGGCGCCGAAGCGGCGGCTTACCGAAGCGATTTCCGGGTCGTCGGTGGAGACGACCACCCGGCCGACGCTCTCCGCAGCCCGGGCGGCCTCGATCGTCCAGGCGATGAGCGGCTTGCCGCAAAGGGGCCGGACGTTTTTGCGCGGCAGCCCTTTCGAGCCGCCGCGCGCTGGGATCACGGCAAGGGCCTTCACGACTTCGCACGGCACCTCCGCTTGGCGAACTTGGTTCATAGTAGTAGCGGAGCATGAGAACCGGAACGAGAATCGGGCGCTATTTAATACCCTGGGACGAGAGCCGAAGTTCGATGGGAGAGAGTGCGCGTTGGAGCGGAGGAAGGTGGCGATCGTCGGAGGGGCCCGCTCGCGGGTTCGGGCGCCGTACGGCGACGGGACGTGGGAGATCTGGGCCTTTTCGAGCCTGCGCCTCGAAACGCCGAGAATCACCCGCTGGTTTGAGATGCACGCCCTCGAGGACCTTCAAAGCCAGCTGGTCGCGGCAACCCCGAAGCGGTATTCATTCGAGGAGTACATGCGGTTTCTGCGGGGCCTGGAGTGTCCCGTCTACATGCAGCGGGCGCACCCGGACATCCCGAGGAGTGTGGAGTATCCCCTCCAGCTTGCACTCCAAGAGTTCGGGCGCTGCTTTACGAGCACGGCGTCGTACCTGCTCGCCCTGGCGATCCTCGAGCGATTCGACACGATCGGGGTTTGGGGGGTGCACCTCACCGAGAAGACCGTCTACGCCAGGCAGCGGCCCGGGGTTGAGAACCTTTTGGCGGCGGCAAGGGAGCGCGGCGTCGAGGTGTATCTGCCGCCCGGCTGCCCTTTGCGGATTCCGAAGCAAGCCGTCATGAAGCCCACGGAAGTGTTGTACGGCTACGACTGGCAGTCGCCCAAGGCCTGGTGGCGCAAGCGGGTCCGGGTGCGCCTTGGACCGAAGCGGCTCCGCAAGAAGCGGCGCTAGGGAAGGGGGCGGCGGAGGGCCGGCCTCGGGGCCAAATGGGACGCGGCTACCGGGACAGCTTTCACCCCCCTCCATAACATGGGCAAGAGGACCGCGCCGGGCCGAGTTTGCGGCATGCACCGGGCGCGGCGAAACTCAGAGAATCGAGAGGTGGACGGTTTTGGAGACTGCGATCAAGGACGCGGCCCACCCGGACCATTCCGGGCCGCCTTTGCCGCTGCGGAGGAAGGTGGCGATCATCGGAGGCGGGCCGTCGCGCCGCAGGGCCCCGTTCAGCGACCCGACGTGGGAGATTTGGGGCTTTTCGAGCCGCCTTTGGAGTCCGCCCCGGATCGACCGCTGGTTTGAGATCCACGCGATGACGGACCTCAGGCAACAGCTCTCCTGGCGCAAAAAGGGCCGGCGCAGTTTCGGCGGGTACATGCGCTTCATGCGCAATCTCGACTGCCCTGTCTACATGCAGCGCGTGAATCCGAGGATACCGACGAGCGTGGAGTTTCCCCTCGAGGTGCTCCTGAACGAATTCGGCCGGTGTTTCACGAGTACAGCGGCATATATGATCGCCCTTGCGATCCACGAGGGGTACGACGTCATCGGGCTGTGGGGGGTCGACTTGCGCGGCTCGGAGTACCGGCGGTACCGGCCGGCGATCAAATACTTGCTGGGCGTCGCCCGCCAGCGGGGAATCGAACTCGTGCTGCCGAGGCGGTTTCCGATCCGGGTGCCAAGCGAGCCGAAGTTCGTCTCGACCCGGATCCTGTACGCCTACGATTGGCGGTCGCCCAGGGCTTGGTGGAGAAATCGCGTGAGGCGGCGGCTGAGGCGCCTGAGGAAGCGCCGGTAGGCGGCGGTACGGCGACGTGCACCGGGGGGTGGGCGGGCGAGGCCGGGGCGACGCCGGCCGGGCCCACGCTCGCTCCGAGAACCTAAAACCGGGTCCTGAACTCGATGACCACGTACTTGCTCAGCCGGGGGCCCGTGTAGGCCATGCCCGCCTTCTCAAGATCTTGCCCGAGTGCATCCGGGAGGCGGTTGTTGTTTGCGACCACGCGCAACCAATTGGCCGCTGCAAGCGCCGCTGCGGCCCTCGCAAGCGGCGGCCATTCGGTGAGCGGCGCCGCCTCCACGGCGGTCGCCCACCAGTCGAAATAAGGTTCGAGTTTATCCCTCTCGCCGGCGAGGAGGGGATTCCTTTCGTAGATGCAGTCGCAGCGGAACGATCGCCCCCGAGCGCCTGCGCCCGATTGGGATTCCCACGTGAGCGCCATCGGCGCTTGCGGCGTGTAGTCGATCCACTGGGCGGTCTGGTAGCGGTCGGTGGCAATCGCCGACCATAGGGCGACTTTCAGCGCATGATCAAGAAAGCTCGCCGAAGCCGGGGCGCTGAGGGCGGCGGCCAGCGCCGCCGCAAGGACGGCCGCTCGCATCAACGCGATCACGCTCCTTGAAGGGCACGTTGGCCGCCGGTCGTCCCGGATCCTTCGATGGCCGAATTTGCTAGCGCATGCTGTGCCAGACGGACCTCAAGTTTTCAATGGTGCGCTTCGTGGACGGAAGGTCGCGGGCGATGATGGAGCCTCTGAGCTCGTCGACTGCCTGCCCGAACCGCACCACGTCGTCCTTTTCGGCGACGAACTGGATCCGCAGCCGCACGCTCTCCCACGCGGCTTTGAGCTCCTGCCGGATCGACTCGGCTTCGTCCCAGTCGGCCCCGGAAACGTCCGTCGCCCGGTCTAGGGCGTCGATCAGCGCGAGCACGTCTTCGCCCGGTCTGAGGGGCTTTTTCAACCAAGCCGTAGAGGACATGAGGGCGAACGACAGGGCGAGGAAGGCTGCCGTCAGGATCCAAAGCGTCCACTTGCGCATTCATTGCACCCCCGAATAGTCGCTCACGTCTTGGGCGTCATTCAGCTTGTCCTGGTACACATCGACAAAGAGTTCGCCGCGTGTGTTCAGTGCAGCGTAAAAAACGTCGGCCGGGCTTTGGATGCCCCGGCTTTGTAGCTCGCGGGAGAGCCACTCAAGGCTGAGCCCGACGTCTTCCAGGTTTTGCAGCTGCACCTCGCCGTCGACGATGAGTTCGGTCGGAAGCCCGTCGTACTGGGTTGCGATGCCCAAATCCGCCGGTGTGACCGGTTGGTGTTGCGACTTGAGCAGGACGGAGAGGCCGCCGTTCGATTCGAGGAGCGCGAACTCGACCTTTCCGAGGTCGAACACGTTCTTCGACCGCAGTTGCTCCAAAAGGTCGTCGACCCGGTAGCGGGTGAGGCGCATGTTCTTGTCGAGCAGCTTCCCGTTTTGGATCACGACGACCGGCTCGCCGTTCACGATCTTACCGATGAGCCGGCTTTTTGCGGTGAGGTACTGCAGGGCGAGGGGCAGCGCGAACCAGATGAAAAGGCCCAGGGCGTGCGGCAGCACCTTCGAGGTCAGATCGACAGACATTTCGGACGCGATCGATCCGATCGTGATCCCGGTGACGTACTCAAAGAACGTGAGCTGCGCAACTTGCTGCTTGCCGAGGATCCTGGCGTAGATCAAAAGCGACAAGAATGCGAGCGTCGAACGGAAAATGACGACGGCGCCTTCGTTCATCGATACGACCTCCGGGTTGGCCGAGGAGTGGTTCCTTTCATCATCCTCCCCAGGAACGGGCGCTCCTTACGCACCCGCCGGGTGCGCGCAAATGCACGCTGAGGCAGGAAGCGAACCGTCCGAGTGGTACTTAAGAGGAACCTTGAGAGTCCGCGCGGCGGGCGCCTACGGCCGCCCGGCCGGAGCCGGGCAAGTGTGTGTCGGGAGAGGATAAAGCAAGTGTCAAAGTCGTTGGCGCACGATTTCATGAGGTTCAAGGGTTTCATCTTTGATTTGGACGGCACGATCTACCTCGGCGACAGGTTGATCCCCGGAGCGGACGAGGTGGTCGAAAGCATCCGGGCGGCCGGCAAAGGGGTGGTGTTTTTGTCGAACAAGCCCCTCGAGCGGCGCCGTTCCTACGCCGACAAGCTGGCGAAGCTCGGCATCCCCGCCACCGAGGACGACGTGGTCAACTCGTCCTACGTCATGGCGCAGTACCTGAAGAACGAGCGGCCGGACGCCACGGTGTACTGCATCGGCGAGCCGCCCATGATCGAAGAGCTCGAGTCCGTGGGACTTCGGGTGATCACAGATCCCACCGGCAGGTACTCGGAGATCGACCTCGTGGTCGCCGCCTTCGACCGGACGTTCGACTACCGGAAGCTCAACCACGCGCTGCAGGCGATCAAGGCCGGGGCTGGGTTCGTGGCGACGAACCCGGACCGCACGTGCCCGGTCGACGGGGGAGAGATCCCGGATTGCGCTGCGATCATCGGGGCGATCGAAGGTTGCACCGGGAAAAAAGTGGAGATCGTCGTCGGCAAGCCCAACCCGCTGATGCTCAAAGCGGCTGCCGATCGTCTCGGCGTCGCCGTCGAACAATGCATCATGGTCGGCGACCGGCTCGAAACCGACGTTCAGATGGGGATCGACGCCGGGATGGCCACGGCCGCCGTGCTGACGGGCGTGAGCGACCGCTCCTTCGTGGAACGGTTCAAGGCTCAAAAGGGCGGTCCGACTTTTGTCTTGGAGAGCGTCCGGGACATGGTCGCCTAGAGCGTGCTATAATCGATTTGTGCTCGACAAATCGCTACGTAGGGAAGGGGATTCGCGGATGAGAAGTCACCATGCATCCAAAGTCGCGGCATTTTTTGCGTTCGCCGCACTGCTGGCGATCGGTGCGGTCGCGTCGGCCCAAAGCGGGCTCGAGAAATCGAAGATCGAGCTCGAGATTCCGGTTGTCCAAGGGTCGATCACGGTCGACGGCGTGCTGAACGAGAACGTGTGGAATAACGCGGCGAAGATTTCGATCCCCGAGATCCTCTACACGACGGTCGACGAAGCGGACCTATCGGGCGAGGTCCTCGTCTTTTGGAACGCGTCCGGCCTGTTTGCGGGCTTTCGCGTCACAGACGACCAGCTTTTGTTTGCAGGCCAAAGGGACAACCTGTGGGCGTTCGATTCGGTCTCGCTGTGGCTTAACAACCTGTGGATCCAGGTCGGCCTCGGCGACGACGGGAATCCCCGGGCGCAGCTCGATGTCGTTGCCGGTTTTCCGCGCTTTGAGTCCGCGTACGACGTCGCGATCTCCCGAAGCCAAAACGGCTATGTAGTCGAGCTTTTCGTGCCGGCTCGGGTGATTTCGAACGCGCTTGGGATCGACTGGGTCTCCGGAACCACCTTCGCCTTCGCCGCCGGCCTTGCCGACCGGGACGAGGGCGACCGGACGGCGTCGACGCCGCGCTACTTCCCGAACTGGTTTGGATGGAACAACCTCGCGTCGATGGCGACCGCGACGCTGAAGTAGATCGCCGCCGCCTTGCAAGGCAGCGACCCCGGGCCGACCGGCCCGGGGTCTTTTTCTGCTCACCTTGTCAATGTCCGATCCAACTGCGGCAGCCGACGCAGATCGAGCCCTTGCTAATCGGGATGTAGCACCGGGGGCAAAGGCGGGGGCGGAAGGAGGAGTCGATCGGCCAGATACCGACGGACGCTTGTCCGCGGGCGCGGTACGTCGCCGAGAGCTCCATCCGCCGCTCAAGGAAGCGGAGTATGGTCTGCTCGGTGGCCGTCCGCACCTTGGTGTTGTCGGCGGTTCCGCTGTAGTAGACGACGCCGCCCACCTTCGCCTCGTACCACGACTGTAGGAAGCGGCCGGGTCCCATCATTTGGCCCGCGTCTCCGATGACGACCGCTTTTACAAGTCTGAGCTCGTCCGGCAGTTCGGGGAAGGCAACGATGTACAGGCGCATCGAGTGATCGAACTTGATCGCGGGTCGTTTCGGCACGCGCAAGGATGCTACGTAGAATTCGGGTGTCCTCGGATCCTTCCCCGGTTCCGTAATCGAAGCCCCGGGAATGGATTCCCGCGCATCCTGCAGCACGTGAGCCACTTGGGCCAGCGCCTCGCCGACGTAATCCAGTTCCTCTGAAGTCACCTGCTTCGTGTCGTTGTCCTGCCGCGGCAACGAGAGGAGTTTTTCGATCTTGTCGCGCAAGTCCAACCGGATCTTGAACCCCCGCTTTCGAACATGCGCCCTCCGGCTCTATCGCGACATTTTACGCTCGTCTCCTAAATCCTCCAATTCGCGGCCTTATGGTAGGCGCCCCGTTGCGAACGGGTGTTCGCATTGTTATAATGGTGGCGAACATGTGTTTGTTCGCCGATTCACGCGACAACGCCCGCACTCTGGGCGCGGGGTAGGGGGCCATTGAAATGGCGGTTCAGGTGCGCGAGATCAGGTGCAAGTCGGTGCTCAACCGCGTGCAAAGCACGTACATGCCGTTCAAGTGGTCGGTCAACCCTTACCGCGGATGCAGCCATGCGTGTGTCTACTGCTATGCTCGTCGCTACCACGAGTATTTGGAGCTCGGACCGGGCCGGGACTTTGAGACGCAGATCCTGGTAAAGACGAACGCGCCGGAAGTCCTGCGGAGCGAGCTTTCCAAATCGTCCTGGCGGCGCGAGTGGGTTGCCGTCGGGACGGCTGTCGATCCGTACCAACCCGTCGAGGGCAGGTACAAGATCACCCGGGGCATTCTCGAGGCGCTGTGCGATTACGAGACGCCGGCCTCGATCGTGACCAAGAACACGATGATCCTGCGGGACACCGACTTGCTCGAGCGGCTCACGGCGCGGGCCGGCTGCCGCGTCTACTTCAGTGTGACCACGATCGACGACCGCCTCGCAAGGAAGATCGAGCCCGACACTCCACCGCCGCTGAGGCGCCTTGAGGCGATGCGGGAGCTTGCGGCCAGAGGGATCGAGGCTGGAGTGTTGGTGGCGCCGGTGCTTCCAGGCATCACGGATGACGAAGAAAGCCTCAGGCGGGTGGCGTTGGCGGCCGCGGCGCACGGCGCCCGCCATTTGTCCGGGGCGCCGCTG
>NICF_comb_assmDRAFT_10002633_pt1 | contig 13406 bp, 12 predicted proteins | sample NewIslPassag4_SG_FD_11279 | JGI IMG/M metagenome (IMG submission 11279) | reverse complement strand
ACAAAAAAAGCTGCCCAAACGACAGCTATCTCATTTATTTAACAACCCCCAATTCATCCATCTTCGAATTTACATGAACCTCTACCGTCAATTGTTTGTAGTCGATGTCATACCATTTTTTAAAATCAAAATTCCTGGTTTTTGATTTAACAAAATGACCGAAGCCAACGGGATCAATATCCTTGTCCTGAAACCTGCGAATGATTTTTTCACAATTATCCTTGATATTGTCCTCAATGACCTTCTCAATGGATTTAAACTCGGAATCCAGCACCCGATTTCCGGTATACTCATTGATAATTCCATTTAAATTCAGATACACCGAAATCTTATAAGGATCCCTTTCCTCAATTACATATTTTTTTCGGGAATAGATTCCCTGTATGGTAACCATTTCATCCTTATATTTGATTTCCTGAAAGCCATTTTTGATGTTTTCCATCAGGATTTTCAAATAAAAGGCATCTTCAAGGCTGATCTCATCCACTATTTTTCCATTTTTCAGGAAGGCAATCCCACTTACTTTTATTTCATTTTTGGAAATCAGCTTAATAACCGGCAAAAAAGGGGTCTTTCCCCTTTGATAAAAACTGGCTAAAAAACGATGGAAGTTTGTTTTGGGTAAGTTTCCGCTTTTGACCATGTTTTCGATCAATTCTTCAAGGTGATAGGAGGTTCCGCGGACACCATATGATTTCTCCAATACATCCTTTGGGTCTCCATCGACAATGGCAACATAAAAACCGCTCCCAACGGAAGGATCCCTTTGGAAAGGATCCATCAATTCCAAAATTCCTTTTTCTTTAGCCAGCTTTTTCCCAAACAAAAGAATTTCCAAACTGCCGATGGATACTGGTCCATACACTTGCCTCTGGATTTTCTGCAAGATTTTCTTTTTGGTTTTTGCTGAGGCTGTGTGGGTTTCATTTCCAACATCACCTTGCTTCATAAAGACAGGAACTTGAACTGTACCCACAATCTGATCGTTTTTTTCATCATAATCAAATCCGATGCCCTCAATCAAAACAATTTCGTCAATGATTTCCTTTTGAACGCATCCAGCCAAAACCAGGATAATAGATAAAAAGCACCATATATTAGTCTTTTTGAGCACGTTTTTTTACCGCCTTTCTGATAAGTACCAGGATAAACAGAATAGGCAAATAGACGTAACAAAAATAAAAAGTTATATAGGCAGTGATGTCTGTAAAGGTATCAATTTGGTACCGGGTTCCAAGGAAAAGACACCCGATCAGGACAATACCGCATAGAAAAGGGGTCAATTTCTTTTGGTTTATGGAAAAAATCACTTTGGCCAATCTCCCTACCGACCAGATTATTAAAGCTACATTGGGCAGGACAATCATAAACCATATCGCGATGCCGATATATTCAAAACGTTCGATAAAAGGCAAGGTAATGATCTTCCATATCGTCAGGGATGCCCAAATATTTTTTTTCAATTGTTCTTCAGGGAAAAAGGTAAAGGTAATAATTGCAATAATCACGTATAGAAGGGTCGCAAATAATATTGCGAAAAGGGACCATTTCCTTGATTTTTCGGGTTCTTTGATAAAGGGATAAACAAAAAGCAATATTTCAAACCCATCCATGGAAAAGGACATGGCTTTGCTGGAAAGAATCAATTCTTTTACGGAATGATCCCAGACCGGCAATAGGTTTGAAAAATCAGCATAGGGCAAGGTGAAGAAAAAGGCAGGAAAGATGATCAAATACATAAAAAAGGAAAAGAACATCATTCCGACAACCGTTCGAAATCCTCCAAAGATGGCATACATAACGATAATTAGGAAACAGAGAGAAAACCAAAAAGTAGAGAGTCTTTCAAACATCCATACCTGAACAATCTCCGTATAGTTTCGTATGGTCGAGATGGCAATCATCAACAAATACACCATTGCCAAAATGCTGAAAATTTTACTGATGGTCTTGCCAAAGACAAATTCATGAATTTTTACAAATCCCCCTTGAACGACACTAAACATTTTATAAATCATCATAACGACAATGGAAACAACAGCACCAATAAAGAAAATGGAAATCCAGGAATCATAACCGGCATATTTGGCTATATTCCCCTGATAACNAAGGATCCCAACACCAATTTGGCTAGAGGCAACAATATAAAAGGTGAAAAAAGGGGAGAGCTTCATGCTGTCCGGTACGGATTGTTTCATATCCCTACTCCTATTCATCTATATCTTTACGTATATCTTTATGCTTTTTGACCTTTTCATCGCTGTAACGTTCCCTTTGTCTGCTTCTTAATGTTATGGGACGTTTGGTTTGGCGATTAAAGGATAATCGAATAAAGGAATCTTTAAAATCATGGATACGGAAAGGGAATATCGGAGCCAACATGGGGCGACCAAGGGAGGTAAGCCTAAGCAAATGGATAAGCAGTACACTAAATCCAATTAATATCCCAAGAATCCCCCAAAGTTGCGCCATGATCAAAAAAGGGAAGCGAAGCAAACGGATCGTATTGCTGATCCGATAAACCGGAGTGGTGAAAGAGGACAGGGCTGCCAAGGATACAAAGATTAACAGTACGTTGCTGGTCAGCCCAGCCTCAACACTGGCAGTCCCCAGAACAATACCGCCAACGATACCGATGGTCTGGCCAACCTTGGTGGGAAGACGGGCTCCAGCTTCCCGCAAAAGCTCGATGGTGATTTCAAGGAACAAGGCCTCCAAAAAGGGAGGAAAGGGTATTTGCCTACGGGTGGTTACCAATAATCCCAATAAATCCTGCGGAATCAATTCATAATGATAGGTCAATATTGCCACGTAAAAAGGAGTGACAAACAAGGAAAAAGCCACGGAAAACAGGCGAAGAATCCGGAAAAAGGAGGCTATGATCCAGTTAAGGAAATAGTCCTCAAAAGAAGCAAAGAATTCAACCAACGTTGTAGGTGCAATTAACACATGGGGGGAACCATCGATAACAATGGCCACTTTTCCCTCCGCCAAAATGGCTGCAGTCCGGTCGGGACGTTCGGTATCCAAAATTTGCGGAAATAGGGAATTTTGGTTGTCGCAGATAATTTGAACAATATAGGAGCTATCGATGATGGAATCCATTTCGATTTCCGAAATTCTCTGAATAACGGTTTCCACATCTTCCATATTGGTAATGCCTTCGATATAAACCACATAAATTTTCGTCTTTGATATTTTTCCGACTTCAAATTCCTTGATAACCAAATTGGAGATCGGCAACCTTTTCCGGATTAGATTAATATTTCGTTCAGCCGATTCCACAAAGGTTTCCTTTGGACCCACCACACTAAATTCGACTTCAGGAATGTTAATGTCCCTGTAGAGGTGCTTCGGGGCAGCAAAAGTACATAATCGTTTTTGACCTGGAACTTTTATTAAAACATAACCTAATAGAAGCTTATCCTCCGCTTCAGATTGATTGTCCAACACATCTACATCAGTTATAGGAAGTAGGGACGGGATATCCTCTATTTTTTCCCAATTGCCTCCTAACAAGTTAGGCAACGCACTTTCTTGAACGATATTTTCTTCAATCAATGTGGATATATAGATTAACTGGAATTCGATTCCGGTCTTTTCATTTTTAAAGTTCTTCGTTTGATAATCATAGGACTTCTTGATTAGATCCTTTTTCTTCTTTTTCTCTTTTCCCCATTTTTTTAAAAAAAACAATCCTTCCCCACTCCTTTTCAGCTTTAAGGATAGTATTACCGATACTTCCAAATTTATCCCACAAGGACTTCATGGTAATACGGTATACAAAGGACCCAAAGGTCTACCGGATATTTTGTTGACACGGATCTATATTTATGAAAATAGAAACAAGAAGGACATTGACATTCGGTTATTGGGGAAGTAAAAGCTCCCAAAAAAACTTTTGAGGAAAAGACATTCATAGAAGAAAAGGTAAATACAGAGCAGATCCAATCTCACCTCAGCAAAATTGACAAGGGAATCTTCACGGCTGGACTTGGATGGTCCTTTTTAGAAAGACGGTAATGAGGACATTCTAACTTACGAACTCTATGAAAAATGCCTGGTTGGAAAATTTATGCCAGTCAATGAAAAAGGTGGGCGGGATCACACTCAATGGGAACGGATGAGCCAATTTATAGTGGATTATTTCAAAATGTAATATGGCAATGTAGGATTTTTTTTAAAAGCGTGGATTTTTCCATGCTTTATGTACTTTTAATCATGTACCTAACAAAATAAGGAGGAAATAAAATGAAAAACTCAAAAGAAAAGGTTTATGTAAAATACGATGAATTGCTGCCGGAACGTGCATTTGGTTATTTGTCTACTACTGGTGAGTTGATAATGGTAAAAAAGGGAGTGATGGGATACTTCCGCAGAGAGGATTTAGATAATTATACTGCTGATCAATTAAACGATGTTTTGAAAGTTACAAAAGCACAGGCAGAAGCCATGGTTCATGGTTCAAAGTTTGGTTGGGATGTGCAAGTATCAGACCCCAGGTTTTGGGAAGATTTAGCCAGAAAAAAAGGTTATTCAGTTTTTATATCTACGTGGAGATCTCGGATTAAGCAAGTTAACGAAGCCTTTCAACTTTATTTGCAACAAAGAAGAGGTTATATAGTACAAAATTGGTTACTGTCTTATCGTAGCTTGATTTATATAGAAAAGAATAAGAGATATAGCGTACATTTTTGGTTGCTTTATGGAAAACATTTAGGCAGGAGTTCATCTCCTGCCATTTTTAGTCGATTAAGGAAACACGAATCGTTTGGAAAACTTCCATTTTGATTTTGAATAAGTTTCTATTGGAAATTTGAAAAGAACAAAGTTGCATTGAAACAGAAAAAAACATTGATCCCTATTTACTTGACGATACCATAATGCAACGCATCAGGAATGAAATGATTTGCAAGGGTTGGAGATGTTTACTGTTCAGGAGGGTTTAGAGTAAATCGGATCATATTCCGTTTTTTCCGATCCCGAAGAAATAATGATATGGTTGACGGAATTCCTATCCCATCCTTTCTCCTATTGGATCACCGGTAGCTCATATACCTTCGAATCAAATAACCCATCTTCCACCAATCGGATGAAGGTTTTCCCATCCTTTTCCATCGTTTCGATAATCCGTTTTTTCGTAAGTTTATAGACGACCCTTTGATAGGCTTTCCAACGTCCTTTATCCTTCGGGGTTATATAAAACATTTCCCGGGTAAAGGGAACCCAATCTTCATAAAACTCACCTTGGGCATAATGGTTGATCAGAATTGCCGTAAACAACGCCACATATTCCTCGTTCTGAGTTTGTTTAGTATGGGTGTGAATTTTTTTATAATGATAAGGAATAAGAAGATTTTCTTCCCAGTTTACTTCGCACTTACCATATAACTTTCGGGCTTTCTCGGTATTGGTTATTGGGCCTGTCCCCGAATCAAAAGGCGTCCCCACTTTTCGTTCATAGGCATTTTTACAAGCTTCACAGGTTATTTGTGAAAAGTCACCTTCAAATTGGACTTCCGCCTGGTTTTGGGAAAGTCTCCGGCATAGGGACTCTATTCCTTCCAAAATATGGGTTTTTAAATTTTTTCTTTTTTGGATAATCGTAAGGCTTTTATTGAACTCCATCCTGATAATATTTCCTTTCTATATTCCTCTTCATACTAGTGATTCCTTTTCATCAAAAAACCCCCTGTTTAATGTGTTTTTACACATAAACAAGAGGTTTCTGAACGGAACTATACCATTAACCTTTTATTTGAGTCGGTTTCTGAACCCTAAACATCCTACCTTCTTATTTGGACAAGTTGTAGAAGGATTTTTTGCCTAGGTATTGAGCTGTTTCACCCAATTGGTCTTCAATGCGGAGCAATTGGTTGTACTTGGCTACACGGTCGGTACGGCTAGGAGCACCTGTTTTGATTTGACCGGCATTGGTTGCAACCGCAATGTCGGCGATGGTGCTGTCTTCCGTTTCACCGGAACGGTGGGATACAACCGCTGTGTAACCAGCGCGTTTTGCCATTTCAATCGCATCGAAGGTTTCGGTCAATGTACCGATTTGGTTTACTTTGATCAAGATGGAGTTGGCAATACCTTGTTCAATACCTTTTGCCAGTTTTTCTGTGTTCGTTACGAACAAGTCGTCACCAACCAATTGTACTCTCTTACCAAGGCGTTCGGTCAATAGTTTGAAACCTTCCCAGTCATTTTCATCCAAACCGTCTTCGATGGAAATGATCGGGTATTTGTTGCAAAGATCTTCATAGAAGTCAACCATTTCTTCAGAAGTACGAACAACGCCTTCCCCTTCGAAATGATATTTTCCTGTTTCTTTGTTATACAATTCGGAAGAAGCTACGTCCATTGCGAGCATGACTTCTTCACCAGGTTTGTAACCGGCTTTTTCAATAGCTTCGATGATGGTGGATAGAGCTTCTTCGTTGGTCTTCAAGCTCGGTGCGAAACCACCTTCGTCACCTACAGCGGTGTTGTAACCTTTTGCTTTTAATACGTTGCGTAGGCTATGGAAGATTTCGGTACCCATACGCAATGCTTCACGGAAGTTCGGAGCACCGACAGGCATAATCATGAATTCTTGAATATCAACGGTGTTGTCAGCATGTTTACCACCGTTTAGTATGTTCATCATCGGTACAGGCAATTGTTTTGCGTTGAAACCACCAAGATATTGATATAATTCTACACCAAGGAAGTCAGCGGCAGCACGGGCTACAGCTAAAGATACACCAAGAATGGCGTTAGCACCCAATTTGCCTTTGTTCGGGGTACCATCCAATTCGATCATTGCTTTATCGATGGCAACTTGATCCAATACGTTAAAGCCGATGATTTCCGGAGCAATAATTTCGTTTACGTTGTCAACAGCTTTCAAAACACCTTTACCGAGGTAACGACCTTTGTCGCCATCACGGAGTTCTACAGCTTCATATTCCCCTGTGGAAGCACCACTAGGAACCAAAGCGCGGCCAAAGGCACCAGATTCGGTATAAACTTCTACTTCAACGGTAGGGTTACCGCGGGAGTCCAATACTTCGCGTGCATAAATATCTGTAATTGTCGGCATATCATTTCTCTCCTTCTTCATGTTCTTTTATTTGGTAAATATTATTTTACGATTAAGGATTTTCCGGTCATTTCCTTCGGTTGCTCGATACCGAGTAGGTCAAGCATTGTCGGAGCAAGGTCTGCCAAGATACCGCCATCGCGGACTTGAATACCTTTTTTCGTAATGATGACAGGAACCGGATTGGTCGTATGGGTGGTCATTGGTTTGCCATCGAGGGTTACCACTTCGTCGGAGTTTCCGTGGTCAGCGGTAATGATGGCGACCCCGCCTTTTGCCAAAATTGCATCGACAATTTTTCCAAGGCATTCATCGACAGCTTCCACTGCTTTGATGGTCGGTTCAAGCATACCGGAGTGACCAACCATATCCGGATTAGCAAAGTTCAAGATAATCGCATCTTGCTTGTCGTTTTCGATTTGTTCAAGCAAAGCTTCGGTTACTTCATAAGCGCTCATTTCCGGTTTCAGATCGTAAGTTGCTACCTTCGGTGAATTGATAAGGATTCTTGTTTCACCTGGGAACTCTTCTTCCCGTCCACCGCTCATAAAGAAGGTGACGTGAGGGAATTTTTCCGTTTCGGCAATACGCAGTTGTCGCAGTCCATGTTTGGAGAGGACTTCCCCAAGGGTGTTATCCAAATTGATTGGTTCGAAGGCAACATACCCATTAACCGTTTCCGAGAAATGGGTCATACATACGAAGAAGATATCCTTCGGATGTTTCGGTCCGCGGTCAAAGTAAGGGAAATCTTCATTCGTAAAGGTATTGGAAATTTGAATAGCCCGGTCAGGACGGAAGTTGTAGAAAATAATGGAATCTTTGTCCTGAATCGTGGCTACCGGTGTGCCATCTTCTTTCGTAATGACGGAAGGTATGACGAACTCGTCATAGATACCTTGAGCATAGGAGTCTTTGACGACTTCCAACGGATCCCGATATTGCGGTCCTTCGCCATAAACCATGGCACGGTAGGATTTTTCGACCCGTTCCCAGCGTTTATCCCTGTCCATGGAATAGTAACGACCGGAAATGGTGGCAAATTCACCTACACCGTATTCTTCAAATTTTTCAAGGGTTTTCTTAATGTAAATTTCTGCCGATTGTTGGCCTACATCCCGACCATCGAGGAAACCATGGACATAAACCTTTTTCAATCCATGATCCTTGGCAAGGCGAAGAAGGGCAAACATATGGTTAATATGGCTATGAACACCGCCATCGGAAAGTAAACCGAACAAATGAAGGGCAGAGTCATTCTTTTTGCAATTTTCAATGGCGCCAAGGAAAGTTTTGTTTTCCTGGAATTTGCCTTCCCGAATGGAAATATCAACCCTTGTTAAGTTTTGATATACGATTCGGCCGGCGCCGATATTTGTATGACCGACTTCGGAGTTACCCATTTGCCCATCGGGAAGCCCTACAGCTTCACCGCTCGCTTGAAGGGTGTTATGCGGATATTCATTCCAATATCGGTCAAAGTTCGGTTTGTTCGCTTGGGCAACGGCATTTCCCCTTACTTCATCCCGAAGCGCAAAACCGTCAAGAATAATAAGTGCTACTGGACCTTTATTCATTGTTGGTTGCCCCCAATAGTTGTAAATAACTTTTCGGATCTAAACTTGCGCCACCCACCAAAGCTCCGTCAATATCCGGTTGGCTCAAATATTCTTTAATGTTGGTAGGGTTAACGCTGCCGCCGTATTGAATGCGTACGCTATCGGCAACTTCTTTTGAATATAGTTCCCTAATAACTCCACGAATATATTGGCAAACATCATTGGCATCTTGTGCGCTGGAAGAACGACCGGTGCCGATCGCCCAAATAGGTTCATAGGCAATAACCGTTTTTTCTACCAATTCAGCGTTTAAGCCTTCCAATGCTTTTTTCACTTGATTTTCCACGATGCTGTTTGTTTTGCCGGCTTCTCTTTCTTCCAATGTTTCACCGACACAAACGATCGGAATCAAGCCATGTTTGAAGGCTGCATGAACCTTTTTATTAACCGTTTCATCGGTTTCGTTGAACATTTCCCGGCGTTCCGAGTGCCCGATAATGACATACTCAACGCCTAGGTCTTTCAATGCGACAGGGCTAATTTCACCTGTGAAAGCCCCTTTGTCTTCAAAGTGCATGTTTTGGGCACCGACTTTCAAATCTGTACCCTTTGTAATTTGAACAAGTTTATCAAGGAAGAGGGCAGGTGAGCAGACAACAGATTCGACCGTTTCAGAAGAAGGGATGCTACCCTTAACTTCTTCTACAAAATCGACTGCTTCGCTCAGGGTTTTATTCATTTTCCAATTCCCTGCAATAATCGGTTTACGCATTGCCACCATCCTTACATGTTTTATTTTTCAAAAAGAAAGATAAAATACCTCCATGGTTTCATCTTTCCTTCTGAAGGATTATTCTTTGTCGTTCAAAGCTGCAACACCAGGTAGGATTTTGCCTTCCATAAATTCAAGGGAAGCGCCGCCACCGGTGGATACATGGTCCATTTTATCAGCCAAATGGAATTTTTCAACAGCTGCAGCAGAGTCTCCACCGCCGATTATGGTATAAGTATCTTTTGCATCTGCCAAAGCCTGGGCAACTGCTTTTGTTCCTTCAGCAAATTTATCGATTTCGAAGACACCCATCGGACCGTTCCAAATGACAAGTTTGGAATTTTTCACAACATCGGCATAAATTTCTCTTGTTTTCGGACCGATGTCGAGGGCTTCCCAATCACTGGGGATTTCTTCAATGGAAACGACTTTCGTATTGGCATCTTCACCGAACTTGTCAGCAACAATGACATCTACAGGCATATAGAAATTGACGCCATTTTTCTTGGCTTTTTCCATAAATTGTTTTGCAAGATCAATCTTGTCTTCTTCCAACAAGGATTTTCCGACACCATGACCTAACGCTTTTACGAAGGTATAGGCAAGTCCACCACCAATGATGAGGTTGTCGACTTTATCCAATAAGTTATCGATAACACCGATTTTATCCTTAACCTTTGCACCACCGATAATGGCTGTAAAAGGACGTTCCGGATTGGTCAATGCCCCACCCAATGCTTGAAGTTCTTTTTCCATCAAGAATCCGGATACTGCCGGCAGATGATGGGCAATTCCTTCGGTGGAAGCGTGGGCACGGTGAGCGGAACCGAAGGCATCGTTTACATAAATGTCAGCCAATTCGGCAAAGGCTTTTGCCAATTCCGGATCATTTTTTGTTTCTCCAGGATAGAAGCGGACGTTTTCAAGCAGGAGAACATCTCCTTCTTCCATCTTGGCAATTTCAGCCTTAACAGTTTCACCATAAGCTTCATCTACTTTTGTTACAGGTTTTCCGAGCAGTTCAGAAAGACGTTCGCCAGCAGCGTTTAAACGCATTTCTTCAACAACTTGACCCTTCGGACGACCTAGGTGGCTTGCCAAAATAACTTTTGCACCTTGGTCAATCAAATATTGGATTGTCGGCAATGCAGCACGAATCCGTGTATCGTCGGTTACTTTTCCGTCAGCCATCGGTACGTTAAAGTCAACCCGCACAAACACCCTTTTACCTTTGACATCAATATCTTTTACCGTTTTTTTATTCATGATTCCTAGCCTCCTCAATAACCTTCCCATGGTCTCAAATATGTAAAAAGGAACGGGGAAATCGTGTGTCCCCGTTCCCCCTTTTTTCAGGCTATCAAATACATTTACAGGAGCTGGTGCTGATTATAGACCTTTTTTAGCAATATAATCAACTAGGTCAACGACACGGTTGGAGTAACCATATTCGTTGTCATACCAGGAAAGAACTTTTACCATGTTGCCTTCCATTACCATGGTGGACAAGCCGTCAATGGTGGAAGATACAGTGGTATGGTTATAGTCGCAGGATACTAAAGGCAATTCATTGTATGCCAAGATCCCTTTCAATTCGCCTTCAGCAGCTGCTTTCAATGCAGCATTTACTTCTTCAACGGTTACTTCTTTTTCAAGTTCTGCAACAAGGTCAACTACGGATACGTTCGGTGTAGGAACACGAACAGCCATACCGTTTAGTTTACCTTTCAATTCAGGAAGAACCAAAGCAACAGCTTTTGCAGCACCAGTTGTGGTCGGGATCATGCTTTGAGCTGCTGCACGTGCACGACGATAGTCTTTGTGCGGCAAGTCAAGAATTTGTTGGTCGTTTGTGTATGAGTGAATGGTTGTCATCATACCACGTTTGATTCCAAATTTTTCATGCAATACTTTGGCAAAAGGAGCCAAGCAGTTGGTTGTGCAGGAAGCATTGGAAATGACATGGTGGTTTGCAGGATCATATTTATCTTCGTTTACACCCATAACGATGGTGATGTCTTCATCTTTTGCAGGAGCAGAGATGATAACTTTTTTAGCGCCACCTTCCAAGTGTTTGGCGGCATCTGCACGGTTTGTGAAACGACCGGTAGATTCAACAACAACTTCTACACCCAATTCTTTCCAAGGAATTTGGGCAGGGTCACGTTCTGCGATAACTTTAACACGATGGTCGCCAACCACGAAGTAATCTCCATCAACAGTTACATCTTGTTCCAATGTACCGTGAACAGAGTCATATTTCAAAAGGTGTGCAAGCATTTTTGTGTCTGTCAAGTCGTTAACAGCAACAATTTCAACATTGGGGTTGTTTAATGCAGCACGAAAAACGTTACGTCCAATACGTCCAAAACCGTTAATACCAACTTTAACCATGTTAAGTTCCTCCTTAACCATAAGAAAATTAATATTTATTTTAAAAGGTTTTACCCTTTTAATAGCTGTCTTGCTGCGGCCTCATCCGTGACAAGAACTGTATTTTTTGGGGCGATTTTCATATAGGCTTTAATGGCCTTTGCCTTCGTTGTCCCACCAGCAACTGCATAAATATGGGAGATATGGGATAAATCTTCTAGTTTCAAGCCCACCGTCTGGACTCTATGAACAATTTCCCCATTTTCGTTAAAATAATAACCAAAAGCTTCTGTGACCGCTTTACCTTTTTCAATCTTTTCCAGATCTTCAGGTGAAGTTTTCCGCCTTTTTGCCATTGTGATAGCATCCCCAATTCCGTGAATCAGGATATTGGCGGACTTGATTTTGTTTAAAACTTCACTGATAGAAGGTTCATGAATAAAGGAATCATATACATCGGCACTGACTTGATCGGGAACATATAGCACCATATGCTTGGCGTTTGCCTTTTCAGCCATTTTTTCACAGATGGTATTCGCCTGATTTTTTACGTCAGTTCCAATACCACCCCTTGCCGGTACAAACAGGAGGTTTTTCCCACCAAAGTCAGGGGTCAATGCATCTGCCAAGGCAGCCATCGTCGTCCCCCCGGTAACGGCAATTATATTTTCCTCTTTCAGGTGCTTTTTAATACTGTTTAAACAAGCACGTCCCATCTCCGCTTTTACCCAGCTAGATTTATCGCTGTCACCGGAAACAACAATACTTTGTTGGATCTGAAAGAGATTTTTTATTTCCCGTTCTACTTCGGGAAGGCTGGTGATTCCCCTCATCAATTCGGCCAAAACATCAAGAATTCTAATTCCTTCATCCGTGATGGTCATCCCTGCTGTGGACACGGAAAGCAAGTTTTGATCCTTGAGAAAATCAATTTCGCCTCTCAACACCCGTTCGGTCATATGTAAACTTTGTGCTAAGCTTCTACGTCCGACCGGTTGCATAATTTTAACGTAACGAAGAATTTGATATCGTTTTTGAATGATTTCTACCACATCTGGCAATAATCTTTTCAAAATGTCAATCATTAAATCCATTGAGTGCTCTCCTTATAACGGGTCGTTTTCCGCCCCACGTTATCATAAAACGTCCCAGTATTGACAAAAAAATAGGTTTTGGTCTTTATATGACCCGTGTAGCTATATTTTGTCCCATGCTGGATAGCCTATTCTCCGTTACACTGTAATTGTAGCAATCTGAACAATCTTTTTCAACTGTTTGAATGGATTAATTTATCCTTCAAAAAATGTTTTACCTCTTTTGCCACAATTTGCCCATACTGTATAATTTCGTCATTCCATGCCAAAACCGGAATGTATAATCCGTACTTTTCCGTTAGTTCATCATCCTTACTAATATCCATTTCCACAAGTTCAAAAGGGATTTCCTCTTTCAGTAATGATAAGACAAGTTTTGCATCCTCACATAAGTGACATCCGGGTTTCGTATACAATACCAGTTGCAGTTGCATAACCATCCCCCGTTTTTTCTTTTTCATTAATTTTCATTAATATTATAGATATTTTTTTTCGTTTTTGCGAAAGTTTCACACTAGAAC
>NICF_comb_assmDRAFT_10002630_pt1 | contig 13412 bp, 10 predicted proteins | sample NewIslPassag4_SG_FD_11279 | JGI IMG/M metagenome (IMG submission 11279) | reverse complement strand
CCGCGCCCCGGGACCGCCCCCCGGCTCAGTCTGCGGGCGCCGGCTTCTGCTCCTCCGCCACCGGCCGGCTTGCCGGCGCGCCGGGGAACAGCTCGGCCTCCCGCTCCGCGGCCTCCTCCACGGAGGGCGGCGGCTCGTCCACCAGGAATTCGATGTCCGTGTACCGGTACACGCCGGTCCCCGCCGGGATCAGGTGGCCGATGATGATGTTCTCCTTCAGCCCGATCAGGTCGTCCCGGGCGCCCCTCACGGCCGCATCCGTCAGGACGCGGGTCGTCTCCTGGAACGAGGCGGCGCTGATGAACGACTGCGTGGTCAGGCTGGCCTTGGTGATCCCCAGCAGCAGCGGCTCGGACCGGGCCGGCGTGCCGCCCCGGGCGATCACCTTCTTGTTGGTCTCCCGGAACTCCAGCCGGTCGACGTGCTCGCCCTCCAGGTACTCCGTGTCCCCGGGGTCCGTGATCCTGACCTTCTGCAGCATCTGGCGCACGATGACGCCGATGTGCTTGTCGTTGATCTTGACGCCCTGGAGCCGGTAGACCTCCTGGATCTCGTTGAGCAGGTACTCCTGCACGGCCCGCGGCCCCTTGATCCGCAGGATGTCGTGCGGGTTGACCGGACCCTCGCACAGGCGGTCGCCCGCACGGACCTGGTCGCCCTCGTGGACCCGCAGGTGCTTGCCGACCGGGACCTCGTACACGCGCTCCGGGCCCTGCGGCGGCACCACGATGATCTCGCGCTTGCCGCGCTTGATCTCGCCGAACCGGACGGTGCCGTCGATCTCCGTGATGACCGCCGGGTCCTTGGGCCGCCGAGCTTCGAACAGCTCGGCCACCCGCGGCAGACCGCCCGTAATGTCGCGGGTCTTGTAGACCTCCCGGCTGATCTTGGCCAGCGTGGTCCCGGGCTCGACGATGTCGCCGTCGCGCACGGTGAGCTGCGCGCCGACCGGGATGATGAACTCCCGCAGCTTCTTGTCCCCGTCGAGCGAGCGGATCTCGATCATCGGGTGGAGCTTCTTCTCCCGGTCCTCGATGATCACGAGCTGGCGACGACCGGTGGACTCGTCGAGCTCCTCGCGGACGGTCTCCTCCTCGACGATGTCGATGAACTTGACGCGTCCGCCGAAGTCCGCGACGATCGGCTCGGAGTACGGGTCCCAACTGAACAGCAGGTCACCCGCCTCGACCTCCTGGCCCTCCTCCACGGCCAGGGTGGCGCCATAGGGGACCGCGAGACGGCTGCGCACGGCCCCTTCCTTGGTGCGCATCACGATCTCGCCCTCGCGGCTCGTGACGATGCGCTCGCCCGCCGGCGTCGTGACGAACGTGATGCGCTCGAAGGTGACCTTGCCGTCCACCTTGGACTTGCGCTGCGTCTGCGCGGCGATGCGGGCGGCCGTACCGCCGATGTGGAAGGTCCGTAGCGTGAGCTGCGTCCCCGGCTCGCCGATGGACTGCGCGGCCAGGATCCCGACCGCCTCGCCCAGGTCCACCAGCTCCATGGTGGCGAGGTTGCGGCCGTAGCACATCCGGCACAGCCCGCGCTTGGCCTCGCAGGTGAGCACCGAGCGGATCTTGACGGACTGGATCCCCGCGTCCTCGATTGCTTCCGCCTGGTCCTCGTTGATCAACTCGCCCGCCCTGACCAGCAGCTCGCCGTCGATCGGGTCGTAGACATCGTCCAGCGCCACGTTGCCGACGATCCGGTCCTTCAGCGGCTCGATGATGTCCTCGCCCTCCTTGAGCGCGGTCATCTCGATGCCCAGGATCGTGCCGCAGTCCTCTTCCGTGATCGTCACGTCCTGCGCCACGTCCACGAGACGACGCGTCAGGTAGCCGGCGTCCGCGGTCTTCAGCGCCGTGTCGGCCAGGCCCTTCCGCGCACCGTGCGTGGAGATGAAGTACTCCAGCACGGTGAGCCCTTCGCGGAAGTTGGACTTGATCGGGCTCTCGATGATCTCGCCGATCCCGCCAGTCAGCTTCTTCTGCGGCTTGGCCATGAGGCCGCGCATCCCGGCGAGCTGCCGCATCTGGTCGCGGTTACCGCGCGCCCCGGAGTTCATCATCATGTAGACCGGGTTGAACCCGTCGTTGGCGCGCTCCAGACGGCGGACCATCGCGTCGGCGACGTCGTTGTTGGCGTGCGTCCAGGTGTCAATGACCTTGTTGTAGCGCTCGCCGTTCGAGATGACGCCGTTCTGATACGCCCGCGTGTAGCGAGCGACTTCCTCTTCCGCGTCGCGCAGGATCTCGCCCTTCTCCTCGGGCACGATCAGGTCCACCACACCCACGGAGATGCCGCCGAGCGTGGCGTACCGGAAGCCGAAGTCCTTGAGGGCGTCCAAGAACTCGGTGGTGCGCCGCAGGCCCACCTCGCGGTACGCCTGGAAGATGATGTCGCCGAGCTCCTTCTTCCCCATGGTGAGGTTCCAGAAGCCCAGCTCCTCCGGCACCACGGAGTTGAAGATCACCCGGCCGACCGTGGTCCGGTGCCACTTGCCCCGCCGGACCTCGGTCTCCTCGCCCGCGCCACGGACGCGCCTCTCCACCCAGAACCAGCACGGCGTGTGGTACTTCACGTACCCCAGCGCCAGCGCCATCTCCGCCTCCTCGAAGCGGCCGTAGCGCGGCGCATTGGCGTACACCTCGTCCAGGATGCGCTGCGCCTCCTCCCGCTTCTCCTTGCTCTTGGCCGTGGCGAGGGCCTCCTCCGCATCGGCCACCACGAGAGGCGGCTTGGTCAGGTAGTAGCAGCCGATCACCATGTCCTGGGTCGGGCTCGCGATCGGCCGGCCGTTCGACGGCAACAGGATGTTGTTGCTCGACAGCATGAGCACACGCGCCTCGAGCTGCGCCTCGAAGCTCAGCGGCACGTGCACCGCCATCTGGTCGCCGTCGAAGTCCGCGTTGAACGCGGCGCAGACCAGCGGGTGGATGCGGATCGCCTTGCCCTCGACCAGTACCGGCTCGAACGCCTGGATCCCCAGACGGTGGAGCGTCGGCGCCCGGTTCAGGAGCACCGGGTGGTCCTTGATGATGTCCTCCAGGACCTCGTAGACCTTCGGGTCATCGCGCTCCACCAGCTTCTTGGCGCGCTTGACCGTCTCGGCCTCGCCGCGCTTCTCCAGCTCGTGGATGATGAACGGCTTGAAGAGCTCCACCGCCATGGCCTTGGGCAGGCCACACTGGTGCAGCTTGAGCTCGGGGCCGACCACGATCACCGAGCGACCCGAGTAGTCCACGCGCTTGCCGAGCAGGTTCTGCCGGAACCGGCCCTGCTTGCCCTTCAGCATGTCGGAGAGCGACTTCAGCGGACGCCGGCCGCGGCCCCGGATCGCCTTGGCCCGCCGGCCGTTGTCGAACAGCGCGTCCACCGCCTCCTGGAGCATGCGCTTCTCGTTGCGCAGGATCACCTCCGGCGCGCGCATCTCCATGAGCTTCTTGAGCCGGTTGTTCCGGTTGATCACCCGGCGGTAGAGGTCGTTCAGGTCGCTGGTCGCGAACCGACCGCCATCCAGCGGGACCAGCGGACGCAGATCCGGCGGGATGACCGGGATCACGTCCATGATCATCCACTCGGGCTTGTTGCGCGTCTCCGGCGTCGGACCCGAGTTGCGGATCGCGTCGATGACCTTGAGCCTCTTGAGCTTCTGCTTCTTCCTGTGCTGGCTCGTCTCCGTGGCGATCTCGGCGCGCAGGTACTCGGCCAGCCGGTCGATGCCCCGCCCGTCCTTGTTGCGCTCCGAGATCGGACGGTCCGGCGCATCGAGCTGCTTGAGCAGCGTGCGGATCGCTTCCGCGCCGATCTCCGCGCGGAACTCCGTGTCCCCCTCCTCCCGGGCCTTCACCCGCAGCTCGTAGTACTCGTCCTCGTCCAGGAGCTGCTGGTAGCGCACGTCCTGCTTGCCCGGGTTGGTGACCACGTAGCTGGCGTAGTAGATCACCTTCTCGAGGTCACGCAACGTCATGCCGAGGAGGTAGCCCATCTGGCTCGGCAGCGTCTTGAAGAACCAGATGTGGGCCACGGGCACCGCCAGCTCGATGTGCCCCATGCGCTCCCGGCGCACCTTCGAGAGCGTGACCTCGACTCCGCACTTGTCGCAGACGTGACCGCGGTAGCGGATGCGCTTGAACTTCCCGCAGTGGCACTCCCAGTCCTTGACGGGGCCGAAGATCCGCTCGCAGAAGAGACCATCCCGCTCCGGCTTGAACGACCGGTAGTTGATCGTCTCCGGCTTCGTGACTTCACCGTACGACCAGCTCCGGATCTCCTCGGGCGAGGCGATCTTGAGCTGGATGTAGTTGAAGTCGTGCGACCGGGGCTCTCGTGAACGCGGGAAATCGATCATCTGTATTCTCTCCGGCCTGTGTAGGCACGTCGCTTCGCAAAGCGTCCTTCATGGCGTCCGGGCGGCGACGGCGCGCGACTGTGGCGCCCCATCCCCGCCGCCGCCCGCGCCTCGGTCCCTACTCGTCGCGGCCCAGCGTGACGGACAGCCCGAGCGACTGGAGCTCCTTGACCAGCACGTTGAAGGACTCCGGGATCCCCGGCTCGGGCAGGTTCTCGCCCTTCACGATGGCCTCGTAGACGCGGGACCGGCCGGCGACGTCGTCGCTCTTCACCGTGAGGATCTCCTGCAGCGTGTGAGCGGCGCCGTACGCCTCGAGCGCCCAGACCTCCATCTCGCCGAAACGCTGGCCGCCGAACTGGGCCTTGCCCGCGAGCGGCTGCTGCGTCACCAGCGAATACGGCCCGATGGACCGGGCGTGGATCTTGTCGTCCACGAGGTGGGACAGCTTCATCATGTAGATCGACCCCACCGTGACCGGGAAGTCGAACGTCTGCCCCGTGCGCCCGTCGCGCAGCCAAACCTTGCCGCCGGGCGTGAGCCCCGCGGCGGCCATGAACTCGCAGACCGCCGCATCGAGCCCTTCCTTCAGCGCCTTGCGCCGCGCCACCGCGCTGATCGCGGGGAACAGCTCCGCGACCTTCTTGCCCTTGCGCTCGGCCAGCTCCTCGGCCGCGGCGACGAGGTAGTCGCGCAGCTCGTGGAGCTTCTCGCGCACATCCTCCGGCACCTCCTTGCCGAGATACGCGTCGATGCTCCGACCCATGGACGCGGTCGCGGCCCTGGTGCCGTCGCCGTTCGCGGAGGCGGGCTCGATCTCGTCCGGGAACAAGGCCACCGCGCGCAGCAAGCGGACGACCACCTCGGCGTCGAACGTCGGGAACTCGACGGACTTGATCCGCAACGCCTGGTGCGCCCACTTCACGCCGCTGATCTTGAGCAGCAGGCCGATCTCGTGCTCCGAGGCGCCCTGGAACACGGGCGTCTTGGCCTCGAACCCGAGCAGGTGGCAGACCCAACCCAGGTGGGTCTCCAGCACCTGCCCCACGTTCATCCGGCTCGGCACGCCCAGCGGGTTGAGGACGATCTGCACCGGCGTGCCGTCCGGCAGGAACGGCATGTCCTCTTCGGGCACGATGCGCGCCACGATCCCCTTGTTCCCGTGGCGCCCGGCCATCTTGTCGCCGACGCTGATCTTGCGCTTCTCGGCGATGTAGACCTTCACGAGCTGCACCACGCCCGGGGAGAGCTCGTCCGGCTGGAAGACCTTGTCGATCTGTTCCTCGGTCTTCTCCCGCACGCGCTCGATGCGTGCCCGCGCCTCGTCGATCACCCGACGGATCCGCTCGCTCACCGCCCGGTTCTGCACCTTGAGCGTCGTCAGGTCGATCTGCGAGAAGTCCAGCTCGGCGACCTGCTTGGCGGTGAGCTTGGTGCCCTCCTCGAGGTACGGCTCCACCGTGCCCTTCTTGAGCATCAGGGCGACGGTCTGGCCCCGGAGCAGCTCGCGCAGCTCCTCATCCCGCGCATCGACGATGCGCCCGATCTCCTCGCGCTCCTCGGCGCGCAGGCGGCCGATCCGCTCGCCGCGCTCCTTCTCCAGGAGCGGGTCATCGATCCGGCGGCTGAAGACCTTCACGTCGATGACCGTCCCCTCCATCCCCGGCGGGACCTTGAGGGACGAGTCCTTCACGTCCTTGGCCTTCTCGCCGAAGATCGCCGTGAGGAGCTTCTCCTCCGGGGAGAGCTCGGTCTCGCCCTTCGGCGTGATCTTGCCGACGAGGATGTCGCCCGACTTCACCCGCGAGCCGATGTTCACGATGCCCCGCTCATCCAGGTGTGTCAGGCTGTCCTCCGCGACGTTCGGGATCTCGCGGGTGATCTCCTCCATGCCGCGCTTCGTGTCACGGACATGGAGCTCGAGCTCCTGGATGTGGATGGAGGTGTAGACGTCCTCCTTGACCAGCTTCTCGCTGATGACGATCGCGTCCTCGAAGTTGTGCCCGTACCAGGGCATGAACGCGACGAGCACGTTGCGGCCGAGCGCGAGCTCGCCGTGGTCCGTCGAAGCCCCATCGGCGATGATGTCGCCCGCCTCGACGCGCTGGCCCTTCTTCACCAGCGGCCGCTGGTTGATCGCCGTGTCCTGGTTCGTCCGCCAGAACTTCTTCAGCCGGTAACGGTCGTACTGGGACAGCTTCGCCAGCGGCTGGTCGGTCTCGCCCGGCTTCACCGCGCCGGTGTCGATGACGATCTCGTCCGCCGTGACGCGCTCGACGACGCCGGCCCGCTTCGCCACGATCACGGCGCCCGAGTCGCGGGCGACCTTCTCCTCGAGCCCGGTGCCGACCAGGGGCGCATCCGGGAAGAGCAGCGGCACCGCCTGGCGCTGCATGTTCGAACCCATCAGCGCGCGGTTGGCATCGTCGTGCTCGAGGAACGGGATGAGCGCCGCCGCGACCGACACGATCTGGTCCGGCGAGACGTCCATGTAGTCGATCTGGTCCGGCGGCAGCAGCGGGTAGTCGTCGCGCCAGCGGCACAGGATGAAGTCGTTCTTGAACGTGCCGTCTTCGTTGAGCGGCGCGTTGGCCTGCGCCACCCGGGCCTCCTCCTCCGCGAGCGCGTCCAGCCAGACGATCTCATCCGTGACCCGGCCGTTGACGACCTTGCGGTACGGCGTCTCGATGAAGCCGAGGTCGTTGATGCGCGCGTAGGTGGTCAGGCTGGTGATCAGCCCGATGTTCGGGCCTTCCGGCGTCTCGATCGGACACATCCGGCCGTAGTGCGAGTAATGCACGTCACGCACCTCGAAGCCGGCGCGCTCGCGGGTCAGGCCGCCCGGCCCGAGCGCCGAGAGACGACGCTTGTGGGTCAGCTCCGCCAGCGGGTTCGTCTGGTCCATGAACTGGCTGAGCTGGCTCGAGCCGAAGAACGCCTGGATGACGGCGCTGACCGTGCGCGCGTTCACCAGGTCGTCGATGTTGATCTTGTCGACGTCCGTGGTGATGGACATCCGCTCCTTGACCAGCCGCGCCATGCGCGACAGGCCGACGGAGAACTGGTTCGCGATCAGCTCGCCGACGCTACGCACCCGGCGGTTGCCCAGGTGGTCGATGTCGTCCACGTAGCCCCGCCCCTCGTGCAGGTCGATGAGGTAGCGGATGATCGCGATGAAGTCCTCCTGCGTCAGGACCGTGTGGCTCAGCGGCAGGTTCAGCCCCAGGCGCTGGTTGATCTTGTAGCGCCCGACGCGGCCCAGGTCGTACCGCTTCGGGTTGAAGAAGATACGCTCCAGCGCCATGCGCGCCGTCTCCAGGTTCGGCGGCTCGCCCGGCCGCAGCAGCGTGTAGATGGCGCGCAGGGCCTCCTCCTCGCTGTGCGTGGGATCCTTGCGCAGCGTGTTGCGGAGGAGCGGGCTCTCGCCCCGGCCCGACGTGCCGCTGGAGAAGACCTTGACCTTCTGGATCTGCGCGCGACGCAGCCGGTTGAGGACGTCCGGCGTCAGCTCCTGCGCGGTCTCCGCGATCACCTCGCCGGTCTCTGGATCCACCACGTCCTCGGCCAGGAGCGCGCCGACCACCTCGCGCCGCTGGCTGCGGTCGTCCCCCACCTCGGACAGGTCCAGATCGCGGGTCGTGTAGAAGAGGCGCAGGATGTCCTCATCCCGCGAGTATCCGAACGCCCTCAGCAGCGCCGTGGCCGGGAACTTCTTCTTCTTGTCGATGTGGACGTAGATGACGCCGTGGATGTCCACCGTGAACTCGACCCACGAGCCCCGGAACGGGATGATCCGGGCGCTGTAGAGCTTCGAGCCGTTCGGGTGGACCGTCTCCTCGAACACCACGCCCGGCGAGCGGTGCAGCTGGCTGACGATCACGCGCTCGGCGCCGTTGATGATGAACGTCCCGAGCTCGGTGAGCAGCGGCAGGTCGCCGAGATAGACCTCTTTCTCGATGATGTCCTTGGGCCGGCGCTCGCCGTCCTCGACGTCCTCCCAGACGATCAGCCGCAGCGTCGCCTTGAGCGGCGCCGCATAGGTCATGTCCCGCTCGATGCATTCCTCGACGCTGTACTTCGGCTCGCCGAGGGTGTAGGAGACGAACTCGAGCGAGAACTTCTCGTTCACATCCGTGATCGGGAAGATCTCCCTGAACACCCGCTCGAGCCCGACGTCCTCACGCTCCTTGGCCGCTGCGTCGGTCCGCAGCAGCGTCTCGAACGCCTGGCGCTGCACGTCGAGCAGGTTGGGCATCGGCATGACCGAGCCCAGCTTGCGGAACTCGACGACCGGCAGCCTGCCATTCTTGTGCGTAGCCAAGACGGCACTCCCTCCTCAAACGTCGGAACCGGGGCCACGGCGGGCGGCACGACGGCCTACGGCGCCGCCGCCGCGGACGGCCGCGGATCGGACGCTCCGGCGAACAAGCACAGAAAGCCCCGGCCGCCTCACGGGCGACGGGGAACCACGATCAAACAAGGATTCGCGTGCGAAGCCCGATCGATTCATCTGAGCGCCCTGTCGAGCTGAGTGTCCGGCCTGCGCCGGGGTCCGGGCCGACGGTCCGGGCTCGCGCCCGCGCGGCCGGACCCCGCCGAAGCCTCACTTCAGTTCGACGACGGCGCCCTGCTCCTCGAGCTTGGCCTTGATCTGCTGGGCCTCTTCCTTGGAGACGCCCTCCTTCACGGTCGAAGGCGCGCCGTCCACCAAGTCCTTGGCCTCCTTGAGGCCGAGGTTCGTCACCTCGCGGACGACCTTGATGACCTGGATCTTCTTCGGGCCGGCGTCCTTCAGAATGACGTCGAACTCCGTCTGCTCCTCGGCAGCGGGAGCAGCCGGTGCACCCGCACCGGCCGCGGGCGCGGCGACCGGAGCGGCGGCGACGGCCGTGACTCCGAACTTCGCCTTGAACGCCTCGACGAAGTCCGCCAGCTCCATGACGGTCATGCTGCCAATCGCGTCGAGCAGCTCTTCCTTGGTAGGCATCTCGTCTCTTCCCTGAGAAGGCGATTGAGTGACTTAGGCGCTTTCCCGCTGCGCACGTAGCGCCTCGAGCAAGCCCACGAATTCCCCGAGGAGCGCCTGGAGAGCGTACGCGAGCTGCGCGAGGGGCGCCTCCAACAGACCGGCCAGCTCCGCCAGCAACTGCTCGCGAGGCGGGAGCTTGGCCAGCCGCGCCACGTCCTCGGCGCCGACCGTCCGTCGTTCGACGATCCCGATCTTGACGGCCGGCTTGTTGTCGTGCTCGCGAGCGAACTCGTCGAGCACCTTGGCTGCGGTGACCGGATCCTCGCGGCCGATCACCAGCCCGGTCGGGCCCGTGAAGAAGCCGCCGATGTCCGGCAGGTCGAGACCACTGAACGCGCGACGCGCCAGCGTGTTCTTGACCACCAGGTATTCGCCGCCCACGCGGCGCAGCCGCGCGCGCAGGTCGGTCATGCTCTTGACGTTCAGGCCGGTGAAGTCGGTGAGGTACACCGCCTCCGCGTCACGCAGCCGCTCCGCCAGCTGCTCGACGATGGCCTGCTTCTCCTGCACCTTCATCGCGCCGCCACCCGCCGGTAGAGGTTGGGGTCGAGCCGGATCCCCGGGCCCATCGTGCTGGACACCGTGACGCTCCGGATGTACGTGCCCTTCGAGGCCGCCGGCTTGGACCGGATGATCGTGTCCATGACCGCCTCGAGGTTCGCCGCGAGGTGCTCCGCGGGGAACGACACGCGGCCGATCGGCGCGTGCACGTTGCCCGTGCGGTCCACACGGAACTCGATCTTACCCGCCTTGATCTCCCGCACCGCCTTGCCGACATCGAACGTCACCGTGCCGGCCTTGGGGCTGGGCATGAGCCCACGCGGACCCAGGATGCGGCCGAGCTGGCCGACCTGCCCCATGACATCGGGGGTCGCGACCACCACGTCGAAGTCCAGCCAGCCGTCCTTGATCTTCTGGACGTACTCCATGCCGACGAAGTCGGCGCCGGCCTCCTCGGCCTCCCGCGCCTTCTCGCCCTGGGCGAGGACGAGGACGCGGACCGGCTTGCCGGTGCCGTGCGGCAGCGTCACCGTCCCCCGCACCACCTGATCGGCGTGCCGGGGATCGACGCCGAGCCGAACGGCCACCTCGACGGTCTCATCGAATTTGGCGAAGGCGGTCTCCTTCACGAGGCGCAGCGCCTCCAGCGGATCGCTGAAGCGCACCTCGCGCGGTACGCGGGCGGCCGCCTCCCGGTATTTCTTGCCGTGCCTGGGCATCAGTCCACCACCTGGATTCCCATGGAGCGGGCCGTCCCCTCGATCATCCGCATGGCGGCCTCGATGCTCGCCGCGTTGAGGTCGGGGAGCTTCAGCTCGGCGATCTCGCGAACCTGCTTGCGCGTGACCTGGCCGACCTTCTCACGGTTGGGCGCGGAGGCCCCCTTCTCGATCCCCGCCGCCCTGCGCAGGAGCACCGCCGCCGGCGGCGTCTTGGTGACGAAGGTGAACGACCGGTCCGAATAGATGGTGATCTCCACCGGGATGATCAGACCGGCCTGGCCCTGCGTCCTGGCGTTGAACTGCTTGCAGAACTCCATGATGTTCACGCCGTGCTGACCCAGCGCCGGCCCGACGGGCGGCGCGGGGTTCGCAGCCCCGGCGGGAACCTGGAGTTTGACGAAGCCGACGACCTTCTTAGCCATGTACGCTCTTCCGCATCAGGCCGCGCGCACAGGCCGCCACCGCGCGGCTGGACGGCCGTGGCCGCCCGTTCAGTATCCCTTCAGCTGCGTGTAGTCGAGCTCCACCGACGTCGGTCGGCCGAAGAGGCTGACCTCGACCTTCACCTTGCCCTTGTCGGGGTAGATCTCCTGGACCGTACCGCTGAAATCGGTGAACGGACCCTCCGTGACCTCCACGACCTGGCCGACCCGGAACGGGATCTCCTCCCGCGGCTCGAGCTCCTCGGTCTCGGGCGCGAGGCCGAGGATCTTGTTCATCTCCTCCTCACGCAGCGGCTGCGGCTCCTTGCCCGCGCCCACGAACTTGATCACGCCCTGGATGCTGTTGATCAAGTGCGTGGTCCGCTGGTTGAGGACCATCTTCACGAGCACATAGCCCGGGTAGAGGCGCCGGGTGACCGTGACCCGCTTGCCGTTCCGGATCTCCACGACGTCCTGCGTGGGAACGATGACGTCCTGGATCTCCTTCTCCTCGGGCGAGGCCCCTGGCTCCTCGGCGATGCGACGCTCGATGAGCTTCTTGACCTTGTTCTCGTGGCCCGAGTACGTCTGGATCGCGTACCACCGCGCCTCGCCCGCCATGGCTCAACCCGCGAAAAGATCGATGACCTGCCTCAAGATCCAGCTCACCGTGGTGTCCATGAGCCAGATGATCAGGGCGACGATGAAGACGAAGACGATGATGACGAAGGTCGCGTTCCGGAGCTGGGCGGCATCCGGCCAGGTGACCTTCTTCAGTTCATCGACGACTTCCCCCGTGAACGCGCGCGCCTTGCTCAACGAGGCCATCGCTCACTTCGTCTCCTTGTGGAGCGTGTGCGCATTGCAGCGCGGGCAATGCTTCTTCCACTCCACGCGCTCGGGGTGCTTCCGCTTGTTCTTCGTCGTGTGGTAGTTCCTCTCCTGGCACTGGGTGCAGGCGAGGATGATCTTCTCGCGGGCCATGGCGCCCTCCCCCTGAATCCGGCCCAGCCTCTATGGTAAAGCGCGACGGGCCGGGAAGTTCCGTCGTCCATCGCAGCGGCCGCAGCGCCCCTCCTCGGCGTCGCGGCGGCCGGCCGCCCTCAGGCGGCCCGGGCGCCGGCGTCTGCCCTCCCGCGTCCGGCGGCCGTCCCGGGGACCGTCCTTCCCGGCAGAGGCCCGGATCGCCGGAGGACGCCGGCGCCCCTGACTCCAATCACTCGATGATCTCGGTGACGACGCCGGCGCCGACGGTGCGACCGCCCTCGCGGATCGCAAACCGCAGCTCCTTCTCCATCGCAATCGGCGCGATCAGCTCGATCGTCATCTGCACATTGTCCCCCGGCATCACCATCTCCACCCCCTCCGGCAGCGTGATCGTCCCCGTCACGTCCGTCGTCCGGAAGTAGAACTGCGGCCGGTAGCCAGGGAAGAACGGAGTGTGCCGACCACCCTCCTCCTTCGTCAGCACGTACACCTCCGCCTTGAACTTCGTGTGCGGCGTGATCGAGCCCGGCTTCGCCAGCACCATCCCCCGCTCGATCTCGTTCTTGTCCACACCACGAAGCAGAACCCCCACATTGTCCCCGGCCACACCCTCGTCCAGCACCTTCCGGAACATCTCCACACCCGTCACCACCGTCTTCTTGTCCGCCCCCAACCCCACAATCTCCACCTCATCCCCAACCTTCACCCGACCACGCTCAATACGACCCGTCGCCACCGTCCCACGACCCGTGATCGAGAACACATCCTCCACCGGCATCAGGAACGGCTTGTCCACCTCCCGCTCCGGCTCCGGGATGTACGTATCGACCGCGTCCAGCAGCTCCGTGATCTTCTTCCCCCACTCGCTGTTCGGATCCCCGCTCTCGAGCGCCTTCAACGCACTCCCACGAATCACCGGCGTCTCATCCCCGGGGAAATCATACTCCGACAGCAGCTCCCGAACCTCCAACTCCACCAGGTCGATCAGCTCCGGGTCGTCGACCATGTCGCACTTGTTCAGAAAAACCACGATGTACGGCACATTCACCTGACGCGCCAACAAAATGTGCTCGCGCGTCTGCGGCATCGGCCCATCCGCCGCACTCACCACCAAAATCGCACCATCCATCTGCGCCGCACCCGTGATCATGTTCTTCACATAGTCCGCATGACCCGGGCAGTCCACGTGCGCGTAATGCCGCTTCTCCGTCTCGTACTCAACGTGCGACGTCGCAATCGTGATCCCCCGCTCCCGCTCCTCCGGCGCCTTGTCGATCTGGTCGTACCCCACAAAATTCGCCAACCCTTCGCCGCCTGGATCGCCGTGATCGCCGCCGTCAACGTCGTCTTCCCATGGTCAACATGACCAATCGTCCCCACGTTCACGTGCGGCTTCGTCC
>NICF_comb_assmDRAFT_10002624_pt1 | contig 13433 bp, 13 predicted proteins | sample NewIslPassag4_SG_FD_11279 | JGI IMG/M metagenome (IMG submission 11279) | reverse complement strand
GGAGGCGGCGGCCAGCCTTGCGGCGGCCGGGCAGGAGCCGGTCCCGGTGGCGCTCGCCCACGAGGTGCACCCCGGCAAGGCGGAGATTCTGACGGTCGTCGACGGCAGCGACGTCCAGGCGTACGAGGTGGAGATCGTGCACGTGGAGCGGCAATCGCGGCCCACGGCCAAGGGCCTCGTCATCGAGGTGACCGATCCGGAACTCCTCGCTAGGACCAACGGGATCGTCCAGGGTATGAGCGGCAGCCCCATCTTGCAGGACGGCAAGCTGGTCGGGGCCGTCACCCACGTGTTCATCAACAACCCCCGCCGGGGGTTCGGGGTGCTCGCCGAATGGATGATCTACGAGGCCGGCATCGCGGACCCGACCGGGGCCCCGGAAAACCTCGATCTTGCGGCATGAAAGAAGGATTCGCCATTTAATCGGAAGAACCAAACCACGTCGTGTCGTGGGGGTGGTTCACCGTGTCCCAAAAAGTGAGAGTTCTGGTAGCGGACGACAATAAAGAATTCTGCCAACTGGTCAGCCAAGCGATCAATATTCAGGAAGATATGGAATGTATTGCCTGCGTTCACGACGGACAGGCCGCCGTGCGCGCCATCTCCGAGTTGGCGCCCGACCTGATCATCCTCGACCACGTGATGCCCGTTCTCGACGGGATCGGCGTTTTGGAGGCGATTCGCCCGTTCGAGGCGCGCCCGCGGATTCTGATGCTCACGGCGTTCGGCCAGGAGCACCTGGTCCAGCGCGCATCGGAGCTTGGTGCCGACTACTACCTGATGAAGCCTTTCGATTTTCCTACGCTGATCGAGCGGATCCGCCAGGTCTCAAACCCGCGCCTTGCGATGATGACCTTCCAGATGGAAAAGCGGCGCCAGATGGTCGAGCGCCAGGTCGCCCAGCTCCTCTCGTCGCTCGGTGTCCCGCCGCACTTCAAGGGGTACACGTACCTCAGGGACGCAATCACCTCGGTTGTGCTCGAACCCGAACTCCTCGGCGCGGTGACCACGGCGCTCTACCCGCAAGTGGCAAGGCAACGGAACACGACCTCGACCAAGGTGGAGCGGGCGATCCGCCACGCCATCGAATCGACGTGGGTTAAGGGCAACCTGCAGTTCATCGACGAGCTCTTCGCGCACACGGTCGACGCGGACAAGGGTAAGCCGACGAATTCGTCGTTCATCGCCCGGCTTGCGGACCACGTCCGGTTGGAACTCATCGCAAGCTAGCGCGGGCGGCCGTCCGCATAGCCCGGAGCGCCCGGGAGCGATACTAAGGAGGAGGCAACTGCCTCTTCCTTTTTTGTTGCCGCAGGGCAGGGGGGCATTCTCCGTGCGCGGGAGCGTGAAGCTCGGCCGGAAGACCAAAGAGCTCGTCCCGGCGCTGGCTCCGGGGGAGATCGCCGTCATCGCCCACGAGGACCTCGATGAGCTGGCGGCGGCGGGACTGGTCGAAGCTCGGGTGCGGGCGGTCATCAACACACGCCGCTCGATCACGGGCCGCTACCCCAACAAGGGGCCGAGCTTGCTGGCCGAAGCCGGCATCCCGATCGTCGACGGGGCGGGCGATGCGCTTTTCGACGTCCTGCGCGACGGGGACGTCGTCGAGATCGACGGCGGGCGAATTCTAAGAAACGGTGAGGCGGTCGGCGAGGGGGAGATCCTCACCAAAGAAGCGATTGAGGAGCGCCACGAGCAGGCCAAGAAGAACATCGTCCAAGAGATCGAGCGGTTCGTCGAAAACACACTCGAGTACGCACGCCGGGAAAAGGGGCTCGTCCTCGGCCAGGTCCGGTTCCCGGAATTGGAAACGGAGCTCGCCGGTCGTCCGGCCCTCGTCGTCGTGCGGGGACAAAGCTACAAGGAAGACCTTGCCGCGATCGGGTCGTACATCGAGGAGACGCATCCCGTACTCATCGGGGTGGACGGAGGGGCGGACGCGCTGCTCGAAGCGGGGTTTGACCCGGACATCGTCGTCGGGGATATGGACAGCGTGAGCGACGCGGCCTTGTTCGCGGCCAAAGAGCGGGTGGTGCACGCCTACCCGGACGGCCGGGCCCCGGGCCTCGCTCGGGTCGAGCGGCTCGGACTTTCCGCTCGCGTCGTGCCGTCCTTCGGAACAAGTGAGGACGTTGCGCTGCTCATGGCCTACGAGCTCGGGGCGAGCCTCATCGTGGCCGTGGGGACCCACTCGAACATCGTCGATTTTCTGGAGAAGGGCAGGGCGGGCATGGCGAGCACATTCCTCGTGCGGCTCAAGGTGGGTAGTATCCTGATCGACGCGAAGGGCCTGAGCCGGGTGTACAAGGGAAGGCCCCGGGGTAGATACCCGGCGCTCGTGGTTCTTGCAGCGCTCATGCCCACGTTGCTCGTCGCTCTCTTGAGCAAACCGGTCGGGGAATGGACCCGCATGCTCGTGCTCTACCTCCGCCTTGCGCTCGGCTTTTGAAAATCGCGAGCCCGCACGAGGGAGAGGGTACGCCCGTGGTCGTCGACATTCGCTACCATCTGGCCTCCATCGTGGCCGTCTTTTTCGCCCTCGGCCTCGGGATCCTCGTAGGGATGTCGCTCTCCGACGGGGAGGGCCACCAGGAGGAGTGGCTGCGCTCCCTCGAAGAGGAGCTTCAGTCGCTGCGGGAAAGCGGCGAACGCACGGCCGCCTTACTGCAGGCAGCCGGGGAGGAGCGCGACCGGTACAGGGCTTTCGCCGGCGAACTGAGCCGGGTCGTGGTCAAGGGAATGTTGCAGGGGGAGCGGGCGGCTGTGGTCGCCTTCGGGGCGGATTCTCAGGCGCTTGAGAGGGTCGAAGAGCTTCTCGGGCGCGGCGGGGCGCTCGTCGTCCGGAGGGTGAGCGTCGGGGAATTGCCGGAAGACGTGGAGGACCCCGCTTTGTGGAACGCGGGCCAGGCGCTCGCCGTCTCCGTCGCCGACGAACCGCAAGGCGCGAACGCCGCCGATGCGCCGTATCTGAAGTTCGAGCCGAGCCAGGGCACGCCGCCGCCCACAGTGGCCGTCCTCGTTCTCGCCGGCGGCGGCGCCGATCGTTACCGGGAGATCGCCTCGGGGACAGCAGCCGGCCTAGTCCGCTTGGGCGTACGGACCGTGGCCGTCATCGAGGACGAGCGTGCTTGGTCCGCCGCGCTCGCAGGCCTCGGCGTCCCCTTCGTCGCTCACATCGACACCCCGATGGGCGAACTCAGCCTCGCTTTCCTGCTCGACGCAGGGGGCGAGGGCGGGTACGGCGTCGGGGAAGGCCTGCTGCTCTGGCCCGAGGGGGCTTTCCGATGAAGGCGGTGGCGATCGTTCCCGCGTATAACGAGGAGGGCAGGGTCGGCGCGACCGTCCGGTCGTTGCTTGAGTCCGGCGCAGTCGACCGTGTCGTCGTCGTCGACGACGGTTCGAAGGACGCGACCGGGGCTGAAGCCGAGGCGGCGGGCGCCGCAGTGATCGCGTTGCGGAAAAACCGCGGCAAAGGAGGGGCGCTCACGGAGGGCATCGCCGCCGTGGACGCCGCCGCCTACCTTCTCGCCGACGCCGACCTGGGGGAGACAGCGGGCAGGCTCGCCGCGCTCGTCGAGCGCGTTGCAAGCGGGGGGGCGCACCTTGCGATCGCTCAATTCGACACGCCGGGCGGGTTTGGACTCGCCAAGGGGCTTGCCCGGGCCGGCATCAGGCTGCTCACCGGGGAGACATTCAAAAGCCCGCTCTCGGGGCAGCGAGCGATCGCAAGAGAGGCTCTCGACGCGGTGTGGCCGCTTCCGGTCGGGTGGGGGGTGGAGGTGGCCATGACCGTGAAGGCGCTGTGGAAGGGCTTCACCGTGGTCGAAGTTCCGGTCGAACTCACGCACCGGGCGACCGGGCGGGATGCCGCGGGATTCCTCCACCGCGGGCGGCAGTGCGCCGCGGTTCTCCGAACCCTTTGTGAACTCGGCCTTTCGAGGGGGCGGGCGCGGTGATCCCGGTTTTCGCCGACGCTCCCGTCCTCGCCGGTGCGTTGGCCGCCGCGCTCGCCTACGCCGCCGCCCGGTGCCTCGTGGGTCCGGCGTGCCGCTTGCTCGCGGAGGGCGGCATGGCGGCCGAAAACTTCCGCAAAGACGTGATCCCCGTGGGGGCTGGAATCGCGCTCCCGCTCGCCTCCCTGCCTGCGATCGCGCTTTTGGGCCCGCCGGACGTCGCACTCGTGTGGCTGCTCGTGCTGTTCGGCTTCGGGTTGCTCGGATTCGTCGACGACGCTGCGGGCAAAGGCGAGCACGGGGGGCTCGCCGGCCATGCGCGCTCCCTGCTCAGGGGACGGCTTACGACCGGCGCGCTGAAAGCGCTCTTTGGAGGCGGCCTCGCCCTGTACGCCGGCTGGAGTTTGCACGGGCACCCCGTCCCCGCCCTGCTCGCCGGCGCCGTGATCGCGCTGTCGGCAAACGCCGTAAACCTCCTCGACGTGAGGCCGGGGAGGGCCATCAAGGGCGCCCTCGCGCTCGCCGCCTGCGGGTGGGCTGCGCTCGCCGTCTCGGGTCCGGCCCCGGCCCGGGCGGAAGCGGCCGCGCTGCTCGCCCTCGCGCCGTTCGGAGCAGCGCTGGCGCTCCTCGGCGGCGACCTCAAGGCGCGCTTCATGATCGGGGACGCCGGGGCGAACGCGCTCGGTGCGAGCGCGGGCATGGTGCTCGCTTCTCTCCCGCGTCCCTGGCAAGCGGGGTTCCTCGTGGTGCTCGCCCTGGTCCACATCGCCTCCGAGCGCACGTCGCTGTCCGAGGTGATCGCGAGGAATCGTTTCCTGAAGTGGCTGGACGACCTCGGCCGTCGGGCATAGCGCGCCGGTTGCGCGAAACGGAACCGGGCCGGGGCGGGGGAGAACAGCGCGCACGGCGCAGTCGGGCGAGGCTTCCGCCGGGAGGTGGCACGCTTCCCGGAGCGAATGCATTCGCAATATGCGGACCGCAAGCGACGTGAGCGAATATTTCCTGCCGGGCGGCACCCTGGCGCGCATCTTGCCCGGGTACGAACATCGCCCGCAGCAAGTCGAATTGGCCGCGGGGGTCGCACGGGCCCTCCGCCGGGGCGAAGTGGGCTTTTTCGAGGCGGGGACGGGGACGGGGAAGTCGTTCGCATACCTGGTCCCGGCCGCACTCCACGCCCTGGGGCGCGACCGCCCGGTCGTGATTTCGACGTACACGATCGCCCTCCAGGAGCAGCTCACGCAGAAGGACATTCCTGTCATCAAGCAGATCTTCCCCGAGCTGAGGACGGTGCTGGTGAAGGGGTGGTCCAACTACGTCTGCCGGCTCCGGCTCGACGCGGCCTTGCGGGCGCCCGGCGAGCTGTTCGACGAGGACGTCGGGGACTCCCTCATCCGGATCGCCGCCTGGGCCGAACGGAGCGAGGACGGCACCCGTTCCGACCTCCCGTTCCGCCCTGCTCCGTCTATCTGGGACGAAGTGTGCGCGGAAAGCGACAGTTGTCTGAAAGCGGCGTGCCCGCACTACGCGAGCTGCCCGCTCTTCAGGGACCGCAGCGCGATGGCCGGGGCACACCTGCTTATCGTGAACCACCACCTTCTCTTCGCGGACCTCGCGGTCCGGCGCGAGCTGGGCTTCGAAACCGAACAGGCGGTGCTCCCGGACTACGACGCCGTGATTCTGGACGAGGCTCACCACGTCGAGGATGTCGCGAGCGCGTACTTGGGACTTGCTCTCACGAGTCTCGGCGTCGAGCAACTCTTCGGCCGCATCCAGCGGACACAAAAGGGGCGGCAGGCGGGCCTCGTCCCCATGATCGAGCGGGCGCTCGCCGGGCGGCCCGGCGAAGAAGAACAGGAAGCGCTCTTGCGGCTGCGCACCGAAACCCAGGCCGCGCTGCGCGGCGCCGAGTCGGCCGCCCGGGAGTTTCTCGGTCGTGCCGCCGCGTTTTGGGCGCGGCGGAGGCCTTCCCCGGGGGAGACCGACGCGCTGCGCATCGACCGGGAGAATGAGCGTGAATGGCTCGCCGAAGCGGGGCCGGCCGCACAGGAGGCGTCGCGGCGCGTCGACGTGCTCGCCGCGGAGTTGAACCGGTATCGCAAGCTCCTGCAAAACCCGGACGCCGCGCCCGATCCGGCGCTCTTTTCGCGCCTCGACTCGCTCAGGCGCAGGCTGACCGGGCTGTCGCGGGCGCTTTTCCAGTTTACGTCGCTCGACTTCGAAGACCGGGTGTACTGGGTGGAGTGCGAAGGAAGCGACCGGAAAAACACGCGCCTTGTCAGCGCCCCGATCGACGTGGGACCGTATCTCCTCGAATGGGTCGAGCGCCAGTGCGAAGCGCTCGTCCTCACCTCCGCCACGCTCGCGGTGCGCGGGTCGTTCGCGTACACGCGGAGCCGGCTGGGCCTTGCGGGCGGCGTCGAGATCGCCGGGAGGCTGGGCGTAAGGGAGCAGCTGATCGACTCGCCCTTCGACTACCGGGACCAAGCGGTGCTCGCACTCATCGACGACCTGCCCGAACCGAACCAAAGGAAAGAGTACGAGGCCGCCTTGCCCGAGGCGTTGTTCCAACTGGTGACGGCGAGCGAGGGGCGCGCGCTCGTCCTGTTCACGTCTTATGGCCTGCTCGCGGCGATGGACGGCGCCCTTAGGGCAAGGCTCGAATCGCTGGGGTACACGCTGCTCACGCAAGGCCAGGGGCTGGGGGCGCAGATCCTCGAGCGCTTCAAGGCGGGGGGAAAGGCCGTTCTCTTCGGCACGGACAGCTTTTGGGAAGGGGTCGACGTTCCCGGGGAAGCCCTTTCGCTCGTCGTCGTGACGCGCCTTCCTTTCGACGTGCCCACCGACCCGCTCGGCGCAGCTCGGGCGGAGCGCATCCGGGCCGCCGGGGGATCGCCCTTCGCCGAGTACGCCTTGCCTCGCGCCGCGCTCAAGTTGAAGCAGGGATTTGGAAGGCTCATTCGCACGCAGACTGACCGCGGCGCCGTCGTCCTTTGCGATCGACGCCTCCGCACGAGGCACTACGGCAGGTACTTTCTCGAAGCGCTCCCCCCGTGCCGGATCGTCACGGGGACCGCGCGCGACGTGGCGGGCGAAGTGAGGCGGTTCCTCGCCCGCAGCTAGCGGCCGTGCGCCGTGCCGAAAGCGGCATACCTTCGCTTGCGCTCACATAACGTGAGCGTGTAGCCGCCCACCGGCGGCGGTTCACGGGCGAAGGAGGCGAAGGCGTGTTCGTCGTGCTGCGCGCCAAGTCCATCGCGGCCTGCGCCGCCATCGTAGCCGCGATCGCGCTCGCGGTCGTTTACGCGGGCCGGCCGGTCGCTACCTTGGTCCAAACGGCGGTCGCGGAGCGGAAAGTGCCCATCTACAAGGTGGCCAGGGACGACAACAAGCTCGCGATTTCGTTCGACGCCACGTGGGGCGTGGACCAGACGGACGAGATCCTCGACATCCTCGACCGCCACGGCGTGAAGACGACCTTTTTCCTCGCCGGTTATTGGGTCGAAAAACACCCCGATTACGTGAGGAAAATCAAGGAGCGCGGCCATGAGATTGGCAACCACTCGTACGCGCACCCCCACATGAACGCCCTTACGCATGCACAGATCCGGGCGGACCTGAAGAAAAATCACGACCTGATCAAAGAGATCACGGGGGACGACGCGTTTTTGTTCCGGCCGCCGTTCGGCGAGTACAGCAACAAGGTGATCGAGGCGGCCGAATCGCTCGGGTACTTTTCCATCCAGTGGTCGATCGACTCGCTCGATTGGAAGGACGTGAGCGCCGAATACATGGTGGACCGCGTGTTGAAGAGCGCGGGACCTGGAGAGATCGTCCTGTTTCACAACGCGGGCAAGCACACGCCGCGTGCGGTCGACATGCTGCTTTCGGAGCTCAAGTCGCGGGGGCTCGAGGTGGTCCCGATTTCAGAGTTGATCTACAAGGAGCGCTTCGTCATCGAAAGCCACTCGGGCGTGCAGCGCAGGCTGGATTCGCCTGGGGCCGCCTCGGGGGGCAGGGCCGCCTTGGGGTTCCTGCTTATGGCGCTCCGGGACTACCTGCGCTTTGCCGCGGCCGAGCCGGCGGCGGCGCCTGCGGAGGGGGAGATTCCGGGGAAAGACCAACCGGTCCGCAAGGTGCCGGGTAGGCCGAAACAGATGGCGATCACGGTCAACGTCGACTGGGGGAACGAGGTCATCCCCGGCATGCTCGACGTCTTCGACCGGTACGGCGTAAAGGCGACGTTCTTCCTCACCGGCCGGTGGGCGGCCGCGTTTCCCGAGATGGCGGCTTTGATAGCGTCGCGCGGCCACGAAATCGCAAACCACGGCGTCTCGCACGCGCACCCGGTGCAGCTCTCCACGCACGACCTAAGGAGCCACATCGGCGAGAACGCGGACATCTTGAGGCGGGCGGCCGGCGTGGAGCCCGCTCCGCTCTATGCGCCGCCGTACGGGGAAGTGAACGACCGCGTGGTGAGGGAGGCGGCCGCCCTCGGGTATTGGACGACGCTTTGGACACTCGACACGATCGACTGGCAAGAGCCCGCCCCCGACACGATCGTCCAGCGGATCGTGCCGAGGGCGGAGGACGGCGCGATCGTGCTGATGCACCCGAAGCCCCAAACGCTCGAGGCGCTCCCAAGATTGATCGAGGGCCTGCAGGCGAAGGGATACGCGCTCGTGCCCTTGTACCGGATGATCCTCGGAACGGGCCCGCCCGGCCCGAGGCAGGGCTGAGCGGCGCCTCAAGCCAGGTTGCTTCGGATCACGGACCAGATCCCCGGATCCTCCTGACCGAGCCTCCAGATGGAGATACCCGCCAACCCGTACTTCTTCACGAGCTCGATCTTGTGCGAGATACTCGAGCGGTCCTCGAAGTAGACGATTCTGCCCGCTCCGTACCTGAAGAACGGCGCTTTCGCCGCGTCGTCCCACTGGATGCGCGCCCCGTGGGTGCTTGCGATCTCCATCGCTTGCCGGTACGTGACCGCACGGCCGCGCCCTTCCGCCGGCCAGTCGTAGCCGTATGCGGGGATGCCGAGCACGATTTTCTCGGGCGGAACGCCGACGGAGAGCGCATACCGGATGACGCGTTCCACCCAGCCGATCGAGGCGACGGGGCCGGGCGGGCCGCCGCGCCAGTGTTCGTCGTAGGTCATGAGCATCATGCGGTCGACGTACTGCCCGATCGTTGCGTAGTCGAACCCTCCCGACCAGCTGCTCGTGAAGTCGTTGAACGTCTTGGCCGGAACGGCGATCGTGACCGACAGCCCCGCCGGGCGCAGCCTTTCCGCGAGCTCCTTTAGGAACAGGTTGAGGTTTTGCCTGTCGCTCGGTGGTACCATCTCGAAGTCGATATGCACCCCGGACATGTTCCAGTCGCGAAGGAGGCGGAAGAGATCCTCCACGGCGGCCTGGCGCGACTTTGCATTGGACAAGACGGCGTGGGCAAGACTTGCGTCGAACGTGATGGTCCCCGCCGCGGTTTGACGGACGTTGTGGACGAGCGCAAGGCTCTTGATGCGGTTTTCGCCCGCGAGCTTCAGCGCCTCGCCCACGTCGCGGGCGTCGAACGAAAGGTGCATCCGCCCGCTGGGAAGGACCTCCCACATCCACGGGATCAGCGTCGTGATCACGTCGAGGTTCTCCCGCAAGGACGGGCCCGAAGGCCTGCTCGCGTCGGTGACGTAATACGCGATGACTTCGTAATCGCTGCGCCTTTGAGGCGGTTTGGAGGTGTGCGTCGTCGAGACAGCGAAGGTATTTATGTAACCTATCTGGCCGTTCGCAAGCCGGACGCGGTAGTAGCCGTCGGCTTCCCCGAGGATCGTGACCGCATCGCCGCGGACGAGCGTGGCGATGACCTCGTCGCTTCTTGGAACCTCGTGCACCGAGACCCGGTTGGTCCGGATCACGCCCGGCCGCTCTTGAAGGGTGGACGAGGCGGCCGGCGGCTCCGTGGGCGCCGGGGAATTCTTGGAGCCACCCCCGAGGAAGCCTCCGGTCATGAGGAGTATAGTGAGAAGTGTGATGAGGGCGGTCTGGGACAAGTGTTCGCCTCCTACCTCAAGGCCGCTTCTTGTCGGTTGGGCTTCGCTCGTGTGCTCCAAACGGCGCCCGATCGGCGGCGAGAATGTGATGAACCGGACACGTCGGTGGTCCTGTGCTTTGTGGAAACACGCTTTTGGGTTCGTGCGGCGGCGCGGTGCATCCTTTAGGCAATATTCGCGCCCGTCGCCAGCGCGCGCCAGCGGTTTCGAAACAGCGGCGCACGGAATGCAGGTCTTGCGCGGCAGGATTCGGGGGTAGCGGCCTAACGTGTACCAACGCACTCGCTTGGACAACGGGATTCGTATCGTGACGGAATCGATCCCCTACGTCCGTTCGGTTGCAATCGGATTCTGGTACCTTGCCGGTTCGAGGCACGAGGCGCCCGCGCAAAACGGGATCTCGCACCTGATCGAGCATTTGATGTTCAAGGGGACCAAAAGGCGCACCGCCCGCCAGATCGCGGAGATCATCGACGCTTCAGGCGGGCAGATGAACGCCTTCACGAGCAAGGAGACGACCTGCTACTACGCCCGCGTCCTCGACCAGCACGTGAGCCTTGCCGTCGAGATCCTCGCCGACATGCTGCGCCACTCGGTGTTCGCTCCCGCCGAAATGGATAAAGAAAAGAGCGTCGTCCTCGAGGAGATCAAGATGTACGAGGACTCGCCCGACGAGATGGTCCACGACCTCTTCGCGGAGGCCGTCCTGAGCGGCCACCCGCTCGGCCAGGGGATTTTGGGCACCGAGGGAACGGTCCTGCCGATCTTCCGCGACGACATCTTGAAGTACCTCGACAAGCGTTACGTGGCGAGCAACCTCGTCGTGGCGGCGGCGGGGAACCTCTCCCACACGCAAGTCGTGGAAGAGGTCGAGCGGTGGTTCAGCGACCTTGCCACCGGGACGCCCGAGGAGGACTTCATCCCCATCGAGCGGCCCGGCCGGGACATGGTGCGCACGAAGGATACGGAGCAGGTGCACTTGTGCGTCGGGACGCTCGGCCTTGAGCGGAACCACCCGGATCGCTACGCGCTCCACGTCCTCGACATCGCCCTGGGCGGCGGGATGAGCTCGCGCTTTTTCCAGGATCTCCGGGAAGAGCGCGGCCTTGTGTATTCCACGTACACCTATCACACCAGCTTCAAAGAGACGGGTCTCTTCACCGTTTACGCAGGGACCTCCCCCGAGAACGCCGAGGAAGTGCTCGAGCTGATCCACCGGGGGCTCGCCGATGCCGCCCGCAAGGGGTTCGGCGCCGACGAGGTGCTCCGGGCGAAGGAGCAGTTGAAAGGGAGCCTCATGATCGGCCTGGAGAATACGGCGAACCGCATGAGCCGCATCGCCCGGTGCGAGCTGCTCGGCGAGGAGCTCCTCACGCCGGACGAGCTCATCCGCGAGATCGATAAGGTGAGCGCCAAGGATTTGGGCCGCGTCGCGGAGGCGCTCTTCAGCGGGAGGCTGTATACGGTCGCAATCGGGCCGGTTGACGAATCGCTGGTTTGCGCGGCCGGCCCCGTCGGCGAGGAGGAGAGCGGTTGAACACGATCCAGGTGCGCGTGATGCCGGTGTCGCCGCTGATCGGCAAAGTGATCGACCTGCCGGCGTACGCTACACCGGGCTCCGCCGGGATGGACCTCCGAGCCTGCATCGAGCGGCCGCTCACGGTTGAGCCGGGCCAGCGCGCGCTCGTTCCCACAGGCATCGCCATCCAGCTCCCGTCCCCCGAGATCGGGGCGTTCATCTTCGCCAGGAGCGGCCTTGCCGCAAAGCACGGGATCCACCTGTCGAACGGGGTCGGCGTCGTCGACAGCGATTACACCGGCGAGATCCTGTGCGCGATCACCAACTCCGGTACGGAGCCGTACACGATTTCCCCCGGCGACCGCATCGCCCAAATGGTTTTCCTTCCCGTGCACCTCGCCCAGCTCGTTCTCGTCGACTCCCTCGAACAGACCGCCCGCGGCGCAGGCGGGTTCGGGCATACCGGCCGGTAGCGGGCGGGACGTGCATTCCGCACCGGCTTTTCCGCATAAAGTCAAATGCACTCCCTGCGGAAGGTTGCTGCCTCAGGTTGCGGTACAGTGATTTGGCCGGCAAGGAGATCATCGACATCGACGAAGGGGTCCGAATCGGCGTGATCAGCGAGACGGACCTCGTCATCGATTGCGTCGAAGGTTGTGTCCGCTCGATCATCATCCCCACCCGCGGCCGCTTTTGGGGGCGGCGCGAACTCATCATTCCCTGGAGCGGCATCCGCAAAATCGGGATCGACCTCATCATCGTCGATATGAGCAGCGCGCAGACCGCCCGCTAGCGGACCCGTATACCCCCGCGCGAGATCGGCCAGACTAGACGCGCCGCAGGTCGAGCAAGCGGCGCCTTGCTTGGAACGCAACCTCGCAAAGGGGGACGTCACCAAAATGGCCACTGTCGTAGGTGTCTTCTCGAGCCACGATCAGGCGGAGAAAGCGGTTCGCGCTCTCTCGGACGAAGGGTTCACGAAGGACGACATCAGCATCGCCGCGAAGGATCCCGAAGGCGGGCGCCGGAGCGGCCGGGGCCAAGGCGCCGATAACCAAAACGGCTTCGGCTTCGAAGCGGGCGGCGACATGACGGCGACGGACGTCGACTCGATAGCCGACGGGACGACGTGGGGCGGCGCGCTGGGCGGCCTTGCGGGACTTCTCGCGGGCGTCGGCGCTCTGGCGATCCCGGGGATCGGACCGATCGTCGCCGCGGGACCGCTTGCCGCCGCCCTTTCCGGGGCGGTCGCCGGCGGGGTGGCCGGCGGCCTCATCGACATGGGCATCCCGGAGCGGGAAGGCAAGCGGTACGAGGACGAGCTGAAGCAAGGGAATGCTTTGGCTATCGTGGAAGCCGAGGGGGAAAGGGCCAAGAAGGCCGAGTCGATTCTGCGGCAGTGCGGTGCGAGCGAAGTCCGGGTGTTCGGCGGCGAAAGCGGAGCGAACGGCCGGGCACACTGACGCGCCGCGACACGTACCGCCCCATGGGGAGGGAGGAGCCTTGCGCGCTGCAAGGCTCCTCTTTCGCGCTTACTACTTGCTTCCCAAGGGCTGGTAAGGCTGTCCGGGATCTACCGGCACGTCCTTGAGGGGCAAGAGGACTTCGGGCGCCAGCAACCCCCAAAGGCGCAGCACGGCGTTTTCGGTAGTCGTCCCTTCGGGCACCTTGAACACGATGAATCCCGACTTGGTTTCCAGGGGACCGCATCACGGCGAACCCCCTGCATATGCGTGATGAATTGTTACATAATTTTCATAATCGAGGCACACGTACCGGTCAAGTCCCAATCTGTAAGTAGAGCCCGCACGGGGGTCAAGTCCCAAACTGTGTGTAAAAATTGCTCCTGGCAATGGTTGAGCTGGTCGTTCTCGCTATGCGGCAGTCGTCTCGGGGCGCTTCAGCGCTGAAG
>NICF_comb_assmDRAFT_10002623_pt1 | contig 13440 bp, 14 predicted proteins | sample NewIslPassag4_SG_FD_11279 | JGI IMG/M metagenome (IMG submission 11279) | reverse complement strand
TTCCATCCGGGCGGCTTCGACCCGGTTCCGCCGCCCAGGAAGCCGCCGGCTTGACAACGGCGGGCGCGATCCGTTAGGATAATGGACAATCGTTCCATATCGCAACCGATGAAGGGATGAGTACGGAGATTCCGCCCATTCCAGAGAGCCGGGAGGGCTGCGAACCGGCATGGTGCGGGCTCCGGAAGATGGTCCCGGAGGATTCCGCTTCGAGCGCGTCCGGGCGATGGAAGCCGGTCCCGGCCGCAAGGGGCGGACGTGTCCCGCGTTAAGGGATCAGTCTGCGGCATGCAGGCGCAATCAAGCTTCCGGATTCGCTTCACCGGCGGACCGGTAGGAAAATGGGTGGTACCACGTGAGCGCGAGGCTCTCGTCCCATGGCGGGCGGGGGCTTTTTTGCATGCAGAAGAAAACGGGAGGGAATCTGCAATGGCGAATGCGGACAAAACGTTCTACATCACGACACCGATCTACTATCCGAGCGACAAGCTGCATATCGGCCACGCGTACACGACGGTGGCGGGCGACGCGATGGCGCGGTACAAGCGGCTGCGCGGCTACCGCGTCCATTTCCTGACGGGGACGGACGAGCACGGGCAGAAGATCGAGCGACGCGCGCGGGAGCGGGGCATGGAGCCGAAGCCGTTCGTCGACGGCATCGTGGCCGGCATCCAGGAATTGTGGAAGAAGCTGGACATTTCGTACGACGACTTCATCCGCACGACCGAAGACCGGCACAAGCGGGTCGTCGAGAAAATTTTCGCCCGGCTCGTCGAGCAGGGGGACATCTACAAAGGCGAGTACGAAGGCTGGTACTGCACGCCGTGCGAGTCGTTCTTCCTCGAGCGTCAGCTTGCGGGCGGCAACTGTCCGGACTGCGGGCGGCCCGTCGAGCTGGTCAAGGAGGAATGCTATTTTCTGCGCCTGAGCAAATATGTCGACCGGCTCCTGCAATACTACGAGGAGAACCCCGATTTCATCCAGCCGGAATCGCGCCGCAACGAGATGATCAACAACTTCATCAAGCCGGGGCTCGAGGATCTCGCCGTCTCCCGGACGACGTTCGACTGGGGCATCAAGGTGCCGGGCGATCCGAAGCACGTCATCTACGTCTGGATCGACGCGCTGTCGAACTACATCACCGCGCTCGGCTACGAGTCGGACGACGATTCGCGGTTCCGGACGTTCTGGCCGGCGGACGTCCACCTCGTGGGCAAGGAGATCGTCCGCTTCCATACGATCTACTGGCCGATCATGCTGCTCGCGCTCGGCCTGCCGCTGCCGAAGAAGGTGTTCGGCCACGGCTGGTTCCAGACGAAGGAAGGGAAGATGTCGAAGTCGAAGGGCAACGTCATCGACCCGGTCGTGCTGATCGACCGCTACGGGCTCGACCCGCTGCGCTACTGGCTGCTGCGGGATACGCCGTTCGGCTCGGACGGCGTGTTCACGCCGGAGAGCTTCGTCGAGCGGATGAACTTCGACCTCGCGAACGACCTCGGCAACCTGCTGAACCGGACCGTCGCGATGATGGAGAAATATGCGGGCGGCGTCGTGCCGGCGTACGAGGGGCGCGTGACGGCGTTCGACGCGCCGCTCGAGGAAGCGGCGCGGGAAGCGGTGTCGGCGATGGAGGCCGCGATGGAGAAGATGGAATTCTCCGTCGCGCTCGCGGCGATCTGGCAGTTCATCGGCCGGACGAACAAGTACATCGACGAGACGCAGCCGTGGCTGCTCGCGAAGAACGAAAATTCGGCGCGCGAGCTCAATTCGGTGCTGTACCATCTGGCCGAGTCGCTGCGCATCATCTCGATTCTGATCCAGCCGTTCCTGACGCGGGCGCCGAAGGAAATGTGGCGGCAGCTCGGCATCGGGCAGGGACCGCTGACCGAGTGGGAGACGGTGCGCAAGTTCGGTACGCTGCCCGCGGGCACGAAGGTCGTCAAGGGCGAGCCGCTGTTCCCGCGGCTTGATGTCGAGGCCGAGGTGCAATACATCGCGGCCGCGATCACCGGCAAAGCGGCGCCCGCCGCGGCTCAGGCTTCGCAGGCCGAAGCTTCGGCCGCCGGCGGCGCGTCCGGCGGCGACGCGAAGGCCGGCGGGGAGCAGGCCCCGGCCGGCAAGCCGGAAATCGCGATCGACGACTTCGCGAAGGTGGAGCTGCGCGTCGCGCAGGTCGTCGCCGCCGAGCGGGTGAAGGGCGCCGACAGGCTGCTGAAGCTGCAGCTCGACCTGGGATTTGAGCGTCGCCAGGTGGTTTCCGGCATCGCCCAATACTACAAGCCGGAGGAGCTCGTCGGCCGCAAGCTCGTCCTCGTGGCGAACCTGAAGCCGGCGAAGCTGCGCGGCGAGCTGTCGCAGGGCATGATTCTGGCCGCTTCCGAAGGCGACAAGGTCATGGTCGTCGAGGTGCCGCAGGATATGCCGAACGGCGCCATTGTCAAATAAACATTTCAGCGCTCCCATTCGCAGGCAGGCTGCCTCCGGCCGCGTTTCGCGCGGCGGGCGGCCTGCCTGTCTGTTGTTGACAGCCGGAAACCGGGCCGCTATACTCAAATCGTAATAGTAACGATTACGATCAAGAGAAAGAACAGAATCGGACTGGAGTGGTTGGAGGCATGAGACAAGCCGGCATGCGTTCTGTCGGGCGTGAGCTGCTGAGGCTGGCGGTCTTGCTGGCGGCGATGGCGCTGCTGGCCGGATGCGGCGGCGGAAGCGGCGAGGGCGGCTCCGGCGCGGGCGGAGCGGGCGCGGGACAAAACGGCGCCGCAAGCGAAGACGGCGCGGACGGCCGGGTGGACGGCATACCCGGCGTCGTGACGAGCATTTACCCGCTCTATTTTCTTGCTTCCGAAATCGGTGGAGAGCGCGCCGGCGTCACGAATCTCGTGCCGACGGGCGTGGAGCCGCACGACTGGACGCCGAAGAGCCGGGATCTGGTCCGCATCTCGCGGGCCGATCTGTTCCTGCACAGCGGCGCGGGATTCGAAGGCTGGACCCGGGAGCTGCTCGACGGCATCGAAGCGGACAGCGACGTGATCGTCATGGCGGCAAGCGAAGGGATCGAGCTGATTCCGCTCGACGGGGAATCCGAAGCGCACGAGGAGGATCGCGGGCATGCGGGCGGGCATCACGAACACGAGGGAAACGTCGATCCGCATGTCTGGGTCAGCCCGAAATCGATGCTCCGCATGGCAGAGAATGTGCGGGACGCGCTGATCGCGGCCGCACCGGAGAACGCGGCGGTCTACGAGGCGAATTACGAGGCGCTGGCCGGACGGCTTCGGGCGCTCGACGAAGCGTACGAGCGGGAGCTCGCCGGCCTTCCCCGGCGGGACATCGTCGTCTCGCACCGGGCGTTCGCCTACCTGTGCCGCGACTACGGCCTGAATCAGATCGCCGTCATGGGACTGGCGCCCGAAGAGGAGCCGAAGGCGCAGGATCTGAAGCGGATTGTCGAATTGGTGCGGGAGAGCGGCTTCCGTTACATTTTCTTCGAGGAGCTCGTCTCGGACCGGCTGGCGCGGACGCTGGCGAGCGAGGCGGGGGCGGAGACGCTCGTGCTGAACCCCGTCGAAGGGCTGACGCCGGAGCAGGAAGCAAATGGCGACGATTATGTGACGATTATGGAAATGAATTTGCAAAATCTGAAGAAGGCTTTACAATGAGACATGAAGCGGGCGGCCTGACGGTTCCGTCCGCGTTCCGAAGAGGTGACGCGCCGTGACGACCGGACGAAATCCGGTGGACGCCGGCTGCCATCAGCCGGTCATTGAACTGTCGGACGTCTCGTTCGCTTACGAGCGGCGCCCGATCATCGAGCATTTGCATTTCACCGTGCGGGAGCGGGATTTCGCGCTGCTCGCCGGACCGAACGGCGCCGGCAAGACGACGCTGCTGAAGCTGATCGTCGGACTGCTCGAACCGGACGGCGGCGAAGTCCGGCTGTTCGGCGAGCCCGCCCGCCGCTTCCGGCAGCGGGAGCGGATCGGCTATGTGCCGCAGCGGACCGCGTTCAATCCGCTGTTTCCCGCGACGGTGCGCGAGGTCGTGCTGTCCGGCATGTACGGGCGGAACCGGCTGTTCCGCCGCCTGACGAAGGAGGACCACCGGAAGGCGGAGGACGCGATGCACGCCCTCGGCATCGAGGATCTGGCCGGCAAGCGGATCGGCATGCTGTCCGGCGGTCAGCAGCAGCGCGTGTTCCTCGCGCGCGCGCTGGTGAACAGCCCGGAGCTCCTGATCCTCGACGAGCCGACGGTCGGCATCGACGCGGAGACGCAGGACAGCTTCTATCACTTGATCAGGCACATGCACCAGCATCACAATATTACGTTCCTGATGGTGTCGCATGATCGGGAACGATTCCGGTCCTATCTGGATGATGAGCCCGCCGCGGAAGCGGGCAGGCTGAAATTCTACGTCCGCCATTCGCATGACCTGCAGGATTGCGCCGGGACGGATCTGACCCACAGCCTGCGCGAATTCCGCCGCGCCGCGGAGGAGCCCGCGCTCGTCCGCTGACCGGGTCCGATACGGAGAGGGTGGCGCTAGATTGTGGATCTGCTGACAATGGATTTCTTCCAGCGCGCGCTGATCGGCGGCGCGCTGATCGCCGCCGCGGGCCCGCTGCTCGGGCTGTTCCTCGTGCTGCGCCGGCTCTCGATGATCGGCGACACGCTGTCGCACGTCTCGGTGGCCGGCGTGGCGGCGGGCTACCTGCTCGGCTTCGGCTCGCCCGCGCTCGGCGGTATGGCGGCGGCGCTGCTCGCGACGCTCGCCGTCGAGCGCCTGCGCAAGGCGTACAAGACGTACGCCGAGCTGTCGATCGCGATCATGATGGCGGGCGGCATCGCGCTCGCGTCGCTCCTGTTCTCGCTCGACCGGGGGTTCGGCGTCAATATCACGAGCTACCTGTTCGGCAGCATCTACACGCTGGACGCCGCGGATCTGATCTGGATCGCCGTCGTGACGGCCGTCGTGATCGCGGCGGTCGTTATGCAATACAAGGAATGGTTCCTGATGGCGTTCGACGAAGACGCGGCGGCGGTGGGCGGGCTGCCGACCAGGACGCTGAACCTGGCCATGAGCGTGCTGACCGCGTTCGTCATCAGCGTCTCGATCAAGATCGTCGGCGCGCTGCTCGTCTCCGCGCTGCTGACGATTCCCGCCGCGTGCGGCCTGCTCGCCGCGCGCAGCTTCCGCCAGTCGGTCTGGCTGGCGGTCGGCGTCGCCGAAGCGGCCGTGCTTGCCGGATTGCTCGCCGCGGGTTTCTGGAATCTCGCGCCGGGCGGGACGGTCGTCCTGCTGCTGATCGCCGTCCTGCTCGCGCTGCTCGTCTTCAGGCGCAAGCCCGGCCTGTAATCGGAACGAAGGAGGTACTCCGCTATGGACCTGAACGTCTGGATCGCGCTCGGCGCCGGTTTCGCGTCGTTCATCTCGCCGTGTTGCCTGCCGCTGTATCCGTCCTATCTGTCCTACATTACCGGCATCTCGGTCAGCGACCTGAAGGCCGGCGGACAGCCGCGCCAGATGCGGGTCAAGATGGCGGCGCACACGCTGTTCTTCCTGCTCGGCTTCTCGCTGCTGTTCTATACGCTCGGTTACGGCGTCAACGCCTTCGCCGATTTCTTCCGCGATTATCAGCAGCTCATCCGCCAGCTCGCGTCGCTGCTCGTCATCCTGATGGGGCTGTTCCTCGCCGGCGTCTTCCAGCCGAAGTTTCTCATGCGCGAACACAAGCTCAATCTCGGCGGGAAGAAAGCCGGATACCTGGGCTCCTTCATCTTCGGCATCGGCTTCTCCGCCGGCTGGTCGCCGTGCATCGGGCCGATCCTGACCGCGATCCTCGGGCTGCAGGCCACCTCGCCCGGATCCTGGTTCTCGATGACGACGGCCTACGCGATCGGCTTCGCGATCCCCTTCTTCATCCTCGCGTTCTTCCTCGGTTCGGCGCGGGTTCTGCTGCGCTATTCGAACGCGGTGATGAAGACCGGCGGCGTGCTGCTCGTCGTGCTCGGCATCATGCTGTTCACGGACCAGATGACGCGCATCACCGTCTATCTGAACAGCATCACGCCGGAATGGCTCAAGTCCTATTTCTGATCCCGGGCGGCTGACGGAAGCCGGCGCATTCCGGCTGGCGATTTCAGTCCCGATATGGTACAATATTTATTCGTCCAGAACCGTAGCGGGAGCCGCGGGCGAGCGCGACGGGGATTCAAGGAGGTTGCCGATGGCCACGCCGAGCATGGAAGATTATCTGGAGCGGATCTACCGGTTGATCGACGAGAAAGGCTACGCCCGCGTGTCCGACATCGCGGAGGGCCTTGACGTTCACCCGTCGTCCGTCACGAAGATGATCCAGAAACTCGACAAGGACGATTATCTGGTCTACGAGAAGTATCGCGGACTGGTACTGACGGCCAAAGGCAAGCGGCTCGGCAAGCGGCTCGTCGACCGCCACAAGCTGCTCGAGCAGTTTCTGGAGCTCATCGGCGTCCGGGAAGAGAATATTTATCAGGACGTCGAAGGCATCGAACATCATCTGAGCCGGGATTCGATCACCTGCATCGAGGCGCTCGTCGAATATTTCAAGCGCGATCCGAAGCGGCTGGAGGATCTGGCCGCCGTGCGGCGCGAACTTGAAAGCGAATAACCGGACAAGAACGGGACGACCCGACGACTGCACGCAGTCGTCGGGTCGTCCATCTTTTCAGCGCCATGGCGGGCCGTTTGCGATTCGGTTCAGCGGGCCGTCCGCCGGTTTGGTGGCATGCCGGTTTAGTGGTATTTCGGCCTGTTCTCGTCATCGTCCCGTCCGCCGTCGATCACCCGGAACGGCACGGTCTTGCGCCGCGCCGCGGCGCCGGAACCGCTCTTGCGCCGGTCGCGCGCGGAAGGACGCGGCGCCCGGTATTCCCGGCGCCGGTATCGTCCCGGCGGGAACTTGTAGAGCAGGAACACGATGCCGAAGACGACGGCGGGGATGATGAGCTGGGCCGGATATCGGATCAGCATCGTGACGAAGCCGATCGCGGCTAGCGTCAGCAGGATGGCCGACAATGGGGTGAGCCTTCTTCTCATGGACAGTCCCCCTTCGATCAAGCGTTGACGGCGGCTTGTCCCGTCTGTTCCGAGAACCGGGCGTCAAGCTCGCGCATCCGGTTGAACGAGGCGATCGAGACCGCAACCTGGTCGTCCGTCGGTTCCTTCGTCGTCAGCAGCTGCAGCCACAGCCCCGGATACCCGAGATACCGGAGCACCGGAACGTTCCGCACCGCATTCGTCAGCCGCAGCACCTCGTACGAAACCCCGAGCACGACGGGAAGCAGCAGGATGCGGATGTAGATCCGCTCCCACATGCTGTTCCATTCGAAAATCGGCAAGGAATAAATGATGACGCCGACGATGACCGACAGCACGATGAAGCTGCTGCCGCACCGGTAATGGAGCCGCGTATATTTCTGCACGTTCTGCACGGTGAGTTCCTCGCCGGCCTCGTAGCAGCTGATCACCTTGTGCTCCGCGCCGTGATACTGGAACAGCCGCTTGATCATCGGCGTGAACGAGATCGCGTACAGATAGCCGAGCAGGAAAATGATCTTGATCAGCCCTTCGATGATCGTATGCAGCACTTTGTTGTCGAACGACTTGCCGAACAGCAGCTCCTCCACGGCGGCGGGGACGACGGTAAAGGCCAGCTTGCCGAGCACGAACGAAATGACGCCCGCGACGGCGACGCCGAAGATCATCGACAGGCTCCATGCCGACCCGCCGTCCTTCTTCTTGTCCTTCCCGTCCGCGTCCTTGGCGTCCGCGCCTTCTTCGCCGAGTTCGTCTTCGGCGTACTGTTCGATCGAGAAATTGAGATGCTGCGAGCCCTTGGCGCTCGAATCGATGAGCCCGACGATGCCCCGGATGAACGGAATCCTGAGCAGCGCCTTCACCCACGGTTTCGTCTGTTTGGGCACTTCGTAAAATACGATTTCGTCGTTCTTCCGGCGGACCGCCGTCACGTTCACGTGCCTGCCGGAGAACATGACGCCTTCGATCACGGCCTGGCCGCCGTACAGGGCGGGTTTGTCTTGTGGCAAAACGCGTTCCACCTTTCCTGATGCCGGTTCGGAATAAGGCATGCAGAATCATTGTACTTGATTCGGGCCGCGATTGCCAACGGCATTGCTCCGCCCGGCGGGAATGGCGGCGGCGGCCGCAAGGCATCATAACCATTGCGATCCATTGCGGGATTGCGCCGAAGGAAAGGAGGCTTTGGGGCGCATGGCCGGCATCTGGCATGAAGCGCGCAGCCGCAGGCGGGAAGGCGGAACGAACTCCTGGGCGCATGCGGCCTCCACCGGCTTCTGGGCCGGCGTCATCTGGGGGCTGATCCACTGGCTGTGCGAGCTGCTGAAGTTCACCTCCGTGCACGCGGGATACTGGATTGAGCCGTTCTTCCGGCGCGATTATCTCGTCTCGCCGATCGGACACTTACCCGGCATCGGGTCGTTCATCCTGTTCTCCGTCGCGGCCGCGCTGCTGTACCGGGCTGTGCTCATCCGGTTCCGCGGGCCGTGGGCGGGCATCGCCTACGGCACGGCCTGGTGGGCCGCCATCTTCGCGGCGATCGGGCCGCTCGCCGGCATGACGGAGCCGCTTGTCCGGATCGGCTGGAATACGATCTGGACGGAATGGAGCATCCACATGCTGTGGGGGCTGTTCATCGGCTATTCGATCGCCTTCGAATTCCACGACGCGGCGCACGGCGATGCCGCGCGAGACGGAGGCGCGGCGCGGGGCGAGGGCGCGGGTCAGGGCAAGCCCGCCGCCGCGAAGTGAGCCTTGCGGGACAGGCCCGGATCAAGGACCGGGAAAGCCCGGACAAGCCGAACCGCTCCCGGTCAAGCGGACAGCGAACGGACTTCGTGAAATGCGGAGTCCGTTTCGTATGATCAGGCCGGCCGGAATCTCCGGTTGCGAAGGCGCATCCGGGCCGGCGTTCGGGACGCTTCTCAAAAGTGCCCGAACTGTGATAAAATGTCTTGTATCTGTGCTCAGGCTGCAAAGCGAGAGGTGCAACATGCCCAAAGTGCTGGTGCTGAACGGACCGAACCTGAATATGCTCGGGGTAAGGGAACCCGCCATCTACGGGACGGTCACGCTCGAGTCCATAGAAGCTTCGCTGCGCGAGGCGGCGGCGAGGCTCGGCGTCGAGATCGAATGCTTCCAGTCGAACCACGAAGGCGCCCTGATCGACCGCATTCACGAATCGTTCGGACGGGTGGACGGCATTCTGATCAATCCCGGCGCGCTGACGCATTACAGTTACGCGCTGCGCGACGCGCTCAGCGCCGTCGGGCTGCCGGTGGTGGAAGTGCATATGTCCAACATCCACAAGCGCGAGCCGTTCCGGCACGTGTCGGTCATCGCCCCGATCGCCGTCGGCCAGATCGCCGGCTTCGGCGCCCTCGGCTATGAGCTCGGGCTGACGGCACTGGTCCGGGAGATCGAGGCGCGGTCGGGAACGGGCGGCGGAGGAGCGTGACGGAATGAATACGAAGAAACGAACGGACGCGCTGCGCGAGGAGCTCGCGGCGGCCGGTCTCGAAGCGATGCTCGTCGCGTCGGGCGTCAACCGCCGTTATCTGAGCGGCTTCACCGGCACGGCCGGCGCCCTGCTGTTTACGCCCCGGGACCAGTACCTGCTCACGGATTTCCGCTACATGACGCAGGCCCCGCAGCAGGCGCCCGATTTCAAGGTCGTCGAGCACGCGCCGGACATGATGGACACCGTCAAGGAGCTGCTGGCCGAAGCGGGCCTGAAGAAGCTCGGCTTCGAGGAGCGGCATGTGACGTACGCCGACTGGTCCGCCTGGTCGAAGGCGCTCGCGCCGGTCGAGCTGGTGCCCGTCGACGGCCTGCCCGAGAAGCTCCGCGTGAAGAAGGACGAAGAAGAAATCGCCGTCATCCGCGAAGCGGCGAAGCTGGCGGACGCGGCATACGCGCACATCCTTCATTACGTCCGGCCGGGCGTGACGGAACTGGACCTTGCGGCCGAACTCGAGTCGTTCATGCGCAAGAACGGCGCCTCCGGCCCGTCGTTCGACACGATCGTCGCCTCCGGCGAGCGGTCGGCGATGCCGCACGGCGTGGCAAGCACCCGCAAGCTGCAGCCGGGCGAGTTCGTGACGTTCGATTTCGGCGCGTATTTTCAGGGATATTGCTCCGATCTGACGCGCACGATCGTCGTCGGCGAACCGACCGACCGTCATCGGGAGATCTACAATATCGTGCTGGAGGCGCAGGAGCGCGCCCTGGCGCATATCAAGCCCGGGATGACGGGCCGCGAAGCGGACGCCTTGACGAGGGAGACCATCGCAAGGTATGGTTATGGTGAGTTTTTCGGACACGGCACGGGCCACGGCATCGGTCTGGAAATCCACGAGGCGCCGAGGCTTTCACAGCGCAGCGACACGGTGCTCGAACCGGGCATGGTCGTGACCGTCGAACCCGGCATCTACATTCCGGGATTCGGCGGCGTGCGCATCGAGGACGACGTCGTCGTCACGGAGTCCGGAATCCGCGTGTTGACCTCATCCCCGAAAGCGTTCTTCGCGACGGGATAGGCCATAGGCAAGCCGGCCCGCGGCCGGCTCCAAATTTGCAGGGAGGAAGAGAAGCGTGATCTCAGTCAACGATTTCAGAACCGGTCTTACGATCGAAGTGGACGGTGAAATCTACTCCGTCATCGAATTCCAGCATGTGAAACCGGGCAAGGGCGCGGCGTTCGTCCGTTCGAAGCTGAAGAACCTGCGCAACGGCAACCTCGTCGAAAAAACGTTCCGCGCGGGCGAGAACGTGAACCGGGCGCAGATCGAGAACCGCGAGGTGCAGTATCTCTACAACTCCGGCAACGAATACGTCTTCATGGACAACGAGACGTTCGACCAGTTCACGCTCGACCGGAAGCAGCTCGAATGGGAGATCAACTTCCTGAAGGAGAACATGAACGTCAACATTCAGTTCTATCAGGGCGAGATCATCGGCATCAACCTGCCGAACAGCGTCGAGCTCAAGGTCGTCGAGACGGAGCCCGGCATCCGCGGCAACACGGCGACGGGCGCGACGAAGAACGCGAAGCTCGAGACCGGGCTGAACGTGCAGGTGCCGCTCTTCATCAACGAGGGGGACGTGCTCCTGATCGACACCCGCGAAGGCAAATACATCTCCCGCGCGTGACGCGCGCCCAGCAGCCGTCCGGAACCGCCGGACGGCTTTCTGCTGGGATCGGTGCGAAAACGGCTGTGCCGGACGCCGTGAAAATATGGTATAATGTTAATCTGTATGTGCATGCGATTGATTCGATAGGAGTGAGACAGCATTGTCGTTGATCGTAATGAAATTCGGCGGCAGCTCGGTCGGCACGCCGGAACGGATGAAGCACGTCGCCGGGCGCATCCTGGCGCGGCGGAAGGAGGGGCATGACATCGTCGTCGTCGTGTCGGCGATGGGGGATACGACGGACGATCTGATCGACCTGTCGAAGCAGCTCAATCCGAACCCGCCGGCGCGCGAAATGGATATGCTGCTGACGACCGGCGAGCAGGTGTCGATCGCCCTGCTTGCCATGACGATCCAGGCGATGGGCGGCGAGGCGGTGTCGCTGACCGGCTGGCAGGCCGGCATCACGACGGAGCCGGTCCACGGCCGGGCGAAAATCGCCGATATCGCGCCGGATCGGGTCTGCGAAGGGCTCAAGGCGGGCCGCATCGTCATCGTGGCCGGCTTCCAGGGCGTGACGGCGTCGGGCGAGATCACGACGCTCGGCCGCGGCGGCTCGGACACGACGGCCGTCGCGCTGGCGGCCGCCCTGAAGGCCGATCTGTGCGAGATCTACACGGACGTCGACGGCGTGTACTCGACCGATCCGCGGGTCGTGCGCAACGCCCGCAAGCTGGACGCCATCACCTACGACGAAATGCTGGAGCTCGCCCATCTCGGCGCCGCGGTGCTCCATCCGCGCGCCGTGGAATACGCGAAACAGTACAACGTGACGCTCGTCGTCCGCTCGAGCTTCACGGACCGCGAAGGCACGCAAGTGAAGGAGGAAGCAGCGATGGAACAAGGCATTGTCGTCCGCGGCATCGCCTACGACAAGAATGTGGCCCGCATCAGCATCATGGGCGTGGAGGATGTGCCGGGCGTGCTGGCGAAGGTGTTCGGCGCCCTCGCCGAAGCCGGCATCGATGTCGACATTATCGTCCAGAGCGGCGTACAGGACGGCAAGGCCGATTTCTCGTTCACCGTCTCCGGCGATGTCGTCGATGCCGCCATGCGCGTCATCGAGCAGGTTCGCAGCGTGGTGCCCTACCGCGAAGCGACGAGCGAGAGCGGCCTCGTGAAGGTGTCGATCGTCGGCGCGGGCATGGTCTCGAATCCCGGAGTCGCCGCGCAGATGTTCAAGACGATCGCCGGCCTCGGCGTCAACATCAAGATGGTCAGCACGTCCGAGATCAAGGTGTCCTGCGTCATCGACGCGGAACCGCTGAACGACGTCGTCCGGGCGCTGCACACCGCCTACGGCCTCGATACGAACGAGCAGGCGTTCGTCGGCGGGCCGCAGGTGCGCCGCTGATCAGACCGGAACAACCGTCCGCCGAATGATATGCTCCCCTCAAAGCAACCTGATTTTTTGACATTTCAGGTGTAAGCTTTGAGGGGAGCGTGTCACGAAGCGGGCGGTTTTTCTTTCAGTGAAAGCCCTGCGTCACCCGGTCTGCGATGAACGTGAGCAGCTTGTACAGGATGACGGTGATGCCGGCCGCCATCAGCGGGCCGACCGGGATGCCGCGCAGGAAGACGATGCCGAGGATCGAGCCGATCACCATCCCGACGATGAGCTGCGGATCGAACCGGAGCATCTCCAGCCCCTTGCCGTTCACCCAGGTGGCGAGGGCGCCGCCGATCAGCGCGAGCCATCCCGGCCAGGACGAGAAGGCGGCGAGAATCTCCTTCCATTGGATGCGTCCCGTCGCAAACGGCACGAGCACGCTGAACGTCAGGCACAGCAGGCCGAGTTCGAGCCCGCGCCGCTCGAGCAGCGGGAGATACCGGTCCAGATGGACGAGCTTGATGATGAGCAGCATGCAGGCGGCCGTCGAAATGATCGGGCTTCTGCCCGCGATGCCGATGATGATCAGGGCGACGAGAATGATCTCTCCGGTCACGCGAAGCTCTCTCCCGGGCCGCCGGGAAATTCGGACAGACGGGCCGATTGCGGCCTCCCTTCCGACGCGGGAGCAGGCGTGCGAGTCCGCGCGGCGGGGTCTGCCTTCGGCGGCTTCGCTTCATTGTATGTCCAAGCCCCCCGCGGCATGCCTCGGGATCCCGCCGATACGCGTTCCCGCGCGCTCCGGTCGGCCCGGGCGGGACAACGGCGGCCCC